>ERZ1673722.39-NODE-39-length-171564-cov-45.078008_pt1 | contig 171564 bp, 157 predicted proteins | sample MGYA00580222_ERZ1673722 | MGnify/ENA primary metagenome ERZ1673722 (study PRJEB41218, sample SAMN15661750) | gut metagenome | host: Homo sapiens | place: Canada: London | collected 2015-08-20/2019-03-30 | study: EMG produced TPA metagenomics assembly of... | reverse complement strand
AAGCTGATGATATACTGATGGCTCTTAATATCATCGCGTTGGGTGTTCTTGCCATACTTGCGGTTTGCCAGCAGACAGGCCGTTGCGAACGAGAAATCGCCGCACTCAAGGGTGTCGAGCAGGTACGAATCCCGCAGCTTCGGCCTGCCCTGTTCATCCAGAAGCTGCTTTCCGGTGAACTCATCGTGTTGGTAGATCAGGTACGCTTCGATGGCGGTGTAGTCCGAGTTTTTAGAGGCGATATGCTTGAGCGTTGCCATACAGTTCACCCAGAACTTTCTCGGCGTTCAGCCGGAATGCGGTCAGGTCTGCAAGTTCGTCAAGGAGTTTCGCCCGGATCTGCTCGGTGTCCGCACCGCCGGAATTGAAGTGCCTTGCAAGCTGGTTGAGATTGCTGCCCACCTTGCTGCACTGGGCAAGCAAAGTGGAAACAGCGGTCAGGGTTTTTTCGCCGCCGCCTGCAACGATGACTGTTTTCTCGATCTTGACGTTGTGGATGGCGCGGCGGATAAAAGTGGAGAGGGAGAGATTCAGGAGTTTGCAAGTGAGTTCCAGTGACGCTTTTTCCTCCGCTGTCACACGGAACTTGATGACGTGCGTTTTGTTGTTCGGCGTGTCGTGGTGCTGGAAATTGCTAGGAATCGGTTGAACATTCGTTTTGGTCATTGTACCTCCTGTCTGTTCGATAACTCCTCGGTGAAGTTATGTAAGCACGACACGCCGTTGCTGTTCGCACCGTCAGGTGCGAACCATGAGCAGGGTTTGGGGCAGGCACGCCCCAACAAGATCACTTGGAAAACTCGCAAGAGTTTGAGAAGTGAAGTCCCGGATGGACAGGAAATTTTCAAGAATTGAAAATTTGTGGCCACGGGACGGTTCTTGCCCTCTACCGCTGCGCTCAAAATCGTTTCCGGGTAATTGTTTCCGAATTGTTAAGGCGCAAAAAATAAGTAGAGGTGGTGCTGCTCATGTAAGGGAGTCACCGTTTGCTCCGAACGAAGTTCCTGCCTCTGTTTGTGCAGCGGCGTTGTCCGGCTCGCCCACAGAAAGTGTGAGGTCATGGCACAGTATCACGTTCAGACGGCTTATGAAGGATTCAAGGTACAGTATGAAGAAAGCCGGGCGCAGTGCGGACACTACGTCCTACTTCTTTCAAACACAAGAATAACACTTTGAAGTTGTACAGTCAACAACTAAAAACAAATTTTGGAAGATTGAACAACTACATAAGATTTTATTTGTGAAAAAGAAAAATACCGCCCACGCAGCGCAGCGATGGATTTTGTCGGGTGAATCGGCGGCAAAATGAATCGGGTGTGTTGCGGGGCGGTAAATTCTTCGTGGACTTTTCCTCACGGAAGTGGTGGGTCTCACGGTGATAACCAACCACTTTCTGTGGCTGTGTTCAAAATGAACACGACCACATCTTGTGGATGGTTTCAAACCAATCCACAAAATCAGTGAGATTTGTGACAGAGAATATCATGTTTCGCAAGGTGCGTCAAGATGATTTTGAAAAATTTATGACGGTAAAGCATAAGAAGTCTTACTATTTGGCTCAAATTGAAGTCTACTTGACTTTTTTATTGAAGAGATGTCCGTTTTATGCTGCTGCATCTGTAACAGCCTGACGATAAGCACTTGCAGCGTTGTTATTTTATTCAACTGGCTGGGGGATAGTCCTCTGCATCGGGCGAAGTATTCCTCAGTACGGTTTCCACCGCGCACAGAGCAATCTTGGCAAGATTCAGCGTGGTATGGGGATTCATGGCGGTATGCCTCCGTCTATTTTTCTGTGTATAGAATACCACATAAACAAAAAGAGAACGGACGGTCGTTTCTGTTTACGAATTGAGCGCCTGCCACAACGCATCTGAAGCATCAAACACTGCCACGCTGTACCCGGCAAAGCGGCTCTGGATATCAACAGTCTGGCTGCCATCGGCGGCAGTGTTGTAGCTGCCCAGTTCCAGCCCGGAAAGGGCGGGCTGGCTGCGCCACGGGATAAGCTTTGTCTGCCATTCCGCGCCCAGCTTTTCGCTCAGTGCCCCATAGGCCTGTTCGAAGCCCTCCGGGTCATCCAAGATCCAGATTTTGCTCTCGCCGTTGGCAAGGTCGGTGTTCATCTGGGTGGCACCGGCCATCTGACCGTTCATGTCGGTCAGGGCGGCATCGGCGCTCCATGTGTAGTTGTTCACCTGCACCACCACAGTCCCGTCGCCGTTGGCGTCCTCCGCATAGTCTGCCAGCGCAGTCTGCAGGCGCTGCACGGCCTCGTCCGGCAGGGCCTCCGCCGTGACTACCGCCACGGTGTAGTCCGGGTCTACGGTAGTCAGCAGGCCGTGCGCCACATACGCTACGCCCACAATGACCATTGCCGCCACCGCCACGATGCCCCAGTTGTAATACCACCAGTTGGCGCGGGAGCGCTTTTTCTGCTCCTGTGCGGTCAGGGGCTTATCCGGCGCTGCCGGGCGCGGGATGCTGCGCACCTCTACGCCGTATTCCTGCCGCAAAACCGGGAACAGGGTCTGCATCGCTGCCAGCCCCGGCAGCCAGAAGCCGAACAGCACCGCCCAGAACACGCTGACCGGGAACAGCAAGATCATGCCGCCGATGCCCGCCAGCATGAGAACGCCTGCCAGGACGCAGCGCGCCGGGGCGACAGCCAGCAGCCTGCCCGCCCGGCGCAGCAAGCTGTCCGGGGCGGGCAGTTGCAGCGGCAGAACGGCAGCGCAAAGCGTAGCCAGAACCGCCAGCACCAGAAAATCCAGCGCCAGAAAAACGAGAATGGCAAGCCCGGGGTAATACCCCTGCTGCGCGGCGGCTTCAAACACAAAGGCCGATACAAAGCACAGCAGCCCCAGCACCAGCGTGCCAATGCAGCCAAAGCCGCAGGCGGCTTTCCAATGGGCGGCTAGGGTCTGCTTTGCCCGGGGCAGCCACTGGGAGGGGTCGTTCTGCAAGCTGCGCAGAGCGCAGTCTGCCAGCAGCACCATGGCAGGGCCGGTCAGCAGACCGGTGACCGCACTGCACACCACCGTCAGCGGCAGGGAGAGCAGGGTTACGCCCAGCGAGACCCCCAGTGCGGCAGGCAGGCAGAGCACGCAGACCATCAGGTTCGTGCCCAGCAGCTGGCCGAGGTCGCGGCCGACCATCTGGCAAAAGCGTGCAAAGCCTTTTTTCTCCGGCTCGTTTGGGCCTACGCCGTGGCCGTCCCGCCCATAAAGGGCATTGTAGATGCTCATTTTACTTCACCTCGGTGCCAAAGGCTTCGATTTGGGTCAGCGCCGGGAAGGGGGAAGTCCCCTCGGCCTGAATCAGATCCTTCAGCACAAGGCTGCGCACCCGCTTGGGCTCAAAGGCCACGCTCTGGGGTTTGGCGCTTTTCACCAGCGGGATGTCCAGCTGGCTGCCATCAGAAAATTCCACCGTGGCCTTTACCCAGTAGTTGTCGTGGGGGAAATCTGCCCGCTCGGTGATGCGCAGCTCATCCAGCAGTACTTCCCGGCCAAAATCCAGCGTCAGGGCTGCGTTCGGGTCGCGGTTGATGCCCCAGCTCTGGTAGGGATACTCGCCGTGGGCGCTGTTCTCAAAAATGCCGTCGATGGCGTTGCGGGCGGCAAACACCGCCTCGCCGCGCGTTTCTACGTTGGCGCTGGCGTGGGGATAAAAACCGGTGTCGCCATGCTCGTCATAGCAGTTGAAGGCCAGATTCCGCCGGGCGGCAATCTCTTCCGGCAGTGCCAGCCGTGCCCGGATAACGTGACGGCTGCCCGCAAAGCTCTTGGGCGAGTAGGTGATGGCCTGCTCCCCGAAGGGAATGTGGAAGTTGATCTCCCGCTTGACCACATACACAAGGGCTTCGGGCATGGTGTCCTCGAACTGGATGACGCAGTACTGCCCGGGATGGTCGATCTCCAGCGCCACCCGGTCGCCGGGCTTGTAGCAGTTGGTGTAAACAAGGGATACGGCGGTGTCAGCGTCACAGGTCATCAGGGTGTGGCCGGCTTCGTCCAGAATTTTCAGCTTGATGGTTTCCATGGCAGTTCTCCTTAGTACAGTTCGAGCTTCAGCATTTTTTGGAAATGCAGGGTGATCTTATAGATCGTTTCCGGCCATGCGGTGCGCAGGCGCGGGTCGGTGATAGGCACCGCCGTAACAGCAGCCGTTGCGGCGTCCGGGTCAAAGCGGATGCCGCCCAGTGTGCCCACCGCAAAGCCGTCCGCAGTGGGGACGGGTTGCTGCTCGGTGAGCAGGGTCAGGTCTACTGTGCCGGGATAGTCTGTTTCGTCCCGCAGGGTGATGCCCTGTTCGCTGACAGATACGCTGCGGCGGTAGGTGGTAAGCCCCGGGATGGGCGGGTACGCGCCCGCCAGTTCGCCGGTGATGCTATTTTCCTCGGTGCACACCTCCCGGGCAGCGTATTCCGCGCCGGGCAGCTGCTGCACGCCGTCAAAGGTGGGCAGGTTGTGCCATGCGCTCTGCATCGTCCAGATCTCATACCGCTGAGGGCTGAAGGTCTTTTTGGTGTAGCTCTCCACTCCGATATCGATGAGAAACGGTCTTCCGTCCTTGTACACGGTAATGCTGCCGGTATCGTTGTGGTTGTGGCTGTCGCCGTTGGAGCCAAACTTTGCACCCAGCACCCAGCTGCCCTGCCGTGCGGCATAAATGCCTACACTGGGGTACCATACTGCAGAACGATGCTGGGGAACTGCGGCGTATTCCATCAGTTCCTGCTCGGCAAAGGCGGTGGTCAGCCGGTACCACAGGTTGATGTGGGTGCTGCCGTCCGGGTTCTGCAAATGGTCGGGGTCGGCATCGGCGCGGAAATCTGCCGCCGCAAGGGCCTGCAAAGCATCGCTGCCTACGGCCTGTCCAAAGCGGTATTCCCGTGCACCGCAGCGCCCGGCCAGGGGGCTGCAATCGCCAAAGTTCAGATAGTAAGGTCCTTCCACATGGACATTGCAGATGTACTCCGCGATATTTTTGATCTTTGTTTCTCTGAATAGCGGGCGGAAGGCCTCCGGCGCAACGTTGGATAAAATTTCAAGACAGCCCCACAGGGTCAGTCCGGCGTGGCGATAATACTGCGCACCCTCGTTGCAGCAGCCGTCCGCGCCGTAGTCCTTCAAAAAGCAGTCGAGGCTGTAGGCTGCCTGCTTGACGGCAGCTTTTCGCTGCTGCTGGGTGGTGGGCAGCAGAAAAACGGTGAGCAGCACATTCTGAGTGCACCAGCTCGTCCAGTTACACATAGGCTCTTCGCCGTTGCCCATCCACCAGAAGTGGCTTGTAAAATAAGGCGTCAGGATGCGGGCGTCCAGCTCCCGCTCCATCCTCGCCGTGATGCCCGGCGCGGCAGTATCCAGCTCATCGGGCAGTAAGTACCGGGTCAGCGCCAGAAGCGCGCCGGTCTCGGCGGCAAATAAATCCACGATGGGGCGGGTGGTGTCCGGCAGGGGCAGCTGCGGGGTGTCCCGCACATAACTGTTGTGGGCGGGCAGCTGCCATGCACTTTCCTCGCAGATCGCCCATACGGTATCGGCAATTTCATCCAGAAAGCGCCCTTTGTGCTCCACACACTCGGCACTTACCAGCGCGCACAGCCGCGCCCGGCGGGAAAAGTAAGCCGTCTCCCATGGGGTGCGCCGCCCAGTGTGGGTGAAATCCAGCCAGAGCGAGAGCGGCAGGGGCGCAATGGGCGTTTGCAGCGCGGCTTCCCCCGCCTGCAAAAAGCGCTGCTTTGCCCGCAGGGGCAGCCCCTGCCATGCGGTGTGCTCTTTGACAGGGGGAAAGGGCCGGTAATCGGGAAGAAATTCCGGCAGATGAGCAAGCTGTTCCTGTATCATAAAAGCCTCCGATTTTAAATACTTTGCTGGTATTCCCGCGGGCTGAGCCCCGTGACCTTTTTGAATACCTTGGAAAAATAGAAAGCGCTCTCGTACCCCAGTTTCTCAGCGATCTCGTATACTTTCAAATCGCCCTGTTCCAGCATCTCTTTTGCCGCAGCGATGCGGGTCTCGGTGATGTACTCCACAAAGCCGCTGTCGCCGTATTTGCCGAACAGCTGGCTGAGGTAGTTGGGCGAAAAATTGAATACAGCCGCCACATCGGCCAGCGTCAGTTTTTCCGAAAGATGATTCTTAACATACTCCTGCACCTGTGCCACCACCTGCATCTTCCCGGCGGTGGCGTCGCCCTCGTTGACCTCCACGAACTGGATGGGCTGCTCCACCGTGAGCAGGGGCTGTAGGTGGGCGTTTTCCCGGCAGCGGCGCGCCAGCCCCAGCAGGGAGCCGGTGGGGCGTCCTACCGCCCAGAGCAGCCGTACCGTGAAATAGTTGTATAGAATTTGGCTGGCGCGTTCCAGCAGCGGGCGCAGTACCGTCCGGTATTTTTGGCACTGGGCATCGGTCAGGCAGAAAAGCACATTGCAGCGCATGGCATCCGCCCCGGTCACATAGCAGGGCAGGTAGTTTTGCAGGGTGGTCTCCAGCATCCGCCCGCAGGAAAAACTCAGCTTCAGCTGCTGGGCGGGGGTAAGGGCGGTGTTGGCGATGATCTCGCAGCTGGCTACAAGGTAGGCGTCGCTTGCAAGGTTCAGCTCCATGTGCTGCAAAGGCTGCTCCAATGCGGCTTCGTCCGGGAACAGCCCGGCGTACAACCGCACGAAAAAACGCTCCTGATAGCTGCGCACACTCTCGGCAAGATTTTCCTGTGCTGACAATTCGCCCAGCAAAGCACGCTCCTTTTTTACCTTTTCGGCGGCCTTGGCAAGGGCGGTTTGCAGGTTTTCGGGGGTCAGGTCCAGCTTGACCAGATAATCCACCACTCCGGCACCCATGGCCTGCTTGATGTAATCAAATTCTTCAAAGCTGGTCAGCATGATAAAGGCGGGCAGGGCGTTGCGCTCCCGGCAGGTGCGGGCAAGGGTAAGCCCGTCCATCACCGGCATTTTTACGTCGGCAATGACGATATCCGGCTTCTCCCGCTCAATGAGTTCCAGCGCCAGCTTTCCGTTGCGGGCGGTGCCGCAGACGGTATAGCCCAGCTTTTCCCATTCCAGCATCCCCTGCAGGCCGATGAGCACCAGCGGCTCATCATCCACCAGTAATATCCGCAGCATGGGTGTCTCCTTTCTGTTGATAGGGCAGCCGGATGGTGACCTCGGTGCCCACGTCCTCTTCACTTTCAATGGTCAGGCCGTAGCCCTCGCCAAAGGAATACCGGATGCGGCGGTTCACGTTCCACAGGCCGACATGACGGAACTTTTCAGCCTTTTCGGCACCCTCGGCGGGCTCGTCCAGAAGGTGAGCCACCAGCTCCGGCGGCATGCCCACGCCGTCATCGGTAATGCGCAGCAATACGTCTCCGGTATCCGAGTCGGTGGAGATATCCAGCAGCACGCTGCCGTGGCCGCCCTTGGGCTCCAGCCCGTGGAAGATGGCGTTTTCCACCAGCGGCTGCAAGGTGAACCGGGGGATCATGCAGTCCCGGCAAAGGGTCTCACTTTCAATGCGGGAGACCTCAATTTCCAAGTCGCCGCCGTAGCGGTACTGCTGGATGGTAAAGTAATCGTTGAGCAGTGCCAGCTCCTCCTGCAAAGGTACCAGCTTCTGGGTGCCCTTGGAGATGCTCTTGGTCAGCCGCGCAAAGGCGGTGACCATCTCGGCAATGCCGGGTGCGTGCTGGATGGTAGCCATCCAGCGGATGCTGTTGAGGGTGTTGTAGATAAAGTGCGGGTTCACCTCGTTTTGCAGCATCCGATATTCCAGCTCCTGCTTGCGGCGCTCGTCCTCCACCCGGCGGGTCATCAGGCTGTCCACGTTTTCAGCCAGCTGGTTGATGCCCCGGCCGATGTCGCCCAGCTCGTTGTTCCACTCCACCGTGCGGTCCGGGGCAAAGTTGCCGCTGCCCACGGTCTCGATGCGCTTTTGCAGCGCCTCCACCGGGCGGGTGATGACCCGCTCCAGCCAGTGCTGCATCAAAAAGCTCAGTCCCCAGATGATGGCAGTGCCAAGGGCGACCAGCCACAGGTACACGCCGTAGTGCAGCAAAAAGGTATTTGCGGGCAAAAGCTGCACCAGCGCCGCGCTGCGGCCGTTCAGTGTTACCTTGACTACATAATACTTCTGGTCGTCCAGCTGCACCTTGCCCTGCCATGCGGTCTGCTCTGTCACGCCGTTATTGCTGCCGGTGCGCAGGGTGTAGTCCACCTCCCGCAGGCGGTTCTCAGTCTCGGTCAGGCTGCCGTTTTCGATCTGCCACAGGCGGCTGCCCATCTCCCAGTACAACGCGCTGCCGTCGGTCAGGCTGTAACCTGCTGCCGGGTCGGTGATAATGGCGGTATCCAGCGCAAGGTAGGTGCTGCCCCGGTGCAAGGTGCCCTTGCCGCAGCGGACAGGCTGGCTGATGGCGATGCAGCTCGGACTGCCGGGCAGCAGCGGGTCGGTGGCGAACTGCATCCCGTACCCCTTGGTGAGAAACTGCTTTACGCTGGTGCGGTTGAGCGCCGCCGAGGAGTTCAGCGGGCCGAACTGCAAATGCCGGTCGTTCTCATTGGTAACAAAAAAGCGGAGGATATGGCTGTACAGGGTGCTGGAATAGTATTTTTCCTGCATGGCTTCGTAGGCGGCAATGGTCTGGGTGCCGTTGATATTTTCCTGCGAGATGTACCGCCGCACGGTGCTGTCAATGGAAGCCCAGTTCAAAAGAGCATCGGCGCTTTCCAGACTGGTCTCGATGGAGGTAGCCACCAGCCGCAGGTTGAACTCTGCCGCCTGCAGGGAGTTGGCACGCACATATTGGTTGGAGAGAATGAACAGCGCCGCGCCCACGGCCAGAGAGGTAAGAAAGGTAAAAAAGCGCATTCCCCACACGATCTGCCGCCGCAGCGGGAAACGGTGGCTGCTCTTCATAACGGTGCCTCCTTTCTGGTGACAGTTTGCATTCTTTCCTTTATACAGTACTGATTCCGGCGCGGTTTGTCAACGGCTTTTTTCATGAGAATTGTGTACTTTATATGCTTTTTTCTCTCGTCACGGATGCAAACTGTGCAAGAGAACAAGAAAGTGCAGACTCCAGTGTAAGAAAGTACATCTTTTTTTAAAAGATACAGAAAAACTGCAACTCTTCCCGGAATTTTTCCATTCCGGTTTTTGCGTTTGTGCGGTATCCTAGTGTCAACAAAAGCGAGCGGCTCCCCGGCACGGGGGAGGCTGCTGCACAGAACAAACACACTGCCCTGAAGGAGGACACACTTATGAAAAAGATCTCTCGTCGTTCGTTCCTTACCGCTGCCGCTGCCTGCGGCGCAGCTGCTGCCCTGAGCGCCTGTGGCGGCTCTTCTGCAAGCTCCACCGCTGCTTCCTCCACTGCCGGTTCCACCGCTGCTTCCGCAGCCGCAGGCCCTGTTACCCTGCAGTGGTCAGTGTGGGATAAGGAGTCCACTCCCTACTGGCAGGCCATGGCCGACGGCTACATGGCAAGCCACAAGGACGTGACCATCGAGATGGTGGATCTGGGCTCCAGCGATTACATGACCGTTCTGGCTACCCAGCTGGCCGGCAGCGCTGATCTGGATATCGTGACCATCAAGGATATCCCCGGCTACGCAAACCTGATCAATCTGGACTACCTCAAGCCTCTGAATGAGGTGCTGACCCGCGACACCGGCGATTTCAACGGCACCATCGAGCAGCTGACCACCGATGACGGCAACTTCTACGCCGTGCCCTTCCGCAGCGACTTCTGGGTGCTGTACTACAACAAGGATCTGTTTGATGCTGCCGGTGTGGAGTATCCCTCCAATGACCTGACAATGGAAGATTACGATGCTCTGGCCCGCAAGATGACCAGCGGCTCCGGCGACACCAAGGTCTATGGCTGCCACTACCACACCTGGCGCTCTGCCGCTTCTCTGTTCTCCATTCTGGACGGCAAAAACACCATCATCGACGGCACCTACGACTTCATGAAGCCCACCTACGATATGGTCATTGCCCAGCAGAAGGACGGCATCTGCATGGACTACGGCTACCTCAAGACCTCTTCTCTGCACTACTCCGCAGCCTTTGAGAACCAGCAGTGCGCAATGGTCAACATGGGCAGCTGGTTCATCTCCACGCTGGAAGCTTACATGAAGGATGCCGAGACCAAGTTCAACTGGGGCATCGTCAAGTACCCGCACCCCGCCGGTGCAGAGGCTGGTTCTACGCTGGGCACTGTGACCAGCTTGGCCATCAACGCGGATTCTCCCAAGGCAGAGGCCGCTGCCGACTTCATCAACTGGTGTGTCTCCGAGGAGGGCGCACAGGCCATTGCCAAGACCGGCACCTTCCCGGCCTGCGGCTCCGCTGCTACCGCCGAGATCATCAAGTCCACCGAGGGCTTCCCCGAGGACAGCAATTCTGTGGATGCACTGACCACCAGCAATGTCTATCTGGAAATGCCCTACACCCAGTACGCATCTGATATCGAGACCATTCTGAACGCCGAGCACGATGCTATTATGACCATGAGCGAGACCGTGGACGAGGGCATCCAGAACATGAACGATCAGGTTCCCGCAGTTCTCGGCTGATAAAGCGTTTTCCGCAATACGTTGCGGTTCTCCTTCTTCATCATTTTCGATCCCCATTCATTTTCCGGTGGACGAGCATCGGAAAAAAGCCCTGTCCGAGCGGGGCGGGTATGCACAGCGCCCGCCCCGCTCATTTTTTGGAAAAATGGTTATACTTCCGGGAAAGGAGGCTCTTTTATGGCGAGTGCTGCTGTCCAGAATAAAACTCCCCGTAAAGTGCTAAAAAAATCGACCCGCGATTCTCTGATCGCGTATTCCTTCATTGCGCCAAACTTCATTGGCTTCTGCGTGTTTACGCTGGTGCCCATGGTGTTTGCCATTGCGCTGGCCTTCTGCGCATGGGACGGCCGCCACGCCATTGAATTTGTCGGCCTGAAAAACTTTGTAAAGCTCTTCACCACCGATAAAATCTTTCAGGCGGCTTTGAAAAACACCATCGTCTATGTCATCGGCACCGTGCCGCTTACGCTGGCCTGCTCGCTGGCCATGGCCGTGCTGCTGAACCAGAACGTGAAGCTGCGCAACTTTTTCCGCACCGTGGCGTTCTTCCCTTACGTTGCTTCGCTGGTGGCGGTGGCAGCGGTATGGAACATGATCTTCAACCCCTCCATGGGCCCCATCAACATGATCCTGAACCAGTTCTTCGGCGTGGCGGTGGAAAACCTGCCCCGCTGGGCTGCCGGCAAGGACACCGCCATGATCACGGTCATCCTGTTCAGCGTGTGGAAGAACATGGGCTACTACATGGTCATCTATCTGGCCGGCCTGCAGGGCTGCAACCCGGACCTGAACGAAGCCGCCGAGCTGGACGGTGCAAACCGCTGGCAGCAGTTCTGGCACATCACTCTGCCCCAGCTGCGGCCTACCACCTTCTTTGTGGTCATCATGCTCACCATCTCCGGCTTCAAGGTCTACGACCAGATGTACATGATCACGCAGGGCGGCCCCGGTACTGCTACCATGACGCTGGTGTACTACATCTATAATGTGGCCTTCGTCAATACCCCGAAATACGGCTACGCAAGTGCAATTTCCATGGTGCTGTTCGTACTGGTGCTGATCGTTACCATCATCCAGTTCCGCGGCTCCAAGGGCGAGAACTGAGAAAGGAGGAAGAACCATGTCTGCTGCTATTATCAAGACCGAGGCCTCTCAGAAGCGCCGCAATTTCGTCTCCAAGTTCCTGATCTATTTCTTCCTCATCGTCATCACAGCTTGTATGCTGCTGCCCTTTTTGTGGATGCTGTCCTCCTCCTTTAAGCTGAATAAGGACGTGTTCGGCTTCCCTATCCAGTGGATCCCCAAAAATCCCCGCTGGCAGAACTATGTGGACATCTGGACCCAGATCCCGCTGCTGACCTTTGTGAAAAACACGGTCAAGATCACCGTGGTGGTCACCCTGTTGCAGCTGTTCACTTCCTCCTTTGCAGCCTACGCCTTTGCTAAGATGCAGTTCAAGGGCAAAAACGCGCTCTTCCTCGGCTACATTGCCACCATTGCAGTGCCTTGGCAGGCCTACATGGTGCCCCAGTTCATGATGATGAGCTCGTGGCATTTGAACAACACCCATCTAGCCATTATGTGCCTGCAGGCCTTCAGCGCCTTCGGCGTGTTCCTGATGAAGCAGTTCTACGAGGGCGTGCCCACCGAGCTGTGTGAGGCTGCCCGCATTGATGGCCTGAGCGAGTACGGCATCTGGTGGCACATCATGCTGCCCCTCAGCCTGCCCGCCCTGTCCACCCTGACCATCTTCACCTTCGTGAACACATGGAACGACTTCCTTGGCCCCCTGATCTACTTGACCAAGACCGAACTCAAGACCATCCAGATTGGTCTGCGTATGTTCATCACCCAGTATTCTGCAGAGTACGGCCTGATCATGGCGGCCTCTGTGGTGGCACTGATCCCGGTGCTGATCGTGTTCCTCTCCCTGCAAAAGTACTTTGTGCAGGGCGTGGCATCCACCGGCATCAAGGGCTAAACAAATCACCCGTAAGCGGGGCGTGGGCAGTACCCGCGCCCCGCATTTTTTGCAGAAATAGAGGGAAAGCGTTATGTTATATCCTGAACAGAATGAAGCGCGCTTGAAGCTGAGCCTTGACGGCACATGGGCGTTTGCGCTGGGCAGCTGCGCGGAAACCCAGTTCGACCCCGCAAAGCCCCTGCCGGACGCCCAGCCCATCGCGGTACCTGCCAGCTACAACGACCAGAACGACCAGACCACCGCCCTGCGCCGCCACTACGGCTGGGTGTGGTATCAGCGCAAGGTCACCCTGCCCGCCTTCTGCGCCGGGCAGCGGGTGGTGCTGCGGTTCGGCTCGGTGACCCACACGGCCAAGGTCTGGCTGAACGGCCAGCTCATTGCGCAGCACAAGGGCGGCTTTACCCCCTTTGAAGCGGACGTCACCGCTCTGCTGCAACCCGGCGAGACCGCACTGCTGACCGTAGCCTGTGACAACCGGGTGAACCACAGCACCCTGCCTGTGGGCAACGAGGACGGGCAGCTGGCCTTCTTTGGCTCGGACAACGCGGGTATCCCCAGTGTGGAGGCTGCCAAGCGTGCCGCCGCACCCCAGAACCGCCCCAACTTTGACTTTTTCAACTATGCGGGCATCCATCGCCCGGTGGTGCTCTACACCACCCCTAAAGAGTACATCGAGGATGTGACCATAGTGCCCGCCGTGGACGGCACGGTGCAGTACGCGGTAAAAACCACCGGCAGCGCACCTGTCCGTGTCACGGTGCTGGATGCTGACGGCAACGCCGTTGCAAGCGCCGAGAGTGCAGAAGGCACGATCACCATCCCGGAAGTGCATCTCTGGGAGCCCAGACCCGGCACGCCCTACCTGTACACCCTGCATGCCACCTGCGGGGCAGATGTCTACGACCAGACCTTTGGTGTGCGCAGCATTGAGGTGCGGGGCACACAGGTGCTTTTGAACGGCAAGCCGCTCTATTTCAAGGGCTTTTGCAAGCACGAGGACTTTACCGCCCATGGCCGAGGCTTTGACCCGGTGCTGAACGTGAAGGATGTGAACCTGATCCACTGGGCAAACGCCAATGCCGTGCGCACCAGCCACTATCCCTACGCCGAGGAGTTCTACGACCTGTGCGACCGGGAGGGCATTCTGGTCATGGACGAGACCCCGGCGGTGGGCATCGGCGGCGGGGCAGCGGTGAACCCCTATAAGGAATACCCCCTTGCGGAGCATCACCGGCAGGTGCTTGCCGAGATGATCCATCGGGACAAAAACCACCCCTGCGTGGTGCTGTGGAGCCTTGGCAACGAGCCGGATCTGGAGCACTTCCCGCAGGATGCCTACGACTACTGGCACCCGCTGTATGAGCTGGCGCACCAGCTGGACCCGCAGGACCGCCCGGTCACCCTCGTCTGCTGCCAGAACGACTACACCAAGGATATCACCACCCGCACCATGGATATCGTCTGCATCAACCGCTACTACGGCTGGTACAACCTTTCCGGTGACATGGACGCCGCTTGCTACGGCCTGAATCAGGAGCTGGATTTCTGGGCAGAGCAGCACAAGCCCGTGATGATGAGCGAGTACGGTGCGGACACCGTGGCAGGGCTGCACACCGCCGGAGCCGAGATGTTCAGTGAGGAGTTTCAGGTGGAGTTCTACCGCCGTCTGGATGCAGAGTTTGACAAGCGCCCGTGGTTTGTGGGAGAATTTGTCTGGAACTTTGCAGACTACGACACTGTGCAGGGCCCCATGCGGGTGGATGGCAACAAAAAAGGTCTGTTCACCCGGGATCGCCGCCCCAAGCTGGGCATGCACTTTCTGCGCCAGCGGTGGGCAGAGATACCTACGTTTGGATTTAAGGAGTAATCATGATGAAAACCTACCAGAACCACGCTATGACCGACGCCGAGGCACGGCAGGCACTGGCCGATGCCTGCAAACAGGTGGAGACCAATCTGCCCCTGTACACCTACCAGTGCCAGAACCATTCCAGTGTGAACGATATCTACCCCGGCTGCGCCAATAACCAGTGGACCTGCGGCTTTTGGCCCGGTGAGATCTGGCTGGCCTACGAGGCCACCGGGGACGAAAAATTCAAGACAGCCGCCCTCATTCAGGTGGACAGCTTTGCGGACCGCATTGCCCGCAAGGTGGAGGTGGACCACCACGATATGGGCTTTTTGTACAGCCCCACCTGCGTGGCAGCGTGGAAGCTGGTGGGCAGCGAAACCGGCAAAAACGCCGCCATTGCCGCCGCCGACCAGCTGCTGACCCGCTACCAACCCAGCGGCCGCTTCTTGCAGGCATGGGGCACTATGGACGACCCCGGCAACTACCGCTATATCATTGACTGCATGCTCAATGTGCCGCTGCTGTACTGGGCAGCGCAGGTGACCGGTAGCGACCACTACCGCGAGATCGCCGCTGCCCACACCGCCACCACGCTGGCAAACTCCTTCCGGCCGGACGGCAGCACCTACCACACCTTCTTTATGAACCCGGACGGCACCCCCAAGGGCGGACGCACCTGTCAGGGCTATAAGGACGACAGCTTCTGGGCACGGGGACAGGCGTGGGGCGTGTACGGCAGCGCCATTGGCTACACCTACACCCACGACGAAAAGTTTTTGGATGTGTTCCGCAAGGCGCTGGAATTTTACCTTTCCCGCCTGCCGGAGGATATGATCCCCTGCTGGGATATGCTCTTTGCCCCGGAAAGCGGCGAACCCCGGGATTCCTCCTCCGCTGCCATCGTGGCCTGTGGATTGCTGGAAGCGGCAAAGTATGTGGACGAAACAGAAGCTGCCCAGTGGCGCACACTGGCACGGCAGATGCTGGCCAGCCTTGCCGCAAATTATGCGGTAAAGCCTGGTACCCTCGGCTCCGGCCAGCTGCTGCACGGCACTTACAGCAAAAAGAGCCCCTACAACACCTGCACCCCGGAGGGCGTGGATGAATGTACGAGCTGGGGCGATTATTTTTACATGGAGGCGCTGACCCGCCTGACCAAAGACTGGGAGATGTACTGGTGATGAACTTGCAGACCAAAGCGGATTTTACCGCACTGATGCACAAATTTCTCGACCCCCTCAAGCCCTGTTATTCCGCAGGCTGCGCCCGGCTGCATCTGGGCGAGACGGGTGTGACCTACAACCAAAATGCCATTGAGCTGGAAGCCTTCAGCCGCCCGCTGTGGGCGCTGGTGCCCTTCTGGGTGGGCGGCGGCTCTGACCCGGAGTTTGAAAAAATCTACCGCAAGGGTCTTGCCGCCGGCACCGACCCGGAAAACCCCGAATACTGGGGCACCACCGGGGAATACGACCAGTGTTATGTGGAGATGGCGGCTATTGCCTGCGGCATCCTCACCGCACCGGAAAAGCTGTGGACCCCGCTTTCTGATACCGAAAAACAGAACCTTGCCGCATGGCTGGGGCAGATCAACGCCCACACCATCCCGGACTGCAACTGGCAGTTTTTCCGCATCCTTGTAAACCTTGCCCTGAAAAGCGTGGGGATGCCTTACAGCCCGGAACTGCTGGAGGATGGCCTTTGCAAAATTGACAGCTATTACAGCGGCGACGGCTGGTCCACCGATGGCGCCTCCGTGCAAAAGGATTACTACATCCCGTGGGCCATCCAGTATTACGGACTGCTCTACTCTAAATTTGCCGCCGACACCGACCCCCGGCGTGCTGCACTCTACCGCCAGCGCGCCCAGCTGTTCGCGCAGCAGTTCGTCTATTGGTTCGATGCCAACGGCGCAGCCCTGCCCTTTGGCCGCAGCCTGACCTACCGCTTTGCCCAGAACAGCTTCTGGGCGGCCTGCATCTGGGCAGGGCTGGAGCCGCTGCCCCTGCCGGTAATGAAGGGCCTTATCGTCCGCAACTTCAACTGGTGGCTGGGGCAGAAAATGTTCGACCGGGACGGCATCCTGACCATCGGCTACTGCTACCCGCAGATGTACATGGCCGAGCGGTACAACGCCCCCGGCAGCCCCTACTGGGGCATGAAGAGCTTTTTGCTGCTTGCTTTGCCGGATGACCACCCCTTCTGGTCTGCCGAAGCCGCGCCCATGCCCGCATTGGAGCGGCTCAAGCCCATGCCATACGCCAATATGCTGGTGCAGCGCCGGGCGGGGCGGGTAACGGCCTATGCCGCCGGTGTCAACGAGGGCCACGGTCACGGACAGTTCCCGGAAAAGTATGCAAAATTTGCCTACGATACCCGCTTTGGCTTCTGCGCCTCCCGCAGCCGGGAGGTGCTCAATCAGGCCGCGCCGGACAGTATGCTGGCCTTTGTCATCGACGACAACGTGTTTGTGCGCAAGGTGAGCAAAACGTGGGAAATTGAAGCCGGGGCTGTGACCGCGCAGTGGTCGCCCTTCCCCGGGATTGAGGTGACCACCACTATCACTCCCACGGCCACCGGCCACCGCCGCCACCATGAAATTGACAGCAGTTTCGACTGCGAAGCCTATGACTGCGGTTTTGCCGTGCCCAATTTTACACCGGGCTACGCCGAAAGCGCGGAAAACGATACCGCCGAAGCCCATTGCGACACCCTGTGCTGCGCCGTGCGCGGCAGGGGAGAAGCAGTGGTCATCGGCTGCGACCCTAACACCAGCCTGTACTTCACCAATGTCCATCTGCCCGCCGTGAAGTACCACATCCCCAAGGGACACACGGTGCTGGACACCGAGGTCTTTGACGAAGCAAACTGATGCCGCTTCTTTCTATAGCAGTTTGCGTTTTTAATGCACAAGCAACATCCGCAAACTGCATATCGCAAATATGCCGTTTTGATAGGCACTATTTTTGAAAATTGCGATAGAAAAACAGTCGTTTTTGTGCGGCTGTTTTTCTTATATTCTGTGCTATAATGAGAGCAGAAAATGCTGCGAGGTGACATTTATGCCTTTAAATAATCCTATCACATCGGCGCTTCTGGCCGACCCGGAAATTTTCCAGCAGAACCGTTTGCCCTTCCACGCTCATTTTGCAGACCAGACAAGCCCGGAAATGCCGCTGGCCGTCAGCTTGGATGGCGAATGGGCTTTCCACTATGCGGAAAACCTGACTGCGCCTTTCTCAGACTGGGACACCCTGACCGTGCCCGGCTTCATCCAAATGCAGAGCCTGCAAAAGCCCGGCCAGCCCTACGGCACGCCCCATTACGTCAACACCCAGTACCCGTGGGACGGCCATGAAAAGCTGCACCCCGGTCAGATTCCGCAGGATTATAACCCCATCGGGGAATACCAGCGCAGTTTCACCCTGCCGGAAAGCTGGGCAAGCTGCTATCTGCGCCTGAACGGCGCGGACAGCGCTGCCGCCGTCTGGTGCAATGACGTTTACATCGGCTACACCGAGGATACCTTCACTCCCGCTGAATTTGACATGACCGCCGCCGTCCACCCCGGCGAAAATACCCTGACGGTACAGGTGTACCGTTTCTCCTCCGGCAGCTGGCTGGAGGATCAGGATTTCTGGCGCATGAGCGGCTTGTTCCGCTCTGTGGAGCTGTTCACAAAGCCGGAAATTCACCTCGAGGATGTCTTTGTGAAGCAGGATTTTGCCCCGGACTTTTCCAGTGCCACTGTCACCTTTGATTGCAAGGTCAGCGGCGCGGGCACCATCTCGGTGGTGTTTGATGGCGAGGAGCAGTCTGCTGAGGTGGGCGAACCTGCCGAATACGACAGCGGTGTGGTGTTCGGCAAGGGCGAGGCCGACCCGGACGTGGAAGAGGACGTGCAGGATGTCTCCTTCACCTTTACGGTGGAGCATCCCACCCTGTGGAGCGCCGAGCAGCCGAACCTGTACGAAGCAGAAATTGCCCTGCTGAACGAGGGTGCTCTCGTGGAGCGCACCGGATTGAAAGTCGGCTTGCGTAAGTTTGAGCTGAAAGAACGCCAGATGCTTTTGAACGGCAAGCGTATCGTGTTCAAGGGTGTCAACCGCCACGAGTGGAGCTGCCGCACCGGCCGCACCGTCAGCCGGGAAGAGATGCTGTGGGATGTAAAGAACCTGAAGGCCCACAACGTCAACGCCGTGCGCACCAGCCACTACCCCAACGACCCCTATTTCCTGTCCCTCTGCGATGAATACGGCCTGTATGTCATCGGGGAGACCAATCTGGAGACCCACGGCACATGGCAGAAGCTGGGTGCGGACGGCTCGGACGAGTGGACGCTGCCCGGTGCCCGCCCGGAGTGGCGGGAAAATGTGCTTGCCCGCGCCGAAGCCATGCTGGAACGGGACAAAAACCACCCGGCCATCCTCATTTGGTCTTGCGGCAACGAGAGCCACGGCGGCAAGACCCTGTGGGAGATGAGCGAGTATTTCCGCAACACCGACCCCAGCCGCCTTGTGCACTACGAGGGCATTTTCTGGAACCGGGAGTACCCCGCCACCTCCGATATGGAAAGCCAGATGTACACCCCGGTGGCAGACATCAAAAAGTTTCTGGCAGAGCACCCGGAAAAGCCCTTTATCATGTGCGAGTACAGCCACGCCATGGGTAACAGCTGCGGCGGCATCACCGACTACACCGAGTATGCCTACGAAGAGCCCCTGTATCAGGGCGGGTTTATCTGGGAGTACATGGACCACGGCATTGCAGTGACAAGCCCGGACGGCAAGCCCGTCTTTGCCTATGGCGGCGACTTCGGCGACCGCCCCACCGACCGGGAATTCTGCGTGGACGGCCTTGTGCTGCCCGACCGCCGTAACACCCCCAAAATGGACGCCGTCAAGGCGGCCTACGCACCGCTGAAGATCACCCTGACCGACACGGAAGCCGTGATTGAAAACCGGAATCTCTTTACCGACCTGAACGCCTACGACCTTGTGTTTGCGTCCTCGGTCAACGGCAAGCCGGAGCGCCGGGCGGTGCTGCGGGCAGACTGCAAGCCGGGCGGGACGGAGCACATCCCGTTTCCCTTTGCCTTACCGGAGGCTGGGCTTGCCTGCATGACCGTTACCGCCATCCAGCGGGCTGCACTGCCCGGCATCCCGGCGGGCTATGAAGCCGCTTTGGGGCAGGTATGGCACAACTACGCCGTCGCCCGGCTGACCCTGCCCGCCCCGCAGCTGGTGGAGATGGACTGCAACGTCGGCGTAAAGGGCGAGGGCTTCGAGTACATCTTTGGCCGAGGCAAGGGGCTGGTGTCCATCCGCTATAACGGCGTGCAGCTGCTGGACGATACCGTGCGCCCCAATTTCTGGCGTGCGCCCACCAACAACGACGAGGGCTGTGCAGAGCCGTTTACATTTGCCTTCTGGAAAACCGCCGGTCTCTACGCCCGCTGCGATAACCTGACCGCTGAAACAAAGGGCGATTTCGTCATCGCCCGCGCAAACTACACCCTGCCAGATGGGCAGACGCTGCCCATTGATTTTGCCATTGACGGCGCAGGCCGCTGTGATATCACCATGACATGGCAGGGCACGCGCACTGAGCTGCCGGAGTTCGGTCTGCTCTTCCCGCTGCGTCGGGAGCTGACGGAAGTCTCCTATCTGGGTCTTGGCCCCCGGGAGACCACCGCCGACCGCACTGCAGGCGGCAAGATGGGTGCGTGGAACTACAACGTCCGGCAGGATTTTGCCCAGAACACCCCGGTCTACCCGCAGGAGTGCGGCAGCCGCACCGGCGTGTACAGTGCAACTGTCACCGGCAGCGGATTGAATATAGGCATCGGCTTTGCAGGGGACGGCATGACCTTCTCGGCGCTGCCCTACACGCCCCATGAACTGGAAAACGCCCGCCACCTTTACGAGCTGCCCCGGGACGACAATAAGACGGTCGTCCGCTGCGCTGCTTTCCAGCGCGGCGTGGGCGGCGACAACAGCTGGGGCGCAAAGCCCCATGCAGACGCCTGCTTTGCGGTGGAGAAGGGAACCTCGTTCCGTTTTACGATTCAAAAATAAAAATTTACTTGGCTAAAGTGGTGGGTATCATCGTGATACCCACCACTTTGGTCTTATTGCGAAACCGTAACAAGACAAAAATCAGCGCAATATTCAAATAGTATATTTGCGATATGCAATCCAACGTTGTAGCTGCTGCATTAAAAAGTTGAATTTTTATGGTTTATGGAGAAATAAGGAATTGTGTCAAAATGACACAATTGCTCCGGGCACCTTCATAGAACCATGGAATGTGAATATTTTGCTTTCATAGGAGTTCATGTTTTTTACTGAATCTCGTGAAAAGCGTATAAAAAGCTTGCAATCATCTGTAAAATGTGGTATATCCATTATACGAAACATTGCTTTAAAAGAACACTCCACCGTTCAATGATGTGTAAAGTGAGGTGCCTGCCATGACCGCCGTGATCTATGCCCGCTATTCATCGGATAACCAGCGCGAAGAATCCATTGAAGGCCAGATTCGTGAATGCACTGCCTATGCGGAAAAGAACGGCATCACCATCGTCAAGCACTACATTGACCGTGCTATCTCTGCCAAGACGGACAACCGCCCGGAGTTTCAGCAGATGATTAAGGACAGTGACAAGAAGCTGTTTGACATCGTGCTGGTCTGGAAGTTGGATCGTTTTGCCCGGAACCGCTACGACAGTGCCCGGTACAAGACCCAGCTGAAGAAGAACGGTGTCAAGCTCATGTCTGCCACCGAGATCATCTCCGAGGGACCGGAGGGCATCATTCTGGAATCGGTGCTGGAAGGTTATGCCGAGTATTATTCCGCTGACCTGTCTGAAAAGGTCATTCGTGGCATGACCGAAAACGCACTGAAGGGAAAGTTCACTGGCGGTGCCATTCCCTTTGGCTACATCATCAACGCAGACCACCGCTTTGAAATCGACCCGTTGACTGCTCCCTTTGTGGCAGAAACCTTCCAGCGGTACAACGATGGCCAGACCATGCGGGAAATTCGGGATTGGCTGAACGAAAAGGGCGTCAAGAACCAGCGTGGCGGGCTGATGACCTTCAACACCATTCAGCATATGCTGAACAATCGCCGCTACATCGGGGAGCTGAAATATCGTGATGTTTTGATTCCCGATGCGATTCCCTCCATTGTGTCCGCAGAGCTTTTCAACGATGTGCAGGAAAAGATCGCCAAAAACAAAAAAGCCCCTGCCCGTAGAAAGGCAGAGGATGACTACCTGCTCACCACCAAGCTGTTCTGCGGCTACTGTGGGGCGTTGATGTTTGGCGAAAGCGGCACAAGCCGGACGGGTGAAGTCCACCGCTACTATAAATGTGCCACTGCCAAAAAGCACAAGGGCTGCAAGAAAAAGACCGTCCGCAAACAGTGGCTGGAAGATCTGGTGGTCAACCAGACCATGCAGCTTGTGAAAGACGATGCCGCTATGGAATCCATCATCGCCAAGGTGATGGAACTGCAAAACAAGGAGAATACCAACATTCCCCTTTATAAAAAGCAGCTCCGGGATGCAGAATCCGGTATCCAGAATATGCTCAATGCGATTCAGGCCGGTATCCTGACCAGCTCCACCAAGGAGCGGTTGGAGCAGCTGGAAGAAACCAAGCGTGAGCTTGAAGCACGCATTGCGGAAGAAAAGCTGGCGAAGCCGAAAGTGACCGAAGAATTTATCAGGTTTTGGCTGCTGCGGTTCCGTAAGCTGGACATGAGCCTGAAAGACCAGCGGCAGGCACTAGTGGATACCTTCATCAATGCGATTTACCTGTATGATGATAAGGTTTTGATAACCTTCAACTATAAAGAAGGAACACAGACCGTCACCTTTGGGGAAGCGGCAGAAGCCGCATCAAAGGGAAATGGTTCGGATTTGGATTGCTTTACTGCACCAAGAAAAACCAGTACACAATGTGTACTGGTTTTTCTTTTTCGGTGCGGAAAAGGACTTGAACAGGGCGGCGGCGCGCAGCGCCGTAAGCAATCAGCCCGGTGGGCTGTTGCTTAGCCCGCGGTTCCCAACCCATAGGAATGTCTACCGGGAGACAGACTGTCCACTGTCTTTTTTGCTTTACACGGCAGTTTCCCTTTAGCAGTAACCGCGGATAAGAGGACTTGAACAGCAACGACGACGACCGCAGCCAGCGGCTGAAACAGGGAGGAGTTGTTGGGGCCGCGTTCTGATTTTTCAAAGCCCTGCCAAGGGGCTGCAGAAAAATCAGCAAACGCAACCCGTAAGGCCCTGACCACCAGATTCCGCTGCGGTGCCCAACCTGTAGGAATGTCTACCGGGAGGCTGCCGCTTATTTTGCTTCACCCAATAATTCCCCTTTCGTAGTAACAGTGGATAACATGGATATCGGCTGCGTGGAACTGCTGCTCCGGGATGGGAGAAAAATTTCCATTGACAAAAACTGCCGCTCACCTGCGTAACGGAACGCAGGCGGGCGGCGTTTTGCACTATCGGCTCTGGGACTGCCGGAAATTATGAAAGACTTTCAATGGTAATGATATGTTTTTCCATTAGACTTCTCCTTTCTGGTTCAGTTCACGGTAGGTTTTGCAGATCAGATAGCCTGCAATCAGGAAGGTGAGGATATCCGACATGGGCATGGAGTACAGCACGCCGTCCAGCCCGAAGAACCGAGGCAGCAGCAGGGCAAAGCCCACGCCGAACACCACCTCACGCACCATGGACAGGGCGGTGGATTCCACTGCCTTGCCCATGGCCTGCAAAAAGATGAAGCACGCCTTGTTGACACAGGCCAGAATGATCATGCACAGGTAGATGCGGAAGGACTTCACGGCAAAGTCTGTGTAGTAGACGCTCTCGTTGGCAGCACCGAACAGGGCAATCAGCTGCCGCGGGAAGCCCTCCACCAGCACCAGCGCAACAACGCCCACGGCCGCTTCTGCCAGCAGCAGTTTTGTGAACAGTTTCTTCACACGGTCAGGCTTTTTTGCGCCCATGTTGAAACCCACTATGGGGATGCAGCCGGCCGCCATGCCCACCACGATGGAGATGACGATCTGGAAGAACTTCATCACGATGCCCACCACCGCCATGGGAATCTGGGCATACTGCTCCTGCCCGAACACGGTGTCTAGTGCGCCGTATTTGCGGATCATGTTGTTGATGGCTGCCATAGCCGCCACAAGGCTGATCTGGGACAGAAAGCTGGTCATGCCAAGGGTCAGGGTGCGGCCGCAGATGGAGCCTTTCAGCCGGTAGTCGCCCTTTTCAGGACGGATGATCTTCATGTGCAGCAGATACCACACTGCCAGCGCTGCGGTGACCAGCTGACCGATCACAGTAGCCACCGCCGCGCCCATCATGCCCCAGCGCAAGCCGAAAATGAAAACGGGGTCCAGAATAATGTTCAGCACCGCACCTGCAAGGGTGGAGATCATGGCAAACCGTGGGTTGCCATCCGCGCGGATGATGGGGTTCATGGCCTGCCCAAACATATAAAAGGGCACGCCCAGCGTGATATAAAAGAAATACTCCTGGGAGTGGTGGTAGGTCTCGGCGTTGACCGTTCCGCCAAACATGGCGAGAATGTTGTCCGCAAAAATCAGATAGAGCGCAGCCAGCACAATGCTGCTGACCAGACACATCACCACCGCATTGCCGACGCTCCGCTTTGCCTTGGGGACCTCGTTCTGTCCAAGGCTGATACTGACAAAAGCGCAGCAGCCGTCACCGATCATCACGGCAATAGCCAGTGCCACAACCGTAAGCGGGAACACAACGGTGTTGGCGGCGTTGCCATAAGAGCCAAGATAGCTGGCGTTTGCAATAAAGATCTGGTCCACGATGTTATACAGTGCGCCGACCAGAAGCGAAATAATGCACGGGATCGCATACTTCTGCATCAGCTTGCTGATGCGCTCCGTGCCGAGAAATTGATTGGAGCTTTCCATGGGATTCACCTTTACCTTTCCATTTTAGGGCAAACAAAAACAACGGGCAGCCCTCATGCAACCGGTTTTACGCATGAGTGCTACTCGTTGTACGAAATCATTATAGCCTGCCTGTCTGGAATTTGCAAAGGCAGTTTTGCACAAGAATTGTACTGGGCATTCTGCGCAGATTGCACGAGGAAAACTTTGTGAAAGATGCCCTTTGAAGCCCGCCAACCTACCGTGGTACAATAAAGTTGATCGATCAATTTTAATGGAATCTTTATACTTCTACAATTTTCTTTACGGCTCTTTTATCTATTCCATGCTAATCTTTATGCACACGGATAGGTAAAGGAGCTTTTATGATTCAATATCCTCGTTACAAGCGGCACCGTTTTTCTTCTTTTCAGGTTATTATTGCAGGCTTTGCGGCAGTCGATCTGGTGGGCGCATTGCTTCTGATGCTCCCGATCGCTGCACAGCAGCGGTGCGTCACACCGTTCCATGAGGCACTGTTTACCTCCACCTCTGCCCTTTGTGTGACCGGACTTGTGGTTCAGGATACCGGCAGCTACTGGTCGGCTTTTGGGCAAAGCGTGATCCTTCTTCTGATCCAGATCGGAGGATTGGGCGTCATTACAGTGGGCGCTGCCTTTGCGCTGCTTTCCGGGCGAAAGATCTCCCTCAAGCAGCGCAGCACGATGCAGGAAGCTACTGCTGCCCCGCAGATGGGCGGCATCGTGCGGCTGACAGGCTTTATTCTGCGGATCACCGCCTTGTTTGAATTGGTCGGTGCTGCACTGCTGCTGCCGACGTTCTGCGCCGATTATGGTTTGCGCGGGATCTGGTACGCGTTGTTTCATTCCATTTCGGCGTTCTGCAATGCCGGCTTTGACCTGCTGGGAACAGAGGGTGCAAAATTTGTTTCGCTGACACGGTATGCAGGAAACCCATTGCTTACCACAGTGATTGCGGCACTGATCGTCTTTGGCGGACTTGGCTTTCTGACATGGGAGGATATTTGTACATATCGCCTTGATTTTCACCGTTACCGGATGCAGAGCAAGGTGATCCTTGTCACAACGGCATTTCTTCTGGTACTGCCGACGCTGTACTTTTATTGCTTCGAGTTCACGGCAGGCTCTGCCCGGCAGCGCATTTTATTGTCGATGTTCCAATCCGTTACCCCCCGTACTGCCGGTTTTAACACCGCCGATCTTGCTGCGATGGGCAGCACTTCACAGGCATTGATGGTGGTTCTGATGCTGTTGGGCGGTTCGCCCGGCTCTACGGCAGGCGGCATGAAAACCACAACATTTGCCGTTCTGCTGGCTAATATGTGGGCGACCTTCCGCCGCAGAGAAGATGCCGAATTTTTCGGGCGGCGCATAGATGGTTCTGCGGTCAAAAATGCTGCCACCATCGCAGGGATGTATTTGACGCTGTTCTTCCTCGGAGCCTTTGTCATTGCTGCGGCCGAGCAGCTGCCGATGTCAGTCTGTCTGTATGAGACTGCTTCGGCTGTGGCAACGGTGGGTCTGACATTGGGCATCACGCCGCAGTTGGGCATCCTTTCGCAGGGGGTGCTGATCGCACTGATGTTTTTGGGACGTGTTGGTGGATTGACGTTGATCTATGCGGCATTTGGCAGCAGCCCTGCCCACTCTCGTCTGCCGCAGGAGAAAATCGCAATCGGATAAAGGAGACAAGTATGAAATCGATTCTTTTGATTGGGCTTGGCCGTTTTGGCCGCCATATTGCGCAGGAACTGAATGAGCTGGGTCATCAGGTCATGGCGATCGACAGCAACGAAGACCGTGTGAACGCCGTGCTTTCCTATGTGACGAATGCACAGATCGGTGACAGCACCAGCGAATACTTTCTGCGCTCCCTTGGTGTTGGCAATTTTGATGTGTGCATCGTAACCATCGGCGGCAATTTTCAGAGTTCGTTGGAAACAACATCGCTGCTCAAGGAGCTGGGCGCAAAGCTTGTGGTCTCGCGTGCAGAGCGGGATGTACAAGCCAAGTTCCTGCTGCGCAACGGTGCGGATGAAGTGGTCTACCCGGAAAAGCAGCTGGCAAAGTGGGCAGCGATCCGATACAGCTCTGAACACATTCTGGATTATATCGAGCTGCAGGACGACCACGCCATCATGGAAGTGACCATTCCGCCGGAATGGGTGGATCGCACGATCGGTGAGATCAATATCCGAAAAAAGTATAACATCAACATTCTTGCGCTGAAAAAAGACGGAAAACTCGATATGAGCATTACGCCGGATACGCAGCTGTGCCGGGACGAAAGTATGCTGGTTTTGGGAAAATACGCATCGATCCAGAAGTGTTTCCGGCTCTGAAAAGATAGGACGGATCATATGGATGTCGTTTTGTTACTGATGGTTCTTGGAGTTATGTTGAGTGGTTTTTGGGCAGCAGATGCGCTGGATCACATGCGGAAGGAGATCCTTCAACAGGAAGGAAAAAGACGTGGCTGGTGGTCGTGACCATCAAATTGTGCTATACTGTGGGCAAGGCAGGTGATTTTTATGAATCAGAACGACCCACCCACTGAACATATTCTGGCGTGTCTGTCGTCCTCTCCCTCCAATGCAAAGATCGTGCGGACGGCAGCAACAATGGCAAAGGCGTTTGGAGGGACCTTTACAGCTCTGTATGTCCGGACTCCGGATTCGGATCAGATGGGACAAGAAGATCGTCGGCGCTTGCAGCAGCACATTCGTATGGCAGAGCAGGCAGGTGCCGACATTTCTACGATCTATGGGGATGACATTCCGCAGCAGATCGCAGAGTTTGCCCGCATCTCCGGCATTACAAAAATCGTACTGGGGAGCTCCAGCGTACATCGCCGCCATTTCTGGAGTGGACCGTCACTGACTGAAAAATTGACGATGACTGCGCCTAATCTGGATATTTACATCATCCCGGATGCTTCTGCAGAGAACGGCTACGGTTCAGGACGGAAGCTGTTCACCCGTCCGCTTCTGCCGTCTGTCCGTGATCTGCTGATCACCGCAGGCATCCTGAGCTGCATCACGCTCATCGGCTTCTTTTTCCTGCAGCTGGACTTTGCGCGTTATAACATTATTATGCTCTATATGCTGGGGATGCTGTTCACCGCATTGTGTACCAGCGGTTACACCTGCGGTGTGCTGGGCTCTGTTGCCAGTGTTGCACTGTACAATTTTTTTCTGACGGAACCGCGCCTGACATTCCATGCGTATGACCCCGGTTATCAGGTTACGTTTGCCCTGATGCTGACCTCCGCAATTATTACCTGTACGTTGACGACACGGTTGAAAGACCATGCAAAAATGTCTGCGCAGGCAGCATTCCGGACAAAAGTACTATTTGATACGAATCAGCTTTTACAGAAAGCCAAAAGTGAAGAAGAAATCTTTTCGCTGACAGCTTCCCAGCTGATGAAGCTGCTGAACCGGAGTCTGATCGTCTACCTGGAACAAAACGGAGGTCTTGGGGCAGAACAGGTTTTTGGAGTTGACGGGGAAACGGCGCAAAACATCTTTTCTGCACCGGAAGAACGGGATGCAGCAAACTGGACGTTTGCCAACAAAAAGCGTTCCGGTGCAGGCACGGATAGCTACCCGGATGCAAAGGGACTTTATCTTGCACTTCGGACCGGAGGCGGCGTGTTTGGAGTGATCGGGATCGATCTGTCCGAAAAACCGCTGGATGCCTTTGAAAACAGTGTGCTGCTTTCCATTCTGGGCGAAGGTGCGCTGGCCATCGAAAACCGCAGAAATGCGCTGGAAAAAGAGCAGGCAACCGTGCAGGCAAAAAATGAAGAGCTGCGGGCAAACCTGCTGCGCACGATCTCCCATGACCTGCGCACCCCGCTGACCTCCATTTCCGGCAATGCCAGCAATCTGCTTTCCAACGGAGAAACGCTGGATACAGAGACCCGGAACAAGATCTGCACCGATATTTTTGACGATGCACAATGGCTGATTGGCTTAGTGGAAAATCTGCTTTCCATCACCCGCATTGAGGATGGGCGGATGAATCTGCAGATCTCACCGCAGCTGATGGACGAAATGATCGAAGAAGCGCTGCATCATGTCAACCGGAAAAGCTGCGAACACACCATCACAACACAGTATGGGGACGAGATCCTTCTGGTCAATGTGGATGCACGGCTGATCATGCAGGTCGTTGTCAATCTGGTGGATAACGCCATCAAATACACCCCCGTGGGCTCGGTCATTCAGATCTCGGCTTACCGGAAAGACCATCAGGTCGTAGTGGAGGTGGCAGATAACGGCCCCGGCATTCCGGATCGCGCAAAAGCACAGGTGTTCGAGATGTTTTATACCGGGCAGAGCCGCATCGCAGACAGCCACCGCAGCCTTGGCTTGGGCTTGCCCCTCTGCCGTGCAATCTTGACGGCTCACGGCGGAACATTGACCCTGCGTGACAACATTCCCAATGGCAGTGTCTTTTCCTTTGCATTGCCGCAAAGCGAGGTGAACATTCATGAATAAGCCGTCCATTCTGGTCGTAGAGGATGATGTTCCTGTACGGTGTCTGATCACAACGACCCTGAAGACCCACGGCTATAAATATCTGACTGCTTCCAATGGGGAAACGGCGATCATGATGACTACCAGCCACAATCCGGACATCATGCTGCTGGATCTTGGGCTGCCCGATATAGACGGCATTGAGGTCATCCGCAGCGTCCGCACATGGTCGAACCTGCCCATCATCGTCCTGAGTGCCCGGAGCGAAGATTCTGATAAGATCGAAGCACTGGACAACGGCGCAGACGATTATCTGACAAAGCCGTTTTCCGTGGACGAGCTGCTGGCGAGACTGCGTGTAACGCAGCGTCGATTGAACCTGCTGGCTTCTGACGGCATAAACAGTCCGGTTTTTGTCAATGGTCCTTTGAAGATCGACTTCTCGGCCGGGTGCGTTTGGCTGGGTGAGAATGAAGTACATCTGACCCCCATCGAGTACAAACTGCTGTGTGTGCTGGCGCATAATGTGGGCAAAGTGCTGACGCATACATCCATCACACAGCAAATATGGGGAAGTACGCAGGAAAATGACATTGCTTCCTTGCGTGTTTATATGGCATCCCTGCGCAAAAAATTGGAACGATACCCGGATGCGCCGCATCTGATCCAGACCCATGTTGGTGTCGGATACCGGATGCTTCGTGTGGAAAACGATGAAACATAGTAAAAAAACAGGGTGCGCCCTGCGGACGCACCCTGCAAAAGACCACAGACAAGCGATATGTACAACAGGGCGTTCCCCGTCGGGAACGCTCTGTTTTTCTTTGTTGGTAGTGTGATGAGCCTGTTCCGCCTGCCATACTGAGGCATTTTTATGCGTTATTTTTTCATGGAGCTGTTTTGCAGCAGCCCCTCTCTGCCGTTAGCGGTTCTTATAAAGTTTCAGGTGCGGTCAACGCGCTTTTTGCCGAGGTATGCGGCCTTGACCTGTTCATTGGTCAGCAGTTCAGCACCCGTGCCGGAAAGGGTCAGGGTACCGGTCTCCAGCACATAGGCGTAATCGGCCACCTTCAGGGCCATGTTGGCGTTCTGCTCGTTCAGCAGCACGGTGATGCCCTGCTGGTTCACGGTGCGGATGATATCAAAAATCTCCCGCACCACGATGGGCGCAAGGCCAAGGCTCGGCTCGTCCAGCATGAGCAGCTTCGGCTTGCTCATCAGAGCGCGGCCCACGGCCAGCATCTGCTGCTCGCCGCCGGAAAGGGTGCCGGCGCTCTGCCAGCTGCGCTCCTTCAGGCGGGGGAACAGACTGTACACCCACTCAAGGTCTTTTTCGGTTTCGGCCTTATCCTTGCGCAGGTATGCGCCGATCTTCAGATTTTCCAGCACAGTCAGGTCGGCAAACACCCGGCGGCCCTCCGGCGACATGGCAATGCCGCTGGCCACGATCTGGTCGATGGGCTTGCCCAGCAGTTCCTGCCCGTTCCACAAAATGGAGCCGCTCTGTGCCTTTACAAGGCCGGAAATGGTGCGCATCAGGGTGGACTTGCCTGCGCCGTTGGCACCGATCAGGGTAACGATCTTGCCGTCCGGCACGTTCAGCGACACACCGCGCAAGGCCTGAATGCCGCCATAGGAAACATGTAAATCCTTGATCTCAAGCATCTTCGTCCACCCCCAGATAAGCGTCGATCACCCGCGGGTCGTTCTGCACCTCGGCGGGCGTACCCTCGGCGATCAAGCGGCCAAAGTCCAGCACATAGACCCGGTCGGAAATATCCATCACCAGATCCATGTGGTGCTCGATCATGAACACAGTCAGTCTGAAATCGGTGCGGATGCGGTCAATAAAGGCGGTCAGTTCTTCGGTCTCCTGCGGGTTCATACCGGCAGCAGGCTCATCCAGCAGCAGCAGCTTCGGCTCGGTGGCAAGCGCGCGCGCGATCTCCACCCGGCGCTGCAGGCCGTAGGGCAGGCCAGTAGCCAGTTCATTGCGCACATCCTCAAGTCCCAGCACATGCAGCAGGTTTTCGCACTCCTCGCGCTGGCGCTTTTCCTCGTCTGCATTCAGCCGGAAGGTAGCGCTCAGCAGGTTGGCCGAGCGGCGGCAGTGCTTGGCGATGAGCACGTTCTCAAACACGGTCTGGCTCTTCCATAGACGGATATTCTGGAAGGTGCGGGCAATACCCATCTGGGTGATCTTATCGGGCGTGGGGGCGATCATGTGGGAATACTTGCTCGCGTTCTGGCCCTTATAGAGCTTTTTCATCTTGCCGTGGGGCGTGTTCTCAATGATCTTGCGTCCCTCGAACCACACCGCGCCGTTGGTGGGCGCATACACGCCGGTGACAACGTTGAACGCGGTGGTCTTGCCGGCACCGTTGGGGCCGATGAGGGAGACGATCTGATCTTTATCCACCTTCAGGTTCAGATTGTCCACAGCCACCACGCCGCCAAACTGCATCGTGGCGTTTTCAATGGTCAATACGTTTTCACTCATTTGGAACGCGCCTCCTTTTTGGCAGTTTTTGCAGTGGATGCGGGCTTTTTCTGGAACAATTCACGGTCGCCCATGATGCCCTTGCGGAAGAACAGCACCACCGCCATAATGATGATGCTGAACACCACCATGCGGAAGCCGGAACGCAGCAGCGGCACACGGAAGCCGCCGATCCAGGTCTCGTTGTCGAGGAAGCGCAGCAGCCACTCGGAGCTGGCGATGAACAGGAAGGACGCGATGATGGAACCGGACACCGAGCCAATGCCGCCAATGACCACGATCAGCAGGATCTCGTAGGTCATGCTGGATTTGAAGGTGGTGGCCTGCACGCTGGCCTGATACATGGCAAGCATTGCGCCGGAGATACCGGCAAAGAAGCTGCTGATGATAAAGCTAATGCGCTTGTGGCTGGCAAGGTTGATGCCCATGGCTTCGGCAGCGATCTCGTCATCACGGATGGCTTTGAAGGCACGGCCATAGGTGGAGTTGATGAGCAGCAGAATGATGGCGATGCAGATGCCGGAGAAGAGGAAGGGCATCACGGTCTCCAGATGCAGGGTCGTGCCGCCCAGCGAAAGGTTGAAGCTGGCAAAGCTGGTAAAGCCGTACAGAAGGTTGGAGCCGTTGGTCAGCGGGCCAAAGCCCTCGTAAACCACGGCGGCACGGATGATCTCGGCAAAGCCCAGTGTAGCAATGGCAAGATAGTCGCTCTTGAGCTTCAGCACCGGCAGGCCGATGAGGAAGGCGAACAGCGCTGCGATAAAACCGGCCAGGATCAGGCAGAACACAACACCCAGCAGCAGGCCGAAGCCGCCCAGAGGTTTGGAGAGCAGTTCCGGGATGGAGAAGCCGATGCCGCCGTTTGCGTAGCGCTGATAGATGGACTTCTGCGAAGCGGCGGGAATGGTGAGGATGGCGTAGGTGTAGGCACCCAGCAGCATAAAACCTGCCTGACCCAGACTGAACAGGCCGGTAAAGCCGTTCAGCAGGTTCATGGAGACAGCCACCAGTGCATAGATGACACCCTTGCGCAGCACGGTGAGCAGCATGGAGGGCACAAAGCTCAGGTTATCCAGTGCCAGCAGCACCACCAGCAGAGCGGCCAGCGCCAGTGCGGCCCGGAGATAGATGCGTTTTTTCTCTTGTTTCATGGTCATCACACTTTCTCGGTCAGGTTTTCACTGAACAGGCCGGTAGGCTTGACGGCCAGCACCACGATCAGCAGTGCAAAGGTGAACGCATCACTGAAGGTGGTAGCGCCTGCACCTTTAATAAGGCTCTCGCAGATGCCGATGATGAAGCCGCCGATCACCGCACCGGGAATGGAGCCGATGCCGCCGAACACCGCAGCCACAAAGGCTTTCAGGCCGGGCATCGCACCCACAGTGGGGGTGACTGCCGTGTAGTTGGAAAAATACATCATGGAGCCGATGGCCGCAAGAAAGCTGCCCACCGCAAAGGTAAAGGAGATGACATTGTTGATCTTGATACCCATCAGCTGAGCGGTCTCAAAATCGCGGGAAGCGGCGCGCATGGCCATGCCGATCTTGGTCTTCTGGATCAGGGTAACAAGTGCTGCCACCAGCACAATGACGAGGAACGGCGTTACCACCGTCACCCGCTTGGTCTGGCAGCCCAGCACCATGACGGTGTCGCTGATCCACGGCAGGGCAGGGTACTGCTTGGCCAGACCGCCGGTGACATACCACATCGAGTTCTGCAAAAGGTAGGACATACCGATCGCGGAGATCATTACCGACATGCGCGGCGCGGTGCGCAGGGGCTTGTAGGCGATCTTTTCCACTGCGATGCCCAGCAGTACCGTTGCCACCACCACCAACGGGATGGAAATGGTCAGCGGAAGGGAAGCAGTAGCGTACACCATCAGAAAACCGGCTACGGTAAAGATATCGCCGTGGGCAAAGTTGATCAGGCGCAGGATGCCGTACACCATCGTGTAGCCAATGGCGATCAATGCATACTGGCCGCCCACCGAGATACCTGCCAGCAAATAGGGCAGAAACTTTGCAGCCATAAGGGGGACCCTCCATTTCTTACAACTTTTAATAAAATAAACTCCTCCAGTCACCTCCGGTGACAGCCCCCTCCCAGAGGGGGCCAAACCTGCCGGAAAGCTACAAAAAGGCTCCCTCGTTGAGGGAGCTGGCAACGCCGTCAGGCGTTGACTGAGGGAGTTTAAAGTTTTGTTCAGCCTTCCACGCTCTGAGTCTTGACGAACTCAAATGCGCCGTCGGCAGCTTTCTTGATGTAAGCCATATCCTTGTTGGCATCACCGGTGGTCTGGTCAAAGGTGATGTTGCCGGTCACGCCGTCATAGTTTACGCCGTACAGAGCATCGCGGATGGCGGTGCCGTCGGTGCTGCCTGCTGCCTTGATGGCTTCCAGAGCCACCATGTAGCCGTCGTAGCCCAGTGCAGAAACAGCTGCCACGATGTCATTGCCGCCGTTGTTGGTCAGCTTCTGGCTGTCGGCGTTCAGCCACTCCTTAAAGCCGGTCACGAACTCCTTGGCTGCGCCGGAATCATCGTTCTCATCAAAGAAGGTGGAGCAATACACCTGCACGCTGGTGCCCTTCTGGGCATCCAGAATAACGCTGGACTCCCATGTGTCGCCTGCGGTAATGGGCTTATCGAAGCCTGCAGAAGCAGCCTGTGTGATGATCTGGGCTGCGTAGGTGGTAGCGCAGGGAGCAAAGATCACATCTGCACCGGCGTTGATGGCGTTCTGGATGTAGGCGGAGAAGTCCGAGGTGCCCTCGGGGAACTGCTCGCTGGTAACAGTGCCGCCCAGATCCTCAAAAGCGTTGACGAAGTAGGTGGCCAGACCGGAGCCGTAGTCCTCGCCCAGCATGCTCAGCACGTAGGCGTTGGCAGCACTGAACTCATCCTTTGCAAAGTTTGCCATGACCGAGCCCTGGAACGGGTCAAGAAAGCAGACACGGAAGTAGTAGGGGTTGGCCTCAGTCACGGCGGGGTTGGTGCAGGAGCAGCCAATGGCCGGGATGGAAGCGGACTGGAAGGTGGGAGCGGCTGCAATGGAAACACCGGAGCCGTAGCTGCCCAGCACGATGGAGACTTTTTTGGAGACCAGCTCCTGTGCAGCAGTCACGGCCTTATCGGTGCTGGACTGGTTATCCACTTCCACCAGCTCCACGTTATAGGTCTCACCGCCGATCTCCACGGTGGGAGCAAGGCTGTTGGCATACTCGACACCCAGCACTTCCTGCTTGCCGCCTGCGCCGTTATCACCGGAAGCCGGTTCAAACACGCCGATCTTAATGGTCTTGCCGCCTGCAGAAGAGCCGCTTGCGGAACCGCCAGAAGAAGAGCAGCCTGCCAAAGCTGCTGCTGCGGCGGTGATGCCTGCCGCTTTCAGGAAATCACGACGCGAAATGAATGCTTTCATAAGAATTGCCCCCTCTATTATTTCTTGACACTTTCCCAGATAAAACAAGAAAAACCCGCAACGACGCAGTGATCCTCAGATCCTGCATCGTTGCGGGTTTCTTAACATTGTTTTAGCACATGAAAAGGAACTTGTCTAGGCTGAATTTGAATTTTTTTAAATTTTCGTCAGATGATAAAAAGAAACTGTACTTGAACAGCGTGCATTTTGGGCGGGTTTGATACAGACTGTCTTTTGACCAAATACAGATTTGCCGTAAGGGTCATACTTTAATCCGCTGCACGTCCCAGCCGCATCTTGAAATCGCTGTAGCCGAACTTCACCAGCTCCCGGCAGGTGCCGTTTTCGTCCATTGCCCAGATGGGCGGCAGCGGCATCCCGTTGAAGGTGTTGTTCTTGCAGGTGGTGTAGATGGCCATATCGCCGAAAATGAGCCTTTGCCCCTCGGTGAGCGGGGAGGCAAAGCTGTAGTCGCCCACCACATCCCCGGCAAGGCAGGTGGGGCCGCCAAGGCGGATGAGGTACGGCTTTTCGCCGGGGTCCCCGGCATCCAGCAGCGGCGGGCGGTAGGGCATCTCGATCACATCCGGGGTGTGGCAGGCCGCAGACATGTCCAGAATGGCAAGGCTCGTCTCGCCATTTTGCAAAGTATCCAGCACAGTGGTAACAAGATACCCGGCGTTCAGCGCCCATGCTTCGCCCGGCTCCAAATACACCTGCACGCCGTACTTTTTCTGTGTTTCGGTAATGCACTGTTCCAGCGTGGCAAGGCGGTAGCCGGGGCGGGTGATATGGTGCCCGCCGCCAAAGTTGAGCCACTTCATCCGGGGCAGAAGACCCCCGAACTTTGCTTCCACCGCCGCCAGCGTCAGGGCCAGTGCATCGGCATCCTGCTCGCACAGGGTGTGGAAGTGCAGTCCGTCCAGTAATTCGGGCAGGGCCGGGTCTGCCTGCACGGCGGCATCCCACTGGGCGCGGGTAGTGCCAAGGCGGCTGCCCGGGGCGCAGGGGTCGTAAATTGCATGGCCTTCCTGCGTGGAGCACTCCGGGTTCAGCCGCAGGCCCACGCTCTTGCCCGCCGCCTTTGCTGCCGGGCCAAACTTTGCCAGCTGGCTGGGCGAATTGAACACGATGTGGTCGGCGTACTGCAGCAGCTCCGCGAACTCGTCTGCCCGGTAGGCCGCGCAGAACACATGGTTCTCTTTTTCCGGCAGCTCTTCTTTGCCAAGGCGGCTCTCGTACAGGCCGCTGGCCTCGGTGCCCGCCAGATAAGGAGCCAGCACCGGGTAAACATTAAAGTTGGAAAAAGCCTTCTGCGCCAGCAGAATTTTGCAGCCGGTGCGCTGCTGCACCCCCAGCAGAAGTTCGCCGTTGCGGCGCAGCTGCCCTTCGTCCAGCAGGTAGCAGGGGGTGGGCAGAGAGGCAAGCGCTTCCCAAGAAAGGTTTGCAAGGCCCGCAAAGGGCGGGCGGGTATCGGCCAGCCGCATCAGTCCACCAGCGCCGGGCTGTGGCTCTCGGAACGGGGCAGGCCGTACTTGTCCAGAGCGTCCAGATACGGGTCCGGATCAAACTCTTCCACAGTGTGCACGCCCTTGGTGGTCCACTTGCCGGTGAGCAGCATCAGTGCGCCGCACATGGCCGGTACGCCGGTGGTGTAGCTGATGGCCTGAGAGCCGACCTCCTTGTAGCACTCCTGATGGTCGCACACATTATAAATATAGTAGGTCTTTTCCTTGCCGTCCTTCTTGCCGGTAAAGATGCAGCCGATGTTGGTCTTGCCCTTGGTGCGGGGGCCAAGGCTGGCGGGGTCCGGCAGCAGAGCCTTGAGGAACTGGATGGGCACGATCTCCTGCCCGTTGAAGTTGACCGGGGTGGTGGACAGCATGCCCACATCCTCCAGACAGCGCATGTGGTCGAGATAGCTCTGGCCAAAGGTCATGAAGAAGCGGATGCGCTTTGCCTCCGGGATGTTCTTGGCAAGGGACTCGATCTCCTCGTGGTGCAGCAGGTACATATCCTTGTCGCCCACCTGATCGAAGTTGTATTCCCGCTTGATGCTCATAGCCGGGATCTCCACCCAGTGGCCGTTCTCCCAGTAGCTGCCGGGAGCGGACACCTCGCGCAGGTTGATCTCGGGGTTAAAGTTGGTGGCAAAGGCATAGCCGTGGTCGCCGCCGTTGCAGTCCAGAATATCAATGGTGTCAATGGTGTCGAACTCGTGCTTTTTGGCGTAGGCGCAGTAAGCCTGGGTCACGCCCGGGTCGAAGCCGCTGCCCAGCAGGGCGGTCAGGCCGGCTTCCTCAAACTTCTTTGCGTAGGCCCACTGCCAGCTGTAATCAAAGTAGGCGGAGAAGCCCGCTTCCTTGCAGCGCTTCTCGTAGATGGCACGCCACTCCGGGTCGTCGGTGTTCTCCGGCTCGTAGTTGGCGGTGTCCATATAGTTTACGCCGCAGGCAAGGCAGGCATCCATGATGGTCAGGTCCTGATAGGGCAGGGCAATGTTCATCACGAGGTCGGGCTGATAAGCCTTGATGAGGGCGATCACCTCGTCCACCTTGTCGGCATCCACCTGTGCGGTGGTGATCTTGGTAGCGGTTTTGGGGGCCAATTCTGCAGCCAGCTTGTCGCACTTGGACTTGGTACGGCTGGCGATGCAGATCTCGGTGAACACCTCGGGCACCTGACAGCACTTGTGGATGGCAACGGAGGCCACGCCGCCGCAGCCGATGATCAGAACTTTGCTCATGATTTTTCTCCTTTATGTCAATGTGTGCAAATTCGGTCAGACCTGAAAGCCGGGCCAGCCCTTGTCCAGCGCGATCAGCGTTTCGCGCAGCACCTTGCAGGCGGTGGCGGTGGAAACGCCGGTGGTATCCAGCGTGGGAGCCAGCTCGTTGAGGTCTGCGGCTACGATGTTGGCTTTCGTCACGGTGCGGATGGCATCCAGAAGCTGCAAAAAGCTCACGCCGCCGGCTTCGGGCGTGCCGGTGCCGGGGAAGCAGGAGGGGTCCAGACAGTCGAGGTCGATGGTCAGGTAGACGGGCACCTTGCTCTCGCACAGCTGTTCCGTCAGCTCAGCAAGGCCGGCAAAATCGAATTTGTGCATCTCGGTGTGCTGGGCTGCAAACTCGAACTCGGCGCGGTCGCCGCTGCGGATGCAGAACTGATGGATGCGGCCGTCGCCCACCAGCTCATGGCAGCGGCGCAGCACGCAGGCGTGGCTCAGCTTTGCACCAAGGTAGTCGTCCCGCAGGTCGGCGTGGGCATCAAAGTGCACGATGTGCAGATCCGGATATTTCTTCACAGCAGCCCGCACGGCACCCAGCGTCACCAGATGTTCACCGCCCAGCAGCAACGGGAACTTGCCGTCCTGCAGGATCTCCTCTGCGCGGGCTTCGATGTCCGCAAGGGCGCTCTCGCTGGAGCCGAAGCACAGCTCCAGATCGCCGCTGTCGAAGATGTCAAAATCGGTCAGGTCGGCATTCTGGTAGGGGCTGTAGGTCTCCAGACCATAGCTTTCGTGTCGGATGGCCGCCGGGCCGAACCGTGCGCCCGGGCGGTAGCTGGTGGTGGAATCGTAGGGCGCACCGTACAGCACGATGCTGGCGGCGCGGTAGCTGCTGTCACAGCCGATGAAGTTTTCAATGTTGGGTTGCATCAGTGTTCCTCCACTTCCCGCAGCATTTCCTCAAGGAATGCCGGCAGGTAAAATGCGCCGACATGCAGCCGGGCGGTGTAATAGCGGGTGCGCATGTTCAGCGCCTTCCATGCGTCTGCATCCAGATCATCGATGGGATGATACTTTTTGCTGGCAAAGCCGAACAGCCAGTACCCAGCCGCAAAGGTGGGAATGTGTGCCTGATACACTCGGCTGATGGGGAAGGTAGACGCAATGCGCTTGTGGCTGCGCTGCATGGCGCTGGCATCCTCGGCATAGAAGGGGCTGCCCTGCTGGTTCACCATGATGCCATCCGCTTTCAGGGCATTGAAGCAGCTGCCGTAGAACTCGCGGGTGAACAGACCCTCGGATGGGCCGAAGGGATCGGAGGAGTCCACGATGATGAGGTCGTACTCCTCCTCGCAGCGGCGGATATACTTGAGGGCGTTCTCAAAATAGATGTGCACCCGGCGGTCATCCATGCGGCAGGCGTTGCTGGGCAGGAAGGCGCGGCAGGCTTCCACCACCTGCGGGTCCATCTCCACAAGGTCGATGCGCTCCACCCGGTCGTAGCGGGTCAGCTCCCGCACCACGCCGCCGTCACCGGCACCGATGACAAGGATGTCTTTTGCCTGCTTGTGCACCGCCATGGGCACATGCACGATCATCTCGTCATAGATGAATTCGTCGCGCTCGGTCAGCATCACATTGCCGTCCAATGTGAGCACCCGGCCAAACTCCGGCGTTTCAAAAATATCGATGCGCTGGTAATCGCTCTGCTTGGAGTAGAGCTGTTTGTTCACCCGGATGCTGTGCTTCACGTCCGGGGTGTGAAACTCAGAAAACCAAAATTCCATCTGCATTCCCTCCTTATGCCAGAACGTTCAGCCGCTCGATGTCCGGGTCCTCGGGGCCGGTCATGCTGCAGCCCTTGGCCTTGGCGTACTCGATGTAGTTCAAAATTTCCTTGGTGATGCGCTCGCCCGGGGCCAGAATGGGAATGCCCGGCGGGTAGCACATGACGAACTCGCTGCACACCATGCCCTCGGTCTCCCGGAGGGGCAGGCTCTTTTTGGGGGCATAGAAAGCCTCCTGCGGGCTGGCAGCCACAACGGGGTCGATGTATTCCTGACTCAGCAGGCCGGAGCCATCGGTCTGGTAGCGGCGCTTGATCTCGGCCAGCGCGCTGACCAGACGCTCCACCTCCTGCGGGCGGTCGCCGATGGAAAGGTAGGCCAGAATGTTGCCAATGTCGCCGAACTCGATCTGGATGTCGTACTCATCGCGCAGGATGTCGTACACCTCAATGCCTGCAAGGCCGATATCCAGCGTGTGGACGCTGAGCTTGGTGGTATCAAAGTCAAAAACGGAGTCGCCGTTGCACAGCTCCTTGCCAAAGGCGTAGTAGCCGCCCACGGCGTTGATCTCCTCGCGGGCATACTCGGCCATGTCGGCCACTTGGTGGAATACCTGCCGCCCGCGCTGCGCAAGGTTGCGGCGGGAGATATCCAGACTGGACATGAGCAGGTAGCTGCCGGAGGTGGTCTGGGTCAGGTTGATGATCTGCCGCACATAGCCCGGGTGCACATTGGGGCCGATGAGCAGCAGGCTGGACTGCGTTAAACTGCCGCCGCTCTTGTGCATGGAGACGGATGCCATATCAGCCCCTGCCGCCATGGCAGACACCGGCAGGCCGCCGCCAAAGTAGAAGTGGGTGCCGTGGGCTTCGTCCGCAAGGCAGAGCATCCCGGCATCGTGGGCCATTTTTACGATGGCGCGCAGGTCAGAGCAGATGCCGTAGTAGGTGGGGTTATTCACCAGCACAGCCACAGCATTCGGATGCTCTTTAATGGCCTTTTCCACCTGTTCCCGCTTCATGCCCAGCGAGATGCCAAGGCGCTTGTCCACCTCGGGGTTCACATACACCGGCACCGCGCCGCACAGTACCAGTGCGTTCAGCACACTGCGGTGCACATTGCGGGGCAGAATGATCTCATCGCCGCGCTTGCAGGCGGTAAGCACCATGCTCTGCACACTGCTGGTGGTGCCGCCCACCATGAGGAACGCGTGGGCAGCGCCAAAGGCATCTGCGGCCAGCTCCTCTGCTTCCCGGATGACCGATACCGGGTGGCAGAGATTATCCAGCGGCTTCATGCTGTTCACATCCACGCCCACGCACTGCTGGCCCAGAAAGGCGGTCAGCTCCGGGTTGCCGCGGCCTCGCTTGTGGCCGGGCACATCAAAGGGCACCACCCGCATTTTGCGGAACTGTTCCAGCGCTTCATAGATGGGCGCACGGTTCTGGTTCAGCCGGAACCGTGTTCGGTTCTCACTCATGTTTTTCCTCCGTCCCTGATCCCGATGCAAACAAAAAAGCGCAAGTACCGCACAAAAAGTGCAGACTTGCGCTTTGAAAAGCATTTGAATGCGCCGCCAAAGACCCCCGGAAGAAACACCAGAGTACAAAGGCCGCTTCGCATGATTCAAAAAAGACGGGATTATGAGAGTCTATATAGCAATTCTGCTTTTACTGCTCTTTATTGACCGTTTCACAAGTCTGCACACTGACTGCGCAATTTCATGGTTGTAAAGGAACCAACTTATAAAATTTGAGCTGCTACACTCAATCAATAATGGCGGCTGTGCCGCCGGTCGGCAGTGGACCCGGCTGTCCGTATGGCCTTAGCCCCGCTGGGCGGTCCATGGTAAATTGCTTTGAAAAGACTCTGCCATGCTTTGTCTCTCAAAATCAAATGTGATTTTATCATGCACAGAAAGCGTTGTCAATGATTTTTTTGAAGAAAAATTTAAAAAATCAATGCACAGAGTACCAACCTGAATACCGTTGCAAAATATTATGATGCACAGTACACTATGGTTACTACGGTTCTTATTGTTCTGCTGATCCTTGCACTGCTGGAAATCGTCCTGCTGAACGGTGCCGCAGCTGTTCGAATCCATCCTCGAGAGTGAGACTTAAGATGCCGGGCAAAACAAAAACCTCAGCGTACTTTTATACGTTGAGGTTTTTTGGTGGGCGCGGGTGGATGTCGCGAGCCGCGCTGCTAAAAACAGCCCACCGGGCTGTTTTTGCGCCATCTTCAGCGATGTCGCCGCAGCTGTTCGAATCCACCCTCGAGAGTGAGACTTAGGATGCCGGGCAAAACAAAAAACCAGCGTAATTTCTACGCTGGTCCTTTTGGTGGGCGCGGGTGGATTCGAACCACCGAAGCTGAAAGCAGCAGATTTACAGTCTGTCCCCATTGGCCACTCGGGAACACGCCCATATTCACTTTTTGTGTCCTTCGCCGGACGACTTGTTTATTCTATCATGCAAAAAGGCTTTTGTCAACTGTTTTTTTACCTTTTTCTTCAAATGCGTTTTCCGTGCAGAGAAACGGCAGGATAAGCCCTGCAGCCATGCAGGCACGGCAAAGTCGGAAAAAAAGCCAGCCGGAAGAAATTGATAGGCAAATTGCAAGAAAAACTCGGGACAATATGTGAAAAGTGCAAGACTTTTTGTCTCTGCATTGAAAAACGCAGTAAGGCGTGATATATTAAAAACGCAACAAAGTGCAACAAAATGGATGGCGCTTTTGTCACTCTGTGGCAAATCAGGCGGGATAAGTAGAAAAAGAAAGGCATAGCGACAAACCATGACGATTCAGGAATGTTATAGACAGATGGGCGCAAATTATGAGGACGTGCTCAAGCGGCTTTACAACGAAGGCATGATCTGCAAATTTACGCTGATGTTTTTGAACGACGACAGCTATCCGAAACTGGAGCAGGCATTGAAGGAAGGAAATGTGAAGGAAGCATTCCGTGCGGCACACACGCTCAAGGGCGTGTGCCAGAACCTGGGCTTTACCAACCTGTATCAGCCCACCTACGATTTGACCGAGGTGCTGCGCACAGGCACACTGGAAGGTACCAAGGAGCTGTTTGACAGCGTGACCTGCCAGTACAAAATCACCATCAATGCGATCCGTGCGCTCCAGTAAGCTCCGCATTTGGCTCGATCTCCAAACGGCATCCTTCCTTATAAAAGGCAGGATGTCGTTTTTTATTGCATTCTGCGCAGTTTTATGATATAATGCCGGACGAACTGAACAGAAAAACAGCAGGTGCCTTTTGCCGATGCACTGCACGGCGGAAAGGGTAAAAGGGAAGCGGGTGCAGATCCCGCACGATCTCGTCACTGTGATAAGGGAGTCCGCATCAGGGTGCTTTGCACCAGCCACTGGAGCTTTTGCTCTGGGAAGGAGATGACGGGCGGCGATCTTTCAGTCAGGAAACCTGCCTGCTGTTGGTACGGGGGTGCAAACCCCAGATCACGAGGAATTGGTTGTACCAAAAAGCCCTGAAACAACAGAGGTCTTTTTGTCATGCCATCCGCAGGACAGAAGGGCCTCTTTTTTCATCTCTCTTTCCTGTACCCTTTGTTTGGTTCAAACCGCAATTTATCCAGCAGGAAAGGACAAGAACAATGAGAAAGATCGAAACCAAAAAGCTGGCCGCAGCTGTTACGGCTCTGGCTCTGTGCGCCGGCGTGCTCACCGGCTGCGGCGGGGCTGCTTCCGGCACTGCATCCAGCACCGCTGCGTCTTCCGCTTCCAGCGAAGCGAGCAGCGAGGAGGCTGACGAAATGGCAGCAAAGAACGTGGCAGACCTGATCGATGCCATCTATGTGCAGGAGCGCAATGAGGATACCGATGCCCAGTGCGAAGCCGCCAAGGCTGCATGGGATGCCCTGACCGACACCCAGAAGGAACTGGTGGAAGGTGAGAACGCCGACCCCGACTACTTTGGCCGTGACACCGGCGATGCTTCCAAGGACGATGCCCGCAATCAGGACGACATTGGCGACAACGAGCTGCTGGTGGTCTCCTTCGGCACCTCCTTCAACGACAGCCGCGTGAAGGACATCAAGGGCATCGAGGATGCTCTGCAGGCCGCATACCCGGATTGGTCTGTGCGCCGCGCATTCACCGCACAGATCATCATCAACCATGTGCAGGCTCGTGACGGCGAAAAGATCGACAACATGCAGCAGGCCATGGAACGCGCTGTGGAAAACGGCGTGAAGAATCTGGTCGTCCAGCCCACCCACCTGATGCACGGTGCTGAGTACGACGAGATGATGGAAATGATCGACACCTACCGCGACAAGTTTGAATCTGTCGCTGTGGCTGAGCCCCTGCTGGGCGAGGTCGGTTCCGATGCCACCATCATCAATCAGGATAAGGAAGACGTTGCCAAGGCTGTCACCGCTGCTGCCGTGAAGGAAGCCGGCTACGACAGTCTGGATGCCGCTGCTGCAGACAAGGTCGCCTTTGTCTTTATGGGCCACGGCACCTCTCACACCGCAAAGGTGAGCTACAGCCAGATGCAGACCACTATGCAGACTCTGGGCTACGACAATGTGTTCATTGGCACCGTTGAGGGCAAGCCGGAAGAGACTGCCTGCGAGAACGTCATCGAGGCTGTTAAGGCTGCGGGCTACACCAAGGTCATCCTGCGCCCGCTGATGGTGGTTGCCGGCGATCACGCCAACAACGATATGGCCGGTGAGGATGCCGACTCCTGGCTGAGCCAGTTCAAGGCTTCCGGTGCTTTCGACAGCATCGACTGCCAGATCGCTGGTCTGGGCGGGATCGAGGATGTCCAGAAGCTGTATGTCGCCCACACCAAGGCGGCGATCGATTCTCTGAACGGTTGATCAAACGAACCCTCTCCGTCTCGCGGCCGCTTTGCGGCATCCGGTGGAGAGGGTTCATTTTTTATCTGAACAATGGTATAATAAAAGCTGATTTCTTATAATGTAGAGGTATTTCCTATGAAACGCGTTTTTTCCTGTATTGTCGCTGCTTCTCTGGCACTGAGTCTGCTGGTGGGCTGCGGCGCTTCTTCCACGGCATCTTCTGCAGCTTCCAGTGCTGCTTCTTCCGAGGCGGCATCCTCTGTGGCTTCTTCTGCCGCTGAGACCGCCGCTTTGCCGGATGGTGTGTATACCGCCGAGTTTGACACCGACAGCAGCATGTTCCACGCCAACGAAGCCTGCGACGGCAAGGGCACCCTGACCGTGGAGAACGGCCAGATGACCTTCCATGTCAGCCTTGCTTCCACCCATATCGTCAACCTGTATCTGGGCAAGGCTTCCGATGCCGCCGACCACGAGGCCGACTGGCTGCAGCCCACCACAGATACCGTCACCTATTCCGACGGCACCTCGGAGGAGGTGTACGGCTTTGACATTCCGGTCACTGCTGTGGATACGGACTTTGACCTTGCCATTCTGGGCACCAAGGGCAAGTGGTACGATCATGTCGTCAGCGTGCGTGATGCCGTGGAAAAGGCTGCGGAAGCCGAGACCCCGGCAGACGGCACCTACACCTGTGATGTGACGCTGGAGGGCGGCTCCGGCCGTGCCACCGTGGAGAGCCCCGCCGCCCTGACCGTGGCAGACGGCAAAATGACCGCCACCATCGTGTGGAGCAGCCCCAACTACGACTATATGCTCGTGGACGGCGAGAAGTATCTGCCCACCAACACCGAGGGCAATTCCACCTTTGAAATTCCGGTATCGGCGCTGGATACCGCACTGGATGTCACCGCCGACACCGTTGCCATGAGCACCCCCCACGAGATCGAGTATACGCTGACCTTTGATTCTGCAAGTCTGAAGTGACTCCTCTAGTCACCTTCTTTGGCAAAAAGATAAACTTTACCGTACTGCCAAAGCCTCCCTCTATGAGGGAGGTGGCACGGCGTAAGCCGTGACGGAAGGAGTTACCTATGAAGATCACCCGCAACCAATTTCTGAAACTGATCCCCGCTGCGGCGCTGACGCTGACCGGCTGCGGCAGCAAGGCTCAGCCTGCCAATACGGAAAGTCTTGTTTTCTCCCATCATTACAAGCTGGACTATGCACAGCAGTTCACAGCGGACTGCTATGAGGGCGGCTATACCATGCTGACCATCGCGGAGTCGGATGCACGGTTCCTTGTTGTGCCGGAAGATGCTGCGGAGGTGGACGGTCTGCCTGCTGATGTGACTGTGCTGCGCCAGCCGGTGGAGAATATTTATCTGGTCTCCACCTCGGTGATGGATCTGCTTTTACATCTGGACGCACTGGACAGCGTGGCCTTTTCCGGCACCAAGGCCGAGGGCTGGTATCTGCCCGCGGTGCAGCAGGCCATGGAAGAGGGAAAAATCGCGTATGCAGGCAAGTACAGCGCCCCGGATTACGAGCAGATCCTGGCAGCGGGCTGCCGCCTTGCCATTGAGAATACCATGATCCTGCACACGCCGGAGGTAAAGGAACAGCTGGAACACTTTGGCATCCCGGTGCTGGTGGAGCGTTCCAGCTACGAGAGCGACCCGCTGGCCCGCATGGAGTGGATCAAGCTTTACGGCATCCTGCTGGGCAGGGAAGAACAGGCCGAGCAGGTGTTTTCCGCGCAGGAGACAGCCGTTCAGCCCATCCTCTCGCAGGAACCCACGGGAAAAAGCTGCGCCTTCTTCTCGCTGACCACCAACAACCTTGCCACTGTGCGCAAAGGCAGTGACTATGTGGCCCGCATGATCGAGATGGCGGGCGGCAGCTATGTCTTTGCGGACCTGACGGACAATGGCAACAGCCTTGCTACCATGAACCTGCCGCTTGAGGACTTCTATGCAGGTGCAAAGGATGCCGATGTGCTCATCTACAACAGCGCCATCGAGGGCATGATCGCATCGGTGAGCCAGCTGACCGAGCGTTTCCCACTGTTGAACGAGTTCAAAGCGGTGCAGAACGGTCAGGTGTGGTGCACCACCCAGAGTCTGTTCCAGCAGAGCATGGAGCTGGCAGACCTGATCGTGGATATGAACCGGGTGTTTACCAAGGGCACACCTGCCGCCAGTACCCTGAAATTCCTCACCCATGTGGATTAAAGAAGGAAAATTTTACAGAAAGGAAAGCCTATGACCCGTACCAGACGCCTCGCAGCCGCCTATATTGCCCTTGCGGCAGCCGTAGCTGTGCTCTTTGCGCTGAACCTGTTCTGGGGCAGCGTATCCCTTGCACCGGGTGCGGTGCTGACGGCGCTGCTGGGCAAGGGCGGCGATGCGCTTGCGGGGAATATCATCCTGCAACTGCGCCTGCCCCGCGCGGTCATGGCGGCGCTGTTGGGGGCAGCCCTCAGCGCGGCAGGCTACCTGCTGCAGACTTTTTTTGCAAACCCCATTGCCGGGCCATTTGTTATGGGCGTTTCCAGCGGCGCAAAGCTGGCGGTGGCCCTGACCATGGTGGTGTTTCTGGACCGCGGGATGCTGACCAGCTCGGCCACGATGATTGCGGCTGCCTTTGCGGGTGCCATGGCTTCCATGGCCTTTGTGCTGGCGGTGGCCCGGCGGGTGCAGCGCATGAGCATTCTGGTCATCTGCGGTGTGATGATCGGCTATATCTGCTCCGCCATCACCGATATCGTGGTGGCCTTTGCGCAGGATTCCAACATCGTCAACCTGCACAACTGGTCGCAGGGCAGCTTTTCCGGCGTGACATGGGCCAATGTGCAGGCTGCGGCACTGGTGGTGCTGCCTGCGCTGGCGGCATCCTTTCTGCTTTCCAAGCCCATGGCCGCCTACCAGATGGGCGAAGCATATGCCCGCAGCGTGGGCGTGAAGGTCAAGCCTTTCTCGGTAGCGCTGGTGCTGCTATCCAGCCTGCTGGCGGCCTGTGTCACCGCCTTTGCGGGGCCGATCTCCTTTGTAGGCATCGCGGTGCCGCACCTTGTCAAGCAGCTGCTGGGCAGCGCAAAGCCGCTGTATGTGCTGCCGGGGTGCTGCTTGGGCGGTGCGGCTTTCTGCCTGTTCTGCGACTTGCTGGCCCGCAGTCTGTTCGCGCCCACGGAGCTGTCCATCAGCTCGGTCACGGCGGTGTTCGGCGCACCGGTGGTCATCTGGCTGCTGGTGCGGCGCAGTCAGGAGGGTGCACGATGAAGGAACATTTTTTGTGCGGCGCACAGGGTCTTGCCATCGGCTACGGCAAGACACCGCTGCTCTCGGATATTTACCTCGGGGCGCAGCCGGGCCAGATCCTGACCTTGATCGGGCCGAACGGCGCAGGAAAATCCACCCTGCTCAAAACGCTGGCGGGCCAGCTTGCCCCCATGGGCGGCACAGTGCTGCTAGCGGGGAAGGATCTTACTGCCTATACCGGTACCCAGCGGGCGCAGAAGCTGGCTCTCATGGCTCCCCACAGCCGCCGGATGGAGCTGACCACCTGCTTTGATTTTGTTTCGGCGGGGCGCTATCCCTACACCGGACGGCTGGGCATTTTGTCTGCTGAGGACAGGCAGCAGGTGCACAGAGCTTTGGAGCTGGTGGGTGCAGCGCAGCTGGCAGACCGGGATTTTAACCGCATCAGCGACGGCCAGCGCCAGCGCATCCTGCTGGCCCGGGCACTGTGCCAGCAGCCGGAAGTGATCCTGCTGGACGAGCCGACCTCTTTTCTGGATATCAAGGGCAAGATCGAGCTGCTCACCATTTTAAAGGAGCTGGCCCATACCGGTCAGCTGGCGGTGATCCTGAGCCTGCACGAGCTGGAGCTGGCCGAAAAAATAGCGGACACGGTGGTGTGCGTTTCGCCCGGCGGTGTTTCCGGCGTGCTGACCCCGGAACAGGCGTTTCAGCCGGAGAACATCCGCGCCCTGTATGGCCTGACCGAACAGCAGTACACAGCTCTGTTCGGCACACCGGAGCCGGAAGCCGAAAAGGCACCCGCCGGAAAGCCGCAGTTTGAGCATTACGTCCGCAGCGGGCAGAAGCTGCTGCGCTGCGGCTATACCACCGGCACTTGTGCCGCGCTGGGGGCTGCCGGGGCGGCGCGTCTGCTGCTGACCGGCCGCGAACCGGAAACGGTGGCTCTGCGCACGCCCAAGGGCATTGTGGTGGAGGTGGCACCCATTTACTGCCGCAGAACGGATGCCGGTGCGGTATGTGCCATCCGCAAGGACGGCGGCGACGATGTGGATGTGACTACGGGCCTGCCGGTGGTCGCATCGGTGGTGCTGGAACCGGATGCCCCCGGCGTGCGCATCTTTGGCGGCGAGGGGGTGGGCCGGGTGACGAAGCCAGGCCTTGACCAGCCCGTAGGCGAAGCCGCCATCAACCATGTGCCCCGCCAGATGATCGCCGAGGCGCTGGAACGGGAAGCTGAAAATGCTGCCTACACCGGCGGCTTTGCGGTGACCATCTCTGTGGAAGGCGGTGCCGAGACGGCAAAGCGCACCTTCAACCCGCACATCGGGGTGGAGGGCGGGCTTTCCATTCTGGGCACCAGCGGCATCGTGGAACCCATGAGCCAGCAGGCCATTCTGGATACCATCCAGCTGGAAATGAATCAGGCCGCGCTGCGGGCAAAAAATGCCCCCGCCCCCCGGCGGCTGGTGCTGGCACCCGGCAACTACGGGCTGGATTATCTGGCCAGCGCTCTGCCGCAGTTCGAGCGGTTCCCGGTGGTCAAAACTTCCAACTTTATCGGGGATACGCTGGATATGGCTGCCACGGCCAAATTTGAGGAAGTGCTTCTGGTAGGCCACGTAGGCAAGCTCTGCAAGCTGGCGGCAGGGGTCATGAACACCCACTCCCACACGGCGGATGGCCGCGCTGAAGTGTTTTGCGCCCATGCGGCGCTGTGCGGTGCCGCGCATGAGCTGTGCGCCGCCCTGATGGATGCCGCCACCACCGATGCCTGCCTTGACATTCTGGACGGCGCACAGCTGCGTGCACCGGTGCTGGAAAGCATCCTTGCCGCCATCCAGATGCATCTGGACCGACGGGCAGGCGGGGCGTTCCGGGTGGGCGCGGTGCTGTTCTCCAACCAGCACGGCCCGCTGGGCGAGACAAAAACGGCAAAGGAGCTGATGCAGGAATGGCAGAACTGAAAGGTACATTTTACGGTGTCAGCGTCGGCCCCGGCGACCCGGAGCTGATGACGCTGCAGGCTGTGCGGCTCATCCGGCAGTGCCCGGTGCTGGCCGCGCCGCAGACTGCTTCCGGCCAGATGCTGGCGCTGGACATCGCCCGCAGTGCGCTGGGAGAAGCGCTGGACGGCAAGACCATCGTCCCGCTGTACTTTGCTATGAGCCGTGATCCGGCTGCGCTGGCGGCTTCGCACGAAAAAGCCGCCGCCGCGGTGCAGCAGTATCTGGATGCCGGGCAGGACGTTGCCATGCTGAATATCGGTGATGTTTCCATCTATGCCACCTTTGGTTACCTGCAGGAGATCTTGCAGGCCGGGGGTTATGCCACCGCCATGGCGGCAGGCGTGCCCAGCTTTTGTGCGGCGGCGGCGCGGCTGAATGTGCCGCTGACCGGCGGCATGGATACGCCGCTTACCATTGCGCCCGGCGGCTGGACAGACCGCGTGCTGGAAATGCCCGGCACCAAGGTATTGATGAAAGCCGGCAGGCAATTGCCTGTCTTATTGGATACCCTGCAGCAGGAAGATAAGCTGAAAAAAAGCGCACTTGTGTGCAACTGCGGTCTGCCGGACGAGCGGGTCTACCCGGATCTTTCCCTTGAGCGGCCGCAGGAACAGGCCGGTTATTTTGCCACCGTTTTGGTAAAGGAGTAACGTTATGGTACATTTTGTTGGTGCAGGCCCCGGCGCACCGGACCTCATCACCCGGCGGGGCGCGGCCCTGCTTCAGAAAGCCGACTGCATCATCTATGCGGGCAGTCTGGTGAACCCGGCCCTGCTGGGCCTTGCAAAGGCAGATTGCGCCATTTATAACAGCGCTGAAATGACGCTGGAGCAGGTGCTGGATGTGATGCGGCAGATGGAAGCTGCGGGTAAGATCACCGTGCGCCTGCACACCGGCGACCCCTGCCTTTACGGTGCCATCCGGGAGCAGATGGACGTGCTGGACGCCGAGGGCATTCCCTACGATGATACCCCCGGTGTGTCCAGCTTCTGCGGTGCAGCGGCGGCACTGAATGCAGAGTACACGCTGCCCACCGTGAGCCAGACCGTCATCATCACCCGCATGGAGGGCCGCACCCCGGTGCCGGAAAAAGAAAAGCTGGCAAGCCTTGCCGCCCACGGGGCAACGATGGTCATTTTCCTATCCATCGGCCTTGTGGACAAAGTACAGCAGGCGCTTCTGGCAGGCGGTGCCTATACGCCGGATACCCCGGCAGCGGTGGTGTATAAGGCCACATGGCCGGAGGAAAAAACGGTGCGCTGCACCGTAGGTACGCTGGCGGAAAGCGTTCATGCAGCGGGCATCACCAAAACGGCGCTCATCGTGGCAGGCGGCTTTCTGGGCCGGAACTATGAGCGCAGCAAGCTCTACGACCCGGCCTTTACCACCGAGTTCCGCAAGGGGACAGACCAGTGACCCGCGCCTATCTGGCCTTTACGGCAAAGGGCCTTGCACTGGCCCAAAAACTGGCGGCGGCATATCCCGGCAGTGTGACCCGCTGCGGCCATGAAGCCGGGCAGGTGCACCTTGCCGATTGGACGGCCCGCCAGTTTGCCGGGAGCGATGCCCTTGTTTTTGTAGGTGCTGTGGGCATTGCGGTGCGGGCCATTGCGCCCCACTGCCAAAGCAAGGCGCAGGACCCTGCCGTTGTGGTGCTGGACGAGTGCGGCCGCTTTGCCGTGCCCATCCTCTCAGGCCACCTGGGCGGTGCCAACGACCTTGCCCGGGCGCTTGCCGCTGTGTGCGGTGCGGTGCCGGTGATCACCACAGCCACCGACGCAAACGGTGTGTTTGCGGTGGACGAGTGGGCAAAGCACCAGAACTGCACCGTGCTGGAGCCGGAGCGCATCAAGCTTGTCAGCGGTGCACTGCTGGCGGGCAAAACGGTGCAGTTTGCATCCGACTGGCCCATTGCGGGTGCACCGCCTGATGGGATCACGGCGGGAGATGCCCCGGACTTTGCCCTCACCCTCTGCCCGGCGGGGGATGCGCTGCATCTGGTGCCGCGCATCGGCGTGCTGGGCGTGGGCTGCAAACGCGGCACCAGCACCGAAACGCTGACCGAAGCCTTTGCAGCTTTCTGTGCCCAGAACCGCCTTGCGCCGCAATGCATCACGGCGGCGGCAAGCATCGACTTAAAACAAAACGAGACGGGCCTGCTGACCTTCTGTAAGAGCCACAGCTGGCCGGTGCAGTTTTTCACAGCGGAACAGCTGCGTGCCGCCCCCGGCAGCTTTACGCCTTCGGCCTTTGTGCAGAGCGTTACCGGCGTGGACAATGTCTGTGAACGGTCGGCAGTGCTGGCCGCAGGCGGGACACTCGTTTTTCACAAATATGCCCATACCGGCGTGACCTTTGCGCTGGCCGTGCGGCCCTATGCCCCGGACTGGAGGTGGCAGAATGTTTGACCCGATGGAATTTGAGATCGACGAACCGGAAAAGGTAGTCTACGTGGTGGGCATTGGCCCCGGAGATGTTTACTACCTGACGCAGGAAGCCCGGAACGTTCTGGAACACGCAGATGCCATCTGCGGCTATAAACTTTATCTTGACCTGATCGAGCCGGAGTTCCCATGTGAGGAATATTATTCCACCGGCATGACCAAGGAGATCGACCGCTGCCGCTGGGCGCTGGAAAAGGCGGATACCGGCAGGCGCGTGGTGATGGTGTGCAGCGGCGACGCAGGCGTTTACGGCATGGCCAGCCCTGTGCTGGAACTGGCACAGGATTACCCGGACGTTGCCGTAGAAGTGGTGCCCGGCCTTACGGCCGCCCTCAGCGGTGGGGCTGTGCTGGGCGCGCCGCTGGCCCACGATTTCTGCGTGATCTCCCTTTCCGACCGGCTTACCCCGTGGGAGGTCATCGAAAAGCGGCTGGCCTGCGCAGCGCAGGGAGATTTCTGTGTTGCACTCTATAATCCTTCCTCCAAGGGCAGGCCGGACTACCTGCAAAAGGCAGTGCGCATCCTGCGCGCAAACGGCAAGGCGGATGATACCGTCTGCGGCCTTGTGCGCAACATTGGCCGCGAGGGCCAGAGTGCCCGGGTGCTGACGCTGGCCGAGCTGGAAAACACGCCGGTGGATATGTTCACCACCGTGTATATCGGCAACAGCAATACCCGCGCCCTTTCGGGCCGGATGGTCACGCCGCGGGGGTACCGTAAGTGAAGGCGGTCGTGTTCAGCGGCACCACCGAGGGCCGTCGCTTCTCCAAAAAGCTGGCAGAGCTTGGCGTTGCGGTAACGGTGTGCGTGGCAACGCCGCTGGGTGCCGAGGAGCAGGGCGAAATGGCGGGCATCACGGTGCACGCCGGGCGGCTGCAGCCGGATGCCATGGCGGCATTGCTGGCGGGAGCTGATCTCTGCGTGGATGCCACCCACCCTTATGCAGTGGATGCCACCAGGAACATCCGCGCTGCAGCGGTGCAGGCGGGCGTGGAATACCGCCGCCTGCTGCGTGCGCAAAGCCCATTGCCGCCCGGCTGTGCGGTGTTTGAAACAGCAGCGCAGGCTGCAGAATATCTGGCCGGGACAGAGGGCAATATCCTGCTTGCCACCGGCGCCAAGGAGCTGGCTGTGTTTGCCGGGCTGGAACCGGCGCGGCTTTACCCGCGCGTCCTGCCCACGCCGGAGGGCATTTCCGCCTGTGAAGCGGCCAATGTCCCGCACCGGAATATCATTGCCATGCAGGGGCCGTTCAGTCTGGCGCTGAATAAGGCGTTGATCACACAGTTCCAGATCCGGTACCTCGTCACCAAGGACGGCGGCGCAGCGGGCGGCTTTGCCGAGAAGGTGCAGGCCGCTGCCGATACCGGTGCACAGCTGGTGGTGCTGCGCCGCCCGCCGGAAACTGGCGAGACGGAAACACAAATTTTAGCGTATTGCAAGGAGATTTTGCAATGGTCACACTGATCGGCATGGGCAGCGGAAAATGGGAAGCCCTTTCGGAGCAGGCACAGCAGGCTGTGCGCAGCGCGGGCCTTGTGTTCGGTGCAAAGCGGCTGCTGGCGGGCCTGCCTGCAGACTGCATGGCCCGGCAGTTCGCGCTCTACCAGCCCGCCGACATTCTGGAAACACTGGCACAAAACCCCGGGCAGGATGCTGCCGTACTTTACAGCGGCGATACCGGATTTTACTCCGGTGCGTCCGGTCTGCTCACGCCGCTGCGGGCGCTGGGCATCCCCGCGCGGGTGTATCCGGGCGTTTCCAGCATCCAGCTGCTTTCAGCGGCGCTGGGCCGACCGTGGCAGGACTGGAAGCTGGTCTCGGCCCATGGCTGCGCCTGCGACCCGGTGGCCGAGTGCATGATGAACCGTTCGGTGTTCTTCCTCACCGGCGGCACTGAAACGCCCGCCTCTCTGTGCCAGAAGCTGACCGATGCCGGTATGGGCGAAGCCCACGGCGTGGTGGGCGAAAACCTTGGCACCGAGGCGGAAGCCATCCGCTACGGCTCTGCTGCAGAGCTGGCGGGGCAGAGCTTTGCACCACTCAGTGTGCTTCTGGTGGAAAACTTTGATCTGCCGCAGCTGCGTGCGCCGGGCTTCCCGGACGAAAGCTTCATCCGGAGCGAGGTGCCCATGACCAAGCAGGAGGTGCGCGCTGCTGCGCTGGCAAAGCTGGCGGTAATGCCCACCGACACTCTGTGGGATGTGGGCGCAGGCACCGGCAGTGTGAGCGTGGAGCTTGCGCTGGCGGCACCCAAAGGCCGCGTTTACGCCGTGGAGTGTGAACCGGATGCCTGTGAACTGATCCGTAAAAACCGGGCAAAGTTCCAAACTTACAACCTCATCCTCATCGAGGGCCGCGCACCGGATGTGCTGGCAGACCTGCCTGCGCCGGATGCCGTGTTCATCGGCGGCACCAAGGGCGGCATGGAAGCCGTGCTGGATGAAGTGCTCGGCAAGAATCCGAACGCACGCATCTGCATTTCGGCCATTGCGCTGGAAACGCTGGGCGCTGCCATTGCCGCCCTCACGGCCCGGGGCCTGACCGCAGAGGTAACGCAGATCGCCGTCAGCCGCACAAAACCGGCGGGCCGACTGCACCTGCTCATGGCCAATAACCCCATCTTCCTCATTACGGGTACACGCAAATGATGCAATTCCTCATCGCCGCGCCTTCTTCCGGCAGCGGCAAGACCACTGTTGCCTGTGCAGTGCTGGCGGCGCTGAAAAAGCGCGGGGCCGACCCCTGTGCGTTCAAAAGCGGGCCGGACTACATCGACCCCATGTTCCACCGCTCGGCTCTGCAGGTGGACAGCCACAATCTGGATCTGTTTCTTTCCAACAGGGATATGGTGCGGGCCATTTTTGCCCGCTATGCCGCCGGGCATGGTGCCGCCGTGTGCGAGGGCGCTATGGGCTTTTATGATGGTCAGGGCCTGACCACCCGTGCCAGCGCTTGGGAACTGGCGGATACGCTGGGCCTACCGGTGCTGCTGGTGGTACAGCCCAAGGGTGCCAGCGTGACGCTGGCCGCGCAAATTCAGGGCCTTGTGAACTTCCGCAAAAACAGCCATGTTTCGGGCATCCTGCTCAATGATTGTTCCGAAAAGCTGTATAAAATGCTCAAGGCCCTGCTGGAAAGGGAGACCGGCCTGCCGGTGCTGGGTTATCTGCCCCATTTGCCGCAGGCAGCGGTAGAAAGCCGACACCTCGGCCTGAAGACTGCAGATGAAATTGCCGACCTGCAGGAAAAGATCGCCCTGCTGGCTGATGCACTGGTGCTGGATTGGCAGCGCCTTGCCGTGCTGACCGAAAAGCCTGCGCCGGAAGCTTTGCCGGGAGCAGCTGCACCCACATCCGTCCGCATTGCGGTGGCAAAGGACGAGGCGTTCTGCTTTACCTATGCCGAAACGCTGGACGCACTGCGGGATGCCGGGGCGGAGCTTGTACTTTTCAGCCCGGTGCAGGATGCGGTTTTGCCGGAAAATATAGGCGGGCTGTATCTGCCCGGCGGCTACCCGGAGCTGTACGCCAAAACTCTGAGTGAAAACAAAACCATGCTGGCTTCCATCCGGCAGGCCGTGCAGGCGGGCCTGCCCACAGCGGCCGAATGCGGCGGCTTTTTGTATCTGGGCCGGAGCCTTGAGGATGCCGACGGTAAGGCGTGGCCCATGGCAGACGTTCTGCCAGGCGATGGCATCCGGGTGGGAAGGCTGGTGCGCTTTGGCTATGCTGAAATGACCGCCAAGGCGGACAGTATGCTCTTCTGCGCCGGAGAAACGCTGCCCATCCACGAATTCCACCACTGGGATTCCACCGCAAACGGCACTGCATTTACGGCCCGTAAAAACGAGAAAATGCAGTGGGAATGCGGCTTTGCAAACGAGAATTTCTATGCGGGCTTCCCGCATTTATACTGGGCGGGCACGCCCCTGCCGGGCCGCTTTGTGCGCGCGGCAGAACGATACAGCAAAACAAAAGGATGACCTAAATGACCGAAACGGAACTGAATGCACTTTTGGCGGGTATCACCCCTGCCAACGAAGCTGCCCGCGCGGCGGCACACGCCCACTGGGCCAGCCTTGCAAAGCCTCTGGGCGGGTTGGGCCGGCTGGAGACCATGCTGGAGGATGCCGCCGCCCTTACCGGCAGTGCGGAGCTTGATCTCTCCCGCCGGGTGGTGGTGGTGCTCTGCGCGGATAACGGCGTGGTGGCGCAGGGCGTGAGCCAGACCGGGCAGGAAGTGACCCGTGCCGTGGCCGAAAACCTTGCCATGCGGCGCACCAGTGTGTGCCAGATGGCCCGCACGGCCCACTGCGATGTTCTGCCCGTGGATATGGGCATGGCAGGCGAACCGGTGCCCGGCGTGCGCAGCTGCCGCATTGCCGCAGGCACGGCGGATTTTACCCAAGGCCCTGCCATGAGCCGGGCCGAGGCCGTGCAGGCCGTTGGGGAGGGCATTGCCCTTGCCCGGGAACTGGCAGAGGATGGCTACAGGCTCATCGCTACCGGTGAAATGGGCATTGGCAATACCACCACCTCCAGCGCGGTGGCGGCAGTGCTGCTGGGCCAGCCCGTGGAGCTTATGACCGGGCGCGGTGCGGGCCTCTCGGACGAAGGGCTTGCCCGCAAGGTGGATGTCATCTGCCGCGGCATCCTTTGCAATGAGCCGGACCCGGAAGACACATTGGATGTTCTTGCAAAGCTTGGCGGCTTTGATATCGCGGGCCTGTGCGGTGTGTTTCTGGGCGGTGCACTGGCCGGTGTGCCGGTGCTGGCAGATGGCTTTATCAGCGGGGTGGCCGCGCTGTGCGCCGTGCGGCTGTGTCCGGCGGCGGCAAAGGCTGTGTTTGCAAGCCACTGCTCGGCAGAGCCTGCCGCGCGCATCGTGCTGGAAGCACTGGGCAAGGCACCCATCATTACGGCGGGGCTGCATCTGGGCGAGGGCACCGGCGCGGTGGCCAGCATCCCGCTGTGGGATATGGCGCTGGCCGTATACGGCGGGTGCTACTCCTTTGCGGAGGGCGGCATTGCGCCGTATACGCCCCAATGTTGACGCTGGTTCTGGGCGGCGCGGCCAGCGGCAAAAGTGAATATGCCGAGAGCCTTGTGCTCAGGACCACCGGCCCCCGCTACTATCTTGCCACCATGCAGGTGTGGGATGCCGAGTGTGCCGCCCGGGTAGAAAAGCACCGCAAAATGCGGGCCGCAAAGCAGTTTGAAACGGTGGAGTGTCCCTTGCATCTGGACAATGTGCGCCTGCCTGCGCGGGGCACCGCCTTGCTGGAAGACCTTGGCAACCTTGCCGCCAACGAGCTGTACGACCCGGCGGGAGCAGGGAAAAACGCGGCCAAAGCCATCCTGCACGGGCTGGAAAGCCTTGCCGCCCAGTGCGAAAACCTCATCGTTGTTTCCAACGAGGTGTTCAGCGGCGGGGCCGACTATGCCGGTGACACAGGCCGCTATCTGCTGGCACTGGCGCAGGTGAACAATGCCTTGGCCGCCCGGGCAGATGCGGTGGTGCGGGTGGTATGCGGCATCCCCGTGTACTATAAAGGAGTGGAAAAATGATCGTTTTGCAGACCATTGCGGTGGCCTTTGCCATGTTTTCGGCCATCCCGGTGCCGCAGTTCGAATGGAACGAAAAAAATATGCGCTACGCCATGTGCGCCTTCCCGCTCATTGGTGTCGTTATTGGTGCGGCGTGGTGTGTGTGTGGCGCGCTGCCCCTGCCGGGCTTTGCCAAGGCGGCGGGCTTTGCGCTGATCCCGGTATGGATCACCGGCGGCATCCATCTGGACGGCTATGCCGACACCTGCGATGCCCTTTCCAGCTACGGCGACCGAGAAAAGAAGCTGGAAATATTAAAAGACCCCCATTGCGGTGCCTTTGCGGTCATCCGGCTGTGCAGCTATTTTCTGGCCTATTTTGCCCTGTGCACCTGTGTGAGTTTTACACCCAGCGTGGGTGTGCTGTGGGTTCTGGCACTGGTGCTGGAACGGGCGCTTTCGGGCCTTGCGGTGGCATCGTTCCCCATGGCAAAAAACACCGGTCTTGCACACACCTTTGCCACTGCAGCAGACAAAACTGTGGTGCGCCGGGTGCTGGCGGCGCTGGCCGCAGTGCTGTGCGTGGGTATGGCGGCGCTGGGCGGCTGGGCGCTGGTGCTGGCAGCGCTGGCGGTGCTCTGGCGCTACCATGCCGTGAGCCGGAAGCAGTTCGGCGGCATCACCGGCGACCTTGCCGGGTGGTTTTTGCAAAAGGCCGAGCTCTGGATGCTGGCGGCGCTGTGTGCCTGCCAGTGGGGAGGGCTGCTATGATCTTTATTACCGGGCCGCTCTACAGCGGCAAGCGCACCTTTGCGCAAACACTTCCCGGCAAGCGTCTTTCGGACGTGCAGGTATTGGCTGCCGATGCCGCCGACCTGCCTGCCTTGGCAGACAAGCTTGCCCATGAATACGATATCCTCATCGCCACCGAGGTAGGCGGCGGTGTTGTGCCGATGGATGTCAAACAGCGCGCAGACCGCGAGGCGGCGGGCAGGCTTGCCTGCCTGCTGGCCGCACGGGCAGAGTGCGTGGTGCAGATGTTCTGCGGCATCCCCACGGTTTTGAAAGGAGAATTGTCTCAATGCTGATCTATCTTCTGCGTCATGGCCAGACGGAATACAACGCCCAGAAGCGTTATCAGGGCCAGCGCGATATCCCGCTCTCACCCGAAGGCGCTGCTCAGCTGCGCCGGGCAGATTTTGACCCCGATGTGGTCTATGTTTCCACCTTGCAGCGCACCAGCCAGACGGCGCGCATCCTGTTCCCGGAGGCGAAGCTTGTGCCGGTGGACGGCCTGAAAGAGATGTGCTTTGGCAGCTTTGAGGGCCGCAATTTCATCGAGATGGAAAAGGACCCCGAGTATCAGGCATGGGTGAAGGCCAACTGCGAAAGCCCCTGCCCGGATGGAGAGCGCAAGACGGATTTTTCAGACCGCATCTGCCGCACCGTGGCAGAGCTGATCGATAAAGCTCTTGCCGCAGGCGAAGAGCGGCTGGTCATTTTGGCCCACGGCGGCACCCAGATGGCCGCCATGGAGCGGTTTGCCGTCCCCCACAGGGACTATTACGCATGGTGCGGACCTAACGCGGGCGGCTTTGTGCTGGATGCAAAGGACTGGACGGAAAAGCATCTGCTGTATCTCGTGAAGACCGTCCAGTACACAAAGGAGAGCAGGGCATGATCCTTCAGGCAGTTGTCGGCGGCTTTGTGCTGGACGCGCTCTTTGGCGACCCGGCGTGGCTGCCGCACCCGGTAGTGCTTATGGGCAGATGCATCTCCCGGCTGGAAAAATTCCTGCGCGCCCGCCTGCCCGGCACCCCGCAGGGCGAGCTGCTGGGCGGTGCCGTGACGGCGTTCTGCCTGCCGGTGGGCACCTTTCTGGTCACGAGCCTTGTGTGTCTGGCGGCGGCAAAGCTCAGCCCGTGGCTGGGCCTTGCGGTGCAGATGTTCTGGTGCGGGCAGGCGCTGGCGGCAAGGGGCCTTGCGCAGGAGAGCAGGAATGTGTACGCTCAGCTTATTAAAAACGACCTGCCCGCCGCTCGCAAAGCCGTGAGCCGCATCGTGGGCCGCGACACCCAGAACCTGACCGCAGAGGGTGTGACCAAAGCTGCGGTGGAAACGGTGGCCGAAAATGCCAGCGACGGCGTCATTGCGCCGCTGCTGTATATGCTCATCGGCGGGGCACCGCTGGCGCTGACCTACAAGGCCATCAATACCATGGACAGCATGCTGGGCTACAAGAACGAGAAGTACCTTTATTTTGGCCGTGCAGCCGCGAAGCTGGACGATGTGGCCAACTACATCCCCAGCCGCCTTGCCGCCCTTTTGTGGGTGGCGGCTGCGGCCTTTACCGGAAACGATGCCAAAGGTGCATGGCGCATCTGGCGGCGGGACCGGCACTGCCACGCCAGCCCCAACAGCGCCCAGACCGAAAGCGCCTGCGCCGGTGCACTGGGCGTGCAGCTGGCCGGCCCGGCTTACTATTTTGGCGAATATTACCCCAAGCCCACCATCGGTGATGCCCTGCGCCCCATTGAGCCGCAGGACATCCTGCGCGCCAACCGCATGATGTATGTGGCAAGCGGCTTTGCGCTGGCATGGGGTGCAGCAATACGGGGGTTCCTTGCATGAAACAATTGACCCATGGCGGCGACTGGGCGGGCTACCGCGCCGAGTTTGGCCGCGACCCGCTGGATTTTTCGGCCAATGTCAGCCCGCTGGGTCTGCCGGAAGGGGTGGCAAAGGCCATTACGGCAGCGCTTGCCACGGCCGACCGCTACCCCGACCCGCTGTGTCGGGCCCTGCGTGAAAAACTGGCGGTGGCTGAGGGAGTGCCCGCCGAATGGCTGCTGTGCGGCAACGGCGCGGCAGACCTCATCTTCCGGCTGGCGTTGGCTGCAAAGCCCCGCACTGCACTGGTGACGGCGCCCACCTTTGCCGAGTACGCCACGGCACTGGAAACTGTGGACTGCACGGTGGAACGTCATTTTTTGCGGGAAGAAAACGATTTTGCGGTGACGAAAGATCTCCTGAACGCGGTGCACCCGGGTACAAATATGGTGTTCCTCTGTCAGCCCAACAACCCCACCGGCCAGCTGGCAGAGCCTGCCCTTGTGGAAGCGCTGCTGCGCAGATGCGAAGCCGTGGGTGCGGTGCTGGCCGTGGACGAATGCTTTCTGGATTTTCTGCCGGAGGGCGAAGGCCTTTCGGCAAGGCATCTGCTGAAAAACAGCAAAAAACTGATTATTTTAAAAGCCTTCACCAAGCTTTACGGCATGGCAGGCGTGCGTCTGGGCTATTGCCTGTGCTCTGACACAGAGCTGCTTGCCCGGATGCGGGCAGCGGGCCAGCCGTGGGCGGTTTCCAGTCTGGCACAGGCGGCGGGCATCGCTGCGCTGGACGAGACGGAATATGTGGCGAAGGTGCGTGCATTGATCGAAGCACAGCGGCCTGTGCTGGCAGACGGCCTGCGGGCGCTGGGCCTGCGGGTGATCGAGGGCCGGGCTAACTATCTGCTGTTCCGCGCGCCGGAAGCGCTGGGCGAAGCGCTGCGCCGCAAGGGTGCGGTGCTGCGCAGCTGCGGCAATTATCCGGGCCTTGATGCCAGCTGGTACCGCACCGCTGTGCGCACCGAGAATGAAAACCGGCAGCTGCTTGCACTGCTGGCCGAAACCCTGCCGGAGGTGGCACAATGAGCAAGGCAAAATGCATTATGGTGCAGGGCACCATGAGCGGTGCGGGCAAAAGCCTGCTGTGCGCGGCGCTGTGCCGCATCTTTGCACAGGATGGCTACCGCGTGGCCCCTTTCAAAAGCCAGAACATGGCCCTGAACAGCTTCGTCACCCGCAACGGTGCAGAGATGGGCCGTGCTCAGGTGGTGCAGGCACAGGCTGCAGGCGTGGAGCCGGATGTGCGCATGAACCCCATCCTGCTCAAGCCCAGCAGCGATGTGGGCAGTCAGGTGATCGTGAACGGCAAGGCCCGGGGCCAGATGCCTGCCGCCGCCTACTTTAAAATGAAGCGCAGCCTTATCCCGGACATTCTGGAAGCCTACAACAGCCTTGCCGCCGAGAACGACATTATCGTGATCGAAGGCGCGGGCAGCCCGGCAGAGATCAACCTGAAAGCCGACGATATCGTGAACATGGGCCTTGCAAAGCTGGTGGATGCGCCGGTGCTGCTGGCGGGCGATATCGACCGGGGCGGCGTGTTCGCCCAGCTGTACGGCACTGTGGAGCTGCTGGAAGCCGACGAGCGTGCCCGCATCAGGGGGCTCATCATCAACAAGTTCCGGGGCGATGTGGAGATCCTGCGGCCCGGCCTTGCCATGTTGGAAGAAAAAACGCAGTTGCCCGTGCTGGGCGTAGTGCCGTACCTGCGGGTGGAGATCGAGGACGAGGATTCTCTCTCGGATCGTCTGGAAGCAAAAAGTGCCGTCAAACCGCTGGATATCGCCATCCTGCGCCTGCCGCATGTGTCCAACTTCACCGACTTTATCCCGCTGGAACAGCACCCGCTGCTGGGTGTGCGGTATGTGCAGCGCACCCGCCAGCTGGGTGCACCGGATCTCGTCATCCTGCCCGGCACCAAGAACACCATGGACGACCTGCGCTGGCTGCGGGAAAGCGGACTGGAAGCGGCGGTGCTCAGGCTTTCGGCAGCCGGTACGCCGGTGCTGGGCGTGTGCGGCGGCTATCAGATGCTGGGCGAACAGCTCTGCGACCCGGCAGGGGAGGAGAGCGGCACCCCCTGCACCCTGCGGGGCCTTGGCCTGCTGCCCACCACGACGGTGTTCGGCACCGAAAAGCACCTGACCCAGACCGCAGCCTGTGTGACCACAGAACCCTTTGCAGGCGCAAAGCTGACGGGCTACGAGATCCACGCAGGCCGCACCGAGGTGCGGGGCAGTGCGTTCTGCACCCTTGCAGACGGCACGCCGGAGGGCTGTGTGCAGGACGGTGTATTCGGTACCTACCTGCACGGCCTGTTCGACACCGGCGAACTGACCGAAAAACTGACCGCATTTTTGTGCAAACGGAAGGGCATCGATCCGGCCGGGGCCGAGCTTATCCCCATGGAGCAGTACCGTCAGCAGCAGTTTGATCTGCTTGCCGATGGTGTGCGCGCGGCACTGGATATGCCCGCCATCTATGCCGCTATGGGAATGCAAAAAGGAGACAACACATGACACCGCAGCATCATCTGCCCGCCGACATTGAACGGACGAGCATCTCCATTATCACAAGGGAACTGGACGAGCTGGGCCTGACCCCGCCGCCGGAGACGGCTGCGGTGGTCAAGCGGGTCATCCACACCACCGCGGATTTCGACTATGCAAAAAATCTGCGCTTTACACCCGGCGCGGTGGAAGCCGCAGTCAAGGCCCTGCACGCGGGTGCTTTCATCGTTACCGACACCAATATGGCGCTGGCGGGCATCACAAAGCCGGGCCTGAAAAAACTGAACGGTGAAGCCATCTGCTACATGGCAGACCTCGCTGTGGCCGAAGCCGCAAAGCAGGCGGGCACCACCCGTGCCGTTGCCGCCATGCACCGCGCTGCCCGGGAGCACCCGGGGGCCATTCTGGCCATTGGCAATGCGCCCACGGCCCTTTTGACCATTGCGGAGGAAATGGAAGCCGGTCTGCGGCCTGCACTGGTCATTGGTGTGCCGGTGGGATTTGTGAATGTGGTGGAAAGCAAGGAAGTACTGTTTGCCGCCTGCGAGCGATACGGCGTGCCTGCCATCGCCGCCATGGGCCGCAAGGGCGGCAGCAATGTGGCTGCAGCCATCTGCAACGCCCTCATTTACTCTGCCGCCGAAATGCTGGACCCCTCTGCCAGAGGGTGGAACGGATAAGGCGGAAACAGCATAACATCAAAAACCCGGAACCCTTTTTGAGCCGTTTTGGCCGAGAAAAGGTTCCGGGTTTTGTTCATGATTTTTTCAGAGAGCTATTTTGCAACAGCCCCATTTTCACGGAAAAGGTCCGAACCGAGCACGGCATCCACACTGCCGGCATCAGGCTGCGGGGAACGTCTTGTTCCACACTTCGATCACCTTGAACTTCGGGGTCCAGCCTTCGGGCTCAAAGCGGTCGCCCTTGGCACCCATGGTGCCCTGCTCGGTGCACCACTGTGCGGCCTTGGCCATATCAGGGTCGGTCACATCCGCAAAGGCGGGTGCGCACACGCTCAGCACCATGCACAGCGCCACGAGGGCCGAAAGCAGCCTTTGGGTCAGGGTCGTCTGCTTCATATGGAATTCCTCCTTTTTGCTTACAAGGGGGGGGATGCGTCCGCCTTAAAAAGGCCATATTTCACCTTCTTTTTCAATAAAACCTGCGTGAAAAACGTTTTGAACCGCTGTGCGCGCCTTTGCCCCCTCTTGCAATTTGTGCGCAAAGGGTGTAGAATACAGTCACAATCAAATACAGGGGAGCTTGTGAAGCAGGCTGAGAGGAAGTATCCAAACTTCGACCCTTTTACCTGATGCGGATAATGCCGCCGTAGGAAGTCAGAATGGATGATTTTTTGCAGGAGGCACCGCGGAAGGTGTCTCCTGTTTTTTTGTTGTGTACCGATTACCATTAAGGAGGATGCCTTGTACTTTTCTGCGGAAGTGCCGCAGCGGGCTGAGGGGGAGCGCCCTGAGCTTTGTGACCGTCAGCGATGGGAAGCCGTGTTCCGGCGTGAGAGGAGACCAGAAAGTCTCGACCGCTTCTTATAGTTCCTGCGCCGGGTCTGGCACCGGGTGCGGGCTGTTTGCGGAGGCGCTGTATGGTTTTTGCTGCTTCCGCAGGTTTGGAAAGGAGCCTTGCCTTATGAAAAAACTCTCTGTGAAAAAGCTGGCGTTGGCCGGTATGCTGTGCGCTCTGTGCGTGGTGGGCAGCGTATTCAGCTTCCCCATGTTCGGCAGCAAATGTGCACCCATCCAGCACATGGTCAATGTGACCTGCGCGGTGCTGCTTGGCCCGTGGTGGGGCGTGGGCGTGGCCTTTGTGGCCTCGCTGCTGCGCAACCTGCTGGGTCTGGGCAGCCTGATGGCCTTCCCCGGCAGCATGTTCGGCGCACTGCTGTGCGGCCTTGTGTACCATAAGACCAAAAACATCCTTGCCACCATGGTGGGCGAGGTGTTCGGCACCAGCATTCTGGGCGGCCTGTGCGCTTACCCGGTGGCCATCTTCCTCATGGGCAAGAGCGCCGGCGACATCGCGTTCTATGCCTACATCGTGCCGTTCCTCATCTCCACTGCAGTGGGTTCCATCATTGCGGGCGTGCTGGTGTACAGCCTGCAGCGCTCCGGCGCACTGCGCTCCATGCAGAATAGTCTTTCCTGACGGAGGGGCACCCGAATGTTCAAAACAGAATTCGAGAACCTGCGCCGCACCTGCCCGCTCATCCATAACATTACCAACTACGTCACCGTGAACGACTGCGCCAACATGGTGCTGGCCTGCGGTGCTTCGCCCATCATGGCCGACGATGCCGCCGAGGTGGAGGACATCACCACCATCTGCGGCGGTCTGAACATCAACATCGGCACCCTGAACAGCCGCACCATCACCAGCATGCTGCTGGCGGGCAAAAAGGCAAACCAGCTGGGCCATCCTGTGGTGCTGGACCCGGTGGGTGCGGGTGCATCCCGCCTGCGCACCGATACGGCTTTCCGCCTGCTCCGGGACGTAAAGTTCACCGTGATCCGCGGCAACATCTCGGAGATCAAAACGCTGGCCTCCGGCGCGGGAACCACCAAGGGCGTGGATGCCGATGTGGCCGATAAAGTTACTGAGGAAAATCTGGATTCTGCCGTGGCCTTTGCCAAGGCCTTTGCAGCCCAGACGGGTGCCGTTATTGCCATTACCGGTGCCATCGACATCGTGGCCGATGCGCAAAAAGCCTATGTCATCCGCAACGGCAACGCTATGATGAGCAGCATCACCGGTACGGGCTGCCAGCTTTCGGCCCTGACGGCGGCGTTCGTTACCGCCAACCCCGGCCATCCGCTGGAAGCCGCTGCAGCTGCAGTGTGCGCCATGGGCCTTGCGGGCGAGACCGCCCACAAGCGCCTGACCCCGCTGGACGGCAACTCCACCTACCGCAATTATATCATCGATGCCATTTACAATATGACCCCGGATCAGCTGGAAGAAGGAGCAAACTATGAAGTGCGATAAGCAGAACATGCTTCTGTATGCCGTCACCGACCGCGCATGGGTGGGAAAGCAGACCCTCTATGAACAGGTGGAGAGCGCCCTGAAGGGCGGTGTCACCTGTGTGCAGCTGCGTGAAAAAGAGCTGGACGACGAAGCTTTTCTGAAAGAGGCTGTGGAGATCCATGCTCTGTGCCAGCGCTACGGCGTGCCGTTCTTTGTGAACGACAATGTGGACATTGCCATCCGCTGCCACGCCGAGGGTGTGCACGTGGGGCAGGAGGATATGGCCGCAGCGCAGGTGCGCGCCCGTGTGGGCGAGGGAATGATGATCGGCGTTTCCGTCCACAGTGTGGAGGAAGCACGGGAAGCCGTCAAGCACGGCGCAGACTGCCTTGGCGTGGGCGCAGCCTTTGCCACCCATACCAAGACCGATGTGGACGTTCTGCCCCACGAGACCCTGAAGGCCATCTGTGATGCCGTGGACATCCCGGTGGTGGCCATTGGCGGCATCCACAAGGAGAACATCCTGCAGCTCAAGGGCACCGGTGTGGATGGCGTGGCCCTTGTGAGCGCCATCTTTGCAGCAGACGACATCGAGACCGAGTGCAAAGAGTTGAAAGCCCTGTCGGAGCAGATCATCTGACCGATCCCGCGGCAAACCGGGGACACCACCTTGGGCCGCGTTATAAAATTCATGGAGAAAACCAACATGAAAAGCGTATTTTGCGCAGGTGCCGGCATCCAGAACGTTCTGTTTTTTCTGAATGACGGCTGCCTTTCCCTACCCTTGTATGACCAGCACCCTGCTGTTCAGAGATAAACTGTCATTTGGAGGAACAGAGCGTATGCAGACTTATACTACCCAGATGGATGCTGCCCGCAAGGGCATCATCACGCCGCAGATGGAGATCGTGGCTAAAAAGGAATACCGCACCACCGAGGAGATCCGCCAGTGGGTGGCCGAGGGCAAGGTTGCCATTCCGGCCAACAAGCACCACGAGTGTTTGAACCCCGAGGGTGTCGGCTCCATGCTGCGCACCAAGATCAACGTGAACCTTGGTGTCTCCCGCGACTGCAAGGACTACAACGTGGAGATGCAGAAGGTGATGAGCGCCGTCAACATGGGTGCCGAAGCTATTATGGATCTTTCCAGCCACGGCGACACCCAGCCCTTCCGCCAGAAGCTGACCCACGAGTGCCCGGTGATGATCGGCACCGTGCCGGTGTACGATTCGGTCATCCACTACCAGCGCGATCTGGCTGAGCTGACCGCACAGGACTTCATCGATGTGGTGCGCCTGCATGCAGAGGACGGTGTGGACTTTGTCACCCTGCACTGCGGCATCACCCGCAAGACCATCGAGCAGATCCGCAAGCACAAGCGCAAGATGAACATTGTCAGCCGCGGCGGCTCTCTGGTGTTTGCATGGATGAGCATGACCGGCAACGAGAACCCCTTCTACGAGCACTTTGACGAGATCTGCGAGATCTGCGCCGAGCACGATGTGACCATCTCGCTGGGCGATGCCTGCCGTCCCGGCTGTCTGGCTGATGCCACCGATGTGTGCCAGATCGAGGAGCTGGTGCGTCTGGGCGAGCTGACCAAGCGCGCATGGGCACACAACGTGCAGGTGATGGTGGAAGGCCCCGGCCATGTGCCCCTGAATCAGGTGGCTGCCAACATGGAGGTGCAGAAGAGCATCTGCATGGGCGCACCCTTCTATGTGCTGGGACCCCTCGTCACCGATATCGCCCCCGGTTACGACCACATCACCGCTGCCATCGGCGGCGCTGTGGCTGCCGCCAGCGGTGCAGCTTTCCTGTGCTATGTGACCCCCGCCGAGCATCTGGCTCTGCCCAATGTGGACGATGTGAAGCAGGGCATCGTGGCCTCCAAGATCGCTGCCCACGCCGCCGATATCGCCAAGGGCATCCCCCACGCCCGGGACATCGACGATAAGATGGGCGATGCCCGCCGTGTGCTGGACTGGGATGCACAGTTCGCCTGCGCACTGGACCCGGAGACCGCAAAGGCTATCCGCGATGCCCGCCTGCCGGAGGACGACCACAGCGACACCTGCAGCATGTGCGGCAAGTTCTGTGCCGTGCGCAGCATGAACAAGGCGCTGGCCGGTGAGTACATCGACATTCTGTAAAAATCTTCTGTTTTGCGCGCAGCAGCGTGCATCTTCCTCCGCCGCCCGGTATGACCGCCGGGCGGCTTTTGTGTTGTAATTCCAAAAAGATTGTGTTAAAATAACAATAAGGCGCTGATTGCAAAATTGGTGGTCATGCTTTCTATCCCGTATCGCTGGTTTTTCTATTTCTACATAGAACAAGCAGAGGTCCGGGAGGAAACTTTTTTGAAAGTACCCTGCCCGGAGCCTTGAAGGCGAAGAGCAACGGCAACGACCGCCGCCAGTGGCGGAAACAGGGAGTTGCTGTTGGGGCCGCGGCCTGCAAGATGCGAGTGCCGCCCAAGGCACGAAGCAGATGCAGGGAGCCGCAACCCGGATATATCGAATGAATCTGCTGGAGACTCTCGCATTGCTCACGTTCATTCTCGCGTTGTTGAGCTTGGTCGTGGATGTGATCCGTCTGACCGTTGAGGTCATGGCAAAGTTTTCCCAGATGAAAAGCGATGATAACAAAAAAGATTGACCGCCTCACAGTTCCCCAACTCGAGCGGTCAATCTTTTTGACTAACGGGATGGAAAGCTGACCTTTGCAGTCAGCGCCCCTTCTGTTTGTAGTATAATCGAAGCTATGTGATTTGTCAAGTTATCCTGTTCCATCGATTATTTCTATCGATTTTTTAGAATTTACAATTCTTCTGTACTGTACTATAATGAAGTTATCGTCTTCATTCCATTGATCTACAGGAGGAATCTGCCTTGCTGGTAAATCTTATCGAATCCGTCTATCGCCTGCTGTGGGGCGACCTGTTCACCATCCCGCTGGGCGGCGGCATCGGCATTTCCTTCATGGTGGTGCTGCTGTTCACGGCGGGCATCTGGTTCACCTGCCGCACCCGTCTTTTGCCGGTGCGGCTGTTCCGGGATATGATCGCCGCCGTGTGCGAGAAAAAGCAAGGCAGGAACGGCCTTTCCTCCTTCCAGACGCTGGTCATTTCCACCGCCACCCGCGTGGGTATGGGCAATCTGGTGGGCGTGGTGGCCGCTGTTTCTGCAGGCGGTGCCGGTGCGGTGTTCTGGATGTGGGTCACTGCCATTCTGGGTGCGTCCACCTCCTTTATCGAATCCACCCTTGCCCAGAAATACCGCCAGCCCGACCCGCTGTACGGCGGCTGGCGCGGCGGCCCGGCCTACTATCTGCATGTGCTGGCGGAGCGCAGGCGCGGCAAAAAGCTCAAACGCTCTGTGGTAGCGGCACTGTTTGCGGTGTCTGGCCTCATCTGCTGGTGCGGCATCAGTCAGGTGATCTCCAACTCGGTCAGTTCCGCGTTTGAAAATGCGTTCCATATTCCGCCGCTTACTACCACACTGGTGCTCACGGCCATTGCGGCGGTGATCGTGCTGCGCAAGAATGCCACCGTGAAAAGTCTGGACGTGATGGTGCCCATCATGGCGGTGTGCTATTTTGTCATCACCGTGGGCATCGTGCTGTTCAACCTGCCCAAGCTCCCGGCGGTGTTCGGGCGCATCTTTGCGGAAGCGTTCGGTCTGCGGCAGGCCGTGGCTGGCGGCTTTGGTGCTGTGCTGATGAACGGTGTCAAGCGCGGCCTGTTCTCCAACGAAGCGGGCAGCGGTTCGGCACCCTGTGCAGCTGCCGCCGCAGAGTGCGACGACCCGGTCAAGATGGGCTTTGTGCAGGCACTGGGCGTGCTGATCGATACGGTGGTGATCTGCAGCTGCACGGCTTTTTTGATGCTGCTGGTGCCGCAGGAGATCACGGAAGGACTTGCGGGCATGGACCTTTTGCAGACTGCCCTGCAGTACCATCTGGGCGGCTTTGGTGTCGTGTTCATTGCGGCCACGCTGGCGCTGTTCAGCTTTTCCACCTTTCTGGGCGTTTTGTACTATGCCCGCGGCAATGTGGCCTATCTGTGCGGCGACAACTGGTGGAGCCAGACCGTGTATAAGCTGATCGCGCTGGCCATGCTGGTGATCGGCGGTATGCAGGCCTACACGGTGGTGTGGGATCTGGGCGACGTGGGCATTGGCCTGATGACCATTTTCAACATGATAGCCTTGGTGCCCATGGCAAAGGAAGCACTTGCCGCCCTGAACGACTACGAAAAACGCAAAAAACTGCAGTAAATAGCAAAGGCCCGGCTCCCTGTAACATGGGAACCGGGCCTTTCAGGTTATTTTATTGCAGATCAGATTTGTTTAAAAGCAGCCCGCCTGCAAGCCCGGCCAGCGCAGGCAGCACCCAGCCAAAGCCTATGCTGCCCAGCGGCAGAGCGTTGGCGGCGGCAGATACTGCCCCCAGCGGCAGCGCAGCGGCGATGCTCTGCAGGGCGGTCAGGCCCATGCACAGCGGATACACCGCCCGGTGCTTTTCAAGGCCCGGCATAAAGGAAAGCAGGATCAGCACGATGGCTGCGGGATAAATGGCGTTCAGCACCGGAGTGGACAGCCGGATGATGGCAGCAAGGCCGAGGTTCGATACCAGCATACTGGCCACAGCAAAAAAAGCTGCGATGGCAGGGTAGGGGATGCGGGGCAGCAGCTGGTGGAAATACTGTCCCACGCAGGCGATCAGGCCCACGCAGGTGTTGAAACAGGCAATGACAAAGATGGCCGCAATGAGCACAAGGCCCGCCCGGCCGAACAGCTGCTGTGCCAGAGCGGTGAGCACTTCGGCACCGGTGGCAAGGCCCGGATACACCGTGCCGGTCTGGGCACCGGCATGGCTCAGCATGGCATAAACAGCCAGCAGCAGCCCGCCTGCAATAAAACCGGCCCGGATGGTGCCGCCCTCCACGGCACGGCTTTCTGTGACACCCCGGGCGCGGATGTTCAGGGCGATGACCGCGCCAAAATTCAGCCCGGCCAGCGTGTCCATGGTCTGGTAGCCGTACAGGATGCCCTGCACAGCGGGCAGGGCTGCGTACTCTGCGCTGGGTGTGCCGTAGTGTGCCGCCAGCGGATGGATGAGACACCCGGCAAACAGCACCACGATGAGCACGATCAGGCAGGGGCAGAGGATGCGGCCCAGCCAGTCGGTAAGCTTTTCTGGCCGCAGCGCCACCAGAAAGGCCGCTGCAAAAAAAAGCACCGAGTAGGCCAGCTGCAGCCCGGTACCGCCGCCTATCAGCGGCACCAGCATCTGGAAGGAGGTACTGGCGGTGCGGGGGATGGCAAGGCAGGGCCCGATGGAAAGATACACCAGAATGGTGAACACCATGGCGAACACCGGATGCACCCGGCCGGCAAGCTTATCCAGACCGCCCGCCCGTGCCACAGCCACCACGCCCGCAATGGGCAGGCCGACGGCGCTGACGGCAAGGCCCGCAAAGGCAGGCCAGAGGCTGGTACCGGCCTGTGCGCCCAGATGCGGCGGGAAGATCAGATTGCCTGCACCAAAAAACATGGAAAACAGTGTAAAGCCGACCAGAAGCAGATTTTTGCCGGAAAGCTTCTGCATAGGACAGACACCTCATTTCTTTCTTGCATCAAAGATGACAGAGATTCATACAGTTCAGTTTATCGTTTTATTGATTTCATGTCAAGAAAGAAAAACATGAAGAAAAGTAATGACAGGCATGATAAGCTCTTATGCATCATGATGCACGGGTCATTGGCGTTTGGAAAGAGATATGGTATTATAATGTATAATGTAGAACTGAGCAGGCCATCAGGGCGCTTTCTCCGCGAAATTCGGGGCTTCCAGCTCCCGCCCTGTTGCCTTATGGCAACAGGGTCCTATCCTCGGATCATTCGCTGAAGAAACACCTTGCTGTCCTGCATTTATTTGTAATCAGGAGCAGGTAAGTTTATGAAGCGACATAAACAATTTTTTCAGCGGCTGGGCGCTGCGGCCTTCTGGCTGGCGGTGTGGCAGTGCGCTGCCATGGCGGTGGGACAGGAGGTGTTCCTTGTTTCGCCGGTGCAGGCGGTGCGCACTCTTTTGCAGCTTTTGCCGCAGGCAGAGTTCTGGCAGCGGGTGGGTTTCAGCTCCGGGCGCATTCTGCTGGGTTTTGGGCTGGGCGTGGCCGTAAGCATCGTGCTGGCTGTGGCCGCACAGGCGTGGCACACGGCAGATGTGCTGCTTGCTCCGGTGCTGCAGCTGGTCAAAGCCACGCCGGTGGCAAGCTTTATCATTCTGGCGCTGGTGTGGGTGCGGGGGGCATCGCTTTCGGTGCTCATCAGCTTTTTAATGGTGCTGCCCGTGCTGTACGGTGCGGTGCGCACCGGCATCCAGAGCGCAGACCCACAGCTGTTGGAGATGACGAAGGTGTTTCGCCTGCCGCTGGGCCGACGGCTGCGGGCGGTGTGGCTGCCTGCGGTGCTGCCGGCCTTCCGGCAGGGATGCAGCGTGGCCCTTGGCATCTGCTGGAAGAGCGGTGTTGCCGCTGAGGTGATCGGCCTGCCCAATGGCAGCATCGGCGATGCACTCTACCGGGCCAAGATCACCCTTTCCACCGGAGAGCTGTTCGCATGGACGTTTGTGATCATCCTGCTCAGCGCCGGGTTTGAAAAGCTGTTCCTGCTGCTTCTGGACTGCGTGACCCGCGCCGTGACCGGGGAGGTGCCGCAATGCTGACCATCGAGCATCTGACAAAACAGTTCGGGGAGAAAACGCTGTTCCGGGATCTCTGCCTCACGGTGGAAGGCCCGGCGGTACTGTGGGCACCCAGCGGCTGGGGCAAGACCACATTGCTGCGCATCCTCATGGGGCTGGAAGAACCTACTTCTGGCATAGTACAGGGCGTTGGCCGGGTGGCAGCAGTGTTTCAGGAAGACCGGCTCTGCCCGCAGCTGACAGCTGTGCAGAACGTGACGCTGGTATTGCCCGGCAGTGCAGAACAATACAAGGAGCAAATCATAAAAGATTTTCAACAGTTTGGCATGGATGCTGCCGCACTGGCCCTGCCTGCAGCACGGCTTTCCGGCGGACAGAAGCGCCGCACGGCTCTGCTGCGGGCTTTGTGGGCCGCCAGCGATACGCTGCTGTTAGACGAACCCTTTACCGGAATGGACCCGGACACCCTTGCCGCTGCTGCGGCGCTGCTGCGGGAGCGCTGCGGAGAAAAGCCTGTCTTGCTGGCTACCCACGACCGCGAAGCCATCCGCCTTCTGGGCTGGCCGGTGGTTGAGCTGGAAAATGCCTGAGCCTGCATCTATCCTATAGAATGAAAAATCGGAAAGACCAGAACGGCCTTTCCGATTTTTTGCTGCTTGGAATATTTTACTGAAAAATACGCAGGGGATACGGCAAACTGCATCAGTTCAGCAGCTTTGCCGGGTCAAGATACTGCTCACCCTGCAGTACTTCCAGATGGATATGCGTCTCCTCGGCGCATTCGTTGGGAATGCTGCCTGCACGGCCAAGTATCTGACCCACACTCACTTCATCGCCGGTCTGCACCGTGGGGTCGGCAGTGCCGCACACCCGCCACAGGTGCCCGGCGCTGTCCTCGATGCACACCACACTGCCCCAGCGGCTATCGGTGTCCACGGCGGTCACCTTACCGGCGGCGGGAGCACACACCTGTGCATCCTGCGCACAGGCGTAGTCCACACCGTTGTGGGTGCGCCAGTCGCCAAGGGTGCTGCTGTACACCAGCTCATCGCCGCTGTAGGCGTTCAAGACCTTGCCCGAGACGGGCTGCGTGGAGGCAGGCGCAGCTGAACTGCTGGCAGGCGAGGATGCGCCCTGCAGTGCGGAGGGTTCGTGCACCAAACCAGAGCCAGACTGCGCCCCAGAAGAGGACGCAGAGGATGCGGGCTTGGGTACATTTGCCGCAGATTCTGCGGCGTCGGTCACGGGCTGCTGCCATACATCGTCCTCCTGTGGGTCAAGGGTGAGCTGCGGCTCCGGTGCAGGTTCTTCCTGCGGGGTCGTCAGGTCGTCGTAGCTCTTTTTCAGTTCATCCCGCACGGTGCGCACTGCCCACACGCCCGCCGCTGCGGCTGCGACGAGACAGGCCAGCAGTGCCAGTGTAAAGCCCCTGCTGCGCAAAAACTTTTTGATCTGCTCCATTGTCGTTACTCCCATCTGCTGCATTGTGTACGCATTGCTTCTGGGCTTAGTGTGGGACAGCAGGGCAGGTTTTATGCACGGAACGATTTAAAATGGCCTCCATTTCATTCTGGCCATAATAGCGGAATTGCATTTATAGTGATGCAGAACCGGTCAGACCGCGGTCTGACCGGTTCTGCGTTTTCACGGGAAGGACTTCAGCCGGAAAATGCATCTTCCCTCTGTGGCCTTCTGTGCTGATACCCAAAGCGAAGCGGAGGATATTCTAAATGATAGTACCAAACAAAAAGGCCCTCCCTTTTCGGGAGAGCCTTTGCGGATCAAAAATCAGTTGCGGCGGCGGCTGTTCATGCCCAGCAGGCGCACAACATACAGGAAGATGTTGATGAAGTCCAGATACAACGTCAGTGCACCGTAAATGGAAGCCTTCTCGGCCAGCTCACCGTCATAGGCGTAGTAGGAGAACATCTGGCTCAGCTTCTGGGTGTCGTAGGCGGTCAGCAGCATGAACACCACCAGACCGACAGCGCTGTACAGCACCGTGGTGAGGAAACTCATGCCGAACAGCATGCCCACAAAGCCGGTGATGATGAGCGCGAACAGGCCCATCATCAGCTTGGGACCCCAGCCGGACAGATCCTTGTGGGTAGTAGTGCCGTAGACCGCCATCAGGCCGAAGTACAGCGAGGTGGCAAGGAAGGCCAGCACCAGAGTGCCCAGATCAAATACCAGGAAGTAGTAGCTCAGCACCATGCCGTTGAGCAGTGCATAGGCAAAGAATGTGGCTCTTGCACCGCCCACCGACATGTTCTGCACGCGGGAGCTGAGCACATACACCAACACCAGCTCTGCGATGGTGAACACCAGATACAGCGAGTTGACAACGTACAGCAGCGGGGTAGCGGCTGTAACGAACGCCGCGGCAAAGGTGATGAGCAGGCCTACCGCCATCCAGCGGTAGGTGCGGTTCATATAGTCAGCCGAGGTCATGGCAGGCTCCGTGTATCCTCGATCGTAACCATTGTAATTGTAATCCATATGGGACTCCTCCAGTCTCTTTCTGCCGGAACACTTTTTCCTTGCTCCGGTCTACGGAATATAGTATACTGCATAGAAATGAACGTTTCATGAAAAAGGCTGTGATATTGTATGTCTCTTGGGCTTTATTTACACATACCCTACTGTTTTTCCAAATGCAGATACTGCGATTTCTATTCCCATCCCGGTGAGCGCGGCGTACCGGAAGCTTATGTGGATGCTCTTGTGCGGGAGCTTTCCCGCTTTGCGCCGGAAGTACCTCTGCAGCCGGACACCCTTTATTTTGGCGGCGGCACCCCCAGCCTGCTGCGCCCGGAGCAGGCAAAACGGCTGATTGATGCGGCCCGGCCGATGCCGGGGGCCGAGATCACACTGGAAGCAAACCCGGAGACGGTGACGGAAGAAAGCCTTGCAGGCTTCCGGGAGGCGGGTGTGAACCGCATCTCTTTCGGGGTGCAGTCTGCCCGGGATACCCAGCTGCGCACACTGGGCAGGCCGCACACGGCAAAGCAGGCGCGGGCTGCATTTGCCGCCGCGCGGCGCGCAGGCTTTGCGAACATCAGCGGCGACATCATGCTGGCACTGCCGCACTACACCGAAGCCGAGTTTGACGAAACGCTGGAACTGATCGAGGGTGGTGGGGCTACCCATATTTCGGCATATCTGCTGAAGATCGAGCCGGATTCGGCCTTTGGTAAACATCCGCCCGAAGGCCTGCCCACCGGCGATGAAGCTGCCGATTTTTACCTTTATGCAGTGGAACAGCTGGAACACCACGGCTACAAACAGTACGAGATCTCCAACTTTGCAAAGCCCGGCTATGAGGGCAGACACAACCTCATCTACTGGGACTGCGGCGACTATCTGGGCCTTGGCCCGGCGGCGCACTCCTGCATGGGCGGCAGACGGTTCTACTACCCGCCGGACACCGCCGCTTTCCTGAACGATGCCGCCGCCCCGGTGATGGACGGCAGTTGCGGCGCAGAGGACTACCTTATTTTACAGCTGCGTCTGCGCAAAGGCCTTTCGCTGGATGCATACAAAAAACTTTACGGGAAAGAATTCTCCACCGCACAGCTGGCCTTTGTGCAAAACTGCGTCCGGGCGGGCTATGCAAGCTTTGACGGCCGCACCCTTGCCCTGACCCCGGCGGGCCTCATCGTGCAGAACAGCATCCTTGCCCAGCTGTTGTAATTGGCAGAAATACGGCAACACATTGCTTTTGAGTGTCGATTCTGGTATGATATACTCGTATTATTAGGCGATGGGAGAGAAAACGGATGGCGAAAGTATTGATCGTCGGCGCAGGCGCGGCAGGACTGATGGCGGCGGGTGCCGCCGTGCGTCAGGGGCATCAGGTGACGGTATTGGAACACATGGACAAGCCCGGCCAGAAGATCCTTGTCACCGGCAAGGGCCGCTGCAATGTGACCAACGACTGCCCGGCAGAGGAATTTCTGCGCCATGTGCGCACGAACCCGCGCTTTCTGTATTCGTCGCTGGGGGCCTTTCCACCGGCAAAGACCATGGAACTGTTCGAGGGCCTTGGCGTGGAGCTGAAGGTGGAGCGCGGCCGCCGGGTGTTTCCAGTATCGGACAAGGCCGAGGAGATCCGGCAGGCTCTTTTGCGCTATGCGCAGGATGCTGAACTCGTGCATGACGGCGCGAAAAAGCTGCTATTGGAAGAGGTAACACCGGAGCCGGAAGCAGCTCCCGCCGCACCGGAAAACCCGCGCCACCCCAAAAAGAAAAAGGCAGGCCCGGCACTGCGGTGCATCGGTGTGCGGGGCACCTCCGGCCGGGAGTACCGGGCGGATGCCGTGCTGGTGGCCACCGGCGGCGTGAGCTATCCCACCACCGGCTCTACCGGCGACGGCTACAAACTGGCCCAGCAGGCCGGGCACACCCTCATCGAGCCGGTGCCCAGTCTGGTCAGTCTTGTGAGCCATGACGCGGACTGCAAAAAGATGATGGGCTTGGCGCTGAAAAACGTCACCCTGACCCTGTTCGAGGACAGCAAGGCCATTTTTGACGAGCAGGGCGAAATGCTGTTCACTCATTTTGGCATCAGCGGCCCGCTGACTTTGAGCGCATCCAGCCATCTGGGCGACATGAAAAAACACAAGTATCATGCGGAGATCGACCTCAAGCCAGCCCTCAGCGAGGAGCAGCTTTACGACCGCATCACGCGGGATTTTGCCCTGCTGGCAAACCATGCGGCGCAGGGCGCGCTGGTAAAGCTTTTGCCGTCCAGTATGCAGCCGGTGATGGTGGCGCGCTGGGGCATCGACCCGGCTACCAAGGCAAACCAGATCACCCGGGAGCAGAAGAGGGAGCTGGTGCAGCTGATGAAGCACTGGCGGGTGTCCATTGATGCCCGGGGCGATCTGGCCCACGCGGTGATCACCAGCGGCGGCGTGTCCGTGCGGGAGGTGGACCCCAAAACCATGCAGAGCAAAAAGGCGCTGGGCCTTTACTTTGCAGGCGAAGTGCTGGATGTGGATGCCTATACCGGCGGCTACAACCTGCAGATCGCCTTCTGCACTGCACAGGCATTTGCAAATAATCTGTAATTACAGATAAAACAATTTTAAATGCCCTCCGCGCTGCTCTGGGCATATTTATAGGAATGGATTTTTTTGATTTGTATTTTGAAAACGACTGCGGTCGTTTTCAAAATACGTTTTCACAAAAAGAGTTGTTGCCGGGATAGTCTCACAGACCACTGCGCAACTGTTCCCAAAGGGAACGAGCAGCAGATTCAGTTGGCCGTTGCGGCCCCGCTTGTGAAAAATCAAATCTGGAAAATCCGCAGATTTTCCAGATTTGTAAATATTTAAAATGATTTTCCGCTGAAGATGGCCACAGCGAATGCGGAGGCCATTTTAAATCGTTCAGTTTAAAAAGGAGAAGATATAAAATGGTATCTGTTGCGATCGACGGGCCTGCAGGTGCAGGCAAATCTACGCTGGCACGCCGTCTGGCGGCTGAAATGGGCTATATTTATGTGGATACCGGTGCTATGTACCGCGCCATCGGACTGTATGCCCTGCGCGCAGGCAAGGACCCTAAGGACAACGACGCAGTGAACGCGCTGCTTCCCCAGATCGAGCTGCGGCTGGCCTCCATTGAGGGCGAGCAGCACATTTATTTAAAGGAAGAGGATGTGAGCACCGCCATCCGCACCGAGGCCGCAGGTATGGCTGCCTCTGCCGTGGGCGCAAACCCGGCTGTGCGCGCCTTTCTGCTGGAACTGCAGCGGGATATGGCCAAAAAGCAGGACGTGCTGATGGACGGCCGCGACATCGGCACGGTGGTGCTGCCGGATGCCACGGTGAAGATCTTCCTCACCGCCACGCCGGAAGCCCGCGCCACACGCAGGTGGAAAGAGTATCAGGCCAAAGGCATCGATACTCCCTATGAAGAGGTGCTGGCCGACGTGAAGCAGCGGGACTATCAGGACACCCACCGTGCCGCCGCACCCCTGAAGCAGGCGGAGGACGCCGTGCTGCTGGATACCTCGGAGCTGGACTTCGAGCAGAGCCTTGCCGCCATGAAGAAGATCATTGCGGAGAAAGTGAATAAAACGATAAAATGATATTATATTACATCTTAGTGCCCTTTGCGTGGCTTTTGTGGCATATCGGCTTCCGCATCCATGTAGAGGGCCGCGAAAACCTGAAAAAGGTGCAGACAAAGGGCTGCATCCTTGCGCCCACCCATGTCTCCGCCATCGACCCGGTGTTCATCGTGGTCACCCGGTGGAGCAGGCGGATGATCGTGTTCGCCAAGAAGGAACTGTTCGAGATCAACGCCCTGCTCACATGGTTCTTCCGCTGCTGCGGCGCGGTGTGCGTGCGCGGCACAAAGGATGAAATGGCTGCCATTGAGCAGACCGTAGAAAAGTGCAGAAACGGCGAAACACTGCTCATCTTCCCGGAGGGCACCCGCGAAAAGGACGGGAAGCTTCTGCCGCCCAAGAGCGGACTGTTCGTCATTGCGGCGGGGGCCGGGGTAGACGTAGTGCCCTGCCGCATCCTGTACGATACGCCGGATGGAAAAATGCACCTGTTCTGCAAAGTACGGGTGATCTACGGCGAGCCGATGCCTGCAGAGCAGTTTGCCATGGAGAGCCGCCGCGACACCAAAAAGCTGCGTGCCAACAAGCAGGCCCTGCTGGATGCGTGGGAAAAGATGGGGGCGTAAAAGATGGAGATCCGAGTTGCCAAAACGGCGGGGTTCTGCTTTGGCGTCAAGCGGGCGGTGGACCTGACCTATGGCCTGCTGAACGAAGGCTGCAAGGTGGCCACCCTCGGCCCGCTGATCCATAACCCGCAGGCTGTGGAGGATATGCAGAAAAAGGGTGCCCTTGTGGCGGATGCCATCGCCGATGTGCCCGCCGGGTACGAGGTGGTCATCCGCAGTCACGGCGTGCCGCGCACCGTGTACGACGAGCTGGATGCGCGCGGCATCACCTACCATGATGCCACCTGTCCCTTCGTGCAGAAGATCCAGCGCATTGCCGCCGAGGCCGAAAAGGCGGGGGCAGTGCTGCTTGTGGCAGGCGACAAGACCCATCCGGAGGTGCAGGGGATCGTGGGCCACACCCGCGGAGAGGTGTTCGTTTTTGCCGATCTGGCCGAGTTGAAGGCATGGAAAGGCCCCTCTGACCCGCAAAAACCCCTGTTTGCAGTTGCACAGACCACATTTCAGGTTACAAAATGGCAAGAAAGTTCGGAGTTTCTCAAAAAAGCCTATACAAACGCCCGAATTTTTGATACAATATGTAATGCGACGTGGGCGAGGCAACAGGAAGCGGAAGACCTCAGCCAAAAATGCGACATCATTGTTGTCATTGGCGGTCATCATTCTTCCAATACCCAAAAGCTGGTACAGGTCGCCGCAAAACACACGCGTGCCGTAACGGTCGAGACAGCGAGCGAACTTCGGCCGGAATGGTTTGCAGATGTTAAAGTGGCGGGCGTGACAGCCGGGGCTTCAACGCCATCGTCTATTATTGAGGAGGTACTTAACAGTATGAGCGCAGAAATCAATGACAGCATGAGCTTTGAGGAGATGCTGAATGCATCCGAGGAAAAGCGTGTTCATGCAGGCAGTATTGTGAAAGGAATCGTGACCAGCATCTCTGCCAACGAGATCCAGGTGGATATCGGAGCGAAGCAGACCGGCTTTGTCAAGCTGAGCGAGCTGACCGATGATTCCTCCGCCAAGGTCGAAGACCTGGTGAAGGTTGGCGATGAGCTGGACCTCATCGTCGAGAAGGTTATGGATCAGGATGGCGTCATCCAGCTCTCCCGCAAGAAGCTCGCATCTCGCAAGGGCATGGAAGAGATCGCTAAGGCCGCTGAGTCCGGCGAGGTCGTCGAGGGCGACGTCACCGAGTTCAACAAGGGCGGCGTTGTGGTCAACGTCAAGGGCGTCAAGGTGTTCGTTCCTCGTTCTCAGGCTACTATGCGCCGTGATGAGGACTACACCGCTCTGGTTGGCCAGCACGTTCAGCTGGTTGTCACCGAGTGCTCCGGCCGCAAGATCGTCGGCAGCATCAACAAGGTGACCGCTGAGCAGAACAAGGCAAAGCGTGAAGAGTTCTGGGCAAACGTTGAGGTGGGCAAGACCTACACCGGCGTTGTCAAGAGCCTGACTTCTTACGGTGCATTCGTCGATATCGGCGGTGTGGACGGTCTGTGCCACATCAGCGAGCTGAGCTGGAACCGCATCAAGCATCCCTCCGAGGTCGTCTCCGTTGGTGACACCATCGAAGTGTATGTGAAGGACATCGACACCGAGAACCACAAGGTCTCTCTGGGCTACAAGAAGGCCGAGGACAACCCCTGGGAGCAGCTGAAGAACAACTACCCCATCGGCAGCACCTTCCATGCTCCGGTCGTCTCCCTGACCAAGTTCGGTGCATTCGTCCGCATCCTGCCGGGTGTTGATGGTCTGGTCCACATCAGCGAGATCAGCAATGACCGCGTTGAGAAGGTCTCTGACGTACTGAAGGTCGGCGATATGGTCGATGTGAAGCTGCTGGATGTCGACTTCGACAAGAAGCGCATCAGCCTGTCTATGAAGGCCCTGCTGAACGACGACGCTGAGTAATCAGCCTTTCGTTCGGAAGAAAAGCTTCTGACACAATGCGATCAACAGCCCCGTTGCCGGGAAAACGGCGGCGGGGCTGTTTTTGTTAAGGAGAGAACCCTCTCAGTCACCTGCGGTGACAGCTCCCCCGAAGGGGAGAGCTTTTGGCAAAAGAGGGCAGGCTCGCCGCGCCCGCAATAAAACCTCGCCCTTCGGGAGAGGTGGACGCGAGCAGCGCGAGCGGACGGAGAGGGTTTGACGAACTATGATAAATTTTTTCAAGAAACACTGGGAAGTGCTGAGCTATCTGGTTTTCGGCGTGCTGTGCACCCTGCTGAACATTGTGCTGTATGCGCTGTTCAACAAGCTGTTTGGCTATACAGCCGCCAACAGCTGGGGCAATGTGCTGGATAATATCATCTGCATCCTGTTTGCCTACTGCACCAACCGCGCCTTTGTGTTCCGCAGCAAAACGCAGGGCAAGGCCATGGCGAGGGAATTTGGTGCATTCGTCACCTGTCGTCTGGGTACAATGCTGCTGGACACTGCAATTATGCTGGTGCTGGGCAATCTGCTGGCTGCGCAGGGTGCAGCGCTGATGGACGAGCTGATGCAGGGGGTGCTGAGCGTGGTGGCCCACTGGCTTGGCCCGGATACGGCCATCCAGATGGCAGCCTCCTATGCAGGCACACCGGCGGGGGTCACGGATGGCTCTGCCGCTATTGCCGTCATCGGCGGTGCAGACGGCCCCACGGCGATCTTCGTTACCAGCCGCTACAATGCGCAGGCACTGTGGGGCCTTGCCGTGAAGATCTTTTCCAATGTACTGGTGATCGTGCTGAACTATGTGTTCAGCAAGCTGATCATCTTTAAAAATCGCAAGTGAGATATTTTCTCCGCCGCAGGCGGAGAAAATATCCAATATAATTTAGGAGGTACGGTTTTATGAAGCGTGGTCTGAAAGGTTTTGCATTTCTGGTCTCCGGTCTGGTGCTGGGCATCATTGGTGCAACGGTCTCTGCAACTGCAATTGCCCTGAGTGCTGTCGGCATGGCAAAGGTGCGCCGTGCCAGCAAGTAAAAAGGAGAAAAAACATGACTCGTGAAGAAATTCTCTCCCATGTCGATCACACCCTGCTGAAGCCGGAGGCCACCTGGCCCCAGATCCAGACCCTGTGTGACGAAGCCATTGCAAACCACACCGCATCCGTCTGCATCAACACCTGCTACGTCAGGCAGGCGGTGGAGTATATGGCGGGCCGCATCCCGGTATGCTGCGTGGTAGGCTTCCCTCTGGGTGCCATGGATACCGCCAGCAAGGCGTTTGAAGCCAAGACTGCCATTGAGAATGGTGCCGCCGAGGTGGATATGGTCATCAACATCGGTCGCCTGAAGAACAAGGAGTACGATGCCGTGCGCGAGGACATCCACGCCGTGAAGCAGGCGGTGGGCGACAAGGTCCTGAAGGTCATCATCGAGACCTGCCTGCTGACCGACGAGGAAAAGGAAAAGATGTGCGATATCGTCTGCGAGGCAGGCGCGGACTACATCAAGACCAGCACCGGCTTCTCCACCGCAGGCGCAAACTTCCACGATGTGGAGCTGATGGTCAAGGGCGTGCATGGCCGCTGCAAGGTCAAGGCTGCCGGCGGCATTTCTACCGTGGAGGACATGGAGACCTTCCTTGCGCTGGGTGCTGACCGTCTGGGCACCTCCCGCGCTGTCAAAATTCTGAACGGCGAGCAGGCAAAGGGCTATTGATCTTTCTGCGAAAAAAGCAATTATAAATAATATTTCCGCAGAACAGAACCAGAGCGCACGCGAAGGCTGTTCTGGATCGTCTGGTTTTCCCAAGGGCCGCTGCACAAATTGCTGTGCAGCGGCCCTTTTTGATACCAAGCCTTGCAAGCAGGGCACGGCAGGGTATATAATACAGATAGATACTGTATAAAACAGGGGCTGTCTGCCTTGTGGGATAAGGCGGGCAGGGGAGGAAATGCAATGAATATACCCGAGATCCTTGTGGCTAATGGCACAGGGGCGGTGCTGGTATGCTTTCTGTTTCTGCTGCGGGTGCGCGGCGAGAGTAAAAACAGTGTTGGAAGTGAGCTGTTCTGCCGGATGCTGGTGGTGACTCTGCTGGCACAGGCGACAGAGACGATCAGCTTTCTGCTGGACGGCGTGCCCGGCGCGGCAAGCCGGTTCTGGCTGTACCTCATGAACACCGTCTGCACCGGCGCTACCGTGAGCGTGGGCTTTGCGTGGTGTTTGTATGTGGACTTCCGGGTCTACCGCAGCACCGGACGCCTGCGCAGAAGGCATCTGTTCCTGGGCGCGCCGCTGCTGGCTGTTCTGGCGCTGCTGGCGGCGAACCTTTTCGGCACAGGATGGATCTTTACCATCTCCGCGGACAACGTTTACCATCGCGGTCCGCTGAACAGTTTGCTTTACCTGCTGCTGTTCGGCTATTATGCCGAGAGCGTGTGGCAGGTGCATAAGGCCAAGCGCGATGGCGTTACGGTGGAGTTTTTCTCGGTGTACTACTTTGTGATCACCTGTGCGGTGGGCACGGTGCTGCAGGGTGCGTTCTACGGTATGGCCTTCGGCTGGCTGTCGGTGGCCATCGCCTTTGTGTTTGTGGACAGTCAGCTCCGCAGTCTGCGCAGCTATATCGACGAGCTGTCCGGTCTGTTTGGCCGCAAGTACATGAACTACTGTCTGGAGCGCATCCACGCCACGCAGGAAAAGGATGTTTACGGCATCATGATGGACGTGAACTGCTTCAAGGAGATCAACGACACCTACGGTCATGGTGCGGGCGACCGCGCCATTCAGGAGATCGGTCACATCCTGTCCGGAGCGCTGGCGGCAAACTCGGTAGCTATCCGCATAAGCGGCGATGAGTTCATGGTGCTGATCCGGCACGGCTCGGAGGAGATCCTGAATAAGATCTGTGCCGCCATCGAGCAGCGGGTGCAGCGCTATAACGCCGCCGCCCCGGCGGGCAGCTTTCAGCTGTCTTTCTCCACCGGTGTGGCAAAGTATGAGGGCGGCAGCGTGGAGAAATTTCTGGTGGAACTGGACGAGCGGATGTATGCGGAAAAGCGCGCCTTCCACGCCGCCCGGAACGGCCATGCCGTACCAGAGCAGGGGAACGCTCCATCAATTTCAGAATAATGTCTAAAAAGAGTGATACTCTTCTTGACAATCTGACGAAGCAATGATAGAATACTGAACGTACCAACTGAATACCGACTTATCAAGAGCGGCTGAGGGGACAGGCCCTGTGAAGCCCGACAACCTGCGCGTGAGCGCAAGGTGCCAAATCCTGCGGGAAACCGAGAGATAAGAGTGCAACGCTCAGAGCTTTCGGGCTCTGGGCGCTTTTATTTTTCGCGCAAAAAAAGCTTGAACGGAATGTTGGAGCAAGAAATACACACCCTGCTGTAAAAACTTTAGGAGGCAAAACAAATGGCAAGACACCTGTTTACTTCTGAGTCCGTCACCGAAGGACATCCCGACAAGATCTGCGACCAGATCTCGGATGCCATTCTGGACGAAATTCTGACCCACGACCCCGATGCCCGTGTGGCCTGCGAGACCTGTGCATCCACCGGCCTTGTGCACATCATGGGCGAGATCACCACCAACTGCTATGTGGATTTCCAGAAGGTCGTCCGCGAGGTGGTGGCAGATATCGGCTACACCCGCGCAAAGTTCGGCTTTGATGCCGACACCTGTGCCGTCATCTCCAACATCGACGGCCAGAGCCCCGACATCGCACTGGGCACCAACGATCAGGTGGGCGGTGCAGGCGATCAGGGCATGATGTTCGGCTATGCCTGCGATGAGACCCCGGAGCTGATGCCTATGCCCATCAGTCTGGCTCACAAGCTGGCAAAGCGCCTGACCGAGGTGCGCAAGAACGGCGAGATGGACTATCTGCGTCCGGATGGCAAGAGCCAGGTCACTGTGGAGTACGATGAGAACAACAAGCCCGTGCGTGTGGATGCTGTGGTCATCTCCAGCCAGCACAGTGAGAGCGTCAGCATGGAACAGCTGCGTGCAGACGTGATGGAAAAGGTCATCAAGGCCACCATCCCCGCCGAGCTGCTGGACGAGAACACCAAGTACTATATCAACCCCACCGGCCGCTTCGTTGTGGGCGGCCCGCAGGGCGACACCGGCCTGACCGGCCGCAAGATCATCGTGGACACCTACGGCGGCTACGCCCGTCACGGCGGCGGTGCCTTCTCCGGCAAGGACCCCAGCAAGGTGGACCGCAGCGCTGCCTATGCGACCCGCTGGGTGGCAAAGAACATCGTGGCTGCAGGTCTTGCCAAGCAGTGCGAAGTGCAGGTGGCGTATGCCATCGGCGTGGCAAAGCCTGTGTCCATCATGGTGGATACCTTTGGCACCGGCACCGTCTCGGATGAGAAGATCGAGCAGGCTGTGGAGAAGGTGTTCGACCTGACCCCCGCCGCCATCATCCGCGAACTCGACCTGCGCAAGCCCATTTATCGCAAGCTGGCTGCCTACGGCCACATGGGCCGCGAGGATCTGGGCGTGAAGTGGGAGAACACCGACCGCGTGGATGCCCTGAAGGCTGCGGTTGCTGCCCTGTAAGCGGAACACAAAGCACCTATCGCAATCATATAAAATAAGAAGGCATCTGCAACGATCGCTTCTGAGCTTCTGAAGCTCAGCAAATTTGCTGCAGATGCCTTTGTTTTTGCGGCTCTGCCGGGGAGGGCGAACGAGCGAAAACAGCAGCATCTCCGCTGCCCGGCACACTGCATTTTTATCTCCCGGAAGAGCGATCCCGGCAGACTGCTCAGGCAAAGAAAAGTCTTACTTTTCCACGAAAATCAGCCGAAATTTGCGAAATGGCAAAGAATCGGCTGTCTTTTTGTCGAAAACACACATTCTCTTTGAGAAAAAAGAAAAACAGCTGTGCAAGGCGCAGAAAATCCTGACATGAAACAAATTGATATGGCAGAATCGACGAAATGTGATAAAATAAAACCAGATATGCGCTCTTGTGTGCATGATACGGATCGTAAACAGCAATAAGGAGTTATGACTATGTCTATTGAAATTTCCCCGAAGTCGTTCTTTGAGCAGCCCAGCGTGGCAGATATGCGGCTGATCTCCTGCCCCGGTGCAGAGGAACTGACCGGCCTGATCGACAAGCATCTGGTCCGCTGGGCCAAGGCTGCCGGAATTGACAAAGAGACCTTCATTATTCCTTGCGACTGCCCCCGCTTCCAGAGTGGCGATGCCAAGGGTCTGGTGAAGGAGTCGGTGCGCGGCGACGATATCTTCATCGTGGTCGATCCCGGCAACTACAGTGTGACCTACAAGCTGTTCAACTACGAGAACCACATGTCTCCGGACGATCACTTCGCCAACCTGAAGCGCCTGATCCAGGCAGTGGCCGGCAAGGCACACCGTGTGTCGGTCATTATGCCCAGCCTGTACGGCGGCCGTCAGCATCGCCGTGTGGTGCGCGAGAGTCTGGACTGCGCTGTGGCCCTGCAGGAGCTGCAGACCATGGGTGTGCGCAACATCATCACCTTTGATGCTCATGACCCCCGCGTGCAGAACGCTGTGCCGCTGATGAGCTTTGATAACGCAATGCCCACCTATCAGGTGCTGAAGAGCCTGCTGAAGAAGGACCCGGACCTCTCCTTTGATAAGAGCAAGTTTACCGTGGTCAGCCCGGACGAGGGCGCCATGAACCGCAACATGTACTTCTCCAGCGTGCTGGGCTGCAATCTGGGCATGTTCTACAAGCGCCGCGATTACACCCGCGTGGTGAATGGCCGCAACCCCATCGTTGCCCACGAGTATCTGGGCGAGAGCGTGGAAGGCAAGACCGTCTTTATCGCAGACGACATCATTGCTTCCGGCGAGAGCATGCTGGAGGTCGCCAGCAACCTGAAGGAGCGCGGCGCTGCCAACATCATCGCCAACGCCACCTTCCCCCTGTTCACCAGCGGTCTGGACAAGTTCGACAAGGCTGTGGCCGAGGGCAAGCTGACCTATGTTGTGGGCACCAACCTGACCTACCGGATGCCTGAGCTGCTCACCCGCGACTGGTATGTGGATGTGGATGTTTCCAAGTACGCTGCATACTTTGTGGTGGCTCTGAACCACGACATGTCTGTTTCCAGCATCATCGATCCGCTGAAGAAGATCGAGAATCTGCTGGCAAGCCGCAAGTAAGTTTAATACGAAAAAGGCTCTGCATCCTTGCGATGCAGAGCCTTTTTCGTATCACAAATCAAATAAAACGATCATAATTCGTCTCCATGGCTGCGCAGATACCGAACCAGCATGGGCAGCTCGTAGAGCAGCATGACGACCCAGCCCACCGCATAGCTGTAAGGCAGAGCTTCGATCTCCATTTTCCACACCAGCACGAACACCGCAGCAGCCGCCACACGGAACACCATGTTGAAGGTGCTGGACACCAGCGTGACCTTCAGATCGCCAATGCCGCGGAAGAAGCCCTGAATGCCGTTGGTGAAAGCGGGCATCAGGTAGAACAGGGAAACCGTGCGCAGGAAACGCACGCCCAGATGGATGACCTCCGGGTCGGTGACGAACAGCTTCATGATAAAGGGCGCACCGGCAAAGCATACAACGGCGATCAGCACGCCGTAAGCGGCTTCGATGCGCATACCGCAGTGGAAGCCCTGCTTCACACGGTCGTGCTTGCCGGCACCCCGGTTCTGCGCCATGAGGGTGGTCATGGCGTGGCCGATGTTCTGCTGCGGGGTATAGGCAAAGTCGTCAATGCGGGAAGCAGCGGTAAAGGCAGCCATAGCGTTGACACCCATGGTGTTCACGATGGCCTGCACCGCGATCTTGCCCAGCTGCACGGTGGCTTGCTGCATGGCGCTGGCCCAGCCGTAGCTGACCGTTTTGCGCAGCAGCTTGCCATCAAACACCAGCCAGCGCCTGCCCAGCTGCAGGATGGGCACCTTCCAGCGGATGTACAGTACGCACAGCACGCAGCACAGTGCTTCGCTGACCACGGTGGAAAGGGCGCAGCCGTTGCTGCCCCAGTTCAGCACCTGCACAAAGAACAGGTCGCCGCCGATGTTCAGCACAGAGCTGATCATCAGGAAATACAGGGCACTCTTGCTGTCGCCCAGTGCACGCATGGTGGCGGCAAGGAAGTTATAGAAGAAGGTGAAGATCAGGCCTGCAAACACGATGCGCAAGTAGCTGACCGCAATGGGCAGGATATCGGCGGGCACCTGCATCAGCTGCAGCAGGGGCGTGGCCAGAATGACGCACAGCGCCGAGAATGCCAGCGAGAACACGGTGCCTGCAATGGCGGTGGTGGACACCTGATGCTCCATCAGCTGGGTATTACCGGCACCGAATGCGGTACTGACCAGAATGCCGGCACCCAGACACATGCCGTTGATAAACAGGATGGCCAGAGTCATGAGCGGGTTGGAGGTGCCGACGGCGGCAAGGGCTTCCTCGCCCACGAACTTGCCCACGATGATGCTGTCGGCGGCGTTGTAGGTGAGCTGGAACAGGTTGCCAAGTACCAGCGGAATGGTAAAACGGATCAGGAGCGGAGTAATGGCTCCCCTTGTCATGTCGTTTGTCATGGGAACTCTATGATCTCTCCTTATAATGTATTTACGATCTGCCGTCCGGGCAGGATGGCAAGGGCAGAGCGGCTGGCACCTACATGGATGAGCTGTGCGGCCGCCTGCAAAACGGCACCGGATGCCACCGAAGCCGGGATGGCATCGGTGCGCAGCACCTTTTGCGCGGCCCGCTGCGCGTCGGTGGTGTTCACCGCAACCACGTTGTCCACCACATAGGCGTTGAAGTTTTCCGGCACAAAGCCGTAGCCCAGATCGCTGATGCCGTGGGGGCCGGTCAGGCCGCCCCCCAGCGCCTGCGATTCGTAAGGCTCCACGGCGGCGATGCGCACATCGTTCGTCCATGCCTTGATGGTCTCGCCCACGCCGGTCACGGTGCCGCCGCTGCCCACGCCGATCACGATAGCGTCCACAGCGCTTTTGCCCTCCCGCGCGATGCTCTGCACAATGGCAGGGCCGGTAACGCGGCGGTGGTACTCCGGGTTATCATCGTTGGCAAGCCAGTCCATGTAGTACCAGCCGTTGGCGGCGGCGGTCTGTGCCGCCAGACGGCGGGCACCGTTCACACCGCTGCGGGCCGGGCTGTGGCGGATCTGCGCACCCAGCCGCAGCAGGGTCTCCTGCCGCAGGGCGGGGGCATCCTCCGGCATCACCAGAACCACCGGGTGACCGGCGGTCAGGCCCGCCAGCGTGAGCGCAGCGGCAAACGGGCCGGAGGCCGCTTCAATGATGGGCTGACCGGAGATCAGCTTCTTTTTTTCAATGGCAAGGGCCAGCATCCCTTCGGCAAGGCCGTCCCGGGCCGTGCCGGTGGGGCCTGCAAAGTCCAGATAGGCATACAGCCGTCCCTTCAGCCCGCAGGCGGCAGCATAGCCGCGCAGCTCCACGATGGGGCAGGCGCTGAGCGTCTGGTAAAAATTGGGGTAGATCGGCACGAAGACCCTCCTTTCATGGGATACAACAATATTATCCTAACTCAAAAGGACTGCGCGCGTCAAGATACGTTTTAGCAAAAACGGCGAATTTTTGGCAGATTTTCTGGAAAAATCTCCGAAAGGCTCTTGACAGGATGCGGTGCATCTGCTATACTTCATCCGTAAAGCAAATGAACTTTACATCACTTCTCGAAAGTACAGGCACAAAACCGGGGGATCAGAGGATGGCAAAAGATCTGGAAATGGGCTATCTGCTGGACTTTTACGGCGAGGTGCTCACCGAGAAACAGCGCGAAATGCTGCGCCAGTATTACAACGATGACCTTTCGCTGAGCGAGATCGGCGAGAACTTCGGCATCACCCGTCAGGGTGCGCGGGATGCCATCAAGCATGGCGAGAACGCGCTGAAGGAGCTGGAGGAAAAGGTCGGCTTTGCGGCGCGTTACCGCCGCGTGCAGCAGAAGCTGGAAGAGCTGGAGCAAATGGTGATCGATGCACGGTTCGAGTGCACCGGCCCGCAGGGCCTGACCACCACAGAGTACGAACACCAGCTGACCAAAATGTTAAAGCTCATCCGCTCCATCGACGAAGCAAACGAGAGCTGAAACCTGTGAAAGGAGCACCGTACAATGGCATTTGAATCCCTTACCGACCGCCTTGCCGGTGTGTTCAAAAAGCTGCGCGGTCACGGCAAGCTGACCGAGGCAGATATCAAGGCCGCGATGCGTGAGGTGCGCATGGCCCTGCTGGAAGCCGATGTCAACTACAAGGTTGCCAAGGACTTCTGTGCAAAGGTGTCCGAGCGCGCCATGGGTCAGGAGGTCATGGAAAGCCTGACCCCGGCACAGCAGGTGGTCAAGATCGTCAACGAAGAGCTGGTTGCCCTGATGGGCGGCAGCGAGGCGGCCCGCCTGAACATCAAGAACAAGGGCCAGACGATCATCATGCTCTGCGGCCTGCAGGGCAACGGTAAAACCACCCACGCCGCAAAGCTGGCAAAGTACTTTATCAAACAGGGCCGCCGCCCCATGCTGGTGGCCTGCGATATTTACCGCCCTGCGGCCATCGATCAGCTGCAGGTGGTGGGCAAACAGGCGGGCGCACCGGTGTTCACCCTGCCGGGCGCAAAGCCGCCGGAAATTGCAAAGAAGGCGCTGGCACACGCCAAGGATTACGGCAATGACATCGTGATCCTGGATACCGCCGGTCGTCTGCAGATCGACGATGTGCTCATGCAGGAGTTGGTGGACATCAAGGAAGCCGTTCCTGTGGACGAGACCCTGCTGGTGGTGGATGCCATGGCCGGTCAGGACGCTGTGAACGTTGCCAAGACCTTCAACGAGAAGGTAGGCATCGACGGCATCATCCTCACCAAGACCGATGGCGATACCCGCGGCGGTGCGGCACTTTCAGTGCTGGCCGTTACCGGCAAGCCCATCAAGTTCCAGGGCACCGGCGAAAAGCTGGACGATCTGGATGTGTTCCATCCCGACCGCATGGCAAGCCGCATTCTGGGCATGGGCGATGTGCTGAGCTTGATCGAGCGCGCGCAGGAGACGGCCGACGAAAAGGCTGCCGAAGAGACCGCCAAGCGGATGATGGAGAACAAGTTCGACATGAACGACATGCTGGACCAGTTCGCACAGATCCGCAAGATGGGCGGTGCAGGCGCGATGCTGAGCATGCTGCCCGGCGGTAGCGGCATCGATCCCAGTCAGGTCGATGAAAAGGCGTTCGACCGCATCGAGGCCATGATCTATTCCATGACCAAAGAAGAGCGCGAGAAGCCCTCCATCATCAACCCAAAGCGCAAGCGCCGCATCGCGGCCGGCAGCGGTACCACCGTGGCCGACGTGAACAAGCTGCTCAAGCAGTTTGAAATGATGCAGAAGATGATGAAGCAGTTTAAGAAAAGCCCCAAGGGCTTTGCCCGCCGCCTGGGCGGCATGATGGGCAACCCCAATGCCTTCCGCGGACTGAAATAATTTTTGTGATACAACCCCCTTGCGGGTTTGTACAATATAATCAACATGCGCCCGCAAGGGCCGCACAAAACAATTTTTGGAGGATATTTACCATGGCAGTTAAGATTCGTCTGCGCCGCGTTGGCGCCAAGAAGGCTCCCTTCTATCGTGTTGTTGTTGCTGACAGCCGCTTCCCCCGTGACGGCCGTTTCATCGAAGAGATCGGCACCTACGATCCCAACAAGGAGCCTTCCGAGATCAAGATCGACGCTGAGAAGGCAAAGCAGTGGATCGCCAACGGCGCACAGCCCACTGATACCGTTCGCGTCCTGCTGAAGAAGTCCAACGTTCTGTAAGTAGGGAGGGCTGACTCATGCAGGAGCTGTTGCTGGCAGTTGCCCGCGGTCTCGTGGAGGATAAGGAAGCCGTTAAGGTCACGGTGGACGAGCCTCGCGAGGACGGCACCATCGTCTACCACCTGAGCGTGGCAGAGGGAGATATGGGCCGTGTCATCGGCAAGCAGGGCCGGATCGCAAAAGCCATTCGTGTGGTGATGCGCGCGGCTGCTGTGCGGGTCGATGAAAAGGTCCTTGTTGAGATCGACTGAGCACCCTACAGGCCCTTTGCCCTTGCGGCAAGGGGCCTTTTTGATTATAGGAGCAAGATTATGCAGCAATATCTGGAAGCGGGAAAAGTTGTTACCACCCACGGCGTGCGCGGCGAAATGAAGCTGGAGCTTTGGTGTGACGGCGTGAATTTTCTCAAAAAGGTGGGCAGGCTGTACCCCTCGGCACAGGGCGGCAGGGCCTATAAGATCGTGTCCATCCGCGCACAGGGCCAGATGGCTCTGCTGCAGCTGGAAGGCGTGGACGATATGGATGCTGCCCGTGCGCTGCGGGGGCAGGTGTTCTACTTTGACCGTAATGATGCCACCCTGCCCGCAGGCCGCTGGTATGTGGCCGACCTGATCGGGTGCGAAGTGCGGGATGCCGACACCGGCAGGGTGTACGGCGTTGTGACCAGCGTGGATCACCCCGGTGCACAGGATATCTACACCGTCAAAGCACCGAACGGCAAGGAATACATGTTCCCGGGCGTGGATGCTTTTCTGAAAGAGCGCAACCCGCCGGAGGGCTATCTCCTCGTCACCCCCATTCCGGGCCTGCTGGACGATGACTTTGACAGCGAACGGGAGGAAGAGTGAGCCATGGGAATGCGTGTGGACATCGTGACCCTGTTCCCGGAAATGTGCCAGCAGGTGCTGGATGCCAGCATCATCGGGCGCGCGGCAAAGAAGGGCTTTATTGAGACCCACTGCCACCAGATCCGGGACTACACCCTGAACAAACAGAAGCAGACCGACGATTACCCCTACGGCGGCGGCTGCGGCATGGTGCTGTACGCTCAGCCCATCGCAGACTGCCTGCGTGCTGTGCAGCAGGAAGTGGCTTCACAGGGCCGTCCGGCCCCGCATATCGTGTTCCTGACGGCAGGCGGCCAGCGCTACACCGAGGAGCACGCAAAGCGGCTGGCCCAGTACGATAACCTGACACTGGTATGCGGCCACTATGAGGGCATCGACGAGCGTGTGATCGATGCTTTTGCGGATGAAGAGATCTCCATCGGTGACTACATCCTCACCGGCGGCGAGCTGGCCAGCCTTGTGGTGGCGGACAGTGTGCTGCGCCTGAAGCCCGGCGTGCTGGCTGAGCAGAAGGGCTACGAGGAAGAAAGCTACTGGGACGGCCTGCTGGAGTATCCCCAGTACACCCGCCCCGAGGTGTGGGAAGGCCGCGCCGTGCCGCAGGTGCTGCTGGGCGGCGACCACCAGAAGATCGATGCATGGCGCGGGGAACAGAGCCGGGAGCGCACCCGCCTGCGCCGCCCGGAGCTGTACGAGAAGTGGTGTGAGACCCACCCTGTGACCGAGCTGCCCAAGTGGAAGCGCGGCGAGAACATGCGCCTTGTCAAGACCGACGAGCAGTTTGCTGCTGCCGCCCGCATCTTTGTGGAGGGCCGCCGCACCACCTGTGCCGAGAACTGGACCCCGGAATACTGTGCCAGCCTCAACGAGGAAGAATATCTTTTGCAGCTGCGGCAGGAAAAGGCCGCAGGCTGGGTGTGCTACCTGCACACCACCAAGGATGTGCCGGACGGCATCGTGAGCATCAACCACAAGGTGGGGCACATCGAACATCTGTTCGTCACTGAAAAAGCCCGCGGCAGGGGCATTGGCATGAAGATGCTGGACTTTGCCCGCAAAAAGCTCAGCGAGCACGAGCACCCGGTGCTGAGCGTGCTGAACACCAACACCCGCGCCATAGCGCTTTACACCCGCATGGGCTGGAAGCTGACCAGCGGCACCGAGCTGGAGTTCACGCCGGAGCAATATCCGGCTGTGGTGAAAAAGTGCGCGCTGGTCTGGATGCGGTACGAGGGCAGCGCACAGAAGTAACTCCGGGCGGCAGCTGCAGGTGCATCGGACAGCGAAAAAGGCACGAAAATGGATGCTCGGGCCAGAGGGTATGGTGCTGGAAACGCACAAAAACGGCCGAGATATTGCCCGATGGTCGAAAAAATGTTGAAAACTTTTGTATCTACCCTCTAACCTTCGGGGAATAATTTTATTATCTTTGTATAAATAATGAAAAATGGGCCGCTTTTCATTGGAGAAACCGCCAAAAATGCGCCGGGGGGCTGTACAACCGTTTCGACTTGCGCTAAAATAATCGTAACGCAACAGGCACAGGATACAGATTCTATACCCAAAACGATATTAGATAGGAGCGCTTTACTATGTACGTGAAAGAAGTTACCGTTGAAAATCAGGTTGGTCTGCACGCTCGTCCGGCTACCTTCTTCATCCAGAAGGCTAACGAGTTCAAGTCTTCCATCTGGGTCGAGAAGGAAGAACGCCGCGTGAACGCAAAGAGCCTGCTGGGCGTTCTGTCTCTGGGCATCGTGGGCGGTACCACCATCCGCATCATCGCTGACGGCGCTGATGAGCAGGCTGCTGTTGACGGCCTGATCAAGCTGGTGGAGTCCGGTTTTGCTGAGTAATTTGTGTCTATAAATGGAGCGGCGGGGGAACCTGCCGCTTTTTGTTTTTCAAGGAGAATCCATGACCAAAGCTGAACTGTATCAGAAAGCCTGTATGCTGCCGCTGCTGCCCGGCGTGTATATCATCCGGGATAAGACGGACACCATCATTTATATCGGCAAGGCAAAGCGGCTGCGCATCCGGGTGAGCCAGTATTTCCGCGAGGGCGTGCCCCACGACAACAAGGTCAGCCAGATGATTGCCCATGCCTATGCCTTTGACGTGATCGTCTGCCAGAGCGAGTTTGAAGCGCTGGTGCTGGAAGCCAGCCAGATCAAGGCCCACACGCCGAAGTATAACATCCTGCTCAAGGATGATAAAGGCTACAGCTATATCAAGGTGACAAAGGAGCCATGGCCCCGGCTCTCCTTCGTGCTGCAAAAGGAGGAGGACGATGCCGAGTATATCGGCCCCTATACCTCCAGCTTTGCGGCGCGGCAGATGGCAGAAACCGCCATGGATGCCTTTCTGCTGCCAAGGTGCAATAAGCGCTTCCCGCAGGAGATCGGCAAAGGACGCCCCTGCCTGAATGCGCACATCGGCAAGTGCATGGCAGTGTGCAGCGGCAGGATCAGCTGCGAAAACTACAATCAGGCCGTCAAGAGCGCCGTGCACCTGATTCGCTATGGCAAAAAGGACATCCTGAAGATCCTCAACGAGCGGATGCAGGAGGCCTCGGACCGGCTGGAATTTGAGACGGCGGCGCTGCTGCGGGACCAGATCGCAGCCATCACCAAGGTGAGCGCCGGGCAGAAGGTCATTGTGGACCCGGATGTGGAGATGGACGTGGTGGCGCTGGCAGGCACGCCGGACAGCGTGTGTGCGGCGGTGCTGCGCTTCCGGGACGGACGGCTGACCGACAAGCGGGAGTTTTTGTTCCACGATACCTCGGACATTGCCGCCGTGCGGGAGGAATTTCTGCCCCGGTATTATCTGGATGACGAACAGATCCCCAAGATCATTGCGGTGGACGAGCTGCCGCCGGACAGCGACGCTTTGCAGCAGGCGCTGAACGAAAAGCGCGGCAGTGAGGTGCAGCTGTATGTGCCCCAGCGCGGCGATAAGGCCCATCTGGTGGAGATGGCCCACACCAACGCGGTGGAGCGTCTTGCCCGGGAGAGCGGCCGCTATGCCCGGGAGGAAAAGCTGCTGGACGAGCTGGCGCAGGTGCTGGGCCTTGCAAAGCCGCCCCGTGCCATTGAGAGCTACGATATCTCCAACTGGGGCGATGGCTCCAGCGTCTGCGGCATGGTCACCTTCAAGGACGGCAAGCCCTACAAGGCGGGCTACCGCAAGTTCAAGATGAAGACGGTGGCGGGCACTGATGACTATGCATCGCTGGCAGAGACTGTCTCCCGGCGGGCGGCAGAGTACGAAAAGTACGCAGAGCTTGCAAAAAAGGGAGAACCCTGCAGCAACTGGTTCGGGCAGAAGCCGGATCTGCTTTTGATGGACGGCGGCAGGGGGCAGGTGAGTGCGGCAAAAGAAGCATTGGCCGGGACTGCCCTTGCGGATGTGCCGCTCTACGGCATGGTGAAGGACGACCACCACCGCACCCGCGCCATTGTGGACAGCGACGGCCGGGAAATTGCCATCAACATGAACCGGGGCACCTTTACCTTTATCACGGCCATTCAGGACGAGACCCACCGCTTTGCCAATGCCTACCGCAAGCAACAGATGAAGCAGAAGAGTTATTTCTCCACCCTGACGGAAATCCCCGGCATCGGCCCCAAAACGGCCAAGGCGCTGATGGCCCAGTTCAAGAGCGTGGGCGCGGTGAAGGAAGCCACGCCTGACCAGCTGGAAAACACCCCCGGCGTGGGCAAACAGACGGCACAGATCATCTACGCATATTTTCACGAATAAAACCCTCTCAGTCATCGCTGCGCGATGCCAGCTCTCCCGAAAGGGAGAGCTTTTTGCATTCAGATGCAATGAATGTGCAGAGCTGAAAAAACGCGATTGATGCATTTGCCGGTTACGGCCCTTCCCGTGAAAAGGCAAACCCCGGCAGACCGTAGTCTGCCGGGGTTTGCAATATTAAAATAAATTTTCCGCTGAAAATGCCCAGAGCAAAGCGGAGGGCATTCAAATGATTCAGTTCTCCGCAGAAATATCCTGACCGAAATACTTCTCGCTCAGCTCCTTCAGGGTGCCGTCGGCACGCAGATCATCGATGGCGGTGTTGATGGCATCCAGCAGGGTAGCGCTGGCATCACCCTTGCGCAGAGGAATGGCAACGTGGGATGCATCCTCGGTCTGGGCCACCAGCTTGAAATCTGCGTCCGGGTGGACGTTCAGGTAATCGTAGAAGGAGACATCAGCGTTCAGGGTGGCGTCGATGCGGCCTGCGGTGAGCAGCTGGATGGTCTCTTCCAGCGTGTCGATGCCCTGCACGGTGGCGCCATAGCTCTCGGCCAGCTCCATGTAGGTGGAAGCCAGACTGTTGGCGGTGGTCTTGCCCTTCAGGTCTTCAAAGCTGGTGATCTCGTCGTTATCCTTGCGGACGGCAAGGGCAGTGTGGATGTAGCCGTAGGGCTCGGTGAAATCATAGGTCTTGGCGCGCTCGTCGGTCACTTCCACGCCGTTGCACACGATGTCGTAGCGGCCTGCGTCCAGACCGGCAAACAGGCTGTCCCAGTCGCTTTCGACGTACTCCGGCTCCACGCCCAGCTTTTCGGCAATGGCGCGGGAGACTTCCACATCGTAGCCCACCAGAGTATCGGATTCGTCGTGGTAGCTCCAGGGCTGCCATGCGCCTTCCAGGGCGACGATCAGCTTGCCGCTGGACTGGATGTTGGACAGCTGGTCGCCGGCAGCAGGAGCCACAGAGGCGGCCGTGCCGGAAGCAGCGGTGCTGCCGGAAGAATTGGAGCAGCCGGACAGAGTCAGCACGCCGGCAGCGGCCATGACGCTCATAAGAGAAATAAAAGTTCTGCGTTTCATAGTTGGATTCCCTTTTCTCTATAAAAATATTTGTGAAATAAACTCCTTCAGGCAAAGAGGGAGACTTTCTGGTTTTGCCAAAGGCCCCATCCCGGAGGGGGCTGTCTGCGAAGCAGACTGGGGGAGTTGGTTAAACCTCACTCGGTGTGAGCGATCTTCCGCAAAAATTCGCGGGTACGCTCCTCTTTGGGGTTGGCGAAAAACTCATGCGAGGGAGCCTGCTCCACTACCACGCCGTTCTCCATGAAAACGGTCTTGGAGGAAACATTGCGGGCAAAGCCCATCTCGTGGGTGACAACCAGCATGGTCATGCCCTCTTCGGCCAGCTGCCGCATCACGGCCAGCACTTCGCCAGTCAGCTCCGGGTCAAGGGCCGAAGTCGGCTCGTCAAAATAGATGATCTCCGGGTCGGAGGCCAGTGCCCGGGCAATGGCCACGCGCTGCTGCTGGCCGCCGGAAAGCTGGCGCGGATAGTAGTCGGCTCGGTCGGCAAGGCCCACCTTTTCCAGCATCTTCATGCCAACGGTATCCGCCTGCTCTTTGGGCATTTTGCGGGCAATGATGAGGCCCTCGGTCACGTTCTGCAGGGCAGTCTTGTTGCGGAACAGATTGTAGCTCTGGAACACAAAGGCCGTCTTTTTGCGCAGCCGGGCAATGTCGGCACGGCTGGCCTGGGCAAGGTCGAACGTCTCACCGTCAAAGGTGAGCTGGCCTGCGTCGGCAGTCTCCAGAAAGTTCAGACAGCGCAGCAGGGTGGTCTTGCCGGAGCCGGAGGGGCCGAGGATGGCCACCACATCGCCCTTTTCCACGGTCAGGTCCACGCCGCGCAGCACCTGCAGCTCGCTGGTCACTTTGCGTGCACCGGGCCGGTGGAAGATGCTTGCCTGCAGGCGGGGCTTTGTGTAGGTGAAAAAGGATTTGTGGACGTTTTTGATCTCTAACATGGACATGGTTGCCACACTCCTTTCTTACTGGAAGCCGTGGGCGTTGAGCCGACGCTCCAGCAGTGCCTGCAGCTTGGTGATGACCGTGCAGAACAGCAGATACACCACGGCCACCTCACAGTAGATGGGCAGGAAGATGTAGGTGCGGGCGGCCACGCGCTGACCGGCCATGAACAGCTCGGCTACTGTGATATTGGATGCCAGCGAGGTGTCCTTGATCATGCCGATGAGCGAGTTGGAGAGGGCGGGCACTGCGGTGCGCAGGGCCTGCGGCAGCACGATGCGGCGCATGATCTGCCACCAGCTCATGCCCACGCAGTAACCGGCTTCCAGCTGGCCCTGCGGCACGCTTTCCAGTGCGCCGCGCATGGTCTCGGCACAGTAGGCACCCTCGTTGAAGGCAAAGGCGATGACCGCAGCAGGGAAAGCGTCCAGCATGATGCCCACGCTGGGCAGACCATAAAAGATGATGAACAGCTGCACCAGCAGCGGCGTGCCGCGGATGACCCAGATGTAGAACCGTGCGATCTGCCGCAGCACCGGCACATTGGCGTACTGCACCAGCGCAACGGCCACGGCAATGATCATGGCAAAAAAGAAGGAGACCAGCGTGAGCGGGATGGTCATGGTGAGGCCTGCCGTAAGGATACGGGGCAGGGCCTCCGCCAGCACGCTGACCGTACGGTTGGAAAGAAATGCTTCAAACATGAAAAATGTTCCCTCAGAACGGTATTCAAATACTTTGTAAATCGTAAGAACAAAGGTATTATAAGGCTTGGAGTGCGCTTGAAGTCAAGGGCTTTTTCTAAAATTCCTACAAAACCTACCAGAATACTATAGCATGAATCCGGATGGAGTGCAAACGGTTTGCTCAAAACGCGTGATGTGTACAAAAACGGACGACCCATCTGGAAAACTTTGTGCAATGCGGCAAGCGGTTGACGGCGCACCGGCTTTCGTGTACAATGAACATAACAACGCGCACCGGGCTTGGCCCGGCACAGGCGCAAATTCACCGCAGAGGGTGCAGTGCCCTTTGCGCGGTGCAGACACGGAGGACACGAACGTGACGAAGAAAAAAATTGGCGTTCTGGGTGCAGGTACCTGGGGCATGGCTCTGGCACGGATGCTGTGTGTCAGCGGCAATGATGTGCAGGTGTGGTCGGCGCTTCCGGCTGAGGTGGAGAACCTTTCCGCTACGCGGGTGCACCCCAATCTGCCGGGCATGAAGATCCCGGAAGAGCTGCAGTTTACCAAGAGCATTGAGGAAGTGTGCACCGGCAAGGATGTGCTGCTGTTTGCAGTGCCGTCGGTATTTGTGCGCTCCACCACGGCAAAGGCCCGGCCTTACATCCCGGACGGCCAGATCCTTGTGGACGTTGCAAAGGGCATGGAGCCGGAAACCTTATATACCATGACTGAGGTCATTGCCGACGAGCTGAACCGTGAGGGCGGCCCCCAAAACGCAAAGCTGGTGGCCCTTTCCGGCCCGACCCATGCGGAAGAGGTGGCGCTGGACATGCCCACCACCATCGTTTCGGCCTGCCCGGATGAAGCCGCTGCCGAGTATGTGCAGGATGTGTTCAGCAACACCTGTATGCGTGTGTACACCAACGCCGACATCAAGGGCGTGGAGCTGAGCGGCGCGCTGAAGAATGTGATTGCGCTGGGTGTTGGCATCTCCACCGGCCTTGGCTACGGCGACAACGCCCGCGCAGCCCTCATCACCCGCGGCATTGCCGAGATCGCCCGGCTGGGCGTGGCCATGGGCTGCAACATCCACACCTTTGCGGGTCTGGCCGGTATCGGCGACCTGATCGTGACGGCGACCAGTATGCACAGCCGCAACAATCGTGCGGGCATTCTGATCGGCAAGGGCAAAAGCCCGGAGCAGGCCGTGAAGGAGGTCGGCATGGTGGTGGAGGGCATCAATGCACTGCCTGCCGCTATGGAGCTGGCAGCAAAGTACAATGTGGAAATGCCCATTGTGCAGACGGTGAACGCCATCGTGAAGGAGGGCATGAGCGCCAGCGACGCGCTGCGCACCCTGATGGACCGCAACCGGAAGAACGAGATGCCGCAGGGCTACGAAAAAGTCTGAATTTTAAGGGAGAAGGCACAGCTGTCTGCAGATGGCTGTGCCTTTTTTGCTGCGCGGCCTGCCCACTGGCCGAAAACACAAAATAATTCAAATTTTTTACCAAAATCAGACGTAAAAGGGTAGAAGGTCGGGAAACTTTCTGCTATACTGAAACAGAACGCAAAAACCGGGGGACGTTTTGTGCACCCTGTCGGAGAGAAAGAGAGGAATCTGCCATGCCGTCAACTTATGCGCACCGCCGCTTTGGCACCAATGTGCTGGAACATCTGCCGGATGAACTGCGTGCTCAGCTGGAACAGAACCGTGAGCTTTACGATATCGGCCTGCATGGGCCGGACCTGCTGTTTTATTACCATGCTGCCAAGTCCAACCCGGTGGGTGCACTGGGCAATGCCATGCACGAGGAGCCGGGGCGGGTCTTTTTTGACCGGGCGCGCAGGGTGGTGCACTGCGAGGCAGACCGGGATGCTGCGCTGGCCTATGCACTGGGTTTTGTCTGCCACTTTGCGCTGGACAGCACCTGCCACCCGTATGTGGAGCAGTTCACCCGGGAAAGCGGCGTGACCCACTGCGAGATCGAGACCGAGTTTGACAACATGCTGCTGCGCCGGGACGGATACGACCCGCTGAAGTTTTTCACAGCCAGCCATATCCACCCGTCGGAACAGAATGCAAAGACGATCGCGCCCTTTTACGAGGGCATCTCGGAGCAGGTGGCGCTGGACTCGCTCAAGGGCATGATCTCAGTGCACAGGCTGCTGCAGGCGTCCAATCCTGTCAAGCGCTGGGTGGTGCTGACAGGCATGAAGGTGGTGGGCAAATACGACATGCTGCACGGACTTGTGGCAAACCCGCAGCCGAACCTGAAGTGCGTGGAGAGCGGCAAGCGGCTGGAAGAACTGTATGCGCAGGCGCTTCCACTGGCAGAAACGCTGATCCTGGAATTTGTGGCAAAGCTGGACACGGACCAGCCCCTGAGCAAGGCCTTTGACCACACCTTCGGGGAGTTCTGAGCAAGTCGATGTAGCCCAGCAGGGAAAGATGCTGTTTCCCGCTACGACCCTTTTGGTGAAAATGTGTTTGGAGCGCTCCGCAGAGCGCGACAAACACGAAGATAAAAATAAAATTTCCGCTGAAGATGGCCAGAGCGTGAGCGGCGGCCATTTTAAATGGTGAAATCTAAAAAGAGGGGGCACCGCCCGGCGGTGCGAGAGGAAACAAGATGAAACATGAAAAATTCAAGGTGACACCGCTGGAGCGGTCATGGATCCTGTACGATGTGGGCAACTCGGCCTTTGTGCTGATGATCGCAACGCTGGTGCCCATTTTCTTTAATGCGCTGGCCGAGGCCGGGGGATTGAGTCCGGTGAACTATCTGGCCTACTGGGGCTATGCAAGCTCGGTGGTCACGGTGATCACGGCAGTGCTGGGGCCGATTTTGGGCACGCTGGCCGATACCAGAGGCTTTAAAAAGCCCATCTTCATGCTCTGCCTGTTCGTGGGCGTGGCAGGCTGCTGTGCCATGGGACTTGCCACTACATGGCTTCCGTTCCTGATCATCTTCATCCTTGCAAAGATCGGCTTTTCGGGCAGTCTGGTGTTCTACGATTCCATGCTGGGCGATGTGACCACCCCGGAACGCATGGATGTTGTGTCTTCGCAGGGCTATGCATGGGGCTACATTGGCAGCTGCGTGCCCTTTGTGGTGTGTCTGGCGCTGGTGCTGGGCAGCGGGGCCATCGGCCTGAGCCAGATGACCGCCCTTTCCGTGGCGCTGCTCATCACCGCTGTGTGGTGGCTGGGCACCACCCTGCCGCTGCTGCGGAGCTATAAGCAGATCAACTATGTGGAGGTAGAGCAGCACGCCATCCGGCAGAGCTTTGTGCGCATCGGCCACACCCTCAAGCATCTGCGCGAGGATAAGCAGGTGTTCTGGTTCCTGCTGGCCTTCTTCTGCTACATCGACGGCGTGTATACCATCATCGATATGGCCACCGCCTACGGCACGGCACTGGGGCTGGAGACCACCGGCCTTTTGCTGGCCCTGCTGGTAACGCAGATCGTAGCCTTCCCTTCGGCGCTGATCTTTGGTCGGCTGAGTGCAAAATACCCGTCCAGCCAGCTTATCCCGGTCTGCATCGCGGCCTACACCGGCATTGCGGTGTTCGCCTTCTTCCTGACCAGCCAGTGGCAGTTCTGGATACTGGCCGTGCTGGTGGGCATGTTCCAGGGCGGCGTGCAGGCACTGAGCCGCAGCCACTTTGCCAAGATCATCCCGGCTGAAAAATCCGGCGAATACTTTGGCCTGTTCGACATCTGCGGCAAGGGCGCGTCCTTCCTTGGCACCATGATCGTGAGCGTGGGCAGCCAGCTGACCGGCAGCGCCAATGTGGGCATTGGGATGCTGGCGCTGCTGTTTGCAGTGGGCTTTGTGCTGTTCCGGGTGTCCTGCCGGACTGAGGGCGCAAAACAGGTGTAAAAAATACGATTTAAAATTGCCGATGCTTTCGCTTTGGCAATATCAGAGGAAATATTATTTTATAATTTTGCAAACAAGCCAGCCCTGCGGGGCCGGCTTGTTTGCTTTTTCACGGGAAGGGCGCAATGGCAAACGGCATATTGCCGCTGTCAGCCGCGCAGCAGATAAAGCACAAACTTACCCGTACAGCTCGTCGCGTAAGCGACTCGAAATCGGCGGAACACAAAAAATCCTTTAGCGCAGCGACTTGGATTTTTTGTATGGAGCCTAACTGCTTTGGGGTCTAAAAGGGGCGAGTAGCCCCTTTTTCATGGATCCAGCGCGTTGAAATCGCTGTGACCTTGCTGTGCTGAACACACAGCATTTGCTGCGCAAACCGGTCTGCGGCTTAAAAGCCCCACTGGGGCTTTCATGCCCTGCGGGCACCGCCGTCCTTTCTGGTTCTCTTTTGCAACCAAAAGAGAACATACCTGGCAGTAATGCTTTTTACAAAAGGCATTAAACTCAATCTACGCGAAAACGCCCTGCACGGGAAGCGAATGGTTGAAAATCGTCCTTCTGGTTATAATTAACAAACCTGTAATTGTGTTTTTTGCCCTCGAATGATACAATAGAGGCAATGACTTGAAAACCGCAAAGGAGAAAACGAAATGGAACGATTTCCCGGTTATACCCTCGTGCGTACCGAGGACTGCCCTGAACAGCACGGAACCCTGACCGTGCTTACCCACGATGTGAGCGGTGCCACGGTGCTGCTGGTGGAAAATGAGGATACCAACAAGGCGTTTGGCATCGGCTTTGGCACCTTCCCGTCCGATGACACCGGCGTGTTCCACATTCTGGAGCACTCGGTGCTGGCAGGCAGCGAAAAATACCCGGTGACCTCGCCGTTCTTGCAGCTGCTCAAAAGCAGCATGGCATCTTTCCTGAATGCGATGACCTTCCCGGATAAGACGGTCTACCCGTTCGCTACGCCCAATGAGACCGACTTCAAAAACCTGATGGATGTCTACCTGAACGCGGTGTTCTGCCCGCTGGCTATGGTGGACAAGAGCGTGTTTGAGCAGGAGGGCTGGCACCGCAGTGCCGACGGCACTGTGAGCGGAGTGGTGTACAACGAGATGCAGGGCGCTCTGGCTGCACCGGATGCTCAGTTGGAAAATGCACTGGAACGGGCCATGTTCCCGGATACGGCCTACGGCTTTGTTTCCGGCGGCGACCCGGCCAGCATCCCGGCGCTGACCTATGAAAAGTATAAGCGGGTATATCACCGCCACTACAGCGCCGACAACTGCTGCATTACCCTCTATGGCAAAATGGATATGGCTGAAAAGCTGGAACTGCTGGACAGGGATTATCTCTCCAAAATGCCCAAGGGCACCAGCCGTCCGCAGCTGACCGTGCAGCACGAGCAGGCGGGTGCCTGCGTGGAACTGCCCTACTATACCGAAAACCCGGAGCCGGACGAGGTGCAGTGTGCTCTGGCATGGTACACCGGTGCCTTTGCAGACCGGGAGCGGCAGCTGGGCGTGGAGATCCTGCTGGATGCCCTGCTTGGCACCAATAACTCCCCGCTGAAGGCGGCGCTGCTGGCCGAAAAGCTGGGCGCAGATATTGACATTGGCTTTGACGACAGCACCCTGCAGCCGGTGCTGGAACTGGTGCTGCGCGGTGCCACCGAGGAGAGCGCCCGCAAGTTTGCTGCCGCTGTGCGCAAGGCGGTGGACGGCATTCTGGCCGAGGGCATCCCGCAGGAACTGCTGTTGGCTTCGCTGAACGCAGCAGAGTTTGCATCGCTGGAGCGCCCGGGCACCCTGCCAGACGGCGTGCTGGATGCCATCAACGCTTCTACCGGCTGGCTGCACACCGGCGACCCCGCCCTGCTGCTGCACACGGACAGGCTGTTTGCTTCCCTGCGGGAAAAGATGGCCGATGGCTGGTTCGATGAGCTGCTGCGTGAGCTGTTTGCACCGGCTCCGGTGCAGGTAGTGCAGGTGCCCACCCTGCCTAAAAAAGAGGAGGGCGAACCCATCCGCACCGACGGCAAGCTTGTGCTGGAGCACCCGCTGACCGTTGCCGACCTTGGCGACGGAGCAAGGACGGCCCCAGGCGAGCGGGAACTTCTGGCCGGTGCGCAGCTGGTGCATCACCCTTCGGCAGGCAGCCTGTACCTGAACTTCTACTATGACCTCGGTAATGTGAAGCCTGAGGACATGCCGTATCTGGACCTGCTGACCGATGTGTTGGACGAGCTGGACAGCACCGAACACACCGCTCAGCAACTGAACACTCTGCGCAGCACATGGCTGGGCGACAGCCGCACCCAGCTGGACATCTGGACTGGGAGGCAGGAGGGTGCACCCTGCCATGCCAAGCTGAGCCTGTGCCTGAGCCTGCTGGAACGCAGTCTGGAAAAGGCTGTGGAGCTGGGCGGCGAATGGCTGTATGATACCATCCTTACCGGCCCGGCGGCAGAAGCTGCTTTTGCACGGGTGCTGAGCCAGCAGAAGTTGAACATGGAACAGCAGTTCATCCAGCAGGGCAATGTATACGCAGCCACCCGCGCCAGTGCCCACTACACGGTGGACGGTGCGGTGAGTGAACGCTGCAGCGGTGTGAGCTATTACAAGTTCTTGTGCGGCGTGCAGGAGCGCGGCAATTGGGCAGCACTGGGCGAAAAGCTGGATGCCCTGCGCACAGAGGTGCTGCAGCACGCGGAGCTGACGGTCAGCCTGTACGGCAGCGAGGATGCCCTTGCAAAGTTGCGCACTCTGCTGCCGGACAGCCGCTTTGCTGCCGAGGGCCGCGCTGCGGCAAAGCCCTATGTGGAGCCGCTGACACCGCCGGTGAACGAAGCGTTTATCATTGACGGCGGTGTGAACTACGATGTACAGGTATGGCCCATGGAGCGCCGCAGCGACCGCAAGGCGCTGGCCCGCGTGATGAGCTACGAATACCTGTGGCACAACATCCGCGAGGTGGGCGGCGCTTACGGCACCGGAATGCTCTCCTCGGACGGCGTGGAATACCTGTACACCTACCGCGACCCCCATGTAAAGGAAAGCTATGACACCTTTGCAAAAGGTCCGGCAGAACTGGCAGCACGGGAGTACACCGAAAAAGACCTGAACGATTTTATTGTGGGTACTGTGGCCAAGCTGGACACCCCCCGCAAGCCGCGTGCTGAGGCCCGCGAGACGGACCGTCGGTATTTCTGCGGCATCACTGATGAAATGATGGCGGCAGACCGCAAGGCCCTGTGTGCGGTGGATGCCGCACTGCTGAAGGAGCAGGCCGCAGAGCTGGGTGCCGCCATGGCAAACGGCGTGCGGGTGGTGTTTGGCAGCAAGGATGCTGTGGAATCCGCAAAAGACCTGTTTGATACGGTAGAGACCCTGTAAGCAAAGAGCCTTCCATCCCGCCCGGGACATGCTCTGACAGGATAAAAGTGCCTGATGATACGAAAAATGTCATCGGGCACTTTTACTTTTTGTAAAGAAACGGAAAAATTTCAAAAGCAGGGTTGACGCAGCAAAAAAGCAGTGGTAAAGTAATGGGCGGAAAAGGCAAAAAGTGTCTTTTTACAACAGGAAAACGAGGTGGTTGTCATGGAACCTGCTGGCAGTAGCAGCAGTCTTTCTCCCCGATTATTTTATATGGTGGCAGCCGCCGTTTCTGCTTTGCGCAGACCCTGCTGTGTGTGAATGCACACGGTGCGTGTTTGCGTTCCCTGAAAAGAAGAAACGAGAGCTGCCACTGAAAAGGAGGCAGCTTTTTTTATGTCTGAAATCTCGATCGATACCCTCAAGACCATGCTGGCAAATCTGGACGATGCCAAGAAATACCAGAGCCTGCGGGATGTGATGGAAACTCTGCCCGCGCCCGACCTTGCGGCGGTATTTGAGGATCTGCCTGCAGAAAAGCTCCCGGTGCTGTTCCGTCTGTGCCCGAAGGATCTGGCCGCAGATGTGTTCACCGAACTGACCCCTGAGACCCAGCAGAAGCTGATCGACGGCCTGACCGATACCGAGCTGAAGGCTGTTGTGGACGAACTGTTCGTGGACGATGCCACCGACCTTGTGGAGGAAATGCCTGCCAACGTGGTCAAGCGCATTCTGGGTCAGGCCGACCCCACCACCCGCCGCATGATCAACGAGCTGCTCAAGTACCCGGAGGACTCGGCCGGCGGCGTGATGACCACCGAGCTGATGGAGCTGCGGCCGGACATGACCGTGGCACAGGCTATGGAGGCCATCCGCAGGAATGGCTTTGACAAGGAGACCATCAACAACTGCTATGTGACCGATGACAGCCGCAGGCTGATCGGCGTGGTGTCCCTGCGGGTGCTGGTGCTGGCAAAGAACACAGAAGAGCCTATCAAGGACCTGATGGATTCCAATGTGGTCAGCGTGAGCACCACCACCGATCAGGAGGATGTTTCCAACCTGTTCGAGAAATACGGCTTTCTGGCTATTCCGGTGGTGGACGCCGAGAACCGGCTGGTGGGCATCGTGACCATTGACGATGCCATCAGCATCCTGCAGGACGAGGCCAGCGAAGATATTGCAAAGATGAACGCAATCGGCCCCTCCGACAAGCCCTACTTCAAGCAGAGCATGTGGGATCTGTACAAGAGCCGCGCACCGTGGCTGCTGTTCCTGATGATCAGCGCCACCTTCTCCAGCATGGTCATCCGCGGATACGAGGATGCACTGGCCGCTGTGACCGTGCTGACTGCATACATCCCCATGCTGACCGATGCAGGCGGCAACGCGGGCAGCCAGAGCACTTCCACCATCATCCGCGGCATGGCAGTGGGCGACATCCAGCCCCACGACCTGCCACGCATCCTCTGGCGCGAGAGCCGCGTAGCCCTGATGTGCGGCGGCACGCTGGCCGTATGCAACTTTGTAAAGCTGCTGGTGTTTGACCGCATCGCGGCTCCGGTGGCGCTGGTGGTGTGCCTGACTTTGATCTGCACCATCCTGCTCTCGCAGATCATCGGCGGCATTCTGCCGGTGGCGGCAGAAAAGCTGCATGTGGATCCGGCCGTGATGGCTTCACCCCTGATCACCACCATTGTGGATACCACCACGCTGCTGATCTACTTCAACATTGCAAAGATGCTGCTGCATCTGTAAAAGATACTCGGATCGGGATGCCCGGAGGCTTAGGAAAGCTTCCGGGCATTTTCTTTGCAAAAGGCGGGCGGCAGGAACCGGGAATGACAGACGATTTTCAGAAAATTGCAGAAATGAAGCGAAAAAATGCGGAAGAACAGGGACGAACTATTCCTGAAAATATTTTTCAAGATATACAAGAAATGAAAAAGCTGCAAAAACCGGACGATGCAACATTTTGTAATCTTTTTGAGAGAAAAATGACATAATTTTTTTGCTTTTGTAGGGAGGTTGCAAATGTATGAAAAATTGTGATGTTTCGAGAAAAGAAATTGGCGAGCCCAAAAAGCATTTGTTGAAATAGCACAAAAGAACTCCTTCAATCTTGTGAACTTGTTCTCTTGAACAGTGGGGTGCTGCAAGGGTATAATACGAACAGGAATTACAGGTGCATGCAAGATTGCTCCTGTGAAAATGCTGAGATACGAATTGAAGGAGAACATTATTATGAAAATGATTTCGCGTCGTGACTTCCTGAAGGCTTCCGCTGTTGTGGGTGCTACCGCTGCTATGACCGCTTGCGGCGGCTCTTCCTCCACCAGCACCGCTGCTTCCAGCGTTGCTTCTTCCACCGCTGCTTCTGCCGCTGCTACCAACGGTTCCGCAAACATCGGCGTGTGCATCTATCAGTTTGCTGATAACTTCATGACCCTGTACCGCTCCGATCTGGAAGAGTACCTGAAGGACATGGGCTACTCCGTCACCATCATGGACGGCAAGAACGACCAGAACACCCAGACCGAGCAGATCAACACCTTCCTGCAGCAGGGTGTGGACGTGCTGGTTATCAACCCTGTCCAGACCACTTCCGCACAGACCATCGTTGATACCGTCAAGCCCTCTGAGACTCCTATCGTCTTCATCAACCGTGAGCCCGACAAGAGCGTTCTGGACTCCTACGCAGACAAGTGCTGCTACGTTGGTGCTGACGCACGTCAGTCCGGTACTTATCAGGGCGAGCTGATCCTGGAGACCGAGACTCAGGGCGATATCAACGGCGACGGCAAGATCACCTACATTATGTGCAAGGGCGACCCCGAGAACATCGATGCTCAGTACCGCACCGAGTACTCCATCAAGGCCCTGACCGATGCAGGCAAGGAAGTTGAGTGCCTGTACGAGTACCTGGACAACTGGGATCAGACCACCGCTCAGCAGGACGTTGCAAACGCTCTGTCTCAGTACGGCGACAAGATCGAAGTTGTCTTCTGCAACAACGACGCAATGGCACTGGGCGCTCTGCAGTCCATCCAGCAGGCTAACCGCACCGTCGGCAAGGACATCTATCTGGTTGGTGTCGATGCACTGGCTGAGGCTGTTCAGGACGTTCTGGATGGCAACATGACCGGTACCGTTCTGAACGATGACGTGGGTCAGGCTACTGCAGCTGCTGAGGCTACCAAGCTGTACGTCGAAGGCTCCAAGGTCGAGCAGTACTACTGGGTCGACTATGTGAAGGTGACCAAGGACAACGCTTCCGAGTACGCGAAGTAAGACCAAAGTTTTCCTGAAACAATGCAAGGTGCGCAGTGGACCTTGACGGCTTGAGCAAAGCTATAAAGCGCGTGCGTGCGAGAAATATTCTCCGCGCACGCGCCTTGTTTTGAAAAAAGGTTTTTCTGCGGCCCGATGATAAACGACAAGGAGGCTCTGCGGAATGTCAGAATACCGTCTGGTAATGAAAGGCGTGGTCAAGACCTTCCCCGGCGTCAAAGCGCTGGATCACGCCCAGTTGGAGCTTCGCCCCGGTAAGGTCATGGCGCTGATGGGTGAAAACGGCGCCGGTAAGTCCACACTGATGAAATGCATGTTTGGCATTTACAAGATGGACGAGGGCGAAATTGAATACGAGGGCGAAAAAGTTACCATCACCACCCCTCTGGATGCACTGAACCGCGGCATTGCCATGGTGCATCAGGAACTGCAGCCGATTCCGGCACGCACCGTGGCCGAGAACATCTGGCTGGGCCGCTACCCCACCAAAAAGTACGGCCCTGTTACGGTGGTGGATCACGCCAAAATGTACAAGGATACGGAGGAGCTGCTGAAAAAGCTGAAGCTGGAGATCAATCCCCGTGCAAAGCTTGGCTCTCTGAGCATCGCACAGATGCAGATGGTGGAAATTGCAAAGGCTGTTTCCGCAAACTGCAAGGTGCTGATCCTGGACGAACCCACTTCCTCACTGACCGCAAACGAAGTTGAGTCGCTGTTCCGCATCATGCGTGAGCTGAAGGCTCTGGGCGTGGCACTGGTCTATATCAGCCACAAGATGGACGAGATCAAGGTGATCGCGGACGAAGTCACCATCATGCGCGATGGCCAGTACATCGGTAAGTGGGACGTTGCCAACATGACCAAGGAGCAGATCATTGCAAAGATGGTCGGCCGTGAGCTGTCGAACCTGTATCCCCCGCTGGAGAACCATCCCTCGGACGAGGTGATGATGAAGGTGGAGGACTTTACATCCATCCATCCGCGTTCCTTCCGCCACTGCAGCTTCGAGATCAAAAAAGGCGAGATCCTGGGCGTGGCCGGTCTGGTGGGCGCACAGCGCACCGAGCTGATGGAAGGCATCTTCGGCCTGCGTGCCCATACCTCCGGTAAGGTGTGGATCAAGGGCGAAGAGGTGAACATCAAGCAGCCCCGCGACGCCATCCAGAAGAGCGTGGCTCTGCTGACCGAGGACCGCCGTGCCACCGGCATCATGGGTGTGCTGAGTGTTGCGGATAACATCTCCATTGCATCGCTGGATGCCCTGCGCAAGGGTCCCATCATGCTGGACAACAAGAAGATCCTGGATCTAGTGGCTACCAACAAGGAAAAAATGGCCATCAAGGTGCCCAGCCCCAAGACCCAGATCAAGAGCCTTTCCGGCGGCAACCAGCAGAAGGTGCTGATCGCCCGCTGGCTTGCCAACAACCCCGATGTGCTCATTCTGGACGAGCCTACCCGCGGCATCGACGTCGGTGCAAAGTATGAAATTTACTGCATCATCGCCGATCTGGCCAAGCAGGGCAAGAGCATTATCATGATTTCCTCTGAAATGAGCGAGATCATCGGTATGTCCAACCGTGTCATGGTCATGTGCGATGGCCGCATCACCGGCTTTATCGACGGCAAGGACGCTACGCAGGAAAACATCATGGCGCTGGCTACCCAGTTCGAGACCGCACCTGACGCAGCTGCGGCAAATCAGTAATTAAGGAGGCTGTCTATCGTGGAAGCTACCAAAAAATTGAATGGCAAGGCTGTGGGCAAGTGGCTCAGCAACAACGCCATTATCATGATGATGCTGGCCATCACTCTGATCGTTGGCATCATGCACCCCAACTTCTTCTCCGGCACCAACATGATCAACCTGTTCAAGAACGTGTCCATCCGCTACATCATCGCGCTGGGCATCTCCGGCTGCCTGATCACCACCGGTAACGACCTGTCCGCTGGCCGTCTGGCTGGTTTTGCCGCATGTCTGGCCTGCATTTTTGCGCAGACCGAAGGCGCTTCCGGCAAGTTCTACCCCAATATGCCCACCCTGTCCACCCCCGTGGTGTTCATTCTGGTCATTGCCATCTGCGCCATCGTGGGTCTGTGCAATGGTCTGGTGGTCAGCTACCTGAAGGTGCAGCCCTTTATTGCAACTCTGGGCATGCAGCAGGTAGTCTACGGTATCTGTCTGGTGTACACTGGCGGTACCCCCATCGGCTCCCTGAACAAGAACTTCACCTCTCTGGCCTCCAACACCATCATCGGTGTGCCTGTGCTGATCTGGATCGCACTGGTGGTAGCTGCATGCTTCTGGTTCCTGTACAACAAGACCCGCCACGGCAAGTACATGTACGCCATCGGCGGCAACGAAGCTGCTGCTGAGGTGGCCGGTGTCAACGTGCACGCTACCAAGATCCGCATCTACATTCTGGCCTCCTGCATGTTCGGTCTGGCAGGCTGCCTGCTGGCTGCAAAGTCCGGCGGCGCATCCGTCAACACTGCAATGGGCTATGAGCTGGACGCCATCGCAGCCTGCACCATCGGCGGTGTTTCCACCACCGGCGGCGTCGGCACTGTGCCCGGCGTTCTGGTCGGCGTTCTGGTCTTTGAGCTGATGAAGGTGGCTCTGCAGTTCATGAACGTGAACTCCTCCTACACCTACATCGTTCAGGGCCTGGTCATCATTGTGGCTGTGGCCATCGATATCCGCAAGTATCTGGCAAAGAAGTAAGAGCTTTTTCTGTGGGTCGTCTGCTTTTGGGCAGGCGGCCCGCTTTTTTTATCTGCATTTGTGTGGTATTATAATAAAAACACCATCAGGAGGTACGTTATGGCACAGGAAAAACAGACGCCCGAAGAGCGCGAGGCTGAGCTTGCCCGGCGGGAAGCTGCTCTTGCGGCCCGGGAAGCACAGCTTGCACAGGAGCAGGCAGAGTTGGCCGCGCAGAAGGTGGATTTTGAGGAAGGAAAAAAGAGCCTGCTCAACAACGGCGACAAAAACTTTGTGAATGCGAAAGAAAAAATGTACGACCATTTTCCGCTGACCGTGCACCAGATGGATATTATCATCGGAGTGCTGTTTGCACTGATCGCACTGTTCCTTGTGCTGGGGGTGACCCATACCAGCTTCTTCGGGCTGTTCGGAGGGTAAGTGCATTCCTTTTCTGCAGTAGGTGATTGCATTTCATCCGCAATATGCGTATAATTTAGGATAAAAGCTCTGCCGCACTGCGGCGGCAGGAAGAGGAGTGGTGATCTTGAAAAAGAAATGGCTCGCGGCGGCACTGGCAGGCATTCTGCTGGCAGCTGCGGTTCTGAGCGGATGTGCATCGACAGAAAAGGCCAAACGGCTGCGCTTCGGCGTGGCTGGCGAGGGCGGCATCTACCGAGAGTTCGGTGAGCGGTTCGCAGCATTGGAAAACGAGACGGACAACGGGCAGGTGGAGCTGAAGGCTACCGCCGGTTCCGCAGCGAACCTGCGTCTGCTGGCCGGCGAATACCTGCAGCTGGCCATTGCACAGGCAGACCTTGTGCAGGATGCCTATGACCAGACCGGCATCTTTGCCGACGAGGAGGAAAGCCGGGGCTTTGGTGCCGTGGCGGCGCTGTACACCGAGACCTGTCAGGTGGTGGTGCGGGCGGATTCCGACATCCAGTCCATTGAGGACCTGCATGGCAGGTCGGTGAGCATTGGCGCGGAGGAATCCGGTTCGGAGCAGAACGCGCGGCAGATCTTATCTGCCTATGGCCTGAACGACAAGATGGTGAGCATGGTAAACCTGAACTATGAGGATGCCGCTGCCCAGCTGAAGGCGGGCAGGGTGGATGCCATCTTTATGACAGTGGGCGCGCCCAGCCCGGTGCTGACCGCGCTGGCCGGCGAGTGCGGCATCCGGCTGCTGAACGTGGACGGTGCGGCAGCACAGCGCCTGCAGAGCGCTTACAGCGCCTACAGCGGCGTTACGCTGCCGGCAGGCACCTATCCCGGACAGACGGAAAAGGTGCAGACGGTGGGCGTGAAAGCCGTTCTGCTGGCCAGCAACGCGCTGCCTGCAAAGCAGGTGCAGCAGCTGACACAGCTTCTGTTCTCCAGCCGGGAAGGGCTGGAAGAGCAGCTGGGCATCCCGCTGGACCCGGAGGAAAACGCAGTAGAGGGCGTTGGCATCCCGTTTCATGCGGGTGCGGCCGCATATTATAAGGCGGCAGGAATTACGGTCGATGAAGCGGCTGGGAACTGAGGGAAAGTAGAGCAATGAAGATCGAATTGGATATGTATCAGACACTGGCCGTTGCTGTGCTGGTGCTGATGCTGGGCAAATTTTTGCGGGCAAGGGTGCAGGTGCTGGAACGTTTCTGCATTCCGGCTCCGGTCATTGGCGGCGTGCTGTTCGCCATTTTTACCTGTGTGTGCTATGTGACCGGCGTTGCCGAGTTTGCATTTGATGATATTCTAAAGGAAGTCTGCATGGTGATGTTTTTCACCTCGGTGGGTTTCCAGGCAAACCTCAAGGTGCTGAAAAGCGGTGGAAGAGCGATGATCGTGTTTCTGGGCGTGGTCATCGTGCTGATCGTCAGCCAGAACTTTGTGGCCGTGGGGCTGGCAAAGCTGCTGGGCGTGGATGCGCTGGTGGGCCTTTGCACCGGCTCCATCCCCATGGTGGGCGGTCACGGCACCGCCGGTGCCTTTGGCCCGGTGCTGGAGGACTTTGGCATTCAGGGGGCCACCACCCTGTGTACGGCAGCGGCCACCTATGGCCTGATCGCGGGCAGCATGATGGGCGGCCCCATCGGTAAGATGCTCATTGAGCGGCACAACCTGCTGGCCACGGTGGTGCCGGAGGATGACAGCCTGCTGGTGGAAGAAGAAATGAAGCACGAGCGCCACACCACCATGTACCCGGCGGCAAGCTTCCAGCTGATCGTCGCCATGGGCATCGGCACGGTGCTGTCCAGACTTCTGAGCCTGACGGGCATGACCTTCCCCATCTATATCGGTGCCATGATCGCGGCGGCCATCATCCGCAATGTGGGTGAGTATGGCGGCGGCTACACCGTGTATATGGGCGAGATCAATGACATTGGCGGCATCTGCCTTTCGTTGTTCCTGGGCATGGCCATGATCACCCTGAAGCTGTGGCAGCTGGCAGAGCTGGCCCTGCCGCTGATCGTGCTGCTGGCTGGGCAGACCCTGTTCATGATCCTGTATGTGGTGCTGGTGGTGTTCAACATCATGGGCCGCGATTACGACGCGGCGGTGATCGTATCCGGCACCTGCGGCTTTGGCATGGGCGCAACGCCCAACGCTATGGCCAACATGCAGGCCATCTGCGATAAATATTCGCCCTCGGTCAAGGCGTATCTGCTGATCCCGCTGGTGGGCAGTCTGTTTGCGGACTTTCTGAACAGTCTGGTCATTACGGTGTTCATCAATTTTATCTGAAGCTGATCTTTACAGTTCGGGCGGGCTTCCGCACCGGGAAAGGAGACGTGCAATGTCGCTTTATCACCATCTGAAAACGTGGCTCGGAAAAAAGCGGGAGCATCCCCATGAGGAAGAAACCGTGGCCGTGCCGGAAATCCATACCGGCAAGGTGGCACATCATACGGATGCGGACGGCACTCCGGCGGCAGATAAGTCGATCCACTACGATAACGTAGCTATCCCGGAAGTGCATATCCACCCGAGACGCAAATAACCCCGATTGCTAAAAAAGAATAGTTCCACGCGGGACAGCCCGGAGCGAATGCGCAGGCTGTTCCGGATCACAGGAAGCAGAAAAGCTCCCGTCCATCATCAGGACGGGAGCTTTTTTGCTTGCGGTAAGATCAGCGGCTTAGAGGAACACGTACTTGAGGATGAACAGCACGGTCAGCACATACATCAGGGGGCTGATCTTCTTTTCCTTGGCCTTGCCGGTGACCAGATTGATCAGGGTCCAGGAGATCACGCCGATGGCGATGCCCTCGGAAATGCTGTAAGCGGTAGGCATGGCCAGAATGGTCAGGAAGGCGGGGATGCCCTCGCTGGGATCATTGAAGTCGATCTTGACGGCGGAACCCATCATGTAGAAGCCCACGATGATCAGGGCCGGAGCCGTTGCAAAGGACGGGATGGTGAGGAACAGAGGGCTGAAGATGGTGGCCAGCAGGAACAGGATGCCGGTGGTCATAGCGGTCAGACCGGTGCGGCCGCCCTCGGTAACGCCGGAAGCACTCTCGACGAAGGTGGTGGTGGTGGAAGTGCCCAGCACAGCGCCTGCGCAGGTGGCGATGGAGTCGGCCATCAGTGCGCCCTTAATGTGGGGCAGCTTGCCGTCCTCGTCCAGCATGTCGGCCTTGGAGGCAACACCGATCAGGGTGCCCAGAGTATCGAACAGGTCAACGAACAGGAAGGAGAACATGACGGCGAAGAAGTTCAGGATGCCAACGCCGGAGAAATCAGTCTTGAATACCTGACCGAAGGTCTTGCCCAGCGCGGAGAAGTCGAAGCTGACGAAGGCGGTGGGAATGACGGAGTACATGCCTGCGTCGGGGTTGGGAACATAGATGCCGGCGATCTCGCAGAGGATGCCCAGCACCCAGGTGATAAGAATGCCGTACAGGATGCCGCCCTTGACCTTCTTTACCAGCAGGATGGCGGTGATCACGATACCCAACAGGGCAAGGATCGCGCCCATGCCCACGCTGGAGAAGGTCTCGCCCTTGAAGTGCTGGTAGGTGACGAGGGTGGAATCGCTGTTGACGATCAGCTTTGCGTTCTGCAGACCAACGAAAGCAACGAACAGGCCGATGCCCACGCTGACGGCGCTCTTCAGGGTCATGGGGATGGCATTGAAGATGCCCTCACGGACATTGGTGAGGGACAGCACGATGAAGATGATGCCCTCTACAAAGACGGCCATCAGAGCCAACTGCCAGCTGTAGCCCATGGTGAGAACGACCGTGTAGGAGAAGTAGGCGTTCAGGCCCATGCCGGGTGCCAGTGCAAACGGATAGTTGGCAAGCAGAGCCATAAGCGCAGTGCCAACAAAGGATGCCAGCGCGGTGGCGATCAGAACGGCTTCCGAATCCATGCCGGAAGCAGAAAGGATGTTGGGATTGACCGCAAGGATGTAAGCCATGGTCATGAAGGTGGTGATACCTGCCATGATCTCGGTCTTGACATCGGTGTGGTTCTCCTTCAGATGAAAGATGTTTTCTAACATGAGGAACCTCCTGATTCAGATAAAACATCCCGTCCGTGCGTGTGACGAGAAAGAACAGAACCTATTGTAACATTTTACAAAAGCATTTGTCCACAGAATAAACACACTTTTTTCATTTTCTGTCCAAAAATCGCAAATGAGTATGACTTTGAAGGTTTTCTGCGGGTCTGCCACAAATTTTGATGGAGAAAAAACACTGCTTTTGAAAAGATACGAAACAGCGATGAATTATAAGGGGTGAAAGTATACGAATCGGATTCTTAAATTTAAAATATACGCTATGGCCCTGTAAAAGTGCACACTGTTGGGAAAGCAGCACCAGTGGTATCCTTTTGCCATAGCCCAGCACACCAGGGCGGAAAGGAGCTGATACCCAACACCATGGGGCAGACAAAACAGGCCAGAGGGCTGGCCAGCCTGAGCCGAGCCACGGACACCCTGAGCACCCTGCTGGCACAGCAGGTGCGGGAACTGAATGCCCGGCAGAAGGCGGCAAAAAAGGAAGGCGCATCGGGAGCAGGCACCATGAAAGACCTCAAGGAGGCCACGGCGGTGCTCAAGGATCTGGCTGGTGTAGCCAAGACCCTGAACGATCAGGGGGCACAGGCAGAAGGAGCGGAGTGCGGCGTGGTGCTGCTGCCGACGGTGGAGGAAGAACCATGAGCATTGTACAAGCAAGAGTGCCGGTGGTCTGGCGGCCCCAGCCGCGGCAGGCCGAATTTATGAGCCGCCCGGAACCGGAAGCGCTGTACGGCGGTGCAGCAGGCGGCGGCAAGAGCGACGCGCTGGTGATCGAAGCGCTGCGGCAGGTGCACATTCCGCACTACCGGGCGCTGATCCTGCGCAAGACCTACCCGCAGCTTTCTGATCTGGTGGACAAGAGCCAGGTGTACTACCACAGGGCGTTCCCGCAGGCACAGTACAACGCCACGGCCCATGTGTGGAACTTCCCCAGCGGGGCAAAAATTTACTTTGGCTCCATGCAGTACACCAAGGACCGTACCAATTATCAGGGCAAGGCCTTCGATTTTATCGGCTTTGACGAGCTGACCCACTTTGAATGGGAAGAGTACAGCTACATGATGAGCCGCAACCGTCCCACCGGCCCGGGCACCCGGGTGTACATGCGGGCCACCACCAATCCCGGCGGCATCGGCCACGGGTGGGTGAAGGCACGGTTCATCACGCCCGCACCGCCCGGCACGCCTATCACCGAGGAATACACGGTAAAGCTGCCGGACGGCACCGAACAGAAGCTGCAGCGGGCGCGGGTGTTCATCCCTTCCAGCATTTTTGATAACCCCGCCCTGCTGGCAAACGACCCCGGCTACCTTGCAAGCCTTGCCAGTATGCCGGAAGCAGAAAAGCAGGCGCTGCTCTACGGCAGCTGGGACAGCTTTTCCGGGCAGGTGTTTACCGAATGGCGCAACGACCCGGCCCACTACGAAGACCAGCGCTGGACCCATGTGATCGCACCGTTCACCATCCCGAAGCACTGGCAGCTCTACCGCGGGTTCGACTTTGGCTTTTCCAAGCCGTTCTCGGTGGGGTGGTACGCAGCGGACGAGGAGGGGCGGCTGTACCGCATCAAGGAGCTGTACGGCTGCACCGGCAGGCCGAACGAGGGCCTGCGCATCGACCCGGTGGAACAGGCCCGGCGCATCCGGGAGGCAGAGCAGAACGACCCGCTTTTGCGCGGCAGGGTGATCCACGGCATTGCCGATCCGGCCATCTTTGATGAGAGCCGCGGCGAGAGCATTGCCGCTATGATGGAGCGCAGCCCGAACTTCCTGCGCTGGTTCCCCGGCGACAACACCCGGCTTGCGGGCAAGATGCAGTTCCACTACCGGCTGAATTTTGATGCGGACGGCAGGCCGATGTTTCAGGTGTTCAATACCTGCAAGCACTTTATCCGCACGATCCCGAACCTTGTGTACGACGAAAGCAACGTGGAGGACATCGACACCCGGCAGGAGGATCACATTTACGACGAGTGCCGCTATGTGCTGATGGAGAACCCTATCAGCCCGCCGGTGCGCTGTGCTGCGCCGCCCATGCCCGACGACCCGCTGAACCTGCACAAGCGGGCAAGATTTTACAGAATTTAAAGGAGAAACGCAATGGACGATTACGAGAACGAAGCTTTGCCCGTGGGTGAAGCACAGGTGGCCGAGGCCATGCAGACCTTGCAGCGGTACAAGGCGGGCAAGGCCGCGCTGGACAAGCGTATTGTGGATAACGAGCTGTGGTTCCGCATGGGCCATTGGAAGAACTACCAGAACCCCATGATGCCCGGCAAGGCCCAGCCTTCCAGCGGGTGGCTGTTCAACAGCATTGCCAACAAGCACGCCGATGCCATGGACAACTACCCGGAACCGAACGTGCTGCCCCGAGAGGCAGATGACGAGGACACCGCACGGGCACTTTCCAGCGTTTTGCCGGTGGTGCTGGAACAGGCCGACTACGAGCAGGTGTACAGCGACTGCTGGTGGCGCAAGCTCAAACAGGGCACCGGCGTGACCGGCATCTTCTGGGACCCTGCAATGCGCGGCGGCATTGGCGACATTGCGGTGCGCAGCGTGAACCTGCTGATGCTCTACTGGGAGCCGGGCGTGGCGGATATTCAGGCATCGCCGGACTTTTTCAGCCTGAGCCTTGAGGACACGGCCCGGCTGTGCGCGCAGTACCCGCAGCTGGCAGGACACACCGCCAGCGTGCTGGACGTGCCCCGGTACATCCACGATGAAGGGCAGGACACCAGCTCCAAGAGCGTGGTGGTGGACTGGTACTACAAGCGCCCGGATGAAACGGGGCGCATGGTGCTGCACTACTGCAAGTTCTGCAACGGCGTGGTGCTGTACGCCAGCCAGAACGACCCGGCGCTGGCAGAAAGCGGCCTGTATGACCACGGGCAGTACCCCTTTGTATTTGACCCGCTGTTCGTGGAGGAGGACAGCCCGGCGGGCTTTGGCTACATCGATGTGATGAAGGACTGCCAGACGGCCATTGACAAGATGAACCATGCCATGGATGAGAACGTGCTGCTGAGTGCAAAGCAGCGGTATGTGCTCAGCGACACGGCAGGGGTCAACGAGGAAGAGCTGGCCGATTTCAGCCGGGACATCGTGCATGTGGTGGGACGGCTCAACGACGACAGTTTTCGTCCGCTGCAGACGGCGGGCCTGCAGGGCAACAGCCTGAGTTACCGCCAGAGCCGCATTGAAGAGCTGAAGGAGATCAGCGGCAACCGGGACATGACGCAGGGCGGCACTGCCGGAGGTGTGACCGCAGCTAGCGCCATTGCGGCCTTGCAGGAGGCAGGCAGCAAACTCAGCCGCGATATGCTCAAGAGCGCCTACCGTGCTTTTGCAAAGCAGTGCTATCTCATCATCGAGCTGATACGCCAGTTCTACGACGAGCAGCGGGTATTCCGCATCGTGGGCGAAAGCGGCGAGAGCCGGTTCGTGCCCTTCTCGGCGCAGGCGCTGCGGGCGGTGCCCGGCGGCAGCGTGGGCGGCGTGGAACTGGGCAGCCGGGAGCCGATCTTTGACATCGTGGTGAGCGCCGCCAAGAAGAGCACCTTCAGCCGTCTTTCCCAGAACGAGACGGCCAAGGAGTGCTATCAGCTGGGCTTTTTCAAGCCGGAAAATGCCGATGCCGCCCTTGCGGCACTGGAAATGATGGACTTTGAAGGCATTGAGAAGGTGCGTCAGAGGGTGCGGCAGAACGGCACCCTTGCCCAGCAGCTGGCTAGGATGCAGCAGCAGATGGCACAGATGGCGGCGGTGATCGCCCAGCAGGGCACCGGGCCTGACGAACCGGCCCGCAGTGCAGGCGGTGCGTCTGCGCAGAAGGACGGGCAGGCGGTAAAGCTGGCGGGCCTTGGCAATGCCCTGCCGGTGGCCGCCGCTGTACGTGCCATGGACATCCATTAAAAAGGAGGTGAATTTTATGATGAAAGTTTGTTACAGCGAGATGGATACCCCCGCCGGGCTGAGCTGCCGGCTGGAAGCTGCCGGTCATGCAGGCTATGCGCCTGCCGGGCAGGACATCGTTTGTGCAGGAGCCAGCACCGTGATGCAGGGCCTTGTGTACCTGCTGGCCGGGGAAGAGAACGCCCACAGCGAAGCCTTTGATGAGCCGGACGGTCCGCGTCTGGCAGTGAGCGTGGATGCGCCCTGCGAAGAATGGGTGCGCGGTGCCTTTGAGCTGGCCAAAGCCTGCTTTGCACTGCTGGCCGAACGCTACCCGGAGAATGTCCGCTTTGCAGATGTGAGCCGCAGAGGAAAGGAGAGCATGATGGATCTGCAGCTGTTTGCAGCGGAGGCGACCGCCGCCTGCGGCGGAAACAGGGAGCCGAGGCTGGGGCAGCGGCCAGCAGAACACGAGTGCCGCTCAAGGCACGAAGTGGACGCTGGGAGCCGCAACCCGTGGGGAGCCTTTATGCTACAGCTCTTTGCAGAGGGAGAAGCCGCTCCCCCTGCCCTGAGCGAAGCGCAGACCCGACAGGCGGTGGCCTCCGGCACCATGAAGCCGGACAAAGCAAAAGAAGCGCCCGCTGTGCCGCAGGCTTCGGCAGAGAAAACCGTAGAGCTGCAGCCGGAAAAGCCCCGGCAGGAACTGCCTGTGCAGCGCCCAGAACTGCCGCCGCTGTCCAGCTTTGCCCGCAGCACACAGGCTGCTGTGCACAGCCTGCATGCCCGCTGGGCGGCAGAGGAAGCGGCCATGCGCCGCAGCCAGCCGGATTTTGAGCTGCAGAACGAGCTGCGCAGCCCGGAGATGCGCCGCCTGATGCAGCTGCCCGGCATGAGGGTGCGGGATGCGTACCGTCTGGCCCACTACGACGAAAACCTGCGCACTGCAGCGCAGGCTGTGGAGCAGGGCGTGGTGGAACGCATTCAGCAGCGGGCCGCACGGCCCACCGAAAACGGCATCCGACCCGGCGGCGCGGCTACCGTCCGCCCGGATGTAGCCAGCATGACCCGCGCCCAGCGAGAAGCACTGGAACGCCGTGTGCTCCACGGAGCACAGATCGAATTGTGACTATTTTACAAGAGAAAGGAATATGAGCATGAACAAGAATTTCAACATCCAGCTGTTTGCGGAAAACCTGAACACCACCGCTACCATGTCGAAAGAGATGAAGACCTTCTACGAGAAGCGTCTCATCGATCAGGCAGAGCCGCGTCTGGTGCACGACCAGTTTGCGGACTACTACCCTGTGCCCCAGAACGGCGGCAAGACCATTGAGTTCCGCAAGTACGACAGCCTGCCCAAGGCATCCACTCCGCTGACCGAGGGCGTGACCCCGAACGGTCAGGCACTGAATGTGACCACCATCACCAGCGATCTGCACCAGTACGGCGGCTGGACTCCGCTGACCGACGTGCTGCAGATGACCGCCATTGACAACAATGTGGTGCAGGCCACCCGTGTGCTGGCAAGTCAGGCAGGCCGCACCATGGACAGCATTACCCGCGATGTGCTGGCGGGCGGCACCAATGTGATCTATGCGCCCAAGCTGGCCGCAGACGGCACCGAGACTGCCGTTGCCAGCCGCAAGGCACTGGACAAGACCTGCACCCTGACCCCGAAGCTGTTCTTTCAGGCAGCGGCACAGCTGGGCGCGATGAACGCCGACCCCATCGGCGACAGCTACATTGCCATCATCCACCCCTACGCTGCCTACGACCTGAAGACCAGCAAGGAGTTCATTGAGGTGCACAAGTACGCCGACCCGGACACCATGTTCCGCGGCGAGATCGGCAAGCTGGGCAACATCCGCTTCATCGAGACCAGCGAGGCCAAGATCTGGAAGGATTCCACCTGCCCGGACGGTCTGGCTGTGTTCGGCACGCTGGTGCTGGGTGCCCACGCCTACGGTGTGACCGAGCTGGAAGGCGGCGGTCTGGAGCACATCGTCAAGCAGCTGGGCTACGGCGACGACCCGCTGAACCAGCGCGCTTCCGTGGGCTGGAAGGGCATGCGTGCGGCAGAGCGTCTGGTGGAGCAGTACATGGTGCGCATTGAAAGTGCGTCCAGCTATTCCGCCACCGCTGCTGCAAACTGAGGAGGAGTGAACCATGGCTGAAAAGAAAAATGTGCGCATCCGGCTGTTCAAGGATAACAGCCGCTACAAGGGCGATCTGTTCGTCAGCGTGAACGGTGTGAACTATAAGATCCGCCGCGGCGTGGAGGTGGAAGTGCCACCCGAAGTGGCCGAGGTGCTGGAGCACAGCCAGATGCAGGATGAGCTGACTGCCGCCCGCATTGCGGCGGCAGAGAACGCCGCCCAGTAAACCCGAAACAGACAAAAAGCCCGGCTGGGGAGCCTGCCCGGCCGGGCCTTTATAAAAAGGAGAGTGAGCATATGACCGTAGGACAGGCGCTGGAACGCGCCGAAGAGCTGCGCCCGGGCAGCCGCATTGCGCTGGCCACCCGGCAGGCGTGGCTGAAAGAAGCAGACGCGATGCTGCGGGAACGCTTTTTTAAAAACAGCATCACAGATGCATACGACGATGTGGGCGCAGACCTTGCATGGGACGACAGCCTGCAGGACGACGATGTGCTGCTGGCACCGGCACCTTTTGATGCGCTGTATCCGCATTATCTGTGTGCCATGACCGATGCGGCCCTTGGTGAGACCGACCGCTACGTCGGGGAGCAGGCCCAGTACAACAGTCTGCTGGCAGATCTGGCGGCGTGGCTGCGGCGCAGCTACCCGACCCTGACGGGTGCCCAGTGGCGCTGGTAAGGAGGTGAGAGCATGGTTCTGGCAAACAGAGCGAAGCTGCAGAACAGCCGCAGTCTTGTGCGGGTATTCGGCGGGCTGAACGAGACCTATGCCTGCTCGGAAGCAGAGTACAGCGCGGGCGTGAATTTTTCTGCCCGGGATTTCCCGGCGCTGAGCACCCGCAAGCCGCGCCGCAAGCTGAGGGAGTTGACCGGGCTGAACGGCATGTATCACCTGAACGGGCTGCTGACCGTCTGCGGGAAGGATCTGATCTACACGCCGGATGCCGACGGCGCGAACCCGGTGACCTGCACCGAGGCAGTGACCGACGGCAAAAAGGCACTGGTGGGCATTGGTACAAAAATCCTGATCTTCCCGGACAAGGTAGCCTTTGATACAGCGGACGGAAGTGTTTCGGCACTGGGAGCTGTATGGCAGGCAGAGGGACAGAGCGTGCAGTTTGCACCCTGCGATGCCGCGGGCAAGGCCTACGAGGTGAGCGGTTACGGCAAGGAGGAACCGGAGAAGCCTGCAGACGGACAGCTCTTTTTGAAGGTGGAGGACGAGGAGCACCCATGGGCCAGCACCAGCACACTGGAAGAGTACAGCGCATCCTCCGGCAGCTGGACGGCAGTGCCGCTGGAATACTGCCGCATCACAGCGGCGGGCGCGCAGAGGCTATTTGCCCAGTGGGACACCGTGACCGTGCAGGGCACGGCAGCACAGCAGGCTGGCATGTGGACAAAGCTGGACGGGGATCTGGTAGTTTACGATGTGCTGGAAAACGGGCTGCGCGTGCGGGTAAGCCCGGAGGGAGATCATGTTTACGGCACGCTGGTGCAGAGCGCAGAGAGCGCCCAGTGGACCAGCCTGGACGGCAAGGAGACACGCAGCTTTGCGGTGAGCACGCCGGTGCGGATGGAACGCCGCGTGCCGGATCTGGACTACGTTACCGAGTGCGACAACCGGGTATGGGGCTGCAGCAGCAAGGAAAACGTGATCTATGCCTGCCGCTTAGGCGACCCCACCAACTGGTTTTCCTACCGGGGCATTGCGGCAGACAGCTACGCAGTGACGGTGGGCAGTGATGGTGCGTTTACCGGCGCGGCCACATGCATGGGCTATGCGCTGTTCTTTAAGGAGAACACACTGCACAAGCTCTATGGCTCCAAGCCTTCGGATTTTCAGCTCACCTCGCTGCGCTGCCGGGGCGTTGCCAAAAACGCGGCGCGCAGCCTGTGTGTGCTGAACGAGACGCTCTATTATCTTTCGCCGGACGGTGTGATGGCATGGGACGGCAGCATTCCAACAAAAGTGTCCGGCGCGTTGGATTCGGGCCGGCTGGCCAATGTGCAGAGCGCGGTGGGCAGTGCGCTGGATGGTCGCTATTACCTGCATGTGGCCCGCACGGCGGCAGGCGAAAATACGGCAAGGCTGCTGGTGTACGATACCGAGCGCGCGCTCTGGAGCGAAGAAAACGTGTGCTCCTACGAGATGACCAGCACCGGCGGACAGCTTTATCTGTGGGACGGGCAGGCACTGTGGGCCGCAGATCCCAGCCGCGAAGCGGACTGGCAGGCCACCGACGGTGTGGAGGAAAAGCTGAACTTTGAGCTGACCACTGGTGACATTGGGCTGGACGGGGCCGAGGACCGGTATCTTTCCCGACTGACGCTGCGGCTGGATGCCGAGTGCAGCAGTACGGTGGAGGTGGCCGCCAGCTATGACGGCGGCCCATGGGAGACGGTGGCAAGCCTGACGGCACAGGACAAGCGGCGCAGCTTTGATCTGCCGTTCGTGCCCCGGAGGCACGGCACCCTGCGGCTGCGCCTGAAGGGCAGGGGACAGATCACCCTGCGCAGCATTGCAAAAACAATGGCCGCTGCCAAGGGCGGCATTGCAGGCGGGGAGGTGTGACGAATGGCAAGCGTGATGGGCATTAACAAAATCGGCCTGCCCAAGCTCAGCGAGAACATGGACCCGGAGGATGCCCGCGCCCTGCGCAGCTACCTGTACCAGATGCAGGAACAGCTGCAGTATGTGCTGAGCAATCTGGACGTTGAGAACATGTCCGACGAGATGCGCACGAAACTGCAGAATTTATAAGGAAAGGATCATATATGGCAAACAGAAAGAAAAAGGACGAAGCGCTTGCCGCTGTGCAGGCGCAGACGGAGGGCAGCGGCCAGCCTGCCGTGCAGAGCGGCTATTCGGCAGCGGGACTGGACAGCCGCTCGGAGGTGGAAAACGCGCTGGCAAATTCCAGCTACAAGCCCAGCCAGACCGTGACGGATGCCGCAGATGCGCTGAAGGAGTGGCAGGCAAACCGCCCGGGCGATTATCAGAGCAGCTATCAGGAGCGGATCGACCAGCTTTTGAACCAGCTGCTGCAGCGTGAGAGCTTCCAGTACAGCTACACCAAGGATCCGCTCTACCGCCAGTACGAGCAGAACTATTTGCAGAACGCCCACAATGCCAGCGCAGATGCTGCGGCGCAGGCTGCAGCCCTGACCGGCGGTTATGGCTCCAGCTATGCCACGAGCGCCGCCCAGCAGGCGTATCAGCAGCAGATCGGCGCGCTGAGCAGCGCCATCCCCACGCTGTACAGTCTGGCACTGGATACGTATACCAGCGGCGGCAACGAGCTGGTGAGCCAGCTGGATCAGCTGAACAACAGCGAACAGGATGCCCAGCAGCAGTACAACAAAAAGCTCTCGGACTACTACACCCAGCTGAAGCAGAAGGGCGAAGCATACAACAACGCCTATGCGCAGGACTACGGGCAGTATCAGGATTATCTGAGCCAGCTGGGTACCCTGCACGATTATTACTCCGCGCAGGAACAGCAGCAGGCAGCACGCCGCCAGCAGGTGTTCAGCAATGTGATGACCGTGCTGGGTGTGCTGGGCGATGCGGTGCAGATCGTTCTCAGCGGCACCACGGGCGTTGGCTCCATGCTGAGCGGCCTGCTGAATACCGGCTACAACATCTACTCCGGCAACCGTCAGTACGAGGCAGACCGTGCGGACACTCAGTGGAACCAGCAGCTGCAGGAGCGTCAGTATCAGGACAGCCTGAACCAGCAACGCTACGAGAACGAGACGAGCGAGCGGGAGTATCAGGACAAACTCAACCAGCAGAAATTCAACAACGATGTCACAAGCCAGAAGCTGAACATCGCACTGGGCGAGTGGAACCTGAAAAAGTCCAATGCGGCGCAGAAAGCAAGCCGCGCTGGCAGCACGGCGGCAGGTAGTAAGACTGGCGGCACTGCCACGGGCAGTACGTCCTCCGGTACAGCCAACCGCAGCACGGGCACTGCCACCCGTCTGGGCAGTGACACCTCCCGGAATGTGACGGTGCCCTACATGGCCATGCTGATGCGCAGCCAGGGCAAGAGCGATACCAGCATCAGCACCGCACTGCGGCAGGATGGCTATTCCAGCGCAGAGATCGCACAGATCCTGCAGCAGATGAGGCGCTGACCGTTCGGGTGGATATCAAACAATAAAAAGCATGTGCAGAGCACACAGGAGCCGTTCCGGCCAGAGGTGTTCTGCACATGCTTTTTTAGCAGAAAATAATGGTGTGCTGTTCGAGTCCCACTGGGATACCCCACCAAATAAAAAAATCCGCCGATGCAAAGCATCAGCACAGCATTTGTCTTGGTAGACATTCCTACTGATTGGGACCCGCAGGCTAACCAACAGCCCACTGGGCTGTTGGTTGCTCTGTCGCTGATGCGTCAGAGCCGCCTTGTTCGAGCCCCACTGGGCACCCCACCAAATAAAAAATCCGCCGATGCAAAGCATCAGCGGATTTTTGGTGGGGTGCCCAGTGGGACTCGAACCCACGGTCTCCAGATCCACAATCTGGCGCGTTAACCGACTACGCTATGGGCACCACATAGATGCGCCCGAAGGGACTCGAACCCCCGGCCCACTGCTTAGAAGGCAGTTGCTCTATCCACCTGAGCTACGGGCGCACGTTGTAATCCCATGGGTTCCATTATGGCGGCAGCTGTGTGTCGGCACACGCTGCGAGAAGTATAATACCATACAGGTCCCATTCTGTCAAGCAAAAAATGCAAAAATCTTTTTTCTTTTTTCAAAGCCCGCAAAGCACTGCTTTACAGCAGCCACATGCCCGCAAAGCCCAAAGCAAAGCCAAGCGCGGCTCCGCCCACGACATCGCGGATATGGTGCACGCCGGTCAGCACACGGCCAACACAGATGAGCACCGTGATGCCCACCATCGCCCAGCCCGCCTTCGGGTAGAAATACATCCATACCATGGCCAGCACGGAAGCGCTCAGCGCGTGGCGGGATGGGAAGGAGTGGCCCCGGGTCTCCTTGTGCCGCAGCGGTTCAAAGCCGGGCTGTTCATAGGGACGCGGCAGGTTCAGCCTGTCCCGCAGGATGGTGCCGCCCCAGAAGGTAAGCCCCGGCACGAACACCGTCCGCGCAATGACGGCGGTGAGGTCCAGCGCGGCCTGACGCTGACTGCCCAGCAGCCGAAACAGCCGGACGTTCAGCAGGCAGAGCAGCACCGGATAACATACAAAAGGGATGAGCGGCAGCCAGCGGTCCAGTGCCACCACACAGCGCTTGGCTGTGGGGTGGGCATCCATCCAGCTGTGCAGGGCGTGATAATGTTCTGCGGTCAAAAAAGATCCCTCCGCATCGGGCACCTGAAAAATTAAAAGCAGGTGTCCAGATAATTTTCCACATCAAAGGGTTCCGGGGTGGAATCCTTGCGCAGGTACAGCGGGTGGTGGGGGTGGCCCTTTTTGCTGCGCCTGCCAAAGGTGACCCACGGGATCTCCCGCTCCCGCGTCAGGGCCACCATCTCCCGCATGAGGCCGGGCAGATAGTCCCGCTTTTCGATCAGCGTGCCCCACGCTGCCCACATGGTGGGTTCGGTCTGGGCCAGAACGGCTTTGAGCCAGCGCAGGTTTTCGTCACACAGGGCGCGGTCCGGCACACGGTCCATATCGTTAGGGTCGGTGGCGCGCTGGGGATACACGTTGAACATGATCCAGCTGTCAAAGCCGTTGGCGGCGGCAAGGCGCTCCACGCTTTTCAGGGTGGGGTCCAGTGCGCCGGGCTGGGCGGTGCTGGGGTTGATGCCAATGCATACCAGCGGGTGGGTGCCAACGCGGCCCAGTACGTAACGGTAAGGCTGATATGTATGCGGCTCGTAATACCAGATGCCGCCGGGATATTCGTCGGCCTTGAGTACGGGGATCTGTTCGGTCTGCATGGAAAGAATGCTCCTATCATTGTTTGCTTTCTATTATCGTACCTGAAACTGCAGGATAAATCAACTCTTTTGTGCGGAAAATCCTCCCATAAAATCAAATTTCATGGTATACTAAAGAAGGACGCTGCGGCAGCTGGCTGCAGCGCATTGCAGCTGAGAAAAAGGAGCAACTATGCTGGAAGATTACAAGAACGCACTGAAGAGCGGCCAGCGTGCTTACCGTGCCTGTGTGGCGCGCGGCCAGTCGCCGTATCTTGCGGTGCTGGACGATATTCTGGTCAATGTGAACATCGTGGCGCAGGAGCCGCTGGGCCTTGTGGAGATCCCGGCGGAAAGCATCGTCGGCACAAAGACCAGCGGCCGTCACACCGCCTTTGCACCGAACTTTATGCCCCTGCTGGAGCCGGACACCGAGTTTGCAGGCAAGTGGTCAAACCTCTGCGATGCACATCTGGAAGAGGGCATCCACACCCCCATCATCGCCTACGAGTTCCTGAACAAATTCTATGTGCAGGAAGGCAACAAGCGGGTATCGGTGCTCAAGTATTTTGATGCGGTCAGGATCGCGGGCACGGTCACGCGGCTCGTCCCGGAACGGAACGACAGTCTGGAAAACCGTATCTACTACGAATTTCTGGATTTTTATAAGCTCTCCAAGGTCAACGATGTGCATTTCTCCCGTCTGGGGGGTTACGCAAAATTGCAGACGCTGGTGTGCAAGGCCAGCGGTGAAAGCTGGACGGATGATGATCGGCTGAGCTTTTCCTCCTTCTATACCATGTTCCGCCAGCAGTTTCTGGCTCTGGGCGGCGGCGGACTGAATCTGACTGCCGGCGATGCCATGCTGGTGTATCTGTCGGTCTACCGTTACGCGGATGCCTGCGAGAGCACGCCCAGCCAGATGAAGCAGAATCTGGAAAAGCTGTGGGATGAGGTGAAGGTGCTCACCGAGCCGCAGGCCGTGGCCCTTTCGCTGGAGCCGAAGCAGGGCCCCGGCGAACCGCTGCTGGCAAAGCTGAACATCTTTACAAAGCCCAGCGAGCTGAAGGTGGTGTTCCTGCACGAGCACAATGCCGAGAGCAGCGCGTGGGTGCGCGCCCACGACAAGGGCATCGAAGCGCTGCAGCAGGCGTTCCCGGACCGGGTATTCATCACCCGCAAAGAGAACATCGAGCCTGAGGTGGACGCGGAGCAGGTGCTGGAGGATGTGGCTCACGACAATGCCGACGTGGTGTTCACCTCAAGTGCCCGGATGCATACCGCCTGCCTGAAGGTGGCGGCCCAGCACCCCAAGACCCGCATCCTGAACTGCTCGCTCAACGCGCCGCATCCGCTGGTGCGCACCTACTATCCCCGCACGTATGAAGTGACCTATCTGCTGGGAATGCTGGCCGGCGTGATGGCAAGGACCGACCGCGTGGGCTATGTGGCGGCAAACCCGGTGTACGGCATCCCGGCGGCAGTAAACGCCTATGCGCAGGGCCTGAAGACCGTGCGCCCGGACGCAAAGGTGGTGCTGCGCTGGGCCTGCCTGCCGGACCCGGCACATCCGCTGGATTTCTCTGACAGGCCGGATGTGGAGATCTTCTATGCCCGGGATAACCGCGAGCCGGAAGGCACCCACCGGGATTACGGCCTTGTGCGCCGCATGCCGGACGGCAGTTTGCAGCCGCTGGGCCTGCCCGTGTGGCGGTGGGATACGTTTTATATCGAGATTGTGCGTTCCATTTTTGACGGTGCATGGGACAGCGATGCTGCCGGTGCCCGGGCGGTGAATTACTGGTGGGGCATGCGCAGCGGCGCAGAGGAGATCGATTACAGCAAAGACCTGCCCGCAGGCACTTTACAGCTGCTGGACCTGATGGAAAAGATGCTGCACGAGGATGACCTGCGCATCTTCCCGGAAGACCTGTACGCGCAGGGGCATGTGCTGCACTCGCCGGAGGCCGTGGTCTACAGTCCCAAGGAATTGATGGAGATGGACTGGCTGGACGAATGCGTGGAAGGTGCGCTGCCGCACTACGATGAACTGGATGTAAAAACGCATACGCTGATGTCAATTAACGGCCTCAATACCCTGAAAGGGTTTGTGAAATAAGCGGCCCTCAGGCCGAGAGAGAACGGAGCAAACCGATGTGAAAATTCTTGCAATTTCGGATGTGCCCTCTAAAGCACTGTGGGACTACGGTACCCGCGAACATCTGGAAGGCATCGACCTGATCCTTTCCTGCGGGGATCTGCCGCAGAAGTATCTGGAATATCTTACGAACTTTACGGCTGCGCCCATCTTGTATGTCCACGGCAACCACGACGGCAGTTACAGGGAAAATGAACCTGGCGGATGCATTTGTGTGGACGACAGCGTGTATGTGTGGAAGGGCCTGCGCATTATGGGACTGGGCGGCAGCATCCGCTACAATAACCGGGAGGACAGCTTCCAGTATACGGAAAGGGAAATGCGCCGCCGTGTGCGCAAACTCTGGCGCAAGGCCCATCATGTGGGCGGCATCGACCTGCTGCTCACCCACTCCCCGGCGGCTGGCCTGAACGACAGCACGGATCATGCTCACAAGGGCTTTGCGTGCTTCAATGATCTGATGGATGAATACGAGCCGCAGTGGTTCGTGCACGGCCATGTGCACCTGAACTATGATGCAAAGCTGCCGCGCGTGTGCACCCGCGGCAAGACCACCGTGATCAACGCTACCGAGCGCTATGTGTTCGAGATCCCGGACCCGGACCCCGTGATCCAGCATTATCCGTTCTGGAAAAGATGGTTTGATGTAAAATGAAAAGCTGCCTTGCATTTTTGGATGCAGGGCAGCTTTTTTTACGGTTTAAAATGGAGCCTTGTGTGGGAACGGACAACCTGCCGCAAAATAGGTGCGGAGTGCTTTGCAGCAGGAGAAAAGAAGACAGGAAAAGTTACAGCTCCAGCTTGCCGGAGACTTTGTTGATCACGTAATAAGCAGCGTCTTCCTCGGGCTTGACGTATACCTTGCAGGACTGCACGCCAACCTTGTGGGTAGCGCGGTAATCGGCCTTGGCACGGTCAATGATATCGGTCACGTTATACTGCTTGCCGCTGAACTCCACGTACAGCTCCGGTGCAAGCGGGGGACGGCCGCGGCGTGCAGGGGCCTTGGCAGATTTACGGGTCTTAGACTCCTTGGCCTCAGCGGCAGGAGCTTCCACAGCAGGAGCAGCCGCTGCGGTCTTTTTCTTTTCGGGCATAGATAAACCCCTCCTTGATCGTATTTGAATGCTGCACAGGGGGCTGCACAGCATTGGCTCCATGAAATATATTACTTATATAATAAGTTTTTAGAAATGGTTTGTAAAGTCTTTTTTGCAAAAAACTTTCGGAAAAAGGCAGGAAATCGGGTGTGAAACTCACTGGAATGCATTTTGATGCAACAGTATTACGGAACTGCCACAAAAACACGCAAAAAAGGCGGACCTTTCTGGTTTGCGCCGAGAACGCTCCCGCTACAAACCCGGCGGGTAAAAGCGGCGGCTTTCCGGCCCGGATTTACTCCCGGCAAAGCTCCTCGGCGTGTTGCACAACAGGGGTGAGAAGTTCCTCGTCCCAGTCCTCGGCAAGGGTGAACAGCAGCTGATAAACGGCGGCCTGCGCCTGACCCTGCGGGCGCTTTTGGGCCAGCGCAAACGCGGCAGAAAGCATTTGCAGCTTGAGGGTGCGGATACTCTCGGGCGCAGCCCACAGGCGGACAAAATCGTAATCGTTCGTGTTGCCGCAGGGCATGGCACAGGTGGCGCAGCCCGGGGCAACGCGGTGCTTTTCAGTCTGGACGATGGCAAGCATCCGCTGCAGCCTTTCCTCCGGTGCATCCGGCTGCGCGGCAAGGCGCAGACCGGCGTTCAGCACCTCGTCGGTGTCGTCCGTTTTGGGCTCGCTGGTGGTGGCCCTTGCAAGGCCCACAAGGGCACCGAGAAGGGCATCTCTTGCCTGCTGAGCAGGGGTGACAGGCGCTTTTAAAAGTTCAGGCATGGCACAGTTCCTTTCAATGGTTCTTTCTGCGGAAAGTATAGCCGATTCTGCTATGTTTTACAAGATGAACAAAACGGAAATAAAATATAGGCTGCTTGTGAGTTTGATGCCGTTTGTGGTTATGACCCTATTTCGTGAAAAAAAGTTCTCAAAAAGCCCGCAGGCTTTTTGAGAACCCAATAAAAATAATAATTCCGCTAAAGATGCTCAGAGCGGAGCTTTTAAAATCGTGCTCTGCTCAGATCAGGCCCGGTACTTCTTTTGCCAGCAGCTCCGCCAGCTGTGCGTGGCCCTTGCGGGTCAGGTGCATGAAATCCACCTTGTTGAACTCGCAGTCCTTTGCGTCCAGGAAGTGCACGCCCTGCCGCTCGCAGATGATGCGGAGCTGCCCGGCTACACCGGCAGATTTTTCCACACAGCCATCGCCCATCACAGCGTCGTGGAAGCCTGCACCGATGGGAGGAGGTGCCACCACCAGAATGTTGGGCTGCTTGGTGCCCCAGCAGTCTACGCTCTTTGCTTTGAGGATGAGCCGCTCCATGCCTGCAGCAATGCAGGCGGCATTGGCACCAAAGCGCTCCTTCACATCGTTCGTGCCCAGCATGATGATGAGCAGGTCGATGACTTCGTGGCTCTTGAGCAGGGCATAGATAACGCTGAGGGCATCCATAGATTCGTGGATGGGGTCCACAAATACGGTGGTGCGGCCGGAAAGTCCCTCTTCGGTCACAAGGTATTCGTCGCCCAGCGCCTTCTGCAGGCGGCAGGTCCAGCGCTCCTCTTCATTGAAGCGGATGCCGTGGTCGGCGCAGTCGTTCGGGTCGGCACAGTAGCCGTGGGTGTTGGAATCACCCAGACAGAGGATATGTGTTTTCATATATGATTACTCCTTTTCCATGGTCTGTCGGAAGTAGTACACTGCGCCCACCATACCGGCATCGTTGTGCAGCTGCGCGGCGCGCACTTCTAGCCCCTCTGCAAAGGCGGGCATGACCGATGCTTTCACCTTTGCGGCAATGGGTTCGATCAGCAGTTTCTGCTGCGCGCTCACGCCGCCGCCGATCAGAATGAGCTGCGGGTTGAAGATGTGCACCATGCCGGCAAGGCCCTGTGCGATCTCGTCCGTCCAGTGGTCCAGCAGGGCAAGAACTGTCTCGTTGCCTGCTTCGGCTGCGGCAAAGATGGCGCGGCCATCCTTCCAATCGGGGCTCTTTTCCTGTGCGGCGCGCACCAGCGCGGTGGTGGCAGCGTAGCGTTCCCAGCAGCCCTTTGCGCCGCAGGTACAGTCCACACCGTCCAGTGCATGGGTGCGGTAGTGGCCCAGCTCACCGCCAAGGCCCCGCGCGCCCTCTAACAAATGGCCTCCGGTCAGGATGCCGCCGCCCACGCCGGTGCCAAGGGTCACACCGATCACGTCCGTATAGCCCTGTGCAGCGCCGACCCACACTTCACCCAGTGTCATGCAGTTGGCGTCGTTGGCCACTGTGACGGGCAGGCCGAAGTCCTTTTCCAGCGCAGCCTTGATAGGGCTGCCGATGTAATTGGGAAAGTTGCCGCAGGTACCGGCCACGATGCCCTTGCGGCTGTCGATCTGACCGGTGGCCGAAACGCCGATGCCCGCAAGGCTTTCCACCGGGATGGAATTTGCAGTCAAAAACTCCTTTGCGGCCCTGCGCACGGTGGTGAGAACAGGCGTCTGGTAGCCGTCAAAACTGACGCTCTCTTCGCCCTTGAGCAGCACCCTGCCGGTCTCATCCACGATGCCCAGCTTGACGGCGGTGCCGCCGATATCAATGCCAAAATACTGTTTCATCCGGCACACTCCATTTTACTTTTTTGCGGCGTTGATGGCACCGGTAAAGCGGGCCGTGATCTCTGCCGGGCGGGTGATGGCACCGCCCACCACCAGTGCGAATGCACCGGCTTCCAGCGCCTTGACCGCCTGCTCCGGGTAGTGGATGTGGCCCTCGGCAATGACCTTTGCCGGGCACTCTGCGGCCAGCTTATGGACAAAATCAAAGTCGATATCGTCAATGCCTTTTGTCTCCGGGGTGTAGCCGCGCATGGTGGTGCCCACAAAGTCGGCACCGGCTTCGGCGCAGGCCATGGCGTTCTCAAAGTTGTCGCAGTCGGCCATCACCAGCTGGTTGGGGTACTTTGCCTTGATGGCGCGGATGAACTGGGCAGAGGTGGAGCCGTCCGGGCGCAGGGCACCGGTGCCCTGCACGGCAAGGATGTCCACGCCGCACTCCACCAGCTCGTCCACTTCCTTCATGGTAACGGTGATGTACATGGGCGTGCCGGGGTAGTCTTTTTTGATGATGCCGATGACCGGCAGGTCCACCACCTGCTTGATCTGGGTGATGTCCCGCACGGTGTTGGCGCGGATGCCCACAGCACCGCTCATGGCGGCGGCTTTTGCCATCAGCGGCATCACGCCGCCCTCTTTCGTATACAGGGGCTCTGTCTCCAGTGCCTGACAGGAGACGATCAGACCGCCCTTGATCTGAGCAAACAGCTTTTCCTTATCCATCGTTCAATCCTCCATCCGAATCTTTACAACAGCCTTGCGCACGCCCACACAGCCGTGCTGTACAAGGCCGGGTTTGTGCAGCTCTGTGGGGAAGAACAGCACAAAGCGTCCCTCACCCAGTGCACCGGTCACGACACTGGCGCTGTCCTGAAAACCGCAGTCGCCGGTAAAATCGCCAATCTCCCTGCCGGGATTTGTGGTAAAGCCCCAGCCCTCGCTGCCGGTGATGTCGAGCTGCAGGTCAGCATACTTTTTGTGATATTCCGGGTGGTAGCCGTGGTCGGAATGGAGCGTGGCATCCATCGTGTTGATGAATACTTCCTCGCCATCCACCTCGGTGCGGCCCAGAGGCAGGCTGGCAGGGTCGTGGGTCAGCAGGTAATCAATGGCCGTGTCGAGATTTTTGCAAAGGCCCTTGTAGCGCGTCAGGTGCTGCAGGGTATCACAGATCATAAAACGTCCCTCCAAAAACAAGCGCCCGCTCTCCCCTCTGAAAAGAGACGGAGAGGGGCGCTGCTTCAATTTTACAGTTTTGCGATGGCAGCTTCGATCATGGCCTGTGCTTCGGCCACGATGGCTTCATCTTCCGGGATCAGGCCGGGCATCGGCTCACGCACGCCGCCCAGCTCCAGACCGTACATCCGGCGCAGGATTTCCTTCTGCACGGCGTACAGGTTGCCGTGGGCTTCGCACATCTTGTAGATGATGCGGTCGGCCTCGTACTGGATCTCCTGAGCTTGCTTGATCTCGCCCTTGTTGATGTGATCGTTCATGGCCAGATACAGCTCGGGCATGACGGCGTAGGTGCCACCGATGCCGCCGTCTGCGCCGATCACGCGGCCGGAAACAAACTGCTCATCGGGACCGTTGAATACCACAAAGTTCCCCTCGCCGCGGGCGGCGATACCGGCATCCTTGAACATCTGGATGTCCTGGGTGGGCATGGAGCTGTTCTTCACAGCCACTACATTGGGGTTCTTGAGCATTTCCTTCAGCAGGCTCATGGTCAGGCCGGTGCCTGCCAGCTGCGGGATGTTGTAGATGACGAACTCGGTGTTGGGAGCAGCAGCGGACATATCGTTCCAGTACTTTGCAATGGCGTACTCCGGCAGGTGGAAGTAGATGGGAGGAATGGATGCAATGGCATCCACGCCCACGCTCTCGGCATGGCGGGCCAGCTCCACGCTGTCGGCGGTATTGTTGCAGCCGACATGCGCAATGACGGTCAGCTTGCCCTTGGCTTCGCTCATCACGGCTTCCAGAACGGCCTTGCGCTCATCCACGTGCTGGTAGATGCACTCGCCGGAGGAGCCGCCTACATACACGCCCTTGACGCCCTTGGCGATCAGATGGCGGGTAAGGGCCTTGACACCCTCGGTAGAAATATTGCCCTCTGCGTCGTAGCAGGCGTAAAAGGCGGGGATGACACCCTGATATTTTTTGATATCTTTCATGTTCCAAACCCTTCTTTAAAAATAGTAATAAATACAGATGAAATGGTTTTGCATCAAGCTCGTACGCTTTCTGTTCCGGGCAGCGGCATCAGCGCCCTCTTGCGGTGCCCTGCATCCGCTTCGGCCCTTGGGCGGGCCTTGCGTCTTGCAGACCGCTGCGCCAAAAATCCCTCCCTGCATGCCCCTTTTTGTCGCTGCGCGACATCTTCCCCCGGCCGGGGGAAGTCTTTGCCCGCAGGCGGCGGTCGGGATTTTAGCCCTTAACAGCACCCATAGCGATGCCCTTGGTAAAGTACTTCTGGAAAATGAGGAAGATGATGATGATAGGCACAGCAGCCAGTGCGGCACCTGCCATGATCAGGCCAAAGTCGGTGCTGTTCTCAGCCTGCAGCTTTGCAATGCCCAGCGAGATGGTCAGGTTGCTGGTGCTGGACAGCATGATCAACTGCATGAAGTAGTCGTTCCAGCTGTTGATGAAGGTGAAGATGGCCAGTGCGCCGATGCCCGGCTTGACCATGGGCAGCACGATGTCGATGAAGGTCTTGGCCTCGCTTGCACCGTCGATGCGGGCCGCTTCCAGCATCTCAGTGGGGATGCCCTCACTGAACTGCTTCATCAGGAACACACCAAAGGGCCAGCCCACGATGGGGAAGATGACGGCCCAGATGGTGTTGTACAGGTTCAGGCTGCTCATTTCGCGCAGCAGGGGGATCAGGATGACCTGCTTGGGCAGAGCCATTGCGCACACGATGAGGGTGAACAGCAGCTTGCGGCCTACAAAGCGCTTTTTTGCCAGTGCATAGCCGGCCATGGCGGCGGTGATGCAGGTGAGGATCATGGACATGACGGCCATGAACACGGTGTTGATCATCCAGCGGATGGCAGCGGGAGCGGTGGGGCCTACCGAGAAGTAGATGGGCTCGCCGTTAGCGCTGAACTTGGAGCCAAAGGGCACAGCCAGCTGCCACAGCGGGGCGCTCTTGCCGGAAAACAGCTTCTGGTAGTTGGTCAGCACCCACTGGCTGGGCCACCATTCCGGGGTGGTGGCGTTGATGGCGGCACCGGTCTTGAAGGAACCGGTGATGATCCAGTACAGCGGGAAGGCGAACAGCACCGCAACGATGCTGATGAGGATCAGCGTCAGGATCATGTAGGCGCTCATTCTCTTGAGCTTGCTGGGGTGACGCTTCAACGGTTTTTGCTTTTTTGCAGCGGCATTTGCACTCATTGTCCGGCACCTCCTTTAATTATCCTGGTTGCCCAGCTTGAACTGAACAGCCGACAGAATGGCGATGATGACTGCCAGCACAACACCCATTGCGTTGCCGTAGCCGTAGCGGTACAGCTTGAAGGCGGTGTAGTAGATGTAGTACATGATGGTATCGGTGCTGTGGTTGGGGCCGCCGGAAGTCAGCAGCTGGATCAGCGCAAAGCACTGGAAGGAGTTGATGGTGGTAATGACCAGAATGTACAGGGTGGTGGGCATGATGGCGGGCCACTTGATCTTCCAGAAGCACTGGAAATCGGTGGCACCATCCACTTCTGCGGCTTCCACGATGGACTGGTCCACATTGCCCAGAGCGGAAACGTACAGCACGATGGGCTGGCCCACAGAGGTGGTGAGCAGGATCAGGATGATGCAGCCCAGAGCAAAGCGCTCATCGCCCAGCCAGTTGATGTTCTTGTCAATGAGGCCCAGAGTCTTGCCCAGATAGTTGAAGATGCCATAGTAGTTGTTGTACATCCACTTCCACACCACGGTAACAGCCACAGAGCCGGTGACCACGGGCAGGTAGAACACGCAGCGGAAAAGGCTGGTAGCCCACTCGGGCAGGTCTACGATGGCAGAGGAGACCCACAGCGAGAAGGCGCAGGTGACGGGCACGGACACCACCACGATGATGAAGGTGTTCTTTAAGGCACCCAGAAAGATGGGGTCTGTGAACAGTTCCTTATAGTTTGCAAGCCCCACAAAGATGTCGGCACGGTTCATGGTGGAATCGAAGAAGCTGGTCACCACGCACAGCACCATGGGGTAAATGACGAAGCCCAGAAAGAAGATCAGGCTGGGCAGCAGGAAGCAATAGGAAGCGAAGGTCTCGCGCCGTACCAGCGCACTGCTGCGCTTAGGCTCTTTGATCGCCGTTTTTGCAGCCAAGAGAATCACCGTTCCTTTCGGTTATGATTTTTTTTTTTACAAATAAAGCCCCTCCCTCGTCGGGATCTTCGAGGAAGGGGCGAAGCGTCAATAATTATCTGCCCCCGGCAGAGTGGATGGGCTTATGCCTGTGCGGCAGCGTTTGCGTTGTCCACAAAGGTCTTGACGGCAGTCTCGACATCCTCACCGGAGCCGACGCGCTGCAGCATGTTCCACCACTCGGTACGTGCGGTTGCCCAGCCCGGAGTGATCTGGTAGTAGTCGCCCAGATAAGCCATGAACTTGCTGTACTCGCTCATGATCTCGTTGTCGGCGTAGATATCGCCCACGCTGGTACGAACCGGGAAGTAGGTGGAAGCCAGCACGCTGTCCTTGACCTGATCGGGGTCGGCCGCGATGAAGTCGATGAAGGTCCTGGCTGCTTCGATCTTGGCCTCGTCGCCGTTATCAAAGATGCCGAAGCCCCAGATGCCGCCGCACAGCTTCGGGTCGCCGCTGTCGGTGGGGAAGGCCATGGGGAAGATCTCGTCGCCATCGTTGGTCAGACCGGCGGCGTTGTTGTCGCTGTTGGCCTGCTGTGCAATGTTCCAGCAGAATGCCATCTGCAGGGTGCCGTTGCGGAACAGGGTGATCTCGTCGCCGCCTGCGATGGAAGCGTCAAAGTTGATGCCCTTGGTGTCGTGCAGGGTCTGGATCGCCTTGATGTTCTCGGCGGAGTCGGCAGTGTACTTGGTGTGGGCTGCATCGGTAAAGGTGCCGCCGTACATGTTGTTGATGATGGCGCGGGTGCCCTGGTCGCCGCCCTGACCTGCGCAGTAGATGGCTGCAACGTTCTCGTATCCGCCGTTGTACAGGGCATCAACGGTCTTCAGGAAGCCGTCAGTGCTCCAGGTATGCTTGTCGGTATCAATGTACTGGTCAGCGCCCACTTCCTTGACCTTGGTCATGTTCACGGCCATGCAGTGTGCGGTCATGCACAGGGGATACTCGTAGTAGTTGCCGGCAGTGTCCTTGCAGGCGGACTCAACGGACTCGTAAATGTCCTTCTTGGCATCGTCGGTCCACAGGTCGTTCAGCGGAGCCATAACGCCCTTTGCGCCCCAGTTTGCAACCAGACGCTCGGGACCTTCCATGATCAGATCAGGTGCGCTGCCACCCTCGATGGCGGTGTTCACCTGATCGTCGCCGTTGGTGTAGTCCAGATACTCCACAGTGACCTTGATGTCAGGATACTTTGCGTTGAAGCTGGAAACCAGACCCTGAACGGTCTCGTCATTGCCCCAGCCGCCGATGGGGTATGTCCACAGCTTGATGCTGGTGGAAGAAGCAGCTGCGCTTGCAGCGGTAGAACCTGCGGTGGAAGCAGCAGTGCTGGTGCTTGCAGAAGAGCCGCCGCATGCGGCCAGAGCGCCGGCTGCGCCCAGAATGCCAGCGGCCTTCAGGAACGAACGGCGGGAAATGCAGTTTTTCATAGTAGTTTCTCCTTCGCATTCAAGATGCTTCACGTTGTTGGCGGCCTGCCGTGCCAGCGGCCGCTCTTGATGGCTCCATTATAGAAAAATATTTTCATTTTGTCCATTCATGGTTTTCATAAATTTTCAGAATGACAGTGTGCATTGTGCACAAAAGTGTGGGATATATGTTGAAATGCAAAGAAAATCTTGCTTTACTCTTCTGAAACTATTACAAAATGGTACAAACCCACAAAAACGATAGTGAAAATGTTTTTCTAAACAAAAATGTAAAATTGAAAGATATTTTCACAAAATGGCCGTTTTTTCCGCCAAAACTGTGTGCTCTGCACAGAACTGCGGGCCAAAATGTGGGCAATGCGTCTCTTGCGAAGCGGGGACGATTCTTTTATACTTTTTATAAAGGTGAATGAAACGGTCGGCAGCTGATCCGGGTCGGTGGACTGCTGCGCCGGAAAAGAGGAAAAAGAAAAATGGCAACGAATTTTTGGGAGCTGCTGCAGCAGCATCAGGGCGACCTGACAAAATCGGGCCGCACCGTGGCGGACTATCTTGTGCAGCACGCGGCAGAGGCACAGTATCTGTCCATCTCCTCACTGGCAAAGGAGTGCTGTGTGGCAGAGGCAACGGTGTTCCGCTTCTGCCGGGCGCTGGGGTTTGAGGGCTATCATGAAATGCGCATTGCGCTGGCGCAGGCCAACGCCACCGGTGCACTGGTCAACCAGCATGTGCCGGAGCCGGATGCCGACACGGCAACTTTGTGCGAGCACGCCAGCGCCCTGCTGATGACTACTATCAACGGCACCCAGAACAATCTTTCGCCGGAGGCGGTGGACAAGGCTTCGGAGCTGATGCACAAGGCCCGGCAGGTGTACTGCCTTGGTCAGGGCGGCAGCATGTATATTGCAAATGATATCTGCGCCCGCTTTGCCTGCATCTCCACCAAGTTCCGCACGGCAGGCGATAGCCATATGCAGCTGATCACGGCCAGCCTGATGACCCCGGAGGATGTGGTGCTGTTCGTTTCCTATTCCGGCGCTACCCGCGATATGCTGGAAACGCTGCGCGCGGCCAAGGCGGCGGGCGCAAAGATCATTCTGCTCACCCATTATGAGGATTCGCCCGGCGCAAAGCTGGCGGATATCGTGCTGCTGTGTGGTGCGCAGGAAAGCCCGCTGGACTCCGGCAACATCCCGGTCAAGGTGGCGCTGCTGTATGTGGCTGAAGTGCTGGTGCTGCGCTACACCATGGACGACCCCGAAAATGCCAACGCCGCACAGGATCGCACCAGTGAAGCACTGGCGGTCAAAATGCTGTAAAAATATTGCCCGCAAGGCCCCTGCAGATCCCGTGTTCTGTGGGGGCCTTGGCATATCCGGCAAAGGGTGCGTAAAATCTGTTTCTGATCTTTTTCAAAAAAAAATAGACCTCATCTTTTCGATGAAGTCTATTTTTCTTTAGCCTCTTAACTTAACGGCATTGGGCGAATGCCTGATGGGCTTTTATGCCGGTGGTGGGGGTCTCCCGCGCACTGAGCAACAGCCCGCAGGGCTGATTGCTCCCCTGCTGTGCAGGGTCGTGCTGTTCGACCCGCTCACACGCCGCAGATAAAAAGGAAGCCCCCCAGACAAGCTGGAGGGCTTCCTTTTTATGCCGGTGGTGGGGGTCGAACCCACACGTGTTATTAGCACAAGGGATTTTGAGTTTTGGGGAGGGTTTTCCATTTGGTGTCATCTGGTGCCCGACTTTAAAGCGGAAAAGCAACAGTACATCGAATGAATTTTTGATAAATCTACGATTTTTCGTTACGTTTTCCCTCTACTCTGTTTTTTCGATTTGGACCGCCCAAATGGAAATTGGAGGGATGTTCAGGAGGGATGCAGAGCCTGTCATTCAGGACTGTGCACACAGGCTTTTTTCTTTTTTTGGAAAATATTTCAAACCCGTGCAATTCCGGGGGAGGCTCATTCGTATCCAGAATGAAGCGACAAAACCGGGTGCACACCCCAGCAGCGACACACAATAAGAAGAGGGGATATATTATTATGAAAAAGACGGTTTCTGTTTGTATGACGGCTGTGATGGCTCTTTCCCTGCTGGCAGGCGGCGCGGTACAGGCATACGCACTTTCGGCAGAGACGGTGGAACCAGTTTCTGCTGTGGCTGAGGAAAACTGTATTTCCAGCAGCTGGAAGCGTGCTTCCGACCCGGCACTGACCGAGAAAGTCCGCAAAGTGTTCGACAAGGCCTTTGAAGGTCTGGAGGGCGTTTCCTATACGCCCGTGGCCCTGCTGGCAAGCCGCACCACCGGCTCCGGTATCCAGTACCGCATTCTGTGCAAGGCGGCTGTCGTCGTACCGGGCGCACAGGAAGAATATGTGGTGGTCACGCTGCAGCGCGGCTGGCTGGGCAAGGCAGAAATTCTGGACATCGGCGACCCGCTGTGCCTGACAAATCTGGACTACGAGGAAGGCGCTGTGGGCACCTGGCAGGAAGCGGAGTCCCCCGCCATGACGGAGGAAGCCACGGCGGCGTTCAACAAGGCCACCGTGGGCTTTGTGGGCGTGGACTATGTGCCGGTGGCTCTGTTGAGCACCCAGACCGTGGCAGGCACGAACTACCGCATCCTGTGCGAAGCAACCACGGTTTATCCGGGTGCTGAGATGCACTATGCCGTCGTGAACGTGTATGAAAGTCTGGAAGGCAATGCCAACATCATCAGCGTGACCGATGAATATGTGAGCTAAGGGAGAGTTTTTGATTCAGAAGGTCCTCCGCTGCACCTTGGGTATATTCAGCGGAAACATTTATTTTGATATTGCAAACAAGCCAGACCGGCGGGTCTGGCTTGTTTGTTGTTCCACGGAGTGGGGACGTGAAGGAAAAGTGCTCCTGCGTTTCCAGCAGCTCGCCGATGGTATCGCACGCCGGAGGTGGCACGGCTGGGGTCCAGCTGGTGGGCAATCTTGTTGGTGCGGTTATAGAAAGCATCGTCATCCACGCTCTCGTTGATGCACACGCCCCACAGGATGATGCTGGGATGATTGCGGTTCTGCAAGATCATCTCTTGTAACATTGCACAGGCAGCGTCTTTCCATGCAGCATAACCTCAAAGCTGTGAGCCTTTTTATTTGACTCGTCCCTTTTCTGTTATCACTCTGCCTGTATCTCTTCCACCAGCGGCAGATAGTCGGCACAGTATTTCCGGTATAGCGGCTGCACCAGCTGCCGGAAGTTCTGCATTTCTTCTTCGGGCAGCGGCAGTTCCCGGCACCTGCCAGCCAATGCCGCTTTTCGGGCAGCTGTTTCCTCCTGCGCCCAGAGCTGGCGCTCGTATTGCGCCGATGCCCGGGCGCACGCTTGCAGGATCTGCCGGTATTCCTCCGGCAGTGCATCCCATGTGCGGCCGGAAGCCAGCTGCACCTCCGGTACGCGGCTGTGCTCATCGGCCATGTAGTACCGTGCCACCTTGTAGTGCTCCATGGAATAGTAGGCCGGCCAGTTGTTTTCGGCGGCATCGATCTGCCCGGTCTCAAGCGCCGAGTAGACGTCGCTGTACGCCGTGGTCTCCGGCACTGCACCCAGCAGGCGGATCATGTCGATCACGATCTGCGAATCCTGCACGCGGATGGTCTTGCCCTGCAGATCGTTCAGGCTGCGCACCGGCTGACGGGCATAAAACGAGCGGGCACCCGCGTCGTACCAGCTCAGGCCCACGCGCCCCTGCGCGGTAAAGTCCTGCAAAAACTCAGCCCCGATGCTGCCGTCCAGCACGCGCCACATGTGGTCGGCATCCCGGTAGAGATACGGCAGCAGCAGCACGTTGAGCCGGGGCAGATCGTCCGTGGCCACCGAGAGCGACACACGGGCAAAATCTACGCCGCCAATGGCAAGCTGTTCCCACACCTGCTGTTCCGAGCCGTACTCGCCGTTCGCCTTGACCTGAATGACCACCTTGCCCCCGGTCTGCTGCTGCACAAGGTCCGCAAAATACTGCGCGCCCTGCGTAGTGGGGTACCCGGCGGGCTGGTTGTCGGCATAGGTCAGCACATAGTCCGGTGTAGTCTGCGGCTTTGCGGCACAGCCTGCCAGCTGCAAGGCTGCAAAGCCCAGCCCGGCTAAAAAAGTCCGTCTGCGCATGGTGTCTCCCTCCCTTTGCAGATAGTATAGCGCACAAGGCTGCCTTTGTGCAAGAGACAGGAAAAGGCAGTACCCGCCGCAAAGCAGGTACCGCCTTTTTTAGGAGAAGAAGGGAATGTCTCAATTACATCAGGCCCATTGCCTGCGGCAGTGCGGTAGACACTGCCGGGATAAAGGTGACCAGCAGCAGGCCGCCGATGATGGCCACATAGTACATAAGCATGTACGGCATGACCTTGGAAAGCGAGGTGCGGCCCACCTTGATGCCCACGAACAGGGCGTTGCCCACAGGCGGGGTGATGTTGCCGATGCACAGGTTATACACGAGGATCAGACCGAACTGGATGGTGCTCATGCCAAAGCTCTGGCAGATGGGCAGGAACAGCGGGGTGAAGATGAGGATGGCCGGGGTCACATCCATAAAGGTGCCGGACACCAGCAGGATCACGTTCATGATGAGCAGGATGATGTACTTGTTGCTGGTCAGGCTCAGCAGGGCTGCTGCCACAGCATCCGGGATCTGCAAAAAGGCCATGACCCAGCCCAGAATGTTGGAAACACCCACAAGGAACACCACCATGCCGGACATCTTGGCAGAGTCCACGAGGATCTTCCACAGGCTCTTCAGGTTGATGGAGCGGTAGCAGAAGGCAAGGATCAGCGCATAGGCAACGGCAATGGCAGAGCCTTCGGTGGCAGAGAACACACCGCCGATGATGCCGCCGATGACCACGATGATCAGGGACAGGGAAGGCAGGGCGCGCAGGGTGCAGATGCCGAGATTTTTCCAGTCAAACTTGCCGGGGGTGCCTTTATAGCCCAGCTTGACCGCCAGCAGTACGCCCACCACGCAGCAGCACAGCGCCCAGATGATGCCAGGAATGTAACCGGCCATGAACAGCGCAGCCACAGAGGTGCCGCCGGATGCCAGAGAGTAGGTAATCAGGGCGTTGGACGGCGGGATCAGCAAACCGGAGCAGGAGGAAGCGGCATTGGTGGCAGCGGTCACGGCGGGGTCGTAGCCCTGCTCCTCGGCACCGTCGCGGATCATGGAGCCAACGGCGGCAGCCGCAGCGGATGCAGAGCCGGAGATGGCGCCGAACAGAGCGTTGGTGCCGATGTTGGTCACCAGCAGTGCGCCGGGCATCTTGCCCAGAATGGCCATGACGAAATCCACCAGACGTTTGGCGATGCCGCCCTGATTCATGATGTTGCCGGCCAGAATAAAGAACGGGATGGCGGTCAGGCTGAACTTGCTCATGCCCACAAAGGTGCGCTGGGCAGCGGTCAGCACGGCCACATTCAGGTCAATGGAAGAAAGAATGGCAGTCAGGGAAGAGACTGCAATGGCGTACGAGATGGGCACGCCGAGGAACAGCAGCACCAGCAGCACTGCCAGAATTACGAGTAACGCTTGAATTGCCACAGCTTAGTCCTCCTTATTTTCCTTGTCGGCATCGGCAGCCATTTCGGCTTCCACCTTTGCAAAGTCTGCATCCTCCGGGGTATCCAGACAGATGGAGCCGTTGGCGATGCCGATAATGTTCAGCACGGAATACACCAGAATGATCACGCCGCAGATGGGCATGACCCAGTAGAACACGCCCACGGCAACGCCCAGCGAGGAGGTCTGCTGTCCCATAGCCAGCTGGGACACCTGAAAACCGCCGAACACCAGAATGGTCGCGGAGAAGATGAAGGCGATGACCTCAGCAAAGATGTGGAACGCCTTGCGCATGGTGGGGTTGAATCGGTCCACCAGCACGGGAATGTTCATGTGGCCGCGCTCGCCGGAGACGATGGTGGCCCCCAGCATGGTGCTCCAGCCGAACAGATAACCCACCAGCTCTTCCGACCATGTGGAGGGAGAGTTGAAGATATAACGTACGATGACCTGATAGGTGGTCAGCACCACCATGACAGTCATGCTCAGACCTGCCAGCAGGTTGAGCACCTTGTTCAGGGTATTTCTCAGTTTTTCCATGATGCTCCTCCTCAGTCCGCAGTGTGGGCAGCGTTGTGCTGCTGGATCAGGTCATAAATGGGCTGCAATTCCGGGTTTGCTGCCAGCACGGAATCGTGCAGGGGGGCCATAGCCTCCTGAAACGGTGCAGTGTCCGGGTAAATAAAGTTGACGTGCTGCTCGTTCTCGGCCTTATCTTTCGCCTCAGCCACAGCATCCTCCCAAGCATCCTGCTCGGTGCGCTTCACGATCTGGAAACCTTCTTCAAAGATCGCGCGCTCCTCGTCGCTGAGCTCGTTCAGGAAGGCGTAGTTTGCCACCAGCAGATCCGGCACCATCTGGTGCATATCGTAGGAGTAATACTTGCAGATATCGCCGTGACCGTTATCGGTCAGAGCCAGCTCGTTGTTTTCGGCACCGTCCAGAATACCGGCCTGCAAGGCGGTGTACACATCGCCGAAGCCCATGGGCGTAGCGGTGCCGCCCAGCAGACGCATCATTTCCACGTTGGTGGGCGACTGCTGTACGCGGATCTTCAGACCCTTCAGGTCGGAGGGCTGGTTGATGGGGGTCTTGATGGTGTAGAAGTTGCGGGTGCCGGCATCCAGCCATGCCACCGTTTCCAGACCGGCCTTGGAAGTGGTCTTGAAAATGGGGTCCGTCACCTCGGGGTCGTCCATCGCCTCGTGGTAGGCTTCTACGCTGGAGAACAGGTAAGGCAGGTTGAAGATCTGGTATTTGGCGCTGAAGGTCTCCATGATGGCAGTGGACGCCACCACAAAGTCGATGGCACCGGTCTGGGTCAGCTGCACCATTTCGGTCTGGGAGCCCAGCAGCTCGCTGGGGTACACCTCCACACGGTACTTATCGCCCAGCTTCTCGTTGATGTAGTTGGCAAAGGCTTCCAGTCCAAGATGATCCGGGTGGGTCTGGGACTGCACATGGCCGATGCGCACGATCTTGCGGTCGTCACCGGAGCCGGCACCGCAGCCGGTAAGCATCATGCTGCTGGTCAGTGCCGCTGCGCCCATCAGCGACAGAAACGTTCTTCTCTTCATGAATGGCATCCTCTCTTTTCACGTTTTTTCTATGATTGTATTTTAACAACTCGTTCATTTTTGTGAAACCGGATTATTTTGTGAAACGCAGTACGATTTTGTCTTTGTTGTATCCAAGTACAATTTTTGTGTTTTTTGGACGAAAAAAACTGGCAAAAACAAAAAAGCACCCGTTCCTCTCCTGTTCACAGGCAGGAAAGAACGAGCGCTTCTTTTGAATCCGATTTATCCTTGTGCCGCTTTTTCCGCTGCGGCTACGCGGTATTCCGAAGGGGTCTGGCCGGTCAGGCGCTTGAACACCCTTGTAAAATAGTTGGCGTCGCTGTAACCCACAGCAGCGCCGATATCCTTCAGGCTCAGGCGCGGGTCAAAAATCAGCTGGCGCGCCTTGTTCACCCGGTATTCGTTCAGGTAGGCCGAAAAGTTTACCCTAAAGCACTGCTTGAACAGCTTGCAGAAGTAGGCGTCCGAGTAGCGCAGCGCAGCGGCGGCATCCTGCATGGAGATATCCTCCCTATAATGAGCGTCGATGAAGCGGCTGATCTCGGCACGGATGATGGCGGTGCGCATATCCTCGTCCTCTTCCCGGCGGAGAGGCTCTGCAGGCGCAGGGGGCTGTGCCGGGCGGGCAGGCAGCGGCACCGACACCTGCCGGATGGCATCCTCCACCGCGAATACCAGTTCCTGCTCGTTGTAAGGCTTGAGCAGATAGTCCATCGCCCGCACAGAAATCGCCTGCCGTGCGTAGTCGAACTTATCAAAGCCGGTCAGGAACAGGATGGCGCAATTTTTGTCTGTTTCGCGGATCTTGCGCGCCACCTCCAGCCCGGTGAGACCCGGCATTTCAATGTCCAGCACAGCCACCTGCGGCGCTTCGCGGGCAAAAATTTCCAGCGCTTCCCTGCCATTTTTTGCTTCGTACAGGCAGATCAGGTCTCCCAGATACTTCTGCAAGGTCCGGCACAGCACTTTGCGCTCGATCAATTCATCCTCTGCCACCAGCAATTTGCACTTCACGAGAGCGTCTCCTCCTTTTCTTCCGGCTGCTGCGTCTGCGGGAGTTCAAACCGCACCACCGTGCCATGACCTGCGCGGCTGTATACCTGCATTTTACCGCCCGGATACAGCATCCCGATGCGGCGGGAAATATTGCCAAGGCCAATGCTGCGGCCGGTCTGCTCGCTCTGGGCAATTTTTGCCTGCACGGCGTCCAGCTCCTCTTTGTTCATTCCCTTGCCGTTGTCTGCGACCGTGAGCACCAGCACCTTGTCCTGCATCCATGCCCGCAGCAGGATGCGTCCGCCTTCCTCGCGGGACTTGAGCCCATGCGAGTAAGCGTTTTCCACCACAGGCTGCAGCATAAAGGACGGCACCAAAACCGCCGCAGGCTGCACCCGGATGCTTTTTTCAACGGTAATGCGTCCGTCGAACCGCATTTGCTGCAAATAAATGTAGTCCTCCAGCCCGTCCAGTTCCTCCTCCAGCGTGATCTGCTGACGCTTGGTGCGCAGGTTGTGCCGGAACAAACTGCCCAGATGCACGATCATCTGGTCGGTGGTGGCAGCATCCTCCAGCCGTGCCATACAGGAGATCATGTTCAGGGTGTTGAACAGAAAATGCGGATTCACCTGACTTTTGAGCACCTCCAGCCGGGTGTGCTCCAGATCTTTTTCCAATGCAAGGTTCCGCACCTCTTCCCGGTGCAAGGCCTGCTGCGTGGTCAGTTGCTGCGCCATGGCGTGCTTCATCTGGTTGAAGGTTCCCGTCAGCCGCCCCACCTCGTCGCTGCTTTTCACCGGTAGGTCCGGTCTGGAAAAATCGCCCTCGGCAATGCTGCGGGAAGCCTGCGCCAGCCGCAGCAGCGGACGCACCACCGCGCGGCTCAGCACCCGGATGAGCAGCAGCATCAGCGCGGCTGCCGTCAGAAACAGCCCCAGATACAGCCACGGCAGATGCCGGATGTGAGCCGCCGTGCTGCTGTAAAGGGCGTTTTCCTGTTCCAGCGTGGCCTGTGTCAGACGTAGCGCATACTCGGCAAGGTAGTCCTGCAGTGCCATCACATGGTACATCTGTTCAATATAGGTATCTGCCGAGGGGGAAAGTTGCAAAAAGGCATCCCGCTCCTGCCGATAGCCCGCATACCCTTGCAAAAGATTCCATGTGCGGGCATAGCGCTCCTCGCCGATGCGGGCATAATCGAAGGGCAGGGCTGCAAGGCTCTGCTCGGAAGCGGTGCAGGCGGCGGTATAGGCCTGTTCGGTTTCAGAAGTAGGCTGGCGCACATAGCGAGCAAAGGCCTGTGTTTCGTCCTTGAGGGCGTTTTGCACCGTGTAGCAGACGGCGTTGTCGGCCAGCAGCATATCAAAGGAGCGTACCGTCCACTGACCTGCCATGGTAGCAATGCCAGTAGAAAGCATGGTGACCAGCAAAATCGCGGCAAGCCATGCCGTGACCTTGCGGCGCAGAGATATACCGCCCTGCGCGGTTTTGTTCCGTGCCATACGCTTTCCCTCCTGTCCTTGCAGCACCCGGCCTTTTTTATAAGTATAATAATCTCCCGGGGAAAGTGCAACTGCAAAAAAGCACCGGCTTTCGTAAGGGAGCCGGTGCTTGCAGGCAATGTGCCAGGCTGTCAGCGGGTCAACAACTGAAAATGATTCCGCATCTTCCCAGAAAACACCAAAGTATAAGAAACTGAGCAGAAAAAGAAAAGCAGCCCAAAACCTTTCGATTTCGAGCTGCTTGCTATGCCGGTGGTGGGGGTCTCCCGCGCACTGAGCAACAGCCCGCAGGGCTGATTGCTCCCCTGCTGTGCAGGGTCGTGCTGTTCGACCCGCTCACACGCCGCAGATAAAAAGGAAGCCCCCCAGACAAGCTGGAGGGCTTCCTTTTTATGCCGGTGGTGGGGGTCGAACCCACACGTGTTATTAGCACAAGGGATTTTGAGTTTTTATCCTCATCTTCCATCTGGTGTCATCCAGTGATATCTAGTGATATCTGGTTCCCACTGTGCAAAGGCAAAATTCACGCCTCAACGAACAATAATTTGAAATATCCACGATTTTTCGATGCGTTTTCCTCTACTCTGTTTTTTCGGTTTGGACCGCCCAAATGGAAATTGGAGGGATGTTCAGGAGGGATGCAGGGCAAAACGCTCCTCTGCTTAGGCACAAAACGAAAGGAAAGTCAAGGATAATGAATCAAAATCAAGCAAAAGAGTATTATAAAAAATTATTTGTGAACTATCCTGATGTGCTGTCTGTCGAAGAAGCAACAACTTTACTCGGTTTCAAAAGCCAGACTGCCATCATCAGAAGAATCCATCAACATAGAATTCGCTGCCTGAAAGTCGGACGATCTTTCATGATTCCGAAAGAATATCTCATCGACTATCTTTTGGATAGCTAAATTATATAGCCATTATATTACATAGCGCACCACTTTTCAATAAGAAAAGAGTGCGCTTTTTATTTTCAAACGAAAGGCGGTTGATTTTTTGAACACAAGCTGGAGCAAAACGTTGAAAAAGCCACATGACCCTTGACTACTTTTACGGACAAGCCGGAGAACTGTTTTCATTCTACCGCATTCCCAAGGCTCTTTTTCAGGAGCCACGGTTCCAGAGTCTGTCCACCGATGCAAAAACCCTGTACGGCATCCTGCTGGACCGCATGAGCCTGTCTGTGAAAAACGGCTGGCTGGACGAGCAGAACCGGGTGTTCATCATCTTCACGATAGAGGATGTCAAGAGGGCGTTGTGTTGCGCAGACAACAAAGCGACCAAGCTGCTCCGGGAACTCGAAAAGTTTGGTCTGATTGAACGAAAACGCAGAGGTCTGGGAAAGCCAAGTTTGGTGTATGTGAAGAACTTTTCGGCAGAATCGTCAAAATCAATATTCCAAAATCGTGATTTTCACGATTCTGGAGGCTTCAAAAACGCAAGTCAAGACCCTTCAAAATCACGATGTAATAAGACTAAAGAGAATGATACTGAAATGAGTGAGACTGATCCATTCAATTCTGAAGAAGCGGATGGGATGAGCAAACGCACCCAACTGGAAGAATTTTTTTCTCAGTCTTTGGAGATAGACCTTTTGCTCCGGCTCTGCCCGGATGACAAGGACATTATCTACCAGATCGTAGACTTGCTGGTGGACACCTGCGCTACCAACCGTAAGCTGCTGCACATTGCTGGGGACGATAAGCCCGCCGAGGTGGTATGCAGTCGGTTTATGAAGTTGAACGCCGACCACATCCGCTTTGTGCTGAAGTGCTTTGCAGAGAACAGCAGCCCGATCCGTAACATGAAACAATATCTGCTCGCTTCTCTGTACAACGCGCCCACCACCATGCAGCTTTCCTACCAGAACCAAACCAACCACGACTTAGCGAATCGGAGGTGATGAAAATTTCAAAGAAAGCAACCACGATAGCCATCGTCAACCAGAAAGGCGGCACCGGCAAGACCACCACCTGTGAAAATCTGGGCATCGGGCTGGCGATGGAGGGCAAAAAAGTTCTGCTGGTGGACACTGACCCGCAGGGCAGTCTTACCATCAGCATGGGCTGGCAGCAGCCGGACGAGCTGCCTGCCACATTGTCTACTCTGATGCAGAAAGCCATGAACGACCAGCCTATCCAACCCGGTGAGGGCATCCTGCACCATGCAGAGGGCGTAGACCTCATCCCTGCCAACATCGAATTGGCAGGATTGGAGGTGGCTCTGGTAAACAGCATGAACCGGGAAAAGATGCTCAAACAGGTGTTGGACGGAGCAAAACGGGAGTACGATTATATCCTGCTGGACTGTACTCCCTCCCTTGGTATGCTCACCATCAATGCACTGGCGGCGGCAGACACTGCTTTGATACCCGTACAGGCTCAATATCTTTCTGCCAAAGGTCTGGAGCAGCTTTTGCAGACAATCTGTAAGGTACACCGGCAGAAAATCAATCCGAAGCTGAAAATCGAGGGCATCCTGCTCACCATGACGGACAGCCGCACCAACTATGGAAAGCAGATCGACACTTTGATTCGTCAGGCATACGGTAGTAAAATCAAGGTGTTCGACCAGACCATTCCCCGGTCTGTTCGTGCTGCTGAAACCAGTGCCGTCGGCAAGAGCATTTTCCAGTATGACCCCAAGAGCAAGGTGGCAGAAGCCTATCAATCTCTTGCGAAGGAGGTGTTGGTGGATGCCGAAAAGCGGCTTAAACGTAGCACTGAAAGGTCTCGATGATATTTTTTCGACCGAAGAGTCCCGGCAGGAAGAACAGCGGGAGCAGGTACAACAGATTCCCGTCAGCGAACTTTTCCCGTTCAAAAACCACCCGTTCAAAGTTCTGGACGATGATTCCATGACCCGGACGGTGGAAAGCATTTCGCAGTTCGGTGTGCTTGCGCCGCTGATTGCCCGCCCCAGACCAGAGGGCGGCTATGAGATCATCTCCGGGCATCGTCGGAAACACGCCGCAGAGCTTGCAAATCTGGACACCGTGCCTGTCATTGTGCGAAATATGGAGGATGATGCCGCCACGATATTGATGGTCGATTCCAATTTGCAGAGAGAACACATCCTGCCCAGCGAGCGGGCATTTGCGTACAAGATGAAGCTGGATGCAATAAAAAATCAAGGTGCTAGGTCAGATTTAACTTCGTCCCAAGTTGGGACGAAGTTGAGAGCCGATGAAAAAGTAGCAAAAGATTCAGGCGAAAGTCGCAATCAAGTCCAGCGTTTTGTGCGTCTGACGAACCTTGTCCCTGAATTGCTCGACATGGTGGACGAGAAAAAAATCTCTTTTAACCCTGCGGTAGAACTGTCCTATCTGGACGAAAAACAGCAACAGGATTTTTTAGAAGCAATGGATGCTTCCCAGAACGCACCATCTCTTTCACAAGCCATTCGGATAAAAAAGCTGGCGCAGCAGGGTGAGTTTGACTATGATGCAGTCTACAACATTATGAATGAGGAAAAGAAAAGCGAACTGGACACCGTGACCATCAAAAACGAAACCCTGCGGAAATACTTTCCACGCAATTACACGCCCCGGCAGATGGAAAGCATCATCATCAAGCTGCTCGACCAGTGGCAACTAAAAAAGCAACAGGCAAAACAGAAGAAGCAGGAAGAAGCGCGCTGATCGCAGACTGAACCAAAAGACCCAGTTCCGGGTCTTTTATTTTGCAAAAATTTTGGAGGAAACGTCTATGAACTTTACTACCACTCACATCCGTTCCGAGAAAGTCACCATTGATACTCGCATCTACACGATTCTGAACGGCAGAAAAAAGCCTGGTGAAGTCTATCTCGCTGCCATTGCCCCGGATATGGAGCTGACCATCATCACGCTGGACGAGGCTCCCGGCATCCTGCCCTGCTTTGAGGAGGATGATGCCTGCCTGAACCTTCCCAACACCTCGCTGCTGCTCTGCTACAACCCGGCGCAGGTGCTGAAGATGGGCGGAAAGCACTACCTGACCGGCCCGGTGATTCTTGTTCGCACCAACATGGACGGCGAGGTCATCTCGCTGACCATCGATGAAGTCTACCTGTTCCAGAAGTATCTGGCAAGCCACAGCATCACCCTGATGGCAGACGACCAGAAGCTGCCCTGCATCTGCATGGAGTGAGGTGTGCCATGCTGAACTTTTTTATCGGTTTCGCATTTTTTGAAGCCGGCGCTTTTTTCGGCTTCTTCGTGGCAGCTCTGTTGAACGCCGCCCATGCCTGGCAGGAGATCTCTATCAAATTCGAGGAGGACGATAATGGAACAGAACGAGAACACCTTGTCGGTGCTGAAAATTGCACCGGGACAGTATCCGCAGCAGGTCGAGATTGACAACAACCTGAAAGCCTTGCAGGAGGCGGTGGGCGGCACGATTGCTGCTGTTTACCCCTTTGCAGACCCAGTGGCTATCATCTGCAATGACGATGGTAAGCTCATGGGTCTGCCCCTGAACCGTGCTCTTCGGGATGAAAACGGAGAAATGTATGATGCCATTGCCGGAGACTTTCTAGTGGTGGGATTGGGCGAGGAGGATTTTGCATCCCTGACCCCAGAACTGGCGCAGAAGTACGAGCAGCTTTTCCATCAGCCGGAAGCCTTTCTGAAGCTAGGCAACCGTCTGTTGGTGCTGCCGGTGCCTGATGAACCTCCCGCAGAAAAGCCCCGCACCAAGCCCCCGGCAGAGCATGACCGCTAAAATCACCCTGCTGCACGGGAGGTGATGGCATTGCAGGAAGAAATCGAACAGAAGTCATTCAACATTATGATCTCCACCACAAAGCTGTCTGCCCGGACTGTCCTGCGGGCGGTAAAGGCGGCGTTTCGGCTGTACCAGTCCAAGACATCCCAAGGTAAGCAAAGTGTCCGCACTCTTCTGCGGCAGAACCGGGGTGTGTCCAGCGTGGAGATCAGCAAGACCGGCATCCGTGGGCTGGAACGCTACGCCAAAAAGTACGGCATCGACTATGCCATCCGCAAGGACACCTCCGAAGTGCCGCCCCGGTATCTGGTCTTTTTCAAAGCCCCGGATGCAGAAGCCTTCAACTCGGCGTTCAAAGAGTATTCGGCATCTCTGCTGAACAAAGACAAACGCCCCTCGGTGCTGGCAAAACTGCATGAACTGGTGCAGGCGGCGGCAGAACTCCCCGGCAAAGTCCGGCATAAGGAACAGGAGCGTGGACTGTGACCACGAAAAAGCTGACAAAGCTGCTGGCACTGTATCTGCCCTATATTTTGCTGGGGCTGGTGGCAACCAACATTGGCGAAGCGTGGCGGCTTGCCGAGGGCAAAGAGCTGGGGGATAAGATCATGGCGATGATGGGCACCGTTCCGGTGGCGTTTGCGAACCCGCTGCCCAGCTTGCATCCGCTCGATTTGCTGGTGGGCTTGTGCTGCGGTGCAGGGTTACGGCTGGCGGTCTATTTGCGTGGAAAAAACGCCAAGAAGTACCGCCACGGCATGGAGTACGGCTCTGCCCGGTGGGGCACCGCCAAGGATATTGAGCCGTTCATGGCACCCAAGTTTGCAGACAACATCATCCTGACCAAAACGGAACGGCTGATGATGTCCAACCGCCCACCGGACCCCAAAAACGCCCGGAACAAAAATGTGCTGGTGGTGGGAGGCTCCGGCAGCGGCAAGACGAGATTTTGGCTTAAACCCAACCTTTTACAATGTCATAGTTCCTATGTGGTCACTGACCCGAAAGGTAGTATCGTGGTCGAGTGCGGGAACGCACTTCTGAAAAACGGTTACAAGCTGAAAATCCTGAACACCATCAACTTCAAAAAGTCCATGCACTATAACCCCTTCGCCTATGTCCACAGCGAAAAGGACATTCTCAAACTGGTCACAACCCTGATGACCAACACCAAAGGCGAAGGGTCCGGTGGGGACCCATTTTGGGAGAAAAGCGAACGTCTTTTGCTCACTGCCCTGATCGCGTATCTGCATTATGAAGCCCCGGTGGAGGAACAAAACTTCGCTACTTTGCTGGAAATGCTCAACACCATGCAGGTACTGGAGGATGACGAGGAATACCAGAACCCTGTGGACTTGCTGTTTGAGGAACTGGCAAAAAAGAAGCCCAACAGCTTTGCCGGGCGGCAGTACAAACTTTACAAGCTGGCTGCCGGAAAGACCGCAAAATCCATCCTTATTTCCTGTGGTGCCAGATTAGCCCCCTTCGACATCCAAGAGTTGCGTGACCTCACTATGTACGATGAACTGCAACTGGACACGCTGGGCGATAAGAAAACGGCGTTGTTCCTCATCATGTCGGACACGGATTCCACCTTCAACTTCCTGATCTCGATGGTCTACACCCAGCTTTTCAATCTGCTGTGCGATAAAGCAGATGATGTGTACGGCGGCAAGCTGCCTGTCCATGTGCGGTGTCTCATCGACGAGTGCGCCAACATCGGGCAGATTCCCAATCTGGAAAAACTGGTGGCGACCATCCGCAGCCGTGAGATCTCCGCCTGCCTTGTTTTGCAGGCGAGAAGCCAGTTGAAAGCCATCTACAAGGACAACGCAGACACCATTGTGGGCAACATGGACAGCCAGATATTTCTGGGCGGTTCGGAACCTACTACCCTGAAAGACCTGTCGGAAATGCTGGGCAAGGAGACCATCGACGCATTCAACACCTCGGACACCCGTGGCAACAGCCCCAGTTACGGCACTACGTTCCAGAAGATGGGGCATGAATTATTGAGCCGGGACGAACTGGCAGTGCTGGACGGCGGCAAGTGTATTTTGCAGCTGCGAGGTGTGCGTCCCTTTCTTTCTGACAAGTACGACCTGACCCAGCACCCCAACTACAAGTTGACCTCGGACTACGACCCCAAAAACACCTTCGATATTGAAAAGTATCTGAACCGAAAAGAAAAAATCAATCCCAATGATGAATTTGTTGTGATTGACGCTGATTCGCTCCCGCCTGCCTGACCCGGTAGGCGGTTTTATTTTACCCCGGTCAGAAAGGTGCACCAGAAAATCAGCCTTGCTACGGTTATGCAGCGTAAAACCACAAGATTTCGGGTGTGTACAAATGACCGGAAACGCTTTATAATAAAGGAGAAAAGACTATGGAATTCTTCAACTCTGCGATCGAAGTTCTTCAGACTCTGGTTGTCGCTCTGGGTGCCGGTCTCGGTGTTTGGGGTGCCATCAACCTGCTGGAAGGTTATGGTAACGATAACCCCGGCAGCAAGAGTCAGGGCATGAAGCAGCTCATGGCTGGCGGCGGCGTTGCTCTGGTCGGCATTACCCTGATTCCCCTGCTGAGCGGTCTGTTCGGTTAAGAACAGCGGGCGGCGATTGCCGCCCGGTACATACTATAAATAGGGAAAGCCATAGTAACTATCTCACATACAGAAGGTGAAGCAGATGAGCGAGATTTTATTGTATCATGGCAGTAAAGAAGAAGTTGTCTATCCCGAAATCCGCATCACACGGTATACAAAGGACTTTTCTTGGGGATTCTACTGCACGAACAACTATCAGCAAGCCTACCGCTGGGCAGACCGCCGTTCTGCCGATGGCCTTGTGAACATCTATCGCTATGTAGAAAATCCCGACCTGAAGATCCTGCGTTTCCCTGAAATGTCGGACGAATGGCTGGATTTTATTGCAAAATGTCGTGCAGGTGAAACCCATCCCTACGATATTGTTGAGGGACCCATGGCAGACGACACCATTTGGGATTACGTCAACGGATTTACGTCCGGGCAAATCAGCCGTGAAGCATTTTGGGCATTGGCGAAGTTCAAGCATCCAACACACCAGATCAGCTTTCATACCGTAAACGCTTTGCACTGCCTGACCTTTGAGAGGAGTGAACCCATCCATGACCGAAAAGCAGAAAAATGATGTTCTCTATGTTTGCAGCCTGATCGAGACCATTGCCCGCAAGACCAAAAATCATCGGCAGGATGTGATTCGTCACTTCACAAAAGCCGACATCGAACGGCAGCTCCGGCTGGCAGAAGTAAACCATTGCCTGTCCTTTGAGCAGGTTTCAGATGAACTGATTGAAGATCTCAACATCCCGGATGGGGATTTTGATACCGCCGCAGAGTGCCGCTATACGGTTCCTTCTGCAACCTCCATCGGAATGCTGTACCAGGGGCTGGTGCTGTCCACCATGAAGGATGATGATGCAGCACAGGCAATTCTGGATGTTTTTTCGTCGTTTATCACGGATGAGATCTCCGATTTCAATTCCAACGTATACTACACCAATCCTGATTATCTCCGCTGCTCCTATCTGGAGGGCAAGATGCTTGCTTGATTTCCACTTTCTTACCGCTAGGAGCATAGTGAATGAATGATTACAAGCCTTACAAACAACTCAAGCAGAAACAGAAGGCTAAAGTTGTAGAGCGGATGTATAAAGAACTTCATCAGTTCTTTTCCGATAATCAACGGTTTCCTGATACCCCGGATGAACATGAGTTGCTTGCTCGTCAAATTTTTTCGCACATTCCATACCATGTTTCCTTCGATGAGTTCTATGCCGTATATAATAAAAAGCATTCCGCTATTGAACAGCGTCTCGCAGAAAAAGGATTGCCGGAACATCTGCTTCATCGTGAGGAACGCAGACAGGAAAAACTGAATCGTCCTGCTGTAAAAATGACAAAGCCCCACAGAAAGAAGAAAAAGAAACAGGTGTTCGAGCCACTCGTGGAACAGAATGATGATTTCTTCTTTATTGCTGGTTATACTTCTGGCGGTGCCCCTTATGGTGTCACATGGGAAGAAATGGGACTAGAGCCTTGGGAAGAACTTGTATAAATATTATTGCCATTGCCGATTGCCAAAAGCAGTCGGCATTTTTGTTTTCATCGGCTTCTGAGTCGATTATTCCATACGGCGGCTTGAGCAACAAAGGAGCCCTCTGCAGCTTGCAGTTTTATTGAATGTCCGTACTCCAAGCCGTGTTTTTTATCCACCCATCAATGAAAGGCGGTGTCTTATGCAGTTTTTGACCCACATTATTTTTCTCCTGAATCTCCTCAAGACCCTTATCAACCACTTCAGCTAAGGACGGTGACTGCTGAATGGAAACCGTTCTCAAGGCCATTGCCGACTGGATCAAAGGCATCCTGACGGCAGGCATTATGTCAAACTTGTCTGGCCTGTTCGACGATGTAAACGCACAGGTTGGCAACATCGCACAGCAGGTGGGCACCAAGCCCTCCAGCTTTGAGCCGAGAGTGTTCGCCATGATTGAAGCCCTTTCCCGGAACGTGGTGCTGCCCATTGCAGGCATCATCCTGACCTTCATCGCCTGCTATGAGTTGATTGAAATGATCACCCAGCACAACAATATGGCGCAGTTTGAGCCTGCCCTCATCATGCGCTGGATTTTTAAGACCGCTGTTTCGGTGTGGCTCATCAGCAACACCTTCGATATTGTGATGGCGGTGTTCGACATCACCCAGAAGGTAGTGTCCGATTCCAGCGGCATCATTGCCGGAAATACCCGTGTCAACGACATTGGTTTGTCTATGCTGCAATCCAGCCTGATGCAGATGGACGTTGGTCCCCTGTTCGGGCTTTTCCTGCAATCCTTTTTCATCGGCATCACCATGCGGATATTGAGCATCGTGATTTTCGTCATCGTCTACGGAAGAATGATTGAGATATATTGCATGGTGAGCCTTGCGCCCATCCCCATGGCAACCTTCGGCAACCACGAGCAATCGCACATGGGGCAGAACTACCTGAAATGCCTGTTTGCACTGGGCTTTCAGGGCTTCTTGATTTTGATTTGTGTTGCCATTTACGCAGTGCTGATCCAGAGCGTGGCGATTTCCGGGGATGCCATCAACTCCATTTGGAGCATTGTGGGCTATACCGTTCTGCTTTGTTTCAGCCTGTTCAAGACCAGCTCGGTGACGAAATCCGTCCTCGGAGCGCACTAAAGGAGGTGTTTGATTGGCTGCGTATATTTCAGTTCCCCGTGACCTGACGAAAGTAAAATCGAAGGTCGCATTCAACCTGACGAAGCGGCAACTGCTTTGTTTCGGCACAGCGGCTCTCATTGGAGTGCCGCTGTTTTTTGTTCTCCGGGATTCCGGCGGCAACACTGCCGCCACCCTCGGCATGATGGCCGTGATGCTGCCGGCGTTCTTCCTTGGGATGTACGAAAAGAACGGCCAGCCTTTGGAAAAGCTGCTGTCGTACTATGTGCAGTCCCGGTTTCTCCGCCCGAAGATTCGCCCCTATAAGACCAACAACTACTATGCGATTTTGATGAAGGGAGGCATGACCCATGATCCCGTTTTGGAAAAAGACCGATAAGCACAGTAAGCCGCAGTCTGCGCAGAAGCGCAGGCAGAACGCAAAGCCTGCTGTGCCCCGGACCGCCCAGCAGTCCATCCCCATGCAGCGAATGTTTGAGGATGGTACCTGTCGGGTGAAGCCCAACTACTACACCCGTACCATCCAGTATCAGGACATCAATTATCAGCTCGCCCAGCAGGAGGACAAGACCGCCATTTTTGAAGAATGGTGCAGTTTTCTGAATTTCTTCGATAGCTCCATCAAATTTGAGCTGTCCTTTGTGAATATGGCGACTGACAGCACCGAGTTTGAAAAGAGCATCCGCATTCCGTTCCAGAAGGACGGCTTTGACGATGTTCGTGCGGAGTATTCCCAGATGCTGCGCCAGCAGCTTGCCAAGGGCAATAATGGTCTGACCAAGACCAAGTTCATCACCTTCGGTGTGGAGGGCGAAAGCATGGCGCAGGTCAAGCCCCGGCTCGACCACATTCAGAATGACCTGCTGAACAATTTCCATCGGCTGGGTGTGCAGGCAAAGCCCCTGAATGGTGTCCAGCGGCTGAAACTTATGCACGATATGTTCAACATGGACGGTGCCAGCAAATTTCATTTTGACTGGAAAGACCTTGTGAAAAGCGGCCTTTCGGTAAAGGATGCCATTGCGCCCACCGCCTTTGCCTTCAAAAACTCCCGGACGTTCCAGATGGGCGGCATCTATTGCGCCGCCAGCTTTCTGAGCATCACGGCTTCCGACATCAGCGACCAGCTTTTGAAGGATTTTCTGGACATGGATTCCAGCCAGATCGTCACCATGCACATCCAGTCCGTTGACCAGAACCGTGCCATCAAAACGGTCAAGCGCACCATCACGGAACTTGATAGATCAAAGATCGAGGAGCAGAAGAAAGCCATCCGCGCCGGATATGATATCGACATCATTCCGTCGGATTTGGCAACCTATGGCAGAGATGCAAAAGCCCTGCTGAAAGAATTGCAGAGCCAGAACGAGCGGATGTTCCTCGTCACCTTTCTGGTTCTGAACACCGGCAGGACTGAACAGGAACTGGAAAACAATGTTTTTCAGGCATCCAGCATCGCCCAGAAGCACAACTGCAATCTCTGTCGGCTGGATTTCCAGCAGGAGCAGGGCTTGATGAGCAGCCTGCCGCTGGCGGATTGCCAGATCGAGATTCAGCGGGGACTGACCACCAGCAGCACTGCCATCTTCATCCCCTTTACCACGCAGGAATTGTACCAGAGCGGAAAAGAATCGCTGTACTACGGCTTGAATGCCTTGTCCAATAACCTCATCATGGTTGACCGCAAGAAGCTGAAAAATCCCAATGGGCTTATCCTCGGCACTCCCGGTTCTGGCAAAAGTTTCTCAGCAAAGCGTGAGATCACCAATGCGTTTCTGGTGACAGATGATGATATTATCATCTGCGACCCGGAAGCAGAATACGCTCCGCTGGTGGAGCGTCTGCATGGACAGGTTATCCACATCGGCCCTGCCAGCACTCAGTATATCAACCCCATGGACATCAACAGCAATTACAGTGAGGAGGACAATCCGCTGGCGTTGAAGGCGGACTTTATTCTTTCTCTGTGTGAGCTGGTGGTGGGCGGCAAAGAGGGCTTGCAGCCGGTAGAAAAGACGGTCATTGACCGCTGTGTTCATGTGGTCTACCGCAAGTATTTTGAGAATCCCACCCCGGAAAATATGCCCCTGCTGGAAGATCTGTACAATGCGCTGCTGACGCAGGACGAACCGGAAGCCCGTCATGTGGCGGCTGCGCTGGAAATCTACGTCAAGGGTTCTTTGAACATTTTCAACCACCACACCAACGTGGATATCCACAACCGTATCGTCTGCTTCGACATCAAGCAACTGGGCAAGCAACTGAAAAAACTCGGTATGCTGATCGTGCAGGATGCCGTGTGGGGGCGTGTTACTGCCAACCGCAGTGCCGGAAAATCCACCCGGTACTATGCAGATGAATTCCACCTTTTGCTGAAAGAGGAGCAGACTGCCGCTTATTCTGTGGAGATCTGGAAGCGTTTTCGCAAGTGGGGCGGCATCCCGACAGCCCTAACGCAGAACGTCAAAGATCTGCTGGCAAGCCCTGAAGTATCGAACATTTTTGAGAACTCGGACTTTGTGTATATGCTTAATCAGGCGAACGGCGATAGACAGATTCTCGCAAAGCAGCTCAACATCTCGCCCCATCAGCTTTCCTATGTGACCCACTCCGGCGAGGGCGAAGGGCTGCTGTTTTTTGGTAATGTCATTCTGCCCTTCGTTGACCATTTCCCGAAAGACCTTGAACTCTACCGCATCCTCACGACCAAACTCAACGAGATCTCGGAGGGCGCACAGAAATGAGCAAGCCGAAACTGAACATCAAAGAGGAAACATCTGCAAAAAAGACCCGTTCTCCCCCGAAAAAAGCCAAGGTGGAGCAGTCGGTGCCCAGAAAGAAGAAGCTGAAAACCGATGCGGAAAAGACCGCCGAAAAAGCCCAGCACCTGCGGTTTGGAAAGGCAGAGCTGACCCCGGACGAGTTGAGCCGGTTGAGCAAGGCGCAGAAGCGGGAGATGTACGCCGCCCATGCCGCCCGGTCTGCGGTGCATCAGGAGGTTGACCAGTACGAGGATGACAATGTGGGCACGCAGGCTCTGAGCGAGGGCGAAAAGGCGGCAGGAAATGTCCGGGATATTTCCAAGGGCAGATACGCTCGCAAACTCAAGAAGAAAGCCAAGATGCAGGGCAAGAAAGGTGCCCGAACCGCAAAATCTTCTGCACAGAAGCCGACTGCGGCACAAGATGCAGGCGCATCCGGCACCGGCGAGGGCGGCTCCAACTGGCTTTCCCGGTGGCGGCAAAAGCAAGACATCCGGCAGAGCTACTATGCCGCCGCACGTTCTGGTACAGCGGCGCAGACCGCAGGCGGCAAGGCGGCATCCAACGGTGCATCTGCCGCCCGGTCCGGCATGGAACAGGCGGTAGAAAAGGGCAAAACTGCCGTCAGTACTGCCATGAAGGGGCTGGTGAACGCCGCCAAAGGCAACGCACACGTTCTGGTGATCGTGGGCGTTTTTCTTTTGCTCATCCTCATGGTGATGTCGGGCTTTTCCTCCTGCGGAATCCTCTTTTCCGGCGGCACGCAGGTATCCGGGCAGACCATGTACTCTGCCGAGGACAGGGACATCCGGGGCGCAGAGCAGGACTACAAGAAGCTGGAAAAGGAGCTGGATAAAAAGATCAAGCGCACCCCCACCGACCACCCCGGCTACAACGAGTACCAGTATCACCTTGACCCCATCGAGCACGACCCGTGGCAGCTCACTTCGTTCCTGACCACCCTGTATGACGATTACACCCGGTCGGAGGTGCAGGGCAAGTTGAAGGAGACCTTCAAAAAGCAGTACAAGCTCACCACATGGGTGGAGGTGCAGACTCGGTATATGACCGTGTGGGTCATCAGCCCGGCAGGAATCCCGATCCCTACGCAGGTGCCCTATGAGTATCGCATCTTCCACACCAAGCTGGTCAATCGTGGCTTGGAGGTGGTCATCCGGGAAGAATTGGATGCTGACCAATGGAAACGGTACGAAATTTTTCAAGATACCTTGGGTGGCAGACCTTACCTGTTCAACGGCGGTCTGCCGCCCGGTGGCTCTGACGGTTCCGGCGCACCGGGCATCGACTATACCGTTCCGGCAGAAGCCCTGACGGACAGCGAATTTGCCGCCATCTACAAGGAAGCCCAAAAGTATGTGGGTACGCCCTATGTGTGGGGCGGCTCTACCCCGGAAACAGGCTTCGATTGCAGTGGCTATGTCTGCTGGGTGTACAACCAGAACGGCTACGATGTGGGCAGAACCACCGCCAACGGATTATGGCAGAAAAGCCAGCACATCTCCGAAGCCGAAGCAAAGCCCGGTGATCTTGTTTTCTTTGAAGGAACGTATGATACGCCGGGGAAAAGTCATGTGGGCATCTACCTCGGAAAAGGCATGATGGTCAGTGCCGGAGACCCCATCAAATACGCAAATATCCACTCGTCCTACTGGGAGAAGCATCTCGCCGGGTTCGGACGGCTTTCAAAATGATTGGAGGAGTTACTATGAGCGAAAAATCGGATAAGCTGCGGGCAATGCTGGCAAAAGAGAAGGAGCGCCGCATCAAGCTGAACAACCGCATCGAGATCCTGGAGCGGCGCATTCAGGAGGAGGATTCTGCTGAGGTCAACGAGATGGTGCGGACTGCAAAGGTCACGCCGGAACAGCTCGCCGCCCTGCTGCGGCAGTCGGCAACTGCCACCCCGAACCCGGCTGCGCTGTCTGCCGTGGGTGCAACTTTCGAGAAGGAGGTCAATACGGATGAAGATTAAGAAACTGAGCGCACTGCTGGTATCGGCGGTGCTGTGCGCTGGCATGGCAGCTCCCGCCTTTGCCTTTGAGGGCGAAGCCACCCCGGTGGAGCAGCCTATCCTGCCGGAGGTGGTGGAGGATGTTGTCACCGTCACGGACGAAACCTCTGGTGCTCTGACCCCGGAGGGCAACCTGACACTGGTGGACGATTACCACACCAATTATTCGGATGGTTCCGGGCAGCAGTTCATCACGCTGGTATCGAAATCGGGTGCGACATTTTATCTGGTAATCGATCGGAACAGTAAAGGCGCGCAAACCGTACACTTTATGAATCTGGTGGATGAAGCCGACCTGTTGGCTCTGATGGAGGAAGAAGCTGCCGATGCCTACACTGCGGAGAAAGAAGCAGCGGCACAGGCTGAACTGGACAGGCTGAAAGCCGAGGAAGAAGCCAAGAAAGCCGAAGAAGAAGCGGCAACCGCTGAACCGCCCAAGGAAAACAAAATCACAAAGTATGCAGGCGCATTTCTGGGCATAGTCGCCCTGATTGCGCTGGCGGCAGGCGGCGGCTTCTATTTCTATCGCCAGCAGGTGCAGAAGAAAAAAGCAGAAAAAGAAGCCCTTGACCCCGATGCAAACTACACCGAGTACAACGGCAACTTTGAGATTCCTGTGGAGGATGAGCCGGAAACGGATGAAGTCCCGGACGAGCAGGAACCCGAAAACAGCTAATTTTCAAGGCGGCGTTTGCCGCCATACATATATAATACAGAGAGAACGGGAGTTGATGCTTATTGTCTTATCGCTTAGTCATCAGCGAAAAGCCCTCCGTTGCGATGGCTTACGCAAATGTCCTTGGTGCGACAAACCGCAAGGACGGCTATCTGGAGGGTAACGGCTATCTGGTCAGCTGGTGCGTCGGGCATCTGGTAGAGCTTGCACCACCCAATGTCTACGATGAAAAGTTCGTCAAGTGGAGCATTGCCGACCTGCCCATCCTGCCGCAAAAGTGGCAGTATCTGGTGTCTGCGTCCACCAAAAAGCAATTTGGTATCCTGCAAAAGCTGATGCACCGCCCGGATGTGGATAGCATTGTCTGTGCAACAGATGCAGGATAGTGCGGTTGGGTGACTCAAGAGAAAGAAAAAAGAGACCTCATCTCGTCAAAAAACTAAATCATAAAAGCATCAAAGAGGGCATTCAAATGAAACAAAATCGAATTTTTGACCAGAATAGTTCTCAAAAAGCACGTTCTTGGCACTATAATATGGACACCAACCGAGCGGAAGCCCAGTTCGCTGATGGCTCTGCCATTGCCATTGACTGCCTTGCCATCGAGGACGAATACGGCAATACCCCGGCACAGCGAGCTGAACTTGATTGGCTACTATACAACAAGCCCTTGGAGTGCGTCCAGCTTGTGCTGAGTGGTGAGATTGAGCATTATCTCTCACTTGGCTGTGACCATGGCAAACTGAAAGACTAACCTCTAAATAGGCCAAACAACCCGCTACTTGCAGTCGCTGCAAATGGCGGGTTGTTTGCTTATTTTAAGTTTTTCCTTTGCTCATAGTAGTGCAAAATCAATGTAGTGCAAAATCAATGGGCCAACGGTCAAAGAAATCACAAATATCAGGCAAATCTACTGGTTTCTTATAAATGTCATTCTAAAATTCAATGGATTTTGCTATTTCTAGCACTTGTTTTTTCGACACGAAAGTCGATTTAACCCTATATTTTATGTATCTCTCGATGATTTCAAGTTTGCCATTTTGGGGGCTTGATTATTGAGAAAATTCTAAATTCCAAAAAGGTCTATCATTTTCATCAATCGCATCGTTATTGAGAATAAGCACTGCACCACCACTTAACAGAGGAGGCAGCTGTAAATAGCTTATATTATTTATTGAGAAAATGAAACGCTATTGCAACAGTTGAATACTGTATATTTTATCAAATTGATACGGATCTGATAGCAACACCTTACCGTTTGATATCACAAGAATGCTTTCGCCTTCTTTAAGATACGACAACTGAAGATTTCCTTTCAAGTAGTTTGATACGCCATAAATTATATAATTGTCATCCGTATCATATAATTGATTTTTTGCAGTCGCATAAATACAATTGTTCTTCAGGTCAACTTCTTCAATTATAAGTTCCGATTTTTTTCTTCCGAATGTATTCGATTGAAATAGAATGCAGAGAACCACTGCCACAAATGCTATGCCAACCATAATCTTCCGTTTGCATTTCATTTTATCAACCTCTGTATGAAAGGAACAGCGTATAAAGCGATTGTGTTATTCTCAATGCCCCTGTATAAGAAGTTGGATATGAAGAACCATCAATTGTGCTTCCATCTTTATGGATTCCGATAGCTACATACCCAGCTCCAGAAATATATTCTACAAGAGGACCACCACTAAAGCCACCTGTCAAATCCCAATCGCCCTTGAGATATTTTGAAGTCTGACTTCTAATATACCCAGAAGATTTACACATCCGATATCTCGCATCGGCACCATTTATTTGGCTCGGATAGCCATAAGCATACACCAACTGTGATGATGAATAATTGCTAGACTGCCAATGTAACCCAAGCCATCCCGTTTTCGTTCCTAAATTATTCTTGAGCGTAATAATCGCCCAATCCTCCGAACTTGTTCCAGCAAGATAAGAATCACTAACAATCATCGAACTTGCCGATACATTTTCGCTTCCAAAAGGTTTACTATTATCAGATCGAGCAGGTGCGACATTTACCGACTTAACGTAGGCTTTTTCCTTTATACTGTATAGATTATGTGCTGCTGTTGCAAGTGCATTAGGCCCAATCATAAATCCAGAACCATAATTTGTCCCTCCATTATTGGTCGTTATCTGTAGGCATACCGTACTACAATATGGTGTTGCCGTTGGATTATCAACAACAGTGATATCATTGCTTCCGATAATCGCATACAGATCGGATAGATCAATATCCGAAATCTTTCCATTTGGAAAATAGCCTGCAGTTGTCTCTCCATCCGTGAAGGAATTGGTTTCAACTATAATTTCCTCTATAGATTCTTCTTTTGTATCAAAATCGTATCTATGGTATCTCTCGATATGAGATTTGCTTCCATCACTTTGATTATCTGCAAAAGCAGTCAGCCCAGAGTTAAGCTCCATTGAAGAAAGAGCCACAATCCCACTTGCTTTCAAAAAAATTCTACGAGATATTTTTTCACTAGCTATTTTAATTTTCCTTCTTTACTTTTAGAGTATACACAAGATTTCTTATACATCAGTTGCTCTGCATTGGAAACACCTCCGTAAAATTTTTCATACGTTAGAGCCATCCTTATTTTAGATTTCAACTTTTACTTTCGCAAAAAAATAAATACCACTGATTTTTTATCCAATAGCCGTGCTAAGATTTATCTCTATGGGATTCAACACATGCGTCTGCTGGCACAACCAAGCCCAATTGTTCACTGTAGTAGTAAACAAGTCGTCATAGTTGTTGTCATATGCAAAATCAAATGTGTCATGAACGGTAATCAAGTAATACATTATAGAATTACCAATCATGAAGCCTGTTCCAGAGGTGCTTACCCTATGCAATGCATAGAATAAATCTGCATTATCAGACTTTTGAATTGTAAAAGACCAACTTCCTCCACTAAAATCTTTCAAGCCACTATTAAGTACTTTGTTTTTATAATTATTAAAAACTGTTGTCGTGTTTAACTTGTCAAGCAATGGCGTCGAAGAATCCGTCACACTCTCAGAATAGTCAATATTATATACAGAGAATTCAACCATAAGAGCCGCACATTCATATCCCTTATCCCGTGCAATTTGCGCAGCTGCCAACCATGCAAGCTGTGTATTATTTAACAAATTTCCAGATGCACGTGTTTGATCTTCATCTTTCATCTTATCGATAAACTTATTTAATTCATCTATCGACATTCCCGAAAAATCAACATGATACTTATCATTCATGCTTTGAATAACAGGATTGCTAGCTTTACGGCTGCTTATGTTAGCAGCATAAGACACAGTATTTATCGAAAACAAAAAACACACTGAAAGAATTAATGATACGAACCTCTTCATAACGAACCTCCTTAAATTCTGTACTCTACTATATAAATTGTGTGCTTCTCATCATCCCAGACAACGAGACTAAAATTCACATCTTCAGAATGTAAAAGCAATGTATTCATTTCGGCTTCCGAGCGTAGTTCCTTATGCTGACTATTATCATAAAGAAAAAAATTTCCACTTGCAATTTCAGGAATCACAAAATCTAATCCAAAATATGACGACACATTTTTTAATATAGAAGATATGGTTGGAGAATCATTAATTTTCTCCCATGAATCGAGTTGATGAATAATTTTGGCTGCATCCACATCGTAGTATACCGCTAACATTATCCCATCATTTTGCAATCCGCCATAAGCCTCATATATCAACGATTCAGAGTATGTTGCTTTTCCAATTTTGAATTGTTTCAAATAATCTCGTTTTTCATATTTGCTTTTTCTTCCAAGCATAAAGCCCAAAAGCAAGCACAGTGCGACTATAGCTAGGTATCGGATAACTCGCGTTGGTCTCGCCTTTATAATTACCTCACACCTTTCTAACTTGCTGAAATATATAACAAACTCCACTTATCTACTGGTACTTCCGGTAATGGTTTCGCTCCGTCCATCGGAATAGCTAAAGGTCGCAGAATACTCAAGCCTATAAGATTTTCCGGGCTTAGTGTTAAAGCTACTGCTCACCATGCAGGTTGAGGTCGTGCTGCTGTTTGAGCAGCTACTTACTTTTTGCCATGTTCCAATTGTCCCCTTTTCATAGAGAACGCCTGAAACGCTGATTTTCTTTACTCCAGTTCGAGTCTGGGCATCAACCTGATAGTATGTTTGGTAAATAGATCCGTTGACCGTACTATCGCCTACATACCGTTCAGACTTTTCAGCGGCCATTGCGGTGCAGGCAAAGCTCAAGAGAATCACCGCTGAAACAACAATGGACAACAAACGCTTTTTCGACATAGACATACACCTCCGTTTTTTTGCTCCCATCAAGAGCCTTTGTATAATCAACGCAATTCGCATTCGCTTCGTTTCAATTTTCAGGAGAAAATTTTTCAAATTTTCCATCTTTGTAAGTTCAGACAAAAAGAAAGCCAGACATTTGTGAACTCTCACAAGTGTCCAGCTTTCTTAACGGATACCTTCCGCAATTTTCATAATCTCATCGTATGGAATGTTTCCCATAACGGTATGTGTAATCCCCCGATGTTCCCAACTTAGAGTATAAACATTCTTTCCATGTTCATCCGTACTGGTTCCAAGTACACCATCTGCTTCTCCGACCTTTACGGTTTCGTACACTGTATGCTCATTATCAAACAGGGACTGCTGCCCTGGCTGGATAATTGAGCAACGGACTGTGTAGCTTTCCTCTGTTTCTTTTGACGAGTAAACATGTAAAAAGTTTTCTGCTCGCTCAAATTTCTGCACATCGTCCATTTCAAAGCCGTTCGGCACATAATGGTCGCTGTATCCATCCGGGAGCCACTCCAGCGGTTCGCCATCCACCTGATAAGTCAGCTGCATCTCAATGGGCAGAAATTTTTGAATCATCGTATAGACTGCCCTGCGGAAATCAGCGCTGACCGCAAGAGCACCAACCGTCAGCATTACGAGTGTCAATGCCGCAATTAGTACTCGTTTCAACACTGGGTGGTGCTTTTTCTTCTTTAAGGCCTCTGTCATTCGTTCGTCCCATTGGGACGTATCTGGGTAGATTTCCTCAAACTGCTTTGGCGTTGGAAGCGAATCCAGTTCTCTTTGCGCATCTGCACGAAGTGCCATCATCAAAGCCGCATCAAATGAAATGTCTGTCCGCTCACTCATGGCTGTTCATCTCCTTCCATAATAGTTTTCGTCCTCGAAAGAGCCGTGTTCGTACCACTTCATCCGTTAATCCCAGCGATTTTGCAATCTCACGGTTTGTATATCCCATTGCCAAAAGGCGTAGCGGATCACGGTACATCGGTTTCATTTGGCCAATCAGTTCTGTTAGACGTTCAATGTTATCGGTGCTAACTGCTGCATCATCCGGCACCGGAGCGGCATCTGGTTCGTTTGGGACATCTTCCAGCAATTCTTCTCGTTGTTTGCGAAGCATATCATATGCACGGCTTCTACTACAACTAACGAGATAAGCAGCGAGTTCGTGACAGTTTTCTCGATGAATTTTAGAAAAATTTTTTGCAACGTACAAAAATACCTCTTGTAGCACATCCTCTGCCAGATACGAATCATCCATGATTTTGTAAGCGGTATGGTAAACCAGCCGTTTGTATGTATTGTACACCTCGGTAAAATCTTCTTCAAAGTTTCGATCATCAAGCACACTTAGATATAACGCAAGCAACGCAGTCACCTCTATTCACATTGATTGTGTGTAGTGTACCACGAACCAATAAAAATGTCGAATACAACCAACTTTTGAAAAGGAGCGTGATGCCATTGACCCAACCGAAAACCGATCTCGCCTATCTCCGCAGCGAGAAAGCCAAAGCAGAACAGCAGCTGCGCTACTACCAGCACCGGGAGAAAATTCTGGAACACCAGATACCGGAGCTGACCCGCAAGGCCCGTGTGCATCGGCTGTGTACCCGTGCCGGAATGCTGGAAAGTTTTCTGATTGCGCCGGAAGAACTCA
>ERZ1673722.38-NODE-38-length-171749-cov-14.061732_pt1 | contig 171749 bp, 163 predicted proteins | sample MGYA00580222_ERZ1673722 | MGnify/ENA primary metagenome ERZ1673722 (study PRJEB41218, sample SAMN15661750) | gut metagenome | host: Homo sapiens | place: Canada: London | collected 2015-08-20/2019-03-30 | study: EMG produced TPA metagenomics assembly of... | reverse complement strand
GCTTAAGCTGTGCCTACAAAAAAGAGCGAGAAGGGCACAGACGCCGCCGTAAGCTCAATCTGTGCCCACGAAAAAGATCGGGAAGGGCACAGACGCTGCCGTGAACTCAATCTGTGCCCATGAAAAAGAACGGGAAGGGCACAGACACCGCCGTAAGCTCAATCTGTGCCCACGAAAAAGAACGGGAAGGGCACAGACACCGCCGTAAGCTTAAGCTGTGCCTACAAAAAAGAGCGAGAAGGGCACAGACGCCGCCGTAAGCTTAAGCTGTGCCTACAAAAAAGAGCGAGAAGGGCACAGACACCGCTGTAAGCTCAATCTGTGCCCACGAAAAAGATCGGGAAGGGCACAGCAGCCGCCGTAAGCTCAATCTGTGCCCATGGAAAGGAAAAATATAATATATGACAACAGCGGATGCAAAAGCTACACAAGAAGCAAAAGAATTATTGGAATACCTCAAAAATACAGCGGGACAGCAGATCATCACCGGTCAGCACACCCAGACCATCCCCTGTGAGGAGATTGCCTATATCCGGCAGACCACTGGAAAAGAGCCAAAGCTGCGCGGTTTTGAACTGCTGGCGTATTCTCCGAATATCAATTATGCAGACGCTTCCCCAGAATGCCTGAAGGAAGTGGAAGAGAATAAAGGCACGGTAGAGACCGCCCTGCAGTGGGCTAGAGCGAACCGCCCGGATAAAGTGAACGACACGGGTACAGAGAACAGCACAGACTATGCCACCGGCGGTATCCTCACCTTCAGTTTCCACTGGTTCTCGCCCTTAGGCGGCAGAGACAAAAGCTTCTACACCGAGCATACCGATTTCGATGCGACGAAAGTATTACAGGAAGGAACCCCGGAGCGCGCAGCGTTCTACGCAGACATGGATGTAATCGCAGACATCCTGCGACGTTTCCAGGACGAGAACATCCCCATCCTCTGGCGCCCCTTCCACGAATCCTACGGCACATGGTTTTGGTGGGGAGCAAAGGGCGCGAAAGTCGCAAGAGACTTATACCGATTGATGTTCGATTATTATACCGGAGAAAAGAACCTGCATAGCCTGCTCTGGGTCTGGAACTGCGATATAGAGGAAGCCTACCCCGGAGATGAATACGTGGATGTAGTATCCATAGATGTCTACCTCCCGGAGTATCAGTCCACAGACTATGCGGATGCCTATGAGAAACTGGTGGCAGCCACCTCCCGTGACAAAGTGGCTGCCCTGGCAGAAGTGGGATACCTTCCCGATGTGGAGCTTTTGCAAAAAAGCAGAATCCCCTGGGCCTACTACATGACCTGGTCCAAGGAATTCTGCATTGGTGAAAAATATAACCGTGTAGAAAATCTGAAGAAAATGTATGACAGTGAATACGCGGTGACACTGTAAAAGCCTATTTTATAAAAAATATTGAAATGGATTGCTTTTTCAGCAGAAAGTGTATATACTATTATTAAGAGCAGAGATGTTCTTCTTCATCTATCAAATGAGTCCTGTGACGGTTCCGACAGGACGGTAAAATAAAAATTGACCGAGCGATGAGTCCTGTGACGGTTCCGACAGGACGGTAAAATAAAAATTGACCGAGTGATGAAGAATTTGGCGAGAGGCTGAATAGCCTCTCGTTTTTTACATTCTACGAAGGAGGAAAAATGAATTTACCGGAAAATGATTATCAGATTTTAAAATTAACCACTCGTTTCTATGAGGAACATCCTGATCCACCATACCATGAAATATTGAAAAAGAACCAACGGGCATACAATTGTTTACTGTTTCAATCACATTATGATTATTATATATGTGTGCCATACAGAAGTGAAATATCACATCCATATTCTTTTAAGTTCAAAAAAACTCAGAGATCCAAAAGCCATAGATCGGGTCTTGATTACACCAAAATAGTTATCATAACCAAAAGTGAATATATTGATACAAAAGATGCTCTTATTGATAAGGATGAATTTAAAGAGACAATAAAATATCTCGACCGTATCAAAGAAGAGGCAATGACGTTTGTAGAAGAATATGTACAGCATGTATCAGGAAGCAGAAAAATGGATCCGCGGGAATTCAAAAGAAGATATACATATTCGCCGCTTATCTATTTTCATCAGGAGCTGGGAATATAATTTTTCGCAGAAATTGCAACAAAAGTACTAAAAACAATTTACATAAATCTAAAATATGCTATACTATTTTAGTATTGAATCAAAAAAATTGTAAGTTGTAACGAAAAATGCTACAATTATACAGATAACCCAAATATGTAAAAGTAACAGGTGAATGATCATGGAATTAGGCAGAAAAAAGGTCCGTTTAGGTGAATTGCTGGTAAACAGCGGTGTTCTCTCGAATGAACAGCTGCAGCAGGCGTTGGACAATCCCGCCCGTCAGGGTAAGAAGTTGGGAGAATTCCTCGTAGATGAAGGCATCGTATCGGAGGATGACCTGGCGAAGGCACTGAGCAAACAGCTGGATCTGGATATGATCGATCTCCAGAGCATCAATGTGGACAAGGAAGTACTGAATCTGGTACCGGTCAACGTTCTGAAGAAGAACAAGATCTTCCCCTTCGCTTACAAAGAAAATAACTTCAACGTTCTCATGGTCGCCATGGCGGATCCCCTAGATTACAACGCCATCGATGACATCAATATCATCACCAACTTCCAGGTAGAGCCCGTAGTAGCCACCACCCGCAGCATCATGCTGGCGATCGATAAATATTTCGGTCAGGAAGAAGTAACCGAGGCACTGGCTGCCTACGCCAAAGAGAAAAAGCTGGATGTGGTGGAAGATATCGCCACGGAGGAGAACATCAACAGCTCCCCCATCGTAATGCTGGTCAAGGACATGATCGAAAAAGCCGTCCGCCAGCGTGCATCCGATATCCATATCGAACCTATGGAAAATATCATCCGTGTCCGTTACCGTATCGACGGTGCCCTCTATGAGAGAGCGAGATACGGTGTCAACGTACTGTCCGCCATCATCGCTCGTATCAAGATTATCGGCGGCATGGATATCTCCGAGAAGAGAAAACCCCAGGACGGACGTATCACCCAGATCGTAGACCGCGTGGAATACGATATCCGTGTATCCGTCCTGCCTACTGTATATGGGGAAAAAGTCGTAATGCGTCTTGCAGCGAAGAGTGCCCTGAACCGCGACAAGAGCCAGTTAGGCTTCAAACCCTACGAATTAGAACAGTTTGACTACATTCTGAAAAATCCCCATGGTATCATCCTGGTAACCGGACCTACCGGAAGTGGTAAGTCCACCACTCTGTATACCGCACTGAGCGAGCTGAACAAAGAAGACGTGAACATCATCACCGTCGAAGATCCTGTCGAGGCGAATATCGACGGTATCAACCAGGTACAGGTCAACACCAAGGCAGACCTCACCTTCGCGACGGCACTGCGTTCCATCCTGCGACAGGACCCGGATATCATCATGATCGGTGAGATCCGTGACCAGGAGACCGCCAGCATCGCCGTACAGGCATCCATCACCGGACACCTGGTCGTAAGTACCCTGCATACCAACTCCTCCGCCAGCACCATCACCCGACTGGAGGATATGGGGATCGAACCCTACCTGATCGCAGATTCCGTCATCGGCGTTATCGCACAGCGACTGGTCCGCAGACTCTGCCCCTTCTGTAAGAAGCCGAAGCAGGCCACCAGGGATGAAAAAGAATTCATGGGTCTGAAGGAAGAGGAAAACGTGACCATCTACGAACCCTGCGGCTGCAGCAAATGCGACAATACCGGCTTCAAGGGTCGTATCGGTGTCTACGAGATCATGCAGATCACTCCGAAGCTGAAGACCATTATCAGCAAGCGGGAGGGTGCCGATATATTAAAGGAAGAAGCATTAAAGGAAGGAATGCATACCCTGCGTATGAGCGCCACGGACTACGTACTGGATGGCACCACCTCTTTCTCCGAGATGGTAAAGGTATCATTTGATGTATAATTCTATAAAGACCGCAACATTTTATAGAAATTTATCAAAATTTATAAAAATTTTTCAAAAACTTGGACCTTTTTAGGACCGGGGTCCGTCTTACCTAGTTGGGGAGACAGTTAAAGATAGAGACGTAATTGGAGGGAAGGCACATGGCGACCTATGGCTACAAGGCCATCACAAAGGCTGGAAAAGAAGTAAAGGGAAGTTTGGAAGCGGATAACAAAGATCTGGCAATGGCAGAACTGAGAAGGCAGGAGCTGACCGTTATCGATCTGGGAGAACAGAGCTTCCTGACGAAAGACATCGACATCCAGATCGGCGGATGGCCCAAGGCCAGGGATCTAAGCGTCATGTGCCGCCAGTTCGTCAGCATGACCAAAGCGGGCGTCAGCATCCTCGAATCCCTGAAAATGCTCTGCGAACAGACAGAGAACAAGAGATTGCAGGATGCACTGAAGGAAGTCCGTATCAGTGTGGAAAAGGGTGAGACCCTTGCGGATTCCATGGCAGAACACCCAAAAGTATTCCCGGCGATCATGGTGAACATGGTGGCTGCGGGTGAGGCATCCGGTAGTCTGGAAACGGCTATGGATCGTGTGGCTGTCCAGTTGGAAAAGTCCCATAAGACACAGGCTATGGTGAAAAAAGCAATGATTTATCCAATAGCAGTGTGTGTTGTAGCTATTATTGTTACGATTGTAATGTTGGTAAAAGTTATTCCTTCTTATGAGGACATGTTCAGCCAGATTGGTGGAGAACTTCCATGGATCACACAATTTTATGTGAATTTGAGCCATGGTATTATCAATTACTGGTTTATTATTGTGCCGGTTATCGCGGTTATTGTGTTTGCAATCAGAGCATTTGCCAAAACGGATGTTGGAAAACACTTCTTTGGTAAGATTGCTTTGAAAATTCCTCTGTTTAGTAAACTGACAATTAAGTCGGCGTCATCCTTGATGGCGCGTACACTAAGTACGCTAATGGGAGCCGGAGTTCCACTGATTGAGGCAGTGGACATTGTATCCGGGGTTATGAGTAATGTATACTTCAAAGAGGCATTAGAAGATGCAAAGGAAGAAATTACCATAGGTATGCCCTTGTCCAGACCTTTACAGGAGAGTGGATTATTTCCTCCCATGGTGTATCAGATGATCCGTATCGGTGAAGAATCCGGTAATACAGAGGAAATGTTGGACAAGCTTGCCGATTATTATGAGGAAGAAGTGGAAATGGAAGTACAGTCCCTCATGGCAGCACTGGAACCTATGATCATCATTGTACTGGCTGTTGTAGTCGGCGGATTGCTGGCGGCATGTATGATGCCTATGATGTCCATGTACGAAGCATTGGATGCAATGTAATTAAAATGAATTATCCGTTCTGTGTAGGGACAGGACGATAATTAATAAATGGGGCGGAAAACTTACTACCCTGAAATTAAAAAACACATAAAAAGGAGAATGTTATTATGAACAAGAAACAGAAGAGTTTAACAAACAAAGGTTTCTCCCTGGTAGAGCTGATCATCGTTATTGCTATCATGGCAGTACTGGTTGGCGTGCTTGCACCTCAATATGTAAAGTATCTTAATAAGTCAAAAATTTCTGCTGATACTCAGTTGGCTGACAGCATTCATAGTGCAATTACCAATACAATGTTGGATCCGGCAGTGACTGCACCGGCAACAATGTCTGCAGCAGAAAAATTACCAGATGCTAGTGCAAGCGACTTTTGGAAAAATGTATACGAAATTTTAGGCGAAACTACCCATGACGCATTAGTTGGTGATTTAAAGTATGATAAAGATGCGACTAAAGTAACTATTCAGTATCAGATTGTATCCGATTCGAAAGTTACTGTAACAATTTCGGGTGGCAAATATACAACAGATAGTCAGACCATAACTATAAACTAATTTTTGAAAGGCACCTGACATGTTCCCAACAATCCTTCTCTACATAGTCGTATTCTTCTATGGAATCGTCATCGGTAGCTTCCTCAATGTGTTGATCTACCGCATTCCGAAAAAAGAGAATATTGTAACGACCAGGTCTCACTGCATGAACTGTGGTTACCAGCTGCGGTGGTACGACCTCGTACCGCTGTTCAGCTACCTGGCGCTGGGAGGCAGATGTCGGAAATGTAAGGCACATATCTCCGCTCAGTACCCCATCATCGAGGCACTGAACGGAGTGCTGTACCTGCTCGTATTCTGGAAGTATGGGATGAGCGTGGATTCCCTAGTCTACTGCTTGTTGTTTAGTGCACTTCTTGCTTTAAGTGTGATTGATTTCAGAACATATGAGATCCCTGTGGGATTTAACTTATTTATACTGGCACTGGGGCTGATCCATGGAGCCTTCCACTATACACAGTGGCTGGATTTCCTGATCGGCTTCCTGTGTGTCAGTGTATTTTTACTTATTCTGTATTACGCTACCGGTGGCAGAGCCATTGGCGGCGGTGATGTGAAGCTGATGGCGGTCTGCGGATTGTTGCTCGGCTGGAAATTGATCATTTTTGCATTTTTACTGGGATGTATCATTGGTTCCGTGATCCATCTGATCCGTATGAAAGTAAGCGGCGAAGGGCATGTCCTCGCCATGGGACCGTATCTCTCCGCAGGGGTGGCAGTCGCTGTCCTGTGGGGCAATGAATTCTTGCAGTGGTATCTGGGGCTGTATCATTAGAGACCGGGTACTTACATCTGATATGAGATTAGAAAGTTCTTGGGACACTTTTTCTGTCCCAAATACGATAAAGAACCGATAAGAGGAAGGGTAGAAGCATGGCAATGAACAATCGCGTATTGAGTATTGAGATAGGCAACTCCTTTACGAAGATCTGCGAGATCGACTATAAGGTGAAGAAACCGAAGGTCTATAAGGTATTGACCGTCGAGACCCCGGCAGGCGTCGTGGTGGACGGTATGCTGCAGCCGACGCAGGAGTATGCGGATCACCTGGTGAACGCACTGGGTACAAATGGTATCCACACGAAGAGAGTGATCTTCACCATTTCTTCTACCAGAGTGGCGAGCCGTGAGGTACAGATCCCGAACGTGAAGGCGAATAAGATCGAAGCACTGGTGAAGACCAACGCGAACGATTATTTCCCCGTGGATCTGACCCAGTATGAGATCGGACATTATCTGGCAGGCGGACTGACCGAGGAAGGGAAGCTGCGTGTCATGGCACTGGCAGTGCCCAAGGCGCTGCTAAACAGCTATTACCAGCTGGCGCAGATGTGCGGCTGGGAGGTTGAGTGCTTCGATTACAGCAGCAACAGCTTGTACCAGATCCTTCGTGACGAGAAGACCGAAACCGTTACCATGATGATCAAGATCGATGAGAACAGCACCATCGTGACCGTGCTTTCCGCGGGTAAGGTGCTGTTACAGAGAACCGTGGCATACGGCGTGCAGGATGCCATCGAGACCATGATCGCTTCCGGTGTATATGCCGTGAACGATCCCATGAGCGCGGTAGAACGTTTTCAGAAGAAGACTTGCCTGAACAGAGTACTCCATCAGGGAGATAAGCTCTGGGAGGAAAATGCCGGACGTTGGGAAGACGAAGATGCCGGCAATGTGGAGGTCACAGCAGCCAGACAGAAGATCACCTCTTCCCTGGAGCCACTGATCGTCGGCGTCAGCCGCGTCATTGATTTCTATGATTCCAGAAACAGTGATACACCTATTGAGAGAACTTACGTCACCGGCCTCGGCGGCAGCTTCAGCGGCATGAGCAAGCTGTTCACCAACTGCCTGGAGCGTAAGGTACATACCTTGTCCGATATGGAAGACAAGATCGGCATGAGCAAGGCTATCCGTTCCACCAGACCCGCAGCCTATATTTCCTGCCTGGGTGCAGTACTCGCCCCTGTGGGACTGATCGATAAGAGCCAGCAGAAGGCCAAGGGCATGACCGTAGTCAGCGGCACGAACTATACCTTCGTCAGTGTGGCGGTCCTGGTACTGGGCGTGATCCTGTCCATCGCCATGGCAGTGACTTCCCTGACCAGATACTTCGGCACCGTGGCGGAGAATGTGGCATTGCAGGCGAGAGTCGAGGAATTACAGCCCGCGCAGACGGTATATAATGAATATCTCTCAGCGGCAGCACAGTATGATAAATACAAATATCTGTATGAGTATACCGAGAATCCCAATGAGAATCTCGTGGAGTTCATCAATGAGCTGGAGCAGATATTACCCAGTAGCTTCTGGACCAACAGCTTCAGTTCGGATATGGAAGGAATCAGTATGTCTGTAACTGTGGAAGGTAAGGCTGCAGCAGCAAGAACGATTCTGAATATCCGGAATATGGAGAGCATCGAGGATGTACAGATCAGCAATATTACAGATACGCAGAATGAACTGGGAGAATCGGCGGTTACTTTCTCTATTACAGGTACTTATGCGGATATCCACGCAGATACCGAAGAGACCGAAAGCACCGGAGATACAACCGGTACCACAGCACAGTAGGAGGCGGATAAGAGATGAAAGTAAAAAAGAGTGAAATTCAGCTTTTGATTGCTGTACTGGGAGTTCTTCTGGTCGTGGTGACTTATTTCCTTGTATATGCGAAATTCAATGAGTTGTCGGATTCTATGGAAAGTCAGAATATGTCATTAAGATCCCAGGTGTCTACACTGGAGGTGTTGGAGCAGCGTAAGGCAGATTATCTGGCTGCTACCGAGAAGATGAAGACATATATTACCGGGTTTGAGAATCGTTTCCCCGCAGATATTTTACCGGAAGACAGCATTATGATGGTGAAGAACATGGAGGATGCTACCAGAACCTATGTAGCAAACATCTCTTTCGGAACCATAGGAGAAGTGGCGTATGATGCACAGGCTTCCGCAGACAATTCTGCCCTGGCGGCTGCAACTGCGGATGCACCGGCGGATACCGCAGCAGCGGAAGCAGATGCCGCAGTGTCGGGCACAGATACGACCACGGTTACTACATCCCCTGTCTCCACAGAGGGAACCACCTATGCGGAGACTCATATGTATGAGGTGCCTTTGGGCATCAGTATCGAATGTACCTATGATGATTTCAAGGGGCTGGTTCGATATATTTACAATCAGCAGGAGCGTCAGAGCATCCAGGGCGTGAACATCAGCTATAACGGTGATGACGGAAAATTGTCCGGCAATATGAACCTGAATACGTATTATCTGCTGGGCACGGATAAGGTATATGGGGAACCCTATATTCCCGATATGCCTATGGGGGTACAGACGATATTTGGAAACGTGAACTAATAGATTTGCTAATCGGGAGTTGTCGTAATGCAGAAGCATAGGAAGAAAAGACAACTGAATAATGAAGGCTTTTCCCTGGTGGAGCTTCTGATCGCCATTGTGATCCTCTCAATCATTGTAGTGCCATTGCTGCACAGCTTTGTGACATCGGCAAGGACCAATGCAAAGTCCCGTACCACGATGCATGCCACGGCGATCGCTGAGGACGTCATGGAAATGTTCGAGGCACATTCTCTGGAGGAAATGTCCGATATTTACACGGGTGCTTCACCTGCGGGATTTACCAATACCGCAGTAAAAGACGACACGACCGGCATCTGGACCTACACGATCCGGGACGATTCTACCACTTCCGGTACTTATGATGTAGTGGTGAAGGTGGATCCCACAGCATACAGTGTGGTGAACAGTGTGGCACAGGTAGATATCAGTAACCTGGCGGGTAATCTGAATGCTGTCTACAGCGAAGCAGCGGACGGCGCTAAGGAAGCTTATTCTTATTTCGGCGGAGGACTCTATACAGCAGATATCATGCAGCATACTACACGGAAGACCGAGATCAATATTGACAGCAGTAAGATCAACGTAACGCTGGCAACGGGAGCTACGGCGGAGACAGATGTATATCTGGTAACGGCATCCACAACGTATCATTGTGATCCCACAATACTGGCAACGGGCAGATCTCCGGACTATCCGCAGACGGGAGCGGATTATGTGATTTTTTCCAACGAAGACAGTGTGCGCAGCCGTGCAGCACAGGTAAATGATGTCAGCGAGCTTGGCAATCAGTTGGCGAATATCATTGTCTGTGTACAGCCTCGTGTGGAGAGCGCGCACTACGATGCCTCCGGAAGACCTGCCATTATAGACCGGATAGTGTTCAACAATCCGGACAATGTGGAGACGAATCTGCTGGTAGTGGAGCAGACCGAGACACAGGACAGAATAGATATGGTGAGGGGTGTCTTAGCAACAGATTATAATACCATGCGTAGTAAGTATGGAATATCTCTGGAACTGCGGGAAGCATGGCCCGGCTGGATGCCCGCCCCCGGCACGACACAGACGTCTGCGGGAACTCTTCGTACGAATCTGCTGGACGAGAGTGACGGACTTACGGCATATGTATTTGAGAATTCCAGCATGACCGGCGCGGGAGCCGGAACGGGACTTAATTATGAACTGGCGAAGAACATCATGTCAGTGACGAATCTGACACCGGCCAGGGCACAGGACCGTATTTACGACATGGAAGTGAAGGTCTATGCAGAGGATAAGATAGCAGACGGCAGCCCGATCATTACTATGACAGGAACGGTAACGGAATAACAGGAGAATCCGGAAGGAAGCGTAATAACCATGAACATACGTGGCAGAGACTTCAAATTACATAAACAGACAGACGATAAGGGCTCGGCAATGGTCGTAGTGATCATAGCTATGGCCTTTATCGGCATTTTAGCCAGTGTTTTGATGTATATGTCCTTATTGAACTATCAGATGAAGGCAAATAACCTGCAGGCGAAGGACAACTTCTATTCGGCAGAGACAGTGCTGGATGAGATCCGTGTCCATATGGAAGAGCAGGTGTCCGCGTCCCTGGGAGATGCCTACACGCAGATTCTGGTGAACTATGATGACACTTCCGTATCCGAGAAGGAGAGTAAGCTCCGCTATGCGTTCTTAAGCAGTATGCAGAAGGCGTATCAGTGCAGTGATACCGCCAGCTTAAATTACTATGATCTGAGGAAACTGTTTGACAGTCTGTCACCGGAAGTGAAGGAAAATACAGTGTTGCAGACCAGTGACGGAGTCAATTCCTATACAATACAGATGGTAGACGGCGCCGTGCAGATGACGGGCACAAACAGCTCCGGAGATGCGGTGAGCGATCTGCCTAAGGGACAGCTTACCCTGTTCACGGACGGATTATCTTTTCAGAAATTAAAGGTGACTTATACTAATGATAATGGTTATGTCTCTGTGATCCAGACGGATATCCGCGTGAAAATGCCGGATATGAGCTTTGCACAGGCAGTAAGCCTGCCTTCACTGACCGGCATGTCACTGGTGGCGCAGAAGAATATTCAGGTGGTAGCGGAGAGTGGCAAATTAAGCGACGCTAAGATCGCCGGAAGCTTCTATGCGGACAAGGTACTGGTGGGGAATGAGGATGATACAAACAGTGCAAATGTGACTCTGACCCTGGCAGAGCCGACAGGTAAGGAAAATGATGATAAGCGTATGGTAGCGGCTACAGAACTGTATCTGGGGAAGGGCGCGAAACTGGAATCCGACAGCTATGGAGAACTGTGGGCAGGCAAGATCACCATGCACGGAGCAGCGACAACTACCGGCAGCGCGAATATGAATTTCAAGGGAAATGATGTCTATGTAGCGGGAGATCTGCGCATAGACGGCGCAAATAATAATTTTACCGCAGGCAGTCTGGTGGATGAGAATTACTCCGGACAGTATATAGGCTTCGGCACCGGGGAGAACGGTGACAGCAGTGCCATCGTAGTCAACGGTACCGGAACGGATATTGACTTAAGCGGTCTGATCAATCTGACTCTGGCAGGCAATACCTATATCGCCACGAAAACTGCTAAGGATAATCTCACCGAGGCGGATGGAAATCTCAATGGCAACGCCTCTGACCGCAAGGATATCCTGATGGGGCAGTCCATTGCAGTCAAAAGTGACCAGCTGGCATATCTGGTACCGGCAGATCTGGTAAAACAGGGTACCAATCCCGTGACCAGGGAGCAGGCAGATACCATGGGAAATACGGCAGTTGATTTTAATGCTGCCAGCAGGATGCTTGGCGGTAACAGCCTTGCTTCCTATGGTATTACGAAGTTTATTACGAACGGTAGCAGCGACAGTCAGGGTGTACGTACTTTTTATAAGAGACTAAACAGCAAGATCACCATTGTGTATTATTACGTGTCCTTTGACAGCTCCACTCAGGCGGGGAGAGAAGCTGCCAACCGGTATTTTCAGGATTATTATAAGGTAAATAAGAGCACCATGGATGCCTATGCCAGCATCTACACCGATGGCATCAAGATCAGGAATCAGAGTGCCGGTGCCTATATCATGCACCTGGCAGGTAATGTGGTGATGTCCGACAAGGATCAGACCACAGGCAGTTACAGTAGCAACCTGCAGAATGCCACATTAGGCAGTGATCAGAGCAATATAGGCTACAAGCAGCAGCTGGCAGCGGATGATTCCAAATTCAAGGCGCTCTGCAAGAAGCTGATCGATGGCTATGAGCAGCTTACGCCTTCCGAAAAAGCGGATACTGCCAATGTATATAGCAATCTGGTAAATACGGACGCGATCACAAGCTTTACCGGTGTGGTCCGTGGCGCGGGACTGGTCGTTGATACAGAGAAGTATTTTGAAAGTAGTGCTTATCCGGATTGCAAGGCAGTCATCGTATATGGTGATTATACCTATCCCGAAGCGGGACATCCGGATTTCAAGAAGGGTATCATCATCGCTACGGGCGATGTGAAGATACAGGATGGTGAGGAATTTAACGGTGTGATCCTGGCAGGCGGCGATATCCTGTTAGGACAGAATGTGAAAGTGACACCGGACAAGGAAGCAGTGCTTCGTGCACTGACCTATTCTAAGGAGGTTACGGGCTCCGGCGGCGGTCAGAAGGAATATCATGTAGTAGATTTCCTGATCGGCGGCGAAGGTTACCTGCAGAATAACAATAAGACCTACCTGAACAGCGACATTAATTTAGGAGACCTGATCGTATATGAGAACTGGCAGAAACAATAAAAACGGTGGATTCTCCCTGGTGGAGCTCATCATCGTCGTCGCCATCATGGCGATCGTGGTGGGAGTCATCGGATTGTCTGTGGGAACACTCACCGGAAGAAAAACTGCAAAATGTGCGGATGAGATCGTTTCGACCCTGGAGAGAGCAAGAGTGCTGACCCTTGGGAAAGAACAGAACCAGGTAGAGTTTGTACTGCTGCAAAATAGCAGCACCGGCGAGTACCGGGCACAGATCTATCAGGGTGGAACCATCGTTTCGGATAGAATCGTGGGGAAGGAGCCTATCACAATACAAGTATATTTCGATGATGATTCCACCCCCTACAATCTGTCACAATTAAAAGGTACATTACCTTATGCGTCCGCAACCGATGGACTGCACCTGGTGTTCAATAGAGCATCGGGAGCTTTTGAAGAGAAGACCTGCGCTGCTGCAGATGCGGTAAAGGACTATTGCAAGAAAATTGTGATCAGCAACGGAACAAGAACGATAACAATCACAACAGTCGGCAGAACCGGCAAAATCCTGAAGAAATAAGGAGGTTGACTATGCGTATCGGAAAAAAAGGATTCACTCTCGTAGAAGTGATAGTGTCCCTGGCAATCATGACCATTGTGGCAGGATCTGTGGGCGCCTTTATCGTCGCAGGCAACAATTCCTACCTGCGGGGGAATAAGGAGCTGACCCTGCAGGAAGAAGCACAGCTTGCAGCGAATCAGATGATTGACCTGATCATTGATGTGGAGAAGGATATTAATTTCACACCGGATCATACCGGCACAGCAGTGGATCTGGACGGCAGTACCGCCAGGGATGCAGCCGGCAATGAGATCACCACAGCCCATGTCAGAGAACTGCGTCTGGTCAATAACGAGAATACCTATATGATCCGCTGGCAGGGAACCGCATCAGGTGACTATGCGACTGCAAACCAGGTATACCTCTATGAAGTGAAAAATACAACGGATGCGGACGGCAATCTCGTCGTAGGAGATCTCACCACGGCAACCCCGGCACTTATGGCAGAGCATGTCACAAGCTTCAGCGTAGACTTAAGCCAGGTGGAGGACAAGCGGAAAGTTATCCTGAATATGACCTTCACTTACCAGGACAGAAGCTATGATATCGCAGAGACCATTAAGCTTAGAAATGATCTGGAGAAGACCGGAACCGCATACGCATGGATCAGTGCTCTGACTATTGATCCTCCCAGTGCAACATTACCGCAGGGCAAGATACAGCAGTTTACCTATAATCTGAGCGGTGACGCAGAGGCAGTAGCTGAGGGCGTTACCTGGAGTGTGTCCTATGCTTCCGGGGCTAATTGTAAGAGTACAATTAATCAGGATGGTATTTTAAAAGTAGATGATGAGGAAACTATCGGCACGGATGTGCTGGTGGTAAAATGTACTGCAAAAGCAGATACGAGTATGGTGGCATATGCATATGTGACAGTAGAAGAGAGATTGATAGACTCTCTGACGATTACGCCACATGATGGCAGCCTGATTCCTTTGGAAAGTTGGCAGAATGGACAGGAGGCTAACGCAGTCGGTGATGGTAAAAGAATTAATTTCACATGTACCTTAGATGGCAAGGACAGTGCAAAAGCAGAAGGCGTAGAATGGACTGTGGAACGTGTGGATGGCACTACTCGAGCAGCGAGAACTGCAATTTCAAAGACAGGAGCTATGACTGCATATCTTGTAGCGGATTCAGAGGAAAAACAGGGATATCATGTGTTAAGGGTGACTTGCTCATCAGTAGCAGATCCTTCTATGAAGGATGAGGCATTGATCACAGTATCTAATGTTCCTGGAAAATACAGTGCGGAACTGATTGCTGAAACTCTGACTACCTATAAATTCGATGAGGGAAACCAGAAGAGAATCGGCTATTGTGTTAATATCGAATGTCTTCCTTCCTGGGCAGATTACCGAAACGGTTATCCGAAGATTTCTTGGGAAATAGTAGGAGATTCTAAAGGATATACATTTGGTCCTTCTAGCAGTGTTTATGAACAGATATTATATTGTAGTTACCATGAAAATGTATATGAGCCGCCCGTGACTGTACGTGCTACGGTACAACTGGATGCTACAACGACGGTATATCCCACAATAGATATTAAGATTCCCAAGCTGAAGACGGCACTGGCGGAGGATAAACCGTATATCAACAGCGATCAGTTTGTACTGAACAGAAACGGTGAAATAGAGTGTTGGTTGGAAAATTATGATGGCACAGGTAAAGTAACCTGGAGATTTGCTAATGATGCAGAATTAGGTCTGGCGGCATCAAGGGAAATTGAAGATCAGCTTGATCCTAGTAAGGATAAAGAATACGTAAATATTTTGTCGCAAAGAATGGTTGGATTCAGCAGATATAAGGAGAGAGATAAAAAAGGAAGTCTCCCTGATGCTTACGAAGATGGAACACGACAGGTATTTCCAAATATGACTTATGATTCGAAAAATGACCATGCATATATTTGGGCAAAATATTCACTTCCATGGAATCAGGAATATCGATTGACACTGGAAGCAGTGGATGAAGAGGGGAATGTGATTGCAGAGACAGATATTCTGATACCGGAATGTAAAGTACTGTTCCCCAGTGGAAGTCGTTATATGACAGTTAATCAAGGACAGGCGATTTATCCGAGATGTAAGTGTGATGCCTGCAAAAATGATCCTAATCATAATCATTGGGGTAACGAAACTGCACAAAATAAGGTGACCGGGAAATGGGAACCCAGTCCGGCATTGTATAACCAGTGGATTTATGTGACTTTGTATGGATTTTACACAGGAAATCTGGGATTGAAAGATTCCGGTAATTGGCTGAATCTGGGCAGTAAAATGTACGGAGATAGCAAGCTGGCTGGAGGTACAGGAATTTCTGCAACTACATGGACGGCAGACGAAGGTGTTTTACAGATATCCATTGATGCCATGGAGCAGAATAAAGACCTGTATCTGCAGTTCTATGATAAAGATCATTATAATGAACAGGATTATAGGCTGGAGCGTGTATTAGTAATACAGTGGAACAGGAAGGATGCACAATGACGGGTAACTTGAAGCACAACACAAAAAAGTACATAGCCGGAATCCTTACCATAGCTTTGGCAGCCGGAGTCTGCCAGAGCTATGGCTCTATGGAAGTAAGTGCACAGGTGATGACACTGCCCGGCATTGAGAAGCTGGTACAGGATACAGTAGCATCTTCGGACGGTACCTTTCACATTTTAGAGATCGTACCTTTAAAATCGGATGCTTCCATCGGATACCTGATCGGCGGTGAGGAACCGGTATCTGAAGGACGTAAGTTGTCCGAACTGCCGGCGTCGTCGGAGAGATTAGCTGCCATGGCTACAATCGACAGTAAAAGCCTGGGGGATCTCGCAGGAAGCAACGGTCCGGTCAGCTTCTCTGCATACAGAGAGGGCGGAAGCCGGACCGAAGAGATCCGTGGCTCTTTTGTGAAAAATACGGCGGACAACGGTCAGTACACCTATGTGCAGACGGATCCGGTGTATGAGCTATATACGGTGGGGGATACCAGGAAGCGTTTTGACAGATATGGTGCGATCGAAGCTTCCGGGACTTCTAACGAGAAAAAACAGAGTGTATCTCCTGTATTTTCTAATGTGTCCCGTGTTACCGGAGGAAATCTGGAAATGACCATCGGAGATACAGCGGAGATGGCTCTTGCAGCGACGAAATATGCACTGACTCCGGACGATAAAAATTCCGACGGCAATATGAACGGTATTAAAAACACCGATTTTGTGGCAGATGATTATGTCGGTAGGGAAGTGTATACCAAGACTGCTGATGATGTATACACTTACCTTGGTAAGGTGGTATACGGCAGAAATCTGCCTGCGGGATATGCTATCCAGAGCACTGCCATAACTTCCGAAAATCCTTCCGAAGCGTCAGAAAATCTGGGAGAGGCGACGACAGCGGAGAGCTCGGGACTGGTAACGGCAGCCTCTGCATCCGGGAATGACGCAGCAGCGGAGTCCGGTAATGGGATGCAGACCTTCAGCGTACGAAGCACATCCGGAAATGATATTGTGACTTCCGAACAGAAGATAATGACAGCTTCTGATCCTTCATCCGAACAGAAAAATCTCTATATTTTGAATATGGCCAACACCACACCTATTCTATGGGCAGCCTGGAACGAAAATCCGGGTGGAACGGGAAGCTATACACTGAAGACTCCTGCGGATGGCTATTTTGTGCATTTCACGGAAAACACCTCCGGTGAGTATTATGTGTCTAAGGTGACATTATCCAGCACTAAAGGAGACTACAAACTGATCGATTCTTATCAGAGAAATGATAACGGTAAATATGTGCTGAAAAGCAGCGGTACTATGCAGGTTCATCTTCGAGATGAATCAGGCTACGATGCATCAAACAGCTATGATTTTATAGGTGATAATGCGAAGGATGCGTTGGGTACTGTAGCATATGACGGTGGTTTCTACAATAAAGAATGGTTCAAGAAACAGGTCCTGAATCTGTCCGGCACCAGCCGGTATGAGAGCGGCAGTGCTTCCACTGCTGGCGAAGAGATTGATCAACTGAAGATTGAAGTGACAACTTTAACAGTGGAGGAACTGGCGAAACTGGTAAATCCGGAGGAACAGGCTTATTATGGCGTGGATTTGGACAACGTGGATCTGATCTATCTCTCCGGCAGGGGAAGTTATGCAGCGGAATCTGTGAATATGACTTCTGCAGCAACCGCTCTGACGAAGATGATATTCGGCATTAAGGATACTACCGGTGAGCGGAATGATGCAGACAGAGTACCGGTGGTCATGGATTACGGATTTTACAGCCAAAATAAAACGCTGGCTGAGGAGCCAAATAATAATCAGAATAATAAGATACTGACACAGATGGCACTGACGATCTTAAAAGTTTCCGATGATAATATTGCCAAAGAAGTTGCTTCAAAGGGAGATGCTTATTGGAACGGTCAGACGGCAGCTTCGCTTAGTTTGGGCGATTCCGTGAAAGAGGCTTTATATGACAATGTTTATCTGAATGATGACAGTGCGACGCCATATGTTGCCTCTGACTTCCTGACTGACTGTAAAGGGACTGCGGCGAAAGTAGCAACCTTCGGAGCAGTATTAAAAGAGATTCAGTATGAGAATTTCCTGGCGGAAAAGAATGGGAACACTTCCACTAAATTGGAAGAAAAAATCACGAAAGCATCCATTACAAGATACATTCTGAACTGGTATATGCACAGAGTGACGGTGAAATCTGAGATTACGGTATTGGATTTGGAACCATGTTATGATTTTGATGCCAATCTGGACAAAACCATTAAACAATTTATGGGAATGGGAGATACTTATACCGGCAAGATCAATATCCGTAAAATGGCATCCGCAGAGTTTATCGGTAAAATAGAGGATCTAAATGAACAGTATGATATGATTTATCTTGGCGCAAAGACCGGGACGATGAACACAGAAAATGGGAAAACGAAATATAATGATACTACAATGAATGGTCTGATTTATTCTCATGTGGGAGATTATTATGACTATTCCGGTGAAAGCTACAATGATCAGCACAGATTGCAGGATGCGTCATTGAATCATAAGATCAATGATAATAGTGATGATAAAAACAACAAGTCAACAACATATCGTGGTCCCGGTAATGACATGAATTCCACGAAATATAAGGAATTATTGCAGTATGTACAGGCCGGGTATCCTGTGGTAATTGCGGATGTATTTTTGAATGATGCCAAGGATGCTGCATCTACAAACACTATGGATAAAAATTCCTATTTTTATCAGTTTGTACAGCAGATTGTGTCAGCTAAGGATGCAACAACCGGCGAGTATCTCTATTGGCAGAAGAATGTATTTGCGGAGAGCCAGTTATTGGAGGCGTCTTCTGATCTTGAGGAACGTCAACGCAGATTCTGTAATTATTTGAATTTGTCTAAGCTGTCCGTGGACTGGGTAACAAATATCTCCGGCGAACGTCCTTATCCGGAGGAACTGTCCTATGGTGACAACCAGAATGATCCAAACCAGACGTATCTGTCTGCGATTGATGGTAAGTATCAGCTACAGTATATATTTACCTTGGACAATAGAGTCGCTTCATCGGTAACAGCTTCTTATGACTGTAAGCTGTTTGTTGATAAGAACTCTGATGGACGGTTCCTCGGATCAGATGCTATTGGCAATAATAGCAATAATTCAGAGGAATTGACCGGAATCAATGTATATATTAGGAACGGTGATGCATGGAATAAAGTAGAGCCGATCAATAACAATGGTTCTGCGCATTATGAATTGCGTACCGGAAATGTATATAAAGTAATGCGGCAGCTGCCGGATGATTATGTGGGTGTCATACCATGGAAAATTGTATTTTATGATAATGCTGATCCGTTGGTCAGAACTGCAAGATCCGGATATACTGCTGTGCAAGTGCAGGGAGAACGCAAAAAGATCAGGATTTTACAGTTAAAATCGGATAATGGTAATAATTGGGATCTGGCAAACGATGGTAATTTTAAAACTTATATAAGTAATCTTAAGGACTGGGATGTTCAGGTAGACAGTGTATCGGTAATTGAGCTGTTAAGAGATAGATTGCATATTTATAATATCAGTGATACAGATATAGAGAATTGTTATGTGAAGTCATATGAATATTTTCAGACCTATGATATGTTGATTTTAGGATTTGCAGATAGTTACCGGTTCGGTTATGATTATCGGTGGTATGATGTGTCAGAAAGTCAGAAGGATGGTCATACCAATTTGTATACGGACAAACTAAGTGGTGCCAGAAAAAATCTGGCGGTAGGCCGGGCAGTACGTGACTATATAGAGTCCGGAAGAAGTGTATTGTTTACGCATGATACCACGTCATATATCAATGATATGTATAGCAGGCGGCAATATAACGATAACGGAACCGCTGAGAGTAACGATAACGGATGGTACTGGGGATATGAATTCAATAAGACCATCCGGGCTTCCGTAGGTTTGGACAGATACGGAGAACTGAAGGAATACTATAAGCAGATGGTGGCCTGGGCTCCAAACGATACCGAGAGACAACACTACCAGAAATATCTGGATACTTTGAATACGTATCAGTATGATACTCTCAAGATACCAAATACAGACATTAACCTGAATCAGAAGGAAGGGCTTACGAAATACACGGTAGCTCGATTCCTGAGGAAACAGTTGGATAGTTTACAAGGCAATAAGTCCTATAAGGGCAGTCTTTTCCCTGTAAATAATGAGTTATTATATGATGCCGGATTTAGGGGAAAGTATTGGGATGCTGGATGGAATAAGGCCAGCTACATGCTGAAAGGAGATTACTGTTTGGAAGGTGCTTCCCCACCGGCTCTGAAAGCGACACAGGTGAATGAAGGACAGATTACGCAGTATCCTTATTTGATCTCTAAAGACGAAATAAAAGAAATCAATCAGCGGAAGAGCCTGAAGGTAAGTTCAACGCATTATCAGTGGCTGCAGCCCAATATGGAATTGGACCGTGATGGTGATGGAAGAAGTGATATTGTAGTATGGTATTGTCTGTCGGATATTTATGACTCAAATGTTCAATCTACCAATATTTACAGCATTTGTCCCAATGATGTCGTAAATAATTATTACATTTATACCATGGGTAATGTTACCTATTCCGGAGCAGGTCATTCCAGACCGGATGAAGGTGCGGAGATGAAGCTTTTCGTCAATACGATTATTGCAGCATATAATGCCGGTGTATCAGCACCTCGCATATCGTTCAGGGATGATAATGGCTATGACATGGAATCCATTTATGTGATCAGCGATCCTGCAAACAATACGATCCTGAAGGCGGCAGATCAGGGTAACATCAGATCCACCGAAGCAGGAGATGTGGTCAGTGTGAAGTTCGTAGCGGAAGATGCTAATATCTTAAGCGGTAACCCGCAGATCTGCGTAGAATTCTACAGATCCGCCGGTACAGCTGCCGACGCAAAGACAGTGGAAGGAATCACTGAAAAGGTAGTTCCGCTGAATGTGTCGTCTGTAAAAGATACTTCGGGTAATGCCGTAGCGGTTCAAAATGGTCACTATGTGGTTGGCAACAACCTGACCTATACCGTGACTTATCCGTTGTCGGAGATGGGATTGTTCAATGCGGATTCCGGTGTTGTCAGATCCGACGCCGAGGCGATGAATGTATACGTTCGGGTCTACACTATGTTTGAAAACGGCTCCAAAACCACTCCCACGAATACCGATAGCATCACTATCAGTGCTCAGGAGCTGTTCGAACTGGATTAAACTTTTAAAAAGTAATATTGCACAAAAAGCAGAGTTGTGAGAAATAACCAATTTCCACAGCTCTGTTTTTGTATGGTTTTTCCTGAATGATTTCCGCGGAATTCCCTTGTGGAATTCAAGTACTTGTGCTATAGTAATCACATCTACAGAAAGTCTATATAGCTAAGATTTCAAAGATATCTTTTATGGGTATCATGATGCACGTAAAGTGCAGTCAGTGGCGTATCGCCGGGGATTCATTTTTTTACAATCAGATAGGCAGGACAGAGACTGCGTCGGAGCGTGCTTTAGGGATTTCTCTGTCTGTTTGACTAATCGATAAGAGACAGAGAGGAGTATTTATTGGAACTGAATGATATTGTAACGAAGAATTTTGAAAGTTATGCAGATGTAGCAGCGGATATTGTGAATGCATTACTACATGAGGGAACTGTGGTGGTGACTGGAGATGAGATGCTTACAGCTGCAACGGAGAGTCTATATGCAGACAGCACGAATACATTGCACAATCAACTGGAAGATGTCGCAAAATACCATGTGACAGGCGGAATGCCAAGAGCCTTGTATCTGTTTGCAAATCAGACGAAAGTGGATAAAGGGATGATACTGCGCAAAGCGGGATACATTGGCGGAGAGTACCGCAGGCAGTACGAGAAACAGAATCACGGATTATATCCGGTGATAGAACTGGTTCTATATTGGGGGACTGCAAGATGGAAGGCGAGTAGCAATTTGCGACAGTTAATAGACGGTAGCAAAAGCAAGATTGCAGAGACTACATGGAAATATGTAGATGATATGCAGCTTCATGTGTGGGAAATGCGATATCTCCCGAAGGAGATCCGCGAACGTTTTCATAGCGATATGCGTATTGTATTGGATTATCTTGCAGAAGGTAACGCATATCGTTCAGACCAAAAAATAATTCATAAAGAGGCTACTATCAAAATACTACGGGTATTGTCCGGAGATAAAAACGTGGATGATACCGAAGAAATATTAAAAGCATTAGATATTGCAGAGGAGGATGAGATCAGCATGTGTGAATTGTTTGACCAGTATACGAGAAGAGGAAGAGAAGAAGGTGTTAGAGGGATAATTATAACATGTAAGGAATTTAATATAAATTATGATGATACTATGTTGAAACTTAGAAAAAATTTGAATATTACTGAGAGTGAAGCAATAGAAGGTATGAAAAAATTTTGGTGAATTGATAAATAGCAGAAAGGTGTACTGAATATGTGTGAATTGTTTGACCAATATTGGAGAAAAGGTTACATTCAAGGATACATTCAAGGATATACCATTACAGGAAAATGTTATAATGTTGCATATGAAAATATTTTGCAGAATTTATGCAAGGAATTGAATATATCAAAGGAAGAAGCAGAAGAACAGATGAAGCTTTATTGGTAAAAAGATATTGACTTTTATTTCTTACTATGCTAAATATATACTATACCTACTGGAACAGTAGGAATATAGAAAATGGTATCAATGTCGATGGCTTTTGACCACGACATTATACATAGGCATAGGAGGAGAAGAAGATGGCATTTGCAGCAGAGACCATTTGTGTCCAGGGAAGTAATGAGAGAAGGGATCCGTTTGGAGCCATCAGCATGCCCATCTATCAGAATGCGGCGTATGCTCATCCGGGACTGGGTAAGAGCACAGGATATGATTATTCCCGTTGCGGTAACCCTACAAGAGATGAAGTGCAGAAGACGGTTGCCCTGTTGGAACAGGGAACGGAAGCTTTGGCACTTTCTACCGGTATGGCAGCGATCACCGCATTGATGGAGATTTTTTCTCCTGGGGATCATCTGATTGCTACGGATGATCTGTATGGCGGTACATTAAGACTTTGGAACACGATCAGCCATAAGAATGGAATATCGGTAGATTGTGTGGATACTTCAAATGTGGAGACTGTGAAGGCGGCGATACGTCCGGAGACGAAAGCGATTTATCTGGAGACTCCGTCCAACCCTATGATGAAGGTCGCAGATATTCAGGCAATCGCAGAATTGGCACACGCGCATGAATGCCTTCTGATCGTTGATAATACCTTTTTATCCCCGTATTTTCAGAAGCCGCTTACGTTAGGTGCGGATATTGTAGTGCACAGCGGTACGAAATACCTGGAAGGACATAACGATACATTGTCCGGATTCCTGGTAGTAAAGGATGATGCCCTGTATCAGCAGCTGAACAATATTTATAAGACGACAGGAGCCTGTCTGTCTGCGTTTGATAGTTGGCTATTGCTTCGAGGGATCAAGACTCTGGCTGTACGTATGGAACAGCATCAGAAAAATGCTCTTGCGATCGCACACTGGCTGGAACAGAGACCGGAAGTGGAGAAGGTATATTATATCGGTCTGGATTCGAGACCGGATAAGGCGCTGATCGACAGACAGTGCAGCGGATACGGTGGAATGATCTCATTCCGATTGAATTCTGCAGAGAAAGCTGTTAAGATTTTGGAGAGCGTTAAATTGATCCGTTTTGCGGAGAGTCTGGGCGGCGTGGAAAGCCTTCTGACCTATCCGATGAAGCAGACCCATGCAGATGTACCGGTAGAGGTGCGTGAAGCTTTGGGAGTGGATGAGAAGCTTCTGAGAATGTCCGTAGGTATTGAGAACATTGATGATCTGCTGGCAGATTTAGAGCAGGCGTTTGCTTAGTGTGGGTGTAACCTGGTATATATAGTAGTTCAGCCAGCTCTGTGGAGAGCTTCACAGAGGGCGAGCAACGATGCGACGTGTCAGGGCGTGCAGAAGGTCTGGAAGAATGCATGCGACCGATAAAATTTAATCTGCAGCCTGGAGCCACAGGCAGAAAGTTTGCAGGTTGACGAAAGGTAAGTGAATTCGTATGACTAGATACAATTTTGATAAGATTACGAACCGGAAGGGAACGAATTGTCTGAAATATGATTTTGCGGTGGAGAGAGGAAAGCCGGCAGATGTGCTGCCCCTGTGGGTGGCGGATATGGATTTCCCGGTATCCGAAGAGATCACGAAGAGTCTTCATGCTGCGGTAGAACATGGAATCTACGGCTATACCCAGCCAAAGGATGCTTACTACAATGCTGTGATGAACTGGATGGAGAGGAATCATAATTGGAAGACGGAGAGGGAATGGATCGTGAAGACTCCGGGTGTGGTATTTGCTCTCGGTGCAGCGGTTAAAGCATTTACTGATCCGGGAGATGCTATACTGATTCAGAATCCGGTGTATTATCCGTTTACTAATATTATCCGTGACAATGACCGGAGAGTAGTTGACAATACATTGATCTATGAGAAAACGGCTGGGCAGAGTGGAGATAATGGATACCGGATTGATTTTGAAGATTTTGAGCGTAAGCTTGAGCAGGAACATATAAAACTGTTTATTCTGTGCAACCCTCACAACCCGGTGGGCAGAGTGTGGACGGCAGAGGAACTGCAGAAGCTGGGAGAGATCTGCCTGCGCCACCATGTGATCGTGGTCAGCGATGAGATTCACAACGATTTTGTCTATCCCGGATATGAGCATACGGTGTTTGCCACCGTGGATCCCCGTTTCGCTGAGTTTACTGTGACCTGTACGGCGCCCAGCAAGACCTTTAACCTGGCGGGACTTCAGATATCCAATATTTTTATCCCCAATGAAAAGCTTCGTAAAGCATTTCAGACAGAGATTGACAAGACCGGTTATGATGAACCTAATGCATTGGGGATCGTGGCGTGTGAAGCAGCCTATCGTGCAGGAGAAGACTGGCTGGATCAGTTGAGAGCTTATTTGCTTAAGAATCTGAATTTCTTACGGAATTTTTTACAGGAGAAGATTCCACAGATTCATCTGGTGGAGCCGGAAGGTACCTATCTGGTATGGCTGGACTGCAGTGAGTTGGGAATCACCGGTGAGGAGCTGGATCAGTTCATCGTGGACAAAGCAGGACTTTGGCTGGACGGAGGATCCATGTTCGGACCCAGCGGAGCCGCTTTTCAACGTGTGAACATCGCCTGCCCCAGAGCTACGTTACAACTGGCGCTGGACAAGCTGAAGACAGCAATAGACAGTTTGAAATGAGGATTTGATCGATTTCGCGAGACCGTTCCGGAGAATGATATTTATTGACAGATTCACCAGATCACTCCGGGGTATGAGATACATTGACAGATTCACGAGACCGTTCCGGAGTAGCATAATATTGCCGGAAATTTGGTATATTTTTACATTCTTGTCCATATACTGTAACATATCAGGCCATTCATGATAGATTATGATAGTTCCTACGGAACCTGTGATCTCTGATGAATGGTCATGCTTTATCGGATCACGCGGCAGGAATCTTGATCCGCAGATCCATAGGATTGCCATCAGGAAAGGAGCACACAGTATATGCCAAGAGGACAGAGAAAATCCCTGGAGGAAAAGATCCAGGCAAAACAGGAGTTGATCAATGCGTTAAATATCCGCATGGAATCAGAACAACGTGAGTTAGAAGAATTGTTTGAACAGAAGAAGCGTAAAGAACTGGAAGCGGTGAGTGACATCATCGAAGATGCCGGCCTGGCACCGGAGGAAGTCACGGAAGTCTTACAGCAGTATATTGAGAGCCGTAGGGCAAATGCATCATGATCGCTTATTGTATTTTATCGGAAGGACCGGACGAACCGGTCCTTTTTGCTGTATAGAAAATGATAGGATTGATTACCTTTAATTAAGAAATAGAGTCAATGTCAAGAGAATTTTTAGGTAGGGAATTATTGATTTAGAGGAAATATTGCGTAATGATCTGCTGCACCTGATCCGTGGAAATGGGGCATTTGCTTGTCTCATAAGTGGTGATCAGCTGCATGGATGGGAAGATTCCGTTATAGCAGTAGGTTTTCAGCTTGTTGCAGGCAGTATCACAATAAGGCGCATTATCCATCATACCGAAATGCTCCCAGTAGAAGATTTTATTCGTAACCGGATGTAAAATCGTAAAATCCGGATAAGCCGTGAACTCCTTTAACGGCAGCGCCGCTTCATAGCGATAAGGGATTTGGTTGGTATAGAGCAGATTCGATATGATAACTTCAGATTTTGAGCGGACTTTATGCCCGGCCAGCGTGGTATGGATCAGATTTTCCGGATGAGAAGGATTGGTTTCATAGCTCTCCGCACGCCATTTCTGCGCAGACACCGGAAGCTTGTCCTTTGCAAAATAGCTTTGCAGTAATGGGTAATAAGGAGAAGACTCTGCCAACAGGTCAGAGGATGTCAGAGGCTTGGAACGATTGACTGCTGAATTCTTTTTTTCATGGGATTTTATATAAAAATTGAGCAGGGAGAGTTCTTCTTCGGCTTCAAACAGTAGAAGAGAGTAATATTTCTTTAAAGCCATAACTTCCGCGAGAGAACGATTTGACTTTGAGCAATATACAGACTGCTCCTTATTTTTAATAACCCAGCGGTGGTAAGAACCATTTTTTTGAATAGATAATTCTCCTTCCGGAAAAGTAGAAAGCTTGTGACGCAGGTAGTCACATTGTGCCTGCAATTTGTTAAGGTGGGCGTCTAAATTTTGGATCATGCAAACTCCTTTCGAAATGTTTTGGTGTAAATAGGGGGAAATAGCGGAAAAAAATACAAAAACAATGGATTTTCAAGTGAAAAAAGGGGGAATTGTATCAGATTTAATAAAAAAGGCAAATTTGATATAAAAAAAGAAGAAATATAAGAAATTTTGTACTAAAACAGCCCCAAAACAGCTTATAGCGAAAATGACCAACAGGAAACTGCACATATGTATTGTGCCGTAGATGTCACTACATATAGGTGGAGATCACGATGTCACAGGCGCTGCGCACACGAGCAAATAGTGTTATGATTCGTGCGGCATGAAACCATGCAGAAAATTAGGACGGCGGCTGCTTAATATTAAAACACATTATAGCATGATATACGGAAGCTTGAAAAGAGATTTGTTAAGAAAAAATAATTGGTGAAAAATAATTGGGATGTCAAAAACACCCGCAGCAGGGATTCTGCGAATCCCCAGCTGTGGGTGCAGCCATTACTGCAAATTACCGCCACATATCAAAAATAGTTTCTTTATTCCTCACCCTCGCCCTTTTTCAGATTCTTCTGGGCGGTGGAGAGCATGAGCTTGATTCGGTTGAGCTGGTTGACTTCGCTGGCACCGGGATCGTAGTCGATGGCCACGATGTTGGAGGAAGGATATGCCTTCCGCAGGGCTTTGATGACGCCCTTACCTACGACGTGGTTCGGCAGGCAGCCGAAGGGCTGGGTACATACGATGTTCGGTACGCCTTCCTTGATCAATTCCACCATCTCACCGGTTAAGAACCACCCTTCACCGGTCTGGTTGCCGATGGATACGATGGGCTCCGCATAGGAGACGATCTTGTAGATGCTGGTGGGGGCATCGAAATGCTTACTTTCTTCAAATGCCTTCACGGCAGAGCCGCGCAGGATATGCTCGATCGCCCAGATGCCCAGCGCGGAGATCTTCGCAGTCTTTTTGCTGGTGCCTAAGTGCTCTGCTTTGTAGATCTGGTTGTAGAAGCAGTATAGCATGAAGTCGATCAGGTCGGGAACCACAGCTTCCGCACCTTCACTCTCTAACAGTTCTACCAGATGGTTATTGCCGGCAGGAGAGAACTTCACCAGGATCTCGCCGACCACGCCGACGCGGGGCTTCTTGATATCAAGTACCGGTATCGCATCGAAATCCCGGATGATCTCGGTACACATCCTGCGGAACTTGCCTATACTGATATGCTTTGCGGATACGAACTTCTGTACCTTCTTAAGCCATTCTCTATGTAAGGCATCCACAGACCCCGGAGTTGCTTCATAAGGACGCATCCGGTAAACACAACGCATGAAGATATCACCGAACTCGGCACCTACCGCTGCACGCAGCATCAGATCTGCGTTCAGGTGGAAGCCGGGATTGCTCTCGATACCCGCCAGGTTCAGGGAGATGACAGGGATCTGCTCCATGTCTGCTTTCTTCAGGGCACGGCGGATGAAGCCGATATAGTTCGTCGCACGGCATCCGCCACCGGTCTGGCTCATGATAATGGCGGTCTTGTTCAGGTCATATTTGCCGGACAGCAGAGCTTCCATGATCTGTCCGACTACCAGCAGGGAGGGATAGCAGGCATCGTTGTTAACATATTTCAGACCTACATCCACAGAGTGCTTGTTGTCATTGTCCAATACGACGAAATTGTAACCGCAGGCATTGAACGCAGGCTGCAGGATCTCAAAGTGGATCGGGGACATCTGCGGACAGATGATGGTGTAGTCCTTGCGCATCTCTTCGGTAAACGGTACCTTCTCAATAGCGGAAGAACGGATGGTGCGGTGCTTGCCCAGCTTCTCACGGACACGGATCGCGGACAACAGGGAACGGATACGGATACGTGCCGCACCCAGGTTGTTGACTTCATCGATCTTTAAGCAGGTGTAGATTTTGTCGGAGCCGGAGAGGATATCGTTCACCTGATCGGTGGTAACGGCATCCAGACCGCAGCCGAAGGAATTCAGCTGGATCAGATCCAAATTCTCAACCGTCTTCACATAGCTTGCAGCGGCGTAAAGTCTTGAGTGATACATCCACTGGTCGGATACGATCAGTGGACGCTCCGGTTTTGCCAGATGGGAGATGGAATCCTCGGTCAGCACAGCCATATCGTAGGATGTGATCAGCTCGGGAATTCCGTGGTTGATCTCCGGGTCCACATGATAAGGACGGCCTGCCAGCACGATACCGCGCTTGCCGGTCTGACGTAAGTATTCCAGCGTTTCTTCGCCCTTTTTCTCCATATCGTGACGGGCATTTGCCAGCTCCTGCCAGCCCTTTTCGCAGGCTGCAGCAATCTCAGCAGCGGGAATCTCGGTGAATTCCTTCGTCAGTGCATCCGTCACCGTTCCCAGATCCCTGAAGGACATGAACGGATTGCGGAAGGTGATCTCACCGCCGGCAATTTCCTCCACGTTATTCTTGATATTCTCGGAATAAGAAGTAACGATGGGGCAGTTGTAATGGTTGTTCGCATCTTCGAACTCATTACGCTCATAGAACAGCGCAGGATAGAAGATGAACTTAATACCCTGTCGGATCAGCCAGGTCACATGACCGTGCGCCAGCTTTGCCGGGTAACACTCGGATTCACTGGGGATGGACTCAATACCGAGCTCGTAGATCTTACGATTGGAGCTGGGAGAGAGCACCACGCGGTAGCCCAGTTCGGTGAAAAATGTGAACCAGAACGGATAGTCCTCGTACATATTCAGTACTCTGGGGATACCTACCACACCTCTGGGAGCCTTGTCGGCGTCCAGAGATTCATAGGAGAATAATCTATGTAATTTATATTCGTATAAGTTCGGTACATTATGGGCATTCTTCTGACCACCGATACCGCGTTCGCAACGATTGCCGGAGATGAACTGACGGCCGCCGGAGAATTTGTTGATGGTCAGACGACAGTTGTTGGTACAACCCTTACATTTTGCCATACTGGTCTCGAACTGCAGGTCGCAGATCTTCTGATAATCCAGCATGGTGGTCACATAACCGTCCTCGTAATGCTCTCTGGCGATCAGCGCTGCACCGAAAGCACCCATGATACCGGCAATGTCGGGACGGATGGCCTTGCAGCCTGCAATTTTCTCAAAGCTGCGCAGAACGGCATCGTTGTAGAAGGTACCGCCCTGTACCACGATATTTTTACCAAGCTCTGACGCATCGGAGACTTTGATCACCTTAAATAAAGCATTCTTGATAACGGAGTAAGCAAGTCCTGCGGAGATATCCGCTACGGAAGCGCCTTCCTTCTGTGCCTGCTTTACCTTGGAGTTCATGAATACGGTACAACGGGTACCCAGGTCGATGGGATGCTCTGCAAACAGGGCAGCCTGTGCAAAATCCTGCACGGTGTAGTTCAGGGATTTCGCAAAGGTCTCGATAAAGGAACCGCAGCCGGAGGAGCAAGCCTCATTTAACTGCACACTGTCTACGGTCTGATTCTTGATCTTGATGCACTTCATGTCCTGACCGCCGATGTCTAAGATACAGTCGACGCTGGGATCGAAGAAAGCAGCGGCATAGTAATGTGCCACGGTCTCTACTTCGCCGTCATCTAACAGGAAAGCAGCCTTCATCAGCGCCTCGCCGTAACCGGTGGAACAGGAGCGCACGATCTCCACACCCTCGGGCAGGAGAGAGTAGATCTCCTTCAGGGAACGGATCGCCGTCTTCAACGGACTTCCGTCATTGCCGGAGTAGAAGGAATATAACAGGGATCCGTCCTCGCCCACCAGTGCGATCTTCGTGGTGGTGGAACCGGCATCGATACCCAGGAATGCTTTGCCCTGATAGGACTGCAGATCACCGGTGGTTACATGATGCTTACTGTGACGCTCCACGAACTCTTTGTAAGCCGCCTGATCAGCAAACAGGGGCTCCATACGTTCCACTTCAAATTCCATCTTGATATCGGAGGACAGCTTTTTTACCATATCGGACAGGCTGATGCAGACATCTTCCTTTGCATTCAATGCGGAGCCAATGGCTGCGAACAGATGAGAGTTGTCCACATCGATGATGTGCTCGTCATCCAAATTTAAAGTACGGATGAAAGCGGCCTTTAACTCAGACAGGAAATGTAACGGTCCGCCTAAAAATGCTACATGACCGCGGATCGGCTTACCGCATGCCAGACCGGAGATGGTCTGGTTCACCACAGCCTGGAAAATAGAAGCAGACAGGTCTTCCTTGGTAGCACCTTCGTTGATCAGTGGCTGGATATCAGTCTTGGCAAATACACCACAGCGGGCTGCAATGGTGTAGAGAGATTTATAATCCTTCGCATATTCGTTTAAGCCCGAAGCGTCCGTCTGGAGCAGACTTGCCATCTGGTCGATAAAGGAACCGGTACCGCCGGCGCAGATGCCGTTCATACGCTGTTCCACATTACCGCCTTCGAAATAGATGATCTTCGCATCCTCACCGCCAAGTTCGATAGCTACATCGGTCTTGGGTGCCAGCTCCTGCAGGGAGGTAGCCACGGCTACCACCTCCTGTGTAAAAGGAACGCCCAAGTGATTGGCTAACGTCAGTCCGCCGGAGCCGGTGATCATGGGGTGCAGCTGCAATTCTCCCAGCTGATCATAGGCTTTCTTAAGGAGACCGGACAGAGTCTCCCGGATATTGGCGAAGTGACGCTCATAATCGGAAAATAAAATATTGTGGTTTTCATCTAAAATCGCAATCTTGACAGTGGTAGAACCGATATCTATGCCGAGTGTTGCGTATTTTTCCTTTGAATTCATGTGATACATCCTTCCTGATAAAATGCTGTAACTATTCAGAAGGTCAATGATGAGTTACAGAATTACTTCTTAATATATGCGGGTTTTCTTTCAAAAAACTTTTTTCATTATACGACAAAAAAAACCATAATGCAACGAACAAAGAAAAAACGATGTCGTTAAAATTGTGTAAAGAAAAAATTAAATAAATAGTAATTCTATAAACTTTTGAACGTGCGGTTTACTTATTGTCCTGTGGATGTTACAATCTCGATAGAGAAAAAACGAATAGGTAATTAATAGAAACGGAGAAACGACTTTATGAGCAAATTTGAGAAAAAATTCGGCAAATATGCCATTCCGAACCTCACACTCGTACTGATCATGTGCTATGTGGCGGGATATATCATCCAACTGATGGGAGCTGCAGGCGGTACGAACCTGCTGGGCTTTTTGACACTGGATCCTTACCGGATCCTGCACGGACAGATCTGGAGACTGGTGACCTGGGTGATCGTGCCCCCTGACAGCCTGGACATTTTTACGATCATTATGTTGTTTTTCTATTACAGTCTGGGGTCTACTCTGGAGCGCACCTGGGGGACCTACCGTTATAATGTGTATATTTTCTCAGGCATGTTGTTCACCATTATCGGAAGCTTTCTGTGCATGGGATTTGCTTACCTGATCACCGGAGGTATGGCTGCCGAGGCAGCGTCTGTGTTATTTTACCGTGGTTCTTATGCATTCAGTACCTATTACATCAACCTGTCGATCTTCCTTGCCTTTGCAGCAACTTATCCGGATATGCAGGTGCTCTTAATGTTCGTGATTCCCGTAAAAGTAAAATGGATGGGAATCCTGGATGCCGTTTTGATGGTTTACTATGTGATTGTAGGCAGCCTGTTTACGAAATTTGCAATTGTGGCATCCTTACTTAATTTTGTGTTATACTTTTACAGAATGCACAAAAGCCGCATCTCGCCGAAACAGATGCACCGCAGGGCTCAATTTGAGAGAAAAACAAACGAAGGCAGAGCTAAAGCTACGAGACATAAATGTGCGATCTGCGGCAGGACGGAAGAGGACGATCCGAGCCTGGAGTTCCGTTTCTGTTCTAAATGCAACGGCAACTACGAATATTGCCAGTATCATCTGTTTACCCATGAGCACGTGAAGTGATGTACACTTTCGAGAGTACGAAGCACGGAGAAAGTGTATTATTATAAAGGAGAATTTTTATATGAACAAAGAAATATTATTTGCCCAGACCTTAGAGCAGGTCCGCAAGACCGCCAAGGAGCAGGGGAACTGCATCAGCGAAGAACAGGTAAAGGATGCCTTCGCGGAACTTGACTTAAGCGGTGAACAATTGCAGATGGTATTTGACTATCTGTTGAAACATAAAATAGGTATCGGACAGCCCATGGATCCCGACGAATTCCTGACGGATGAGGAAAAGGATTATTTACAGGAATATCTGGACGAGGTGGCGGAGTTACCCACCTACACTGATGGGGAGAAGCTGGCATTTGCTATGTCTGCCATGGCAGGTGAGGCGGATGCGCAGCAGCGCCTGATCGAGATTCATCTGGCAGATGTGGCGGAGATCGCGAAGCTTTACGCCGGACAGGGCGTTCTGCTGGAGGATCTGGTAGGTGAAGGTAATCTGGCACTGTCTTTTGGTGTTACTATGCTGGGCAGTCTGGAGAAACCACAGGAAGTGGAAGGAATGCTGGGTAAGATGATCATGGATGCCATGGAAGAATATATTGCCGAGCATGCGGAGAATTCCAAGATCGACAAGCGGGTGGAAGACAAAGTCAACAAGGTGGCGGACAAAGCCAGAGAACTGGCGGAGGAATTGCAACGCAAGGTGACCATAGAGGAACTGATGGAGGAGACCGGCATGTCCCGCAAAATGATCGAGGATGCGGTGCGGATGAGCGGTTTTAAGATTGAGGATATCGACAACAATGCAAAAGACAGTTTATGAGAACTATAAATACAGCCTGCAGGACACGGCAAAGGTCTACATAGGTGCAAAATATACTTTTGCAGAGCTTTTGGAGCAGGATGATGTGGCGTTTAAATTCCGCCTGATCGTGGAACGCTATATTTTAGCGGAAAAGGAAGTGGATCCCGAGGATACGCTGGAAACCCATCTGTATTATTTGAAGCCGGACAGCTTTCTGGTCAAGATCTACGACCGGATCAAGGCAAGAGTGAAGATCAATATCATCGAGGAGAAAAAAGGGATCTTCGGCAGAGGGAAGAAACGGTATGTGACGAAGGAGCTGAACATCCGGGAACTGACCGCCATGACCCCGGAAGAAAAAGAGGCAAAGGGCGTCGTGATCCAGGAAATCTCCATGAGCAAGCTGGCACTGGCAGGCTTTTGATAGATTAAGCTCACCCATAGAAAGCATACGCGACTGCTTGCAGGCAGCGAAGGCTTTCTATGAGGGGAGCAAACGAACATGAGCAAGAAGGACGATAGTCCGAATTGCGAATGGGCGTTACGATTTCGGGAGCTCGAAGAGCGGAGAAATCGATTAAGCTAAAAAGTAGGAGACGTAAATAAATGAGAGTAGAAGATTTATCCACATACGAGATCATAGAGAAACGGGAGATCCCCGACATCAACAGCGTGACCTATCTGTGCCGTCATAAGAAGACAGGAGCAAGAGTGGCACTGGTATCCAATGACGATGAGAACAAAGTATTTTACATTGGTTTCCGTACCACCCCGAAGGATTCCACCGGCGTGGCACATATCCTGGAGCACTCTGTATTATGCGGCTCGAAGGAATTCCCGGTGAAGGATCCTTTTGTGGAACTGGTAAAAGGTTCTTTAAATACTTTTTTAAATGCCATGACCTATCCGGATAAGACCGTATACCCTGTGGCAAGCTGTAATGACAAGGATTTCCAGAACCTGATGCATGTCTATCTGGATGCCGTATTTTACCCGAATATTTATAAAAACGAATCCATTTTCCGGCAGGAAGGCTGGCATTATGAGCTGGAAGGTGACGAGGAAGAGCTGAAGGTCAACGGCGTGGTCTACAATGAGATGAAGGGAGCATTTTCTTCTCCGGATGATGTGCTGGAGAGGGAGATCATGAACTCTCTGTATCCGCATACCACCTATGGCTGTGAGTCCGGAGGCGATCCGGAGGTGATCCCGGAACTGACGTATGAAGAGTTTCTGGATTTTCACCGGAAGTTCTATCATCCCTCCAACAGCTATATCTATCTCTATGGTAACATGGATATGGCGGAGAAGCTGACCTTTATCGACGAACATTATCTGTCTGCTTACGATGCTCTTAAGGTGGACTCCGAAGTGACCGAGGAGCCGGCTTTCGACAAGCCCGGCCGTATTGTCAGAGACTGTCCCATCGGCGAGGGAGAGGACGAAGAAGAGAATACCTATCTGTCCCAGAACTTCTGCGTCGGTGACAGCCTGGATCCGAAGCTTTACATTGCTTTTCAGATCCTGGACTATGCGCTGTGCTCCGCACCGGGTGCACCCTTAAAGCAGGCGCTGGTAGACCGTGGCATTGGCAAGGATGTCTACAGCATCTACGAGAACGGTATCCGTCAGCCATATTTCAGTGTCGTGGCGAAGGACACTTCCGTAGAAAAAGAACAGGAATTTTTACAGGTAACGGAAGAAGTACTCGAGAAGATGGCAGCGGAAGGCTTCGACGAGAAGGCATTGCTTGCCGGTATCAATTACTACGAATTCAAATACAGAGAGGCAGATTTCGGTTCTTATCCCAAGGGACTGATGTATGGTTTACAGGTGCTGGACAGCTGGCTGTATGACGACAGACTGCCGTTCATTCATATCGAGGCGAACGATACCTTTGCCGAGCTTCGTAAGGAAGTTAAGAGCGGATATTTTGAGGGCCTGGTACAAAAATACCTGCTGGACAATACGCACCGCAGCGTGGTGATCCTGCAGCCGAAGCTTGGACTTTTAGAGGAACAGGAACAGAAACAGCGTGAGAAAATGGCACAGGTGAAAGCAGCCATGAGTCCGGAAGAACTGGAAGCTGTAAAAGAGACCTTCCGTAAACTGAACGAGTTCCAGGAGAGTGAGGATGCGAAGGAAGATCTGGAGAAGATTCCTCTATTGAAGCGGGAGGATATGAAAAAAGAGGCGAATCTCCCGGTGAACGAGGTACGGAGTATTGGGGATACCACACTTTTGTATCATGATCTGTTTACCAACGGTATCGGATACTTACGTCTGATCTTCAGACTGGATCAGATCCCCGGAAAATATTTTCCGTATATCGGCATCTTAAAAGGCTGTCTTGGGCTCCTCAATACAGAAAACTATACTTATGGAGATCTCTATAATGAGATGAACCTGGTCACCGGCGGCATGGCTGCGGTGAACAATGTGTATGGCAGATTGCAGGATACGGATGAATTTACATTGACTCTGGAGCTGAAGACGAAGGTGTTCTATGATCGTATTGCGGATGCCATCGATCTGATGCGTGAGATCGTCATGACCAGTGATTTCACGGACACCAAGCGTCTCTATGAGATCCTGGCGGAGGGCAAGTCCCGCATGCAGGCACAGATGACGTCCGGCGGACATAGCGTGGCTGCCGGAAGAGCCATGTCCTACGGCAGTATTCCCGGAGCTGTCAGCGAGGAGATCTCCGGCATTCCGTTCTACCGCCTGATCACCGGTCTGGAAGCACATTTTGACGAGAAAAAAGAAGAACTGGTGGAGATCTTACAGACGTTATTAAAGATGATCTTCCGTCCGGAGAATCTCATGGTGGATTTCGTCGGTGAAGAGAAGGCAGTGGGATTGTTGGATGCCCCGGTGGAAGCCTTCAAGGCAGCACTCTATACCGGATCCGTGGAAAAAGCACATTATATTCCGGAAGTCTCCCGGAAGAACGAAGGCTTCTTAACCTCCGGTCAGGTCAATTATGTATGTCGTGCCGGTAATTTCCGCAAGAGCGGACTGAAATATACCGGAGCCCTAAGAGTGCTGAAGGTCATGCTGGGCTATGAATATCTGTGGGTCAATGTCCGTGTAAAGGGCGGCGCCTACGGCTGTATGTGCAGCTTCGGCAGATCCGGTGACAGCTATTTTGTCTCATACAGAGATCCCAATCTTGGCAAGACGATTGATGTATATGAGAAGGCAGCGGATGCCATTGCGGAATTTACCGCGGATGAGCGTACCATGACCCAGTATATCATCGGTGCTGTCAGCGATCTGGATGTGCCTATGAATCCGGCAGCGAAGGGACTGTATTCTCTGAGTGCCTATATGACGGGGCTGGACGATGCAGCATTACAGAGAGAACGTGACGAGCTGCTGTCCGCTACCGTAGAGGATATCCGGGCACTGTCCGCGCATATCCGTGCATTTATGCAGGAGGATCTGCTCTGTGTCGTAGGCACGGCTTCTAAGATAAAGGAAGAACAGGAGAGATTCCTGAAGGTGGAAAATCTGTTTTAAAGCGGCAAAAGGAAAGCTGCGATTTTGCAAAAGTGGTTCTGAATCGTAAAAAGATCAAATAAATAAAGAACTTTTGTGATATTATTTCGTTTATAGGGGTGAACAATAAAAAGTCAACAGCAGGCGGATCCGACAGGCTGTCAGGATGCCGTCCGCAGAACGGAGAGGGTTATGAAAAAACGAAACTTTGAAACAAAGATCATTACAGGGTTACTCACTGCCGGCATGATATTATCGCTGACCGCCTGCGGCAGCTCATCGAAGGACAGTAACGGCATCAGTGATCTCATGGATGCGGATTATTCTGCTGCTTCCAATGAGGCAGCTGCCACGGAGGTGTCCGCTGAAGGCGGATTTGGCATGACAGAGGGGTACGATTCCGCAAAAAACACCCAGGACACAGGTAATACAGTACCTGAGGAGTCTGCAGACACAGCTGTAGCAGACCGGAAGCTGATCAAGACCGTGAATATGGATGTCGAGACCAGGGAGTATGATAAGCTGTTAAGCGCGGTAGAGAATAAAGTAGCAGAGCTCGGCGGCTATATCGAAAGTCTGGATGCTTATAACGGCAGTACATATTATAGTTATCGTTCTACAAGGAACGCCAATCTGACCATCCGTATCCCGAAGGACAGACTGGAGGAGTTCCAGAATACGGTCTCAGAGCTGGGCAATGTGACCAGCCGTTCGGAGAATGTGCAGGATGTAACATTGACATATGTAGACCTGCAGAGCCACAGGGATGCCCTGCGGACGGAACAGGAGAGATTATTACAGCTTCTGGAGCAGGCAGAGAGTGTGGAAGATATTATTACCATCGAACAGCGTCTGTCGGATGTCAGATACCAGTTAGAAAGCATGGAATCCCAGCTTCGCAGCTATGATAACCGGGTTGACTACAGTACCGTATACCTTTATATTGATGAGGTAGAGGTCTATACACCTGTGGAAGAAGAGACCGTCTGGGAGCGTATTTCCACCGGATTTGTGGACAGTCTGAAAAATATAGGCGAGGGCTTGAAGGAAGCAGCGATCTGGTTCGTGATCCATATTCCTTATCTGGTAATCTGGGCGATCGTGATCGCTATTATCATCCTGATCCTGAAGAAGATCAAAAAGCGCACGAAGCGCATCCGCGCTGAGGAACAGAAAAAATTCGCCGAAGCGGAAGCAAAAATGCAGAAAACTCTGCAAAGTACAGAGGTAACAGAAAACAAGAAAGAACAGGAGAAATAGAAAATGAACGAAAATCCGGCATACAAATCCGGCTTTGCCACCCTGATCGGACGTCCCAACGTAGGGAAATCCACGCTGATGAACCGACTGATCGGACAGAAGATCGCCATCACATCCAACAAACCGCAGACCACGCGTAACCGTATCCAGACGGTACTGACGCTGGACGAGGGACAGATCGTATTCTTAGATACCCCCGGCATTCACAAGGCGAAAAACAAACTGGGCGATTACATGGTAAATGTGGCGGAGCATACGTTAAATGATGTGGATGTAATTTTGTGGCTGGTGGAGCCCACGAATTTCATCGGTGCCGGAGAACGTCATATCATCGAGCAGCTGAAAAAGACCAAGACTCCCGTGATCCTTGTGATCAACAAGACGGACACCGTGAAAAAGGACGATATCCTGGCATTCATTGACACCTACCGCAAGGAACTGGATTTCTGCGAGATCGTCCCGGTGTCCGCCTTAAAGGGCGACAACACGGATGTACTGATCCAGTGCATTTTGAAATATCTGCCCTACGGTCCGGCCTTTTATGATGAAGACACCATCACCGACCAGCCCATGCGTCAGATTGTTGCGGAGCTGATCCGGGAAAAGGCACTGCGTCTTTTATCCGAAGAGATCCCTCACGGCATTGCCGTGACGGTGGAGAGCATGAAAGAGAGAGGCAGCATCTGCGACATCGAAGCTACCATTATCTGTGAGAGAGATTCCCACAAGGGGATCATCATCGGTAAGGGTGGCCAGATGTTGAAAAAGATCGGTTCCCAGGCCCGCCCGGAGATCGAAGATATGCTGGAAATGAAAGTCAATTTACAGCTTTGGGTGAAGGTGAAGAAGGACTGGAGAGACAGCGATATCCTGCTCAAAAACTTCGGATATAATCCGAAAGACATTGAGATGGGCGAATAGAAAAGTAAAATTTGCAGACCCTATTTTTACAGAGGATGACACACTGATAAACTGATAAGAAGAGGGGGATGCGCAGGATGCAGTTCACGAATTACTGGCAGCAATTTGAACATACCGGCAGAGTGGAGGATTACCTGAATTATCTGCGGAGTACGGAGGGGACAGATTTTCCCAATGCGTGCTGTAGCAGCACCTCAGTGGACTGCAGGGCGGAAGGATGTACAGACCTTAACGCCCGGGAGGATGGATCATGCAGGAATCCCTGTATGTAACAGGAATTGTATTAAAACAGACACCGTTCGGTGAATATGACAGGATTGTGAGCCTGCTTACCAGAGAAAAAGGGAAGATCACTGCTTTTGCCAGAGGGGCGAGAAAACCGGGCAACCGGCTGGCGGCAGCGACCAACCCTTTTGCTTTTGGTACCTTTCGCCTCTATGAGGGGAGAACATCTTATACCATATCCGAAGCGGATATCCAGAATTTTTTTCCGGAACTTTTGACAGATTATATTGGAGCCTGCTATGGCATGTACTTTGCGGAAGTGGCGGACTTTTATTGCAGAGAAAATAACGATGAACGGGAGATGTTGAAGTTAGTGTATCAGTCTCTCAGAGCATTGTGTGCTCCGGCACTGCCCAATGAACTGGTACGCAGTATCTTTGAACTGAAAGCAATTGCAGTGAACGGAGAGTACCCCGGGCCGCCGGCAGGCCGCAGACTGGAGGAATCCACCCTGTATGCCTTAAGCTACATAGCACAAAGTCCCATAGAAAAATTATATACATTTACGGTATCGGACAAAGTTCTTGACGAACTGAAGGGAATTGCCTCGGAATATCGGAAACGTTTCATGGACAGGTCGTTCAAAAGTCTTGAAATACTCAAAACTCTATGTTAAAATCGGATATGGCTGATGCCAAAAAAGGAGACTCATTTATGAGGCACAATATCACAAAAAAGGTTATTTCGGCAATGCTGTCAGGTGTTCTGATGCTGTCCCTGGCCGGCTGCGGCAAGGCAGCAAAGCTTCCGGAGACGGTGGTGAATACTTCTCTGGTGGTGGAGAAGGATGGAAAAGTAGTATCCTATCTGGTGAATACGTTTGACAAGGATTTCTACAGTCTGGACGGCCTTACACAGATGGTACAGGAAGAAGCAGAGGAATTTAACGCCGCACATGCGGATGCAGCAGAACCCCCTATGGCTGTGAAGACAGTGCAGATGCTGGGAGACGGCGCTACGGTTCAGGTGGTGCAGGAATTCACCGATACGGAGAGCTATGCGGATTATAACGAACAGGAGCTGTTCTATGGAACCAGAGTGGAAGCACTGGCCGAGGGGATCAGCGTGGATCTGGGACTGGTAAGTGCCGCAGACGGTACGCCGGCGGAGGAGCAGAAGCTGAACAAGGCTCTGGATAAGAACCACATGATCATTACGAATGCAAGCGCATATATTTATTGTCCCTACCCGGTGCTGTATCTCAGTGAGGGAGTTGTCATGGGAGAGGACGGTTATGTGGATGCGTCACAGTCCGACGGTGTCGTTACGATACTGATGAAAAAGTAAGTTATACAGCAATACAAATATAGAGCAAGAAAGGTTTGGTACTGACATGGAAAAAACAATGGAGAAGATCGTAGCCCTGGCGAAGGCAAGAGGTTTTGTATATCCCGGTTCCGAGATTTACGGAGGCCTGGCAAATACCTGGGATTACGGTAACCTTGGCGTAGAGCTGAAGAACAATGTGAAAAAGGCATGGTGGCAGAAGTTTATTCAGGAGAGCCCCTATAATGTAGGTGTGGACTGTGCGATCCTGATGAATCCCCAGACATGGGTAGCCAGCGGACATCTGGGCGGTTTCTCTGATCCTCTGATGGATTGTAAGGAATGTCATGAGCGTTTCCGTGCGGATAAGCTGATCGAGGATTTCTGTGAGGAGAACGGTATTGCCATCGAAGGCAGTGTAGACGGCTGGAGCCAGGAAGAGATGAAGAATTTCATCGAAGAGCATAATGTTCCCTGCCCTACCTGCGGCAAGCATAACTTTACCGATATCCGTCAGTTCAACCTGATGTTTAAGACCTTCCAGGGTGTTACCGAGGATGCCAAGAACACCGTTTACTTAAGACCCGAGACCGCACAAGGTATTTTCGTTAACTTTAAAAATGTACAGAGAACTTCCCGTAAGAAGATTCCTTTCGGTATCGGACAGATCGGTAAGTCCTTCCGTAATGAGATCACTCCCGGTAACTTTACTTTCCGTACGAGAGAGTTCGAACAGATGGAGCTGGAGTTCTTCTGTGAGCCGGGTACCGATATGGAGTGGTTCCAGTATTGGAGAGGCTTCTGCCGTGACTGGCTGCTGTCCTTAGGCATCAAAGAGGACGAGATGAGACTGCGTGATCATTCTCCCGAGGAGCTGTGCTTCTACAGTAAGGGAACTACCGATATCGAGTTCCTGTTCCCCTTCGGCTGGGGCGAACTGTGGGGTATCGCGGACAGAACCGATTATGATCTGACCCAGCATGCCAATACCTCCGGCGAGGATATGACTTACTTCGATGATGAGAAGAAGGAAAAATACATCCCTTACGTTATTGAGCCTTCTCTTGGTGCAGACAGAGTGGTTCTGGCATTCCTGTGTGCAGCTTACGATGAGGAAGAGTTAGAGGGCGGCGATGTTCGTACTGTGCTTCATTTCCATCCTGCACTGGCACCGGTAAAGATCGGTGTGCTGCCTCTGTCCAAGAAACTGAACGAGGGTGCGGAGAAGATCTACGCAGAGCTTTCCAAGAAATACAACTGTGAATTTGATGACAGAGGAAACATTGGTAAGAGATATCGTCGCCAGGATGAGATCGGTACTCCTTTCTGCGTAACTTATGACTTTGACTCTGAGACAGACGGTTGCGTTACCGTACGTTTCCGTGATTCCATGGAGCAGGAGCGTGTTGCTATCAAAGATCTGGATGCTTACTTTGCAGATAAGTTTACATTCTAAGATCACTATTCAGGAGCAGAAAGATTTTTCTGCTCCTTTTCAATATCTTTTTCTATTGGTACGAAAACTTTGATACTTACAGTGGAGGGGACAGCGTGGAACCGATCGAAGTGTTTCAGATTCTGGGAATCGAACAGACAAAAAACGAAAGGGCACTGAAGAATGCCTATCGTGACAAGCTGACGGTAACGAATCCGGAGGATGATCCGGAAGGCTTCAAGCGACTGCGGATGGCTTATGAGGAGGCCTGCCGCTATGCCGGAACGCCGGATGCAGAAGAGAACGAGGAGGCGGAACCGACGCTGGAGGACGATACTCCGGCTGGACAGTGGGTACGTGGTGTTCGGAAGGTCTATGAGAATATTACGGACCGCTGTGATGTGGAAAAATGGAAAGCGCTTTTTGAGGCGGATGACTTTCTTTCTCTGGAGGAAGAGGAAAACTGCACCACTTATCTGCTTCGTTTTCTGATGGAACATTATAAGCTGCCGACCGCAATCTGGAAGCTTCTGGATGAGAAAATCCACATTGTACAGAATGCGGGGGCCTTCAGAGAGCGCTTTCCGGCACAGTTTGTAAGCTATATGGTACATAAGTGCGAATCCGGGGAAGAAGTGGATTTTTCCGAGTTCCGTGGTGCAGAAGATGCGGATTACGATCAGTTTCTGCAATATTATGACAGAGCTTATCAGGCGCTGCAGGAGAAAAAATTACAGGAAGCGGAGCAGATGATCGGATGTGGGGATGCTCTGGGGATTACCCACCCTGTTATGGAGATCTGCCGTGCGTCCCTCTATGAAGGAAAGGGACAGACCGCAGAAGCCATTACTTTGTTAAAGAAACTGTCTGCAAGATATCCGGAGGATGATCTGATCGCTTACAATACGGCGGAAATACTGTGGAGAAATGAAGGGCGCGTAGAAGCGTCTGCTATTTATGAGAGTCTTCGGGAGAAGCTGCCGAAACACTACATGGCGAACCTGCGCCTGACGGACTGGTATTATGAGCAGGGGAACTATAAAGAGGCAAAAAAATGTGCGGAAGAGATTCTTTCCGTAGGCGGAGACAACACATTTCTGGAGACACTGCAGAAGATCAACACCGAACTGGAACGGGAAATGAAACGGGAATATGCGCAGAACCATGATCCCGGTCTGGGACTGGATCTGGGCTGGTGTTATCTGCAGGATGGCAGGACCGATCTGGGAATCCGCACGGTCAGGAAGCTGGAAGCAAAAGTTCCTGCGGACAGGCGTGAGGAATATCTGGGACTTATGACAAAACTGCTGGCAGAAGCGGCAGAATATGAGAAGGCAATTTCCATGGCAGCCAAATGGGAAGAAAGCCTGGAGAAAAAGATCCTCCGGGATACGGATGCCGAAGAGGAGGAAAAAGACAGAGACCGGATCCGACAGTCACATATGATCCGGATGCAGTGCTATCGGGCTTATGGCTATGTACAGCCGGAAAAATTCGCCGAAGCCATTGCGGAAGCGGAAAAAGCCGAGACCGGAACACCAAAGGATATCGGTATGCTGATCGAAAAGGCACAGATCTATGTGGAGATGGAAGAGTATGAACGCTGTGCGGAGATATCCCAGAAACTGATCGGGGATTATCAGGTTTACGCTGCATATGCCAACGAACTGGAAGCGGCGAAGAGGCAGTGGAATGCAGCAGGGGTGATCCAGAACGGCAGAGCCTGTCTAAATTATTTTCCAACCTATGTCAAGGCCTATGAAATGATGGCAAAGGTGTACATGGATCTGACACATCCGGAGGAACTGAAGGAACTGTTACAACAGGCGAAGGATAATAATGTCAAAAGTGTGATCCTGGATGCCTATGAATGGCAGCTGACCAATACGGGGCTTCCCCAGGAACAGATGAATGACGCCATAGATAAATTCCGGAAGGAATATCTGAACAAACTGGAAGCGGGCAAGACCATATTTTACCGGAGAGGACTTCCGATCATTACGGAATATCTGTATGCCTACCCTTGTGAATTTTTACTGGTGGAGCGGGGAGATTTTCATAATGCGGCAGGCTGTCTGGAGGCGGCAAAAGCGGATTATGAAAAGGCGCTTTCCACGAACCCGGCCAATCCTTTTGCCTGGAAGGGACTGGCACGGATCCACAGATGCCGCGGCAAATACGATGAAGCCATGATCTGCCTGAGAAAATGTGTATTTTTCTATGAAAAGAGCGGAACACAGAATCATGCCTGGCCGGAACTGATTGCGGAACAGGCAGAAATTTATTTTTTGCTGGGCAATACGGAAATGGCGGAACAGTTTTACCGGAGATACCGTGAGATGACGGGAAGTGCCGGAGAACGGGATCGGAACCGTATGAGGGATTTCGCCAGATGTCTGGCCTGCAATGACAAGACTACGGAGGGATTAAAAGTTCTGGAGAAGGCATTCGTCAATGTACTGGATGCGGCAGGAGAAAAGCTGGATCTGTGTGTCTGGTGCGGGGAAAAGACGATCGCCGGAAATATTCTGACATCGTGGCCGGAGAAGATCGAACTGCTTGGGAAAAATACCGGGAATACCCAGGAGTATTTCGAAGATTACTTTTTCCATCTGGGATGGTATGGGCTGATCTGTGGTTCCGGAAAAGTGGCCATCAAGAATATGGATAAGGCACTGATCTTCCATAAGGAGGATCTCAGCAAAAAGGATGACATTGCGGACCTGATCCTGGCATGCATCCTGTACGGAGATAAGAAGAAAGGTGCTGACTATGCACAGGCGCTGAAAGCCTGCATGGAAAGAGAAGATAAAAGCGGCAAGGATGTGTATCTGAAATATCCGAAGCTTCGGATCGTACACGAATATCTGGCGGGATATTATACGGCCACCGATGAGGAACAGGATACGCTCCTGCAACTGGACAAAGACTGTTCCTTCTGCCATGGCTGTGTACATCCCGTCTGCGAGGAACTGGAGATGGTACGGATACTGCAGATGCTGAAAAAGGGCCGGGAGAAAGAAGCGCTGGAGCGGCTGAAAGAGCAGATGCAGGAACATCCCGGAATGGGATTGCAGGCCATCTGGCACTGGTATCATTCGGAACAGGTGACGAAGGATACGGATCCTGCCGTAGCCGCTTTTCACAAGGAAAAGCCACAGCCGGAGAAACGGGGATTCTGGCAGAGGCTGTTCGGGAAGAAGTAAAAAATTAAAATGAAGAGAGAAGAAAACATATGATAGTCGGAATCGATTTGGGAACCACCAACAGTCTGGTGGCAGTATTTACGGAGGAAGGACCTGTGATCATCCCCAACCGTCTGGGAAAACATCTGACCCCCTCTGTGGTCAGCGTGGATGAGAACGGCAATGTCTATGTGGGGGAGACGGCACAGGAACGCAGAAACCTCTATCCCGACAGTGTGGCGCAGGCATTTAAGCGCAGCATGGGAACGGATCGCACTTATGACCTGTCCGGCAAAAAGTTCCGTCCAGAAGAATTGTCCAGCATGATCCTGCGTTATCTGAAAGAAGATGCGGAAGCCTATCTGGGGGAAGAAGTCACAGAGGCCGTGATCAGTGTACCGGCCTATTTTGACGACAAGAGAAGAAAAGCCACCAAGCGGGCCGGAGAACTGGCCGGGCTGAAGGTGGAGCGTATGATCTCGGAGCCTACTGCAGCAGCGGTGGCCTACGGCCTGTACGAAAAAGAAAAAGACACCAGATTTCTGGTATTTGACCTGGGCGGCGGAACTTTTGATGTCTCTATTCTGGAGCTGTATCACAATATTCTGGAGGTGCGGGCGGTAGCCGGAGACAATTATCTTGGCGGTGAAGATTTCACGGAAGTGATGTCGAAACTTTTTCTGCAAAAGACAGGACTGCATTATAAGGATCTGTCGGAGAAAGAACAGGTGCGTCTCTATAAAAAGGCAGAAGAAGCCAAGCGGGGAATCAGTGATCAGACTGCGGTGACCATGGAACTTATGCTGGGTGAAGAGAACAAAACGGCAGAGATCACCTTAAAAGAATATGAGGAAGAGTGCGAAGAACTGCTAATGAAGATCAGGGAACCGGTGAAGAAGAGTCTGGCGGATGCAGGACTGAAGCTGTCGGACATCGATGAGGTATTGCTGATCGGCGGAGCCACCAGACTGTCGGTGGTCAGGGATTTCCTGATCAGGCTGTTCCGCAAATTCCCGGATACAAGACTGAACCCGGACGAAGCCGTGGCACTGGGCGCGGCGATCCAGGCGGCCATGAAGGAACGCCGGGCGGAGGTAAAGGAAGTCATTCTGACGGATGTATGCTCCTTTACATTGGGAACGGAAGTCGTGGTGGAATACGAGGAAGGCAAATTTGAAGACGGCCGTTTCTGTCCCATCATTGAGCGCAACACCGTGATCCCCGCCAGTCATACGGAGCAGTTGTACACTGTCAGAGACAATCAGGACAAGGTGCGCGTCCGGGTACTACAGGGAGAGAGCCGTTTCGCCAGAAATAATCTGTTTCTGGGAGAACTGAACATTGATGTTCCCAAAGGGCCCAGAGGCAGTGAAGCCGTGGATGTGACTTACACCTATGACATCAATTCCCTGCTGGAAGTGGAAGTCAAGGTGGTATCCACCGGACTGACCCAGAAAATGATCATCAAGGGACAGGACAACCAGATGACGGATGATGAGATCCAGAAGCGAATGGAAGAATTGTCCTACCTGAAGATCCAGCCCAGAGACCTGGAGGAGAACCGTCTGGTGCTTCTCAGAGCGGAGCGGATGTATGAGGAAGCACTGGGAGACCGAAGAAAAGAACTGGATCGTTATATCACTGTTTTCGAGGCTGCATTGAAAAAGGGCAAAAAAGAGGAGATCGAGGAGGCCAGAGAGGCATTGAACGAGATCCTGGAAGACGAGGATGAGTGATGTTTTATTCTTGACGCGGCGAAACGATAACATTATAATGTAGAAATGTAGGTTTATTTTCCGAAAGATGTAATTATTGAGACAAGGAGACCGAGAGAATGAGACAATTCACTTCTGATGAACTGAGAAAAGCCTGGAAACAATTTTATATAGACCGTGGTCACGTAGATGTGGGAGCAGTATCCCTGGTATCCGACGGTTCTACCGGTGTTATGTTCAACGTTGCCGGTATGCAGCCGCTGATGCCTTATCTGCTGGGACAGAAGCACCCTCTGGGTACCAGACTCTGCAATGTACAGGGCTGTGTACGTACCAACGATATTGATTCCGTAGGCGACAAAAGCCATGTAACCTTCTTCGAGATGATGGGAAGCTGGAGCCTTGGAGATTATTTTAAGAAGGAGCGCTGCCAGTGGAGTTTTGAACTGCTGACCCAGGTGTTCGGATTTGATGCGGATCATCTGGCTGCCACTGTATTTGCCGGTGATGAGAATGCCCCCAGAGACGAGGAAGGCGCACAGTATCGTATCGCTTCCGGATTCAAAAAAGAAAACGTATATTATCTGCCCGCTGATGACAACTGGTGGGGACTGGAATACGGCCCCTGCGGTCCCGACAGTGAGATGTTCTATATCGCTGACAGACCGGATTGCGGACCGAACTGCGGCCCCGGCTGTGACTGTGGTAAATACACGGAGCTGGGTAATGATGTATTCATGCAGTATGAGAAGCATCATGACGGTCATCTGACTCCTTTAAAGCAGAAGAACGTAGATACCGGCTGGGGACTGGAGCGTATTCTGGCATTCTTAAACGGTACCAGAGATGTATACCAGACAGACCTGTTTGCTCCGGTGATCGCTTACATTGAAGAGGCTTCCGGTGTGAAATACAATGCGGATGAAAAGCTGACCAGATCCATGCGTATTTTGGCAGACCATCTGCGTACCAGTGTGATGCTGATCGGTGATGAGGCGAAGCTGCTTCCCTCCAATACCGGTGCCGGCTATATTCTCCGTCGTCTGATCCGTCGTGCGGTAAGACACGGACGCACTTTAAATATGACTACAGAGCAGCTGCTGCACATTGCTGCTATGTATATTGATGAGATCTATGCAGAGAGCTATCCTCTGATGAAGAAGAACCGCGAGTTCGTCTTAAGCGAGCTGCAGAAAGAGATCGCCCGCTTCGAGAGCACTCTGGAGAACGGCATGAAGGAGCTGCAGAAGATTCTGGAGCAGAAGAGAAGTGAAGGTAAAAAGGAGATCGACGGCAAGTCCGCATTCTACTTATACGATACCTTCGGATTCCCTCTGGAGCTGACCGTAGAGCTGGCGCAGGAAGAGAATCTGACTGTAGATGAGGAAGGCTTCGCCGCTGCCATGGAAGAGCAGAAGCAGAAGGCAAGAGAAGGACAGAACTTCTCCCAGAAGCTGACTACCGCCGCAGGTGTATTCGATGGACTGGATGATAAGATCACCAGCGAATTTGTAGGTTATGATGCGCTGACCGCAGAAGGTAAAGTAGTAGGACTGGCATCCGAGACCGAACTGGTGAATACCTTAAATGAGGGAGAGACCGGTACCCTGATCACGGATGTGACTCCGTTCTATGCTACCATGGGCGGACAGAAGGGTGACTTTGGTGTGATCCGCACAAAAAACGGTACTTTTGAAGTGACTGAGACCGTGAAGATCGCAGGCGGACGTATCGGACATGTGGGTAAGGTCGTATCCGGCAGCGTATCCGTAAATGATACTGCAGAGCTTGCTGTAGATACCGACAATAGAAAGAGTGTCTGCAAGAACCACTCCGCAACCCATCTGTTACAGAAGGCACTGCAGATCGTACTGGGCGATCATGTAGAACAGCAGGGTTCCTACCAGGACGGCGCAAGAACCCGTTTCGACTTCAGCCATGGACAGGCTATGACTGCGGAAGAGCTTGCGAAGGTAGAGGCTCTGGTCAATGAGAAGATCGCAGAGGATATTGCAGTCGTTACCGATGTCATGAACATCGAAGATGCGAAGAAGAGCGGAGCTATGGCTCTGTTTGGTGAAAAATACGGCGAGACCGTCCGCGTGGTATCTATGGGAGATTTCTCCAGGGAACTGTGCGGTGGTACCCATGTAAAGCACACCGGAGAGATCGGCTATTTCAAGATCCTGTCCGAGAGCGGTGTCGCAGCCGGCGTCAGAAGAATTGAAGCACTGACCGGTGCCAATGTCATGGCATACTATCAGGCAATGGAAGAGAGCTTCAATAAGGCAGCTGCAGCAGCCAAGGCAACTCCTGCAGCCCTGACCGAGAAGATCCAGCATATGCAGGCAGAGCTGAAGGCACTGAATGCAGAGAATGAATCCCTGAAGGCAAAGATGGCACAATCTGCACTGGGCGATGTACTCGATCAGGTGGTGGAAGTGAAGGGTACGAAACTTCTGGCAACCAGCGTAGACGGTGTGGATATGAATGGCTTGAGAGATCTGGGCGACCAGCTCAAGGATAAGCTTGGCGAAGGCGTTGTTGTACTGCTTTCCGCACAGGACGGTAAGGTAAATATGATCGCTATGGCAACGGATGGTGCTGTAAAGGCCGGCGCCCATGCGGGCAACCTGATCAAGGGAATTGCCGCGCTGGTAGGCGGTGGCGGCGGTGGACGCCCGAATATGGCGCAGGCCGGCGGTAAGAATCCCGCAGGCATTCCCGCAGCGATCGCGGAAGCGTCCAAAGTACTGGAGGGTCAGCTCGCATAATGGAACGAGAGAATCTGAAATCCCGTTTAGGCTTTATACTGTTGTCTGCCGGCTGTGCCATTGGCATCGGGAATGTATGGAAGTTCCCGTACATGGCCGGCCAGGGCGGCGGTGGCGCATTTGTACTATTTTATCTGATCTTCCTGGTGATCCTTGGTCTGCCGATTATGACCATGGAGTTCGCTGTGGGAAGAGCAAGTAAGAAAAGTCCCGTAAAGGCTTACCAGGCACTGGAGAAGCCTGGACAGAAGTGGCATATCCACGGATATTTTACACTGGCAGGCTGCTATCTGCTGATGATGTTCTACACAACGGTGGCAGGCTGGATGTTACACTATTTTTATATGACGGCTGCCGGTAAACTTTCCGGGCTTTCCGCGGATGCGGTAGCGGAACAGTTTCCCCGGATGCTGGCAGATCCGGGGGTCATGATGTTCTGGATGGTACTGGTGGTGATCATTGGTATCGTTGTGTGTGCCGGTGGACTGCAGAACGGTCTGGAGCGCGTGACGAAAGTCATGATGATCGCACTGCTTGCCATTATGGTAGTACTTGCCATCAATAGCTTCTTCATGACGGGCGCAAAGGAAGGTCTGAAGTTCTATCTGGTACCTGATTTTGGACGTATGCAGGAAGTCGGTGTGGTATCTACACTGGTAGGTGCCATGAATCAGGCGTTCTTTACCTTAAGCCTTGGCATTGGTGCCATGGCGATCTTTGGAAGCTACATCGGCAAGGATCATTCTCTGATGGGAGAGTCCGTCAGAGTTGTGGTACTGGATACTTTCGTGGCAATTACCGCAGGACTGATCATTTTCCCCGCCTGCTTTACCTATGGGGTGGATCAGACCTCAGGACCGAGCCTGATCTTCATTACCCTGCCGAATATTTTCGCCAATATGCCTTACGGCCGCCTGTGGGGGAGTTTATTCTTCCTGTTTATGGCGTTCGCAGCATTGTCCACGGTGCTGGCTGTGTTCGAGAATATCATCTGCTGTGGCATGGAACTGACCGGTGCCAGCCGCAGGAAATCTTCCCTGGTGAACCTGTTCCTGATCATTGCATTGTCTGTGCCCTGCGTACTGGGGTATAATGTGTGGAGCTGGGATGGTTTTGCTGTCTTCGGCGGAGCGGTACTGGATTTTGAAGATTTCCTGGTAAGTAATCTGTTCCTTCCCTTAGGATCCCTGGTATACCTGCTGTTCTGCGTGACCAGATACGGCTGGGGATGGGAGAACTATAAGGCAGAAGTAAATACCGGCAAGGGCTTAAAAGTCCACGACTGGATGCGCGGTTATCTGACCTACGGACTGCCGCTGATCGTGATCTTCATTTTCCTGTTCGGTATCTACGATAAATTTTTTAAATAAGATTTTGAAGAACCAGTAGCGCACATAAGAATAAGGACAAGCAGACTCTAAGCAACCGTAAGCGAATCGTGCGAAAAAAAGCACGCGCGGGTCTGCGGTTCTTATTCTTCTGTAAGCTACGGGGAATATTATATATAAAAAATAAAAAAAGTAGTTGACGAATACATTTTTTATGCTATAATATCAAATGTGTGTAGAACAACTGCGCATTAGAATAACCCAGTCAGTCATGTTACTTGAAGGGACTGAAGGGAGGTCGGGTGTAAGATGTCAAACGTAATCGTAAAAGAGAACGAGACTTTAGATAGCGCTTTACGTCGTTTCAAGAGAAGCTGCGCTAAGGCTGGTATCCAGCAGGAGATTCGTAAGAGAGAGCATTACGAGAAGCCTAGCGTAAAACGTAAGAAGAAGTCTGAAGCAGCAAGAAAACGTAAATATAACTAATGTTAAACAACAGTCCTCGGCGTGATCACCGGGGACTTTGTACTTTTGAGGGAGATCAAATGTGGAGTTATGAAATACTGGGAACAGATATCTATCATCTGTTAGCAGCATTTGTATTGTACAGTGTTCTCGGATGGGCACTGGAGTCTACGTATATGTCATTTTGTAATCGCAAGTTTACCAACCGGGGATTCGGCAAGGGACCGTTTTGCCCGATTTATGGTTTTGGCGGAGTGCTGGGGTATCTGATCTTAAGTCCGCTGCGTGATAAGCTTGTGGAATTATATTTTCTGGGAGCTATCCTGGCAACGGCCTTTGAATATCTGGTAGGGGTCGGTATGATCCGTTTCCTGGGAGAATTATGGTGGGATTATAATAATAAGCCCTTCAATTATCGGGGGATCATTTGCCTCGAGAGTACCGTCGCCTGGGGATTTTATGCGATAGGAATCGTGCAGTTTGTCCATGATGCCATGTATCATATCATCGATAAGGTGCAGCTGCAGATAGGAACCCGCCTGATCCAGGGTATTCTGTTGCTTGTGGCGATTGATTATACGGTACAACTGATCAAGGTATTCGACATCGATGTCCGCAGTAAGGGAGAAGCACTGAAGGAACGCTGCCAGGCATTGATCGCCAGATGGTAAGACGTAAAACATCAGGTTTACAGGTATATATAGGACCACACGACCATATCTTTTAGAAAAGGATAGGGGAGTGTGGCTTTTTTATGCAAAAAATCAGGAAATATATTTGCACGGGGATCTTTCTATTCAGCATCAGTATGCAGGTATTCTGGTGGAACGGAATCAATGTATGTGCAGAACCGGCAGCGATCGAAGCTCCCAGTGCGGTGCTTCTGGAGAGCTCCACCGGGAAGGTGATCTTTGAGCAGAATGCAAGAGAACGCCGAAGCCCTGCCAGCATTACCAAGATCATGACATTGCTTTTGACTTTTGAAGCTCTGGATCAGGGAAAAATCAAATTAGAGGATCCGGTAACGGTGAGCGCCTATGCCAGTTCCATGGGAGGTTCTCAGGTGTTCCTGGCAGAAAATGAGGTGCAGACCTTAGAGACCCTGATCAAATGTATCGCTGTAGCTTCGGGCAATGATGCCAGCGTGGCGGTGGCGGAATACATAGCGGGAAGCGAAGAAGCTTTCGTGGAACAGATGAATGCGAAGGCGTCGGAGCTTGGCATGACGGATACCCATTTCGAGGACTGCTGTGGCCTGACGGATTCCGACGGCCATTATACGACGGCAATGGACGTAGCGGTCATGTCCAGGGAGCTTACGATAAAATATCCGAAAATATTTGAATATACAGGTATTTGGATGGAGGACATCACCCATGAGACCAGTCAGGGAAGCTCAAAATTCACGTTAAACAGTACCAATAAATTGCTGAAACAGTATCCGTTTACTACGGGATTGAAAACCGGATCCACTTCCAAAGCAAAATTCTGTCTGTCCGCCACGGCAACGAAGGATGGCATTGATCTGATCGCGGTGATCATGGGGGCACCGGACTATAAGGCACGTTTTAAGGACGCCCGGACATTGCTTAGCTACGGTTTTAATATAAGCGATCTGTATCTGGATGAGAATACAGATCCCCTGCAGAATATGCAGGTGCAGGGCGGCGTAGAGGATACGGTGCCAGTGAAATACCAAAGTGAATTCCGGTATCTGGATACGGAGGGAAATTCCCTGGACGGCGTGGAGAAGAAAATTGAACTGCCGGAGACTGCCATAGCACCTTTTGCGGAAGGAGATACGGCAGGCAGGGCGGTCTATCTGCTGAACGGCGTGGAGATCGGCAGTGTACCGATTCTGTATGAAAATGCGGTGGCGAAGGCGGTTTATAAGGATTATCTGCGAAAAATAATGGAATTTTATCTTTTGTAAGACAAAATAATATGTTATACTATAGAACAAATTGGCAATAATCTGGCAACATACCATGGGGGCAAAAGAGTTGGATGTAGTGATTACCGTGATCGCAGTAATCCTTGTGATAATGCTGTGGATAATGCTGTACGACAGTAACCGCTTTGTGGTGCGGCATTATCCCCTGCGGGATCAGAGAATCAAAAAGTCTGTGAAGGCGGTGGTTCTGGCGGATCTGCACAATAAGAGATACGGAAAAGAAAATGAGAGACTGCTGCAGGCGATCGATGAGATCGGACCGGACATGATCCTGATCGCCGGGGATATGCTGACGGCGAAGCCGAAGGCAACACTGGATGTGGCGGTGGGATTTCTTACGGAGCTTGCAAAGAAGTATCCTGTCTATTACGGCAACGGCAACCATGAACACCGCCTGAAGCTGTATCCTGAAAATTATGGGGATATGGCGGGACGGTATGAAGAAGCTCTTACGAAGATCGGTATTCACAGGCTTGTCAACGAGCATAAGGATCTTCCGGAATACGGGATCCGCATCTATGGTTCTGAGATAGACAGGCTGTACTACAAACGTTTTGGGATACAGCCCATGGATCCGGAATATCTGCCGGGGATTTTAGGACAGCCCTCCGAAGAATATTTCAATATATTGATTGCCCACGACCCGGATTATTTTCCGAAATACGCAGACTGGGGTGCAGACCTGGTGTTATCCGGTCATGTCCACGGCGGCATGGTGAGAGTTCCTTTTTGGGGAAAGGGTGTGGTGTCTCCCAATGTGAGACTTTTTCCAAAATACGATGGCGGAGAGTTTACCATAGGGAAGAGCAGAATGCTCTTAAGCAGAGGACTGGGAATGCACACGATACCGATCCGGCTGTTCAATCCGGGCGAGATCTTAGAAGTGGAGCTTATGCCGGACGAGGGGAAATAGGAGTTTTATCAAATGGCAATATCTGTAAAACTGGAAGCGTTTGAAGGTCCACTGGATCTGCTGCTTCATTTGATCGAAAAAAATAAAATAGACATCTATGATATCCCTATCGTAGAGATTACAGCGCAGTATCTGGATTACATCAGGCAGATGCAGCGGGAAGACATGAATGTCATGAGTGAATTCCTGGTGATGGCGGCGACGCTGATCGATATCAAGTGCAAGATGCTGCTGCCCAAGGAAGTGAACGAGGACGGCGAGGAAGAGGATCCCAGAGCAGAACTGGTTCAGAAGCTGCTGGAATACAAGATGTACAAATACATGTCCTTTGAACTCAGAGACCGCCAGGTGGATGCTGCCAGGAACATGTACAGAGAGCAGAGACTTCCGAAGGAAGTGGAAGCTTACAGACAGCCCATAGATTACGAAGAACTCATCGGCGATATGAATCTGAACAAGCTTCATGAGATCTTTAGATCCATCGTAAAGAAGCAGGAGGACAAGATCGACCCCGTCCGCAGCCAGTATGGCAATATCGAGAAGGATGAGGTAGATATGGACATCAAGATGCTGTATGTGGAGGCTTATGCCAGAGAACATAAGACCTTCAGCTTCCGTAAGCTTTTGGAGAAGCAGAACAGCAAAATGGAAGTGATCGTTACATTCCTGATCATTCTGGAACTGATGAAGACCGGCAAGATCAACATCAGCCAGGAAAATATATTCGATGATATTATGATTACATCTAACGTTTAGGATACAGTGAGGTTTTAGCATGGAACGCAGTAAAGCAGAAGCAGTGATAGAGGCTATCCTTTTTACCATGGGAGATTCCGTGGAGATCAGCAGACTTGCGGAAGTGATCGAAGAGGATGTGAAGACGACAAAGTCTATATTAAAAGACATGGCGGCGCGGTACGAGGAAGAGAACAGAGGTATCGGTCTGACACAGTTCGACGATTCCGTACAGCTGTGCACCAAGGCGGATATGTACGAATATCTGATCAAGATCGCGAAGACTCCGAGGAAAATGACTCTGACGGATACCGTGCTAGAGACATTGTCCATTATTGCCTATAAGCAGCCGGTAACGAGACTTGAGATCGAGAGAGTCAGAGGCGTCAGCTGTGACCATGCTATTAACAAATTGTTGGAATACGATCTGATCACGGAACTGGGACGTCTGGATGCTCCCGGAAGACCCTTGCTGTTTGGTACCACGGAGCAGTTTTTACGCTGCTTTGGCGTGAAGAGTCTGGAAGAACTGCCGGAACTGAATCCGGTGCAGGTGGAGGAATTTAAGCAGCAGGCGGAACAGGAAGTACAGCTTACTTTGAATATATAAACAGAGAATAGGACAAAGAACCGGCCTCATAGTAATAAGTAACCCTTTTTGGGAGCAACGATTATGCGAGGCTTTTTTTGTGCCCTTTTTGCGGGAATTATGTGTCTGGAAAGTCTGTGCGGATCACAATTCCGTGAAGATAGGATAACAGACAACGAACCGACATACGCGATCCGGTATGAGACCGGGAAATCCGATCTGACACAGGAGCTTAAGTTGTATGCACAGGGAGCAGTGCTTCTGGATGCGGATTCCGGACGCGTGCTTTACGGAAAAAATGAAACTATTCCCATGGCTATGGCAAGTACCACCAAGATCATGACCTGTATTTTGGTGCTGGAAAATGCAAAGGTGGATGAAACCGTCAGCGTCTCTGCCTATGCAGCCACCATGCCCAAGGTAAAGCTATATGTGAAATGCGGAGAACACTATACCGTGAGGGAATTATTGTTTTCCCTGATGCTGGAAAGCCATAACGATACTGCTGTGGTACTGGGGGAATACATCGGCGGAAAACTTTTGGGAGAGACGGGGGAGATCTCAGAACATACCGGCGAAGAGAGCAAGGCGGCATTACATAGATTTGCGCAGGCAATGAATGAAAAGGCGGAAGAGATCGGCTGCGAAGATACTTGGTTCATCACACCAAACGGGCTGGATGCCACGGAGACTCTGACACTGTCGGACGGAAGTACATTAGAGAGGGAACACCATACCACAGCAAAAGACCTGGCGGAGATCCTCAGGTACTGTATGAAAACTTCCCCACAGAGGGATCTGTTTTTAGAGATCACAGGGACGCAGGATTACAGTTTTACGGAGAACGGACGCTTCTTTCAGTGTCACAATCACAACGCTTTTCTGCAGATGATGGACGGAGCGTTTACCGGCAAGACCGGATTTACGAACAAGGCGGGATACTGCTATGTGGGAGCCCTGAAACGGGACGGGAAATGTCTGATCGTGGCGCTGCTTGCCTGCGGATGGCCGAATCACAAGACCTATAAATGGAGCGACAGCAGGGATTTGTTTACCTATGGATTGGAGAACTTTACATATCGAAGCTTTGGAGAAGAAACGTTTTCGGGCAGAGAACAGCTACTTATGCCGATTCCGGTTCTGCGGGCACAGAATGATGCACTGACAGAGGAGGTACTGCTGCCTGTGGAACCGGATCCGGAGACGGAAGGAGTGGAGGGACTTTTAATGGGCCCTGACGAGGATGTGGAGATCCTCTATCGTAAGGAACAGTACCTTACGGCTCCCGTGGAGGCAGGAGAGTGCGTGGGAGAGATCAGCTATCTGGTAGACGGCAGGGTATGGCGCAGAGAGCGTCTGATCGCAGCAAAGGATGTGGAAGCCATAGACTTCGTATGGTGCGGCAGGCAGATCCTTTTGCGTTTTTTGGTGAGATCCCTATGAAAAATGAAGGGGATATTGTTCAAAATAAAAAACAATGTATATTTTTTGTAAAAATCTGCAATTCGTTCTTTGCGAGTTGCAGATTTTATGTTATACTAACGACTGTTAATCATGGGGGCATTTGTGCTTCTATATTAATAGAGTTTTTTATTTTTATTTTATTATATTATCAACGGAGGGCTGAAACATATGAGCACTACTTCAAAAGCGAGTCAAAGAATAGCAGCTTTACTCGATGACAACAGTTTCGTTGAAATCGGCGGACTTGTAACCGCAAGAGCTACGGATTTCAATCTGAAACCCAATGAAACTCCTTCTGACGGTTGTATTACCGGCTATGGAGTGATCAATGGTAATCTTGTATATGTATATAGCCAGGATGCTTCCGTACTGAACGGAACCATCGGTGAGATGCATGCCAAGAAAATTACAAACCTCTACGATCTTGCTATGAAGACCGGAGCACCTGTGATCGGATTGATCGAGTCTGCCGGTTTAAGACTGCAGGAGGCAACCGATGCACTGGCTGCATTCGGTGAGATTTACTTAAAGCAGACCATGGCTTCTGGCGTGATCCCTCAGATCACCGCTGTATTCGGAACCTGTGGCGGCGGCTTAGGTCTGTTCCCTACCATGACGGATTTTACTTTCATGGAAGAGAAGAACGCCAAGCTGTTCGTGAATGCTCCCAATGCTTTGGACGGCAATGTGATCACCAAGTGTGATTCTTCTTCCGCTAAGTTCCAGGCAGAAGAGAGCGGTATCGTTGATGTGGTAGCTGACGAAGCAACCATTCTGGAGAAGGTAAGAGAGCTGGTAAGCTTCCTGCCTGCCAACAACGAAGATGATGCAAGCTTCTTAGAGGACTGCACCGATGATCTGAATCGTGTGAACCCTGAGATCGCAGGCTGTGTCGGCGATACATCTGTTGCTCTGTCCATTCTGGCAGATGACAACAATTTCTTCGAAGTAAAGTCCGGATATGCTAAAAATATGGTAACCGGGTTCTTACGTCTCGATGGTGTTACCGTAGGTGCGGTAGCTAACCGTTCCGAGATCTGCGATGAGGAAGGCAAAGTAGCAGAGAAGTTAGACGCTGTGCTGACCGCAGAAGGCTGCGAGAAGGCTGCAGAGTTCGTGAACTTCTGTGATGCTTTCGGTATCCCCGTACTGACTCTGACCAATGTCAAGGGTTATGAGGCAACTTTAGCTTCCGAGAAGACCATCGCCAAGGCTGCTGCAAAGCTGACCTACGCATTCGCTAACGCTACCGTTCCCAAGGTAAACGTTGTGATCGGCAAGGCTTTAGGAACCGCTTATGTAGTAATGAACTCCAAGGCAATCGGTGCTGACATCACTATGGCATGGCCGGATGCACAGATCGGTGCTATGGATGGCAAGCTTGCTGCCAAGATCATGTATGATGGTCAGGGCGCTGATGTGATCAATGAGAAGGCTGCAGAGTACGAGGCTCTGACTCTGAATGTAACCAGTGCAGCCAAGAGAGGATATGTGGACCAGATCGTAAATGCAGCTGATACCAGAAAATATGTGATCGGCGCATTTGAGATGTTATTCACCAAAAGTGAAGACCGTCCTGCCAAGAAACACGGAACTGTATAAGAAAGGGTGATTATAAAATGAAGAAATTTTTAAGCTTAGTATGTATGATTACCTGCATCTTTGGTTTGACGGCGTGCGGCAGTGAGGAGACTTATACGGATTATGAGCAGCGTAAGATGGATACTGCGATCCAGATCGCTACCCAGTATGTGATCCCTTCTCTTGAGAACTTTGAAGACGAAGCTACTCTGGAGAGCTTTTCCGAGTATACCGCTGATGAAGTGGCATACATGGTACAGGAAAATGTAGGTATCACCGTTGACGGTTATGCATACAAGACTGCTATCGAGTCTTTCAATTCCGCGAAGAAAACCATCGGCGGTATCACTGCTGTCGGCGATGCAGATGCTACCATCGATGATGATCAGATCATTGTACATGTAGATGTGACCGGAGCAAACCAGAACGCACAGGCAGAAGTGATCTTCAGCAATGATATGTTCCTGAGTATGGAGTCCGCAGCATTGAATCCCGTAGAATCCATGGGTGGTCTGATGACCAAGGCTGCACTGAATACGCTGATCGGTATGGGAACTGTATTTGTAATGCTGATCATGATCTCACTGATCATTTCCCTGTTCAACTTCATTCCCAGGATCCAGGCTGCATTCAGCAAAAAGGGCAAGAAGGAAAAGACAAAGAGTGCTGGTATTGATAATGCAGTAACTCAGATCGCTGCACAGGAAGAGGCCGAAGCAGATGACACTGAGCTGGTAGCCGTAATCGCAGCTGCGATCGCAGCAAGCGAAGGCGCGGCAAGCACTGACGGATTTGTAGTTCGTTCTATCCGCAAAGTTAGATAATCTAAAATCGTAGGAGGATATTAAAATGAAAAATTATACCATTACCGTAAATGGCAACGTATATGATGTAGTAGTAGAAGAGGGCGCATCTACCGGAGCACCCGTAGCAGCAAAGGCTCCCGCAGCACCCAAGGCAGCACCCAAGGCTCCCGCAGCAGCTCCCAAGGCAGGCGGCGCAGCAGGCAGCATCAAGGTTGAGGCCGGTGCAGCCGGTAAGATCTTCAAGGTAGAGGCAAATGTTGGACAGGCTGTTAAGAAGGGTGACGCAGTCATCATTCTGGAAGCTATGAAGATGGAAATCCCTGTTGTAGCTCCCGAAGACGGTACCGTGGCAAGCATTGACGTTGCAGTTGGTGATACTGTTGAGGCTGGTGCAGTTCTGGCAACTCTGAACTAATTTTTTTATCAGCTCTATAAACAACAGGAGGTCATCAAATGGAATATATAGCTAGTACGCTTAACAACCTGATTCATCAGACAGCGTTTTTTAACCTGACCTGGGGAAACTATGTCATGATTCTGGTTGCATGCTTTTTCCTTTATTTAGCTATCCGTCATGAGTTTGAGCCGTTGCTCTTACTCCCGATAGCGTTCGGTATGCTGTTGGTAAATATTTACCCCGATATCATGCTGCACCCTGAAAATGCAGCAAACGGTGCCGGCGGCTTACTGTATTATTTCTACAAGCTGGATGAACTGGCAATCCTGCCGTCCCTGATCTTCATGGGCGTAGGTGCCATGACAGACTTCGGTCCTCTGATCGCAAACCCTAAGAGCTTTCTTTTGGGAGCAGCTGCGCAGTTCGGTATTTTCGCAGCATACTTCGGTGCGATCTGGCTGGGATTCAACGACAAGGCAGCTGCAGCCATCTCCATCATCGGTGGTGCTGACGGCCCTACATCCATCTTCCTTGCTGGTAAGCTGGGACAGACGGCAATCCTGGGACCTATCGCGGTGGCAGCATATTCCTATATGTCACTGGTTCCCATTATCCAGCCCCCTATTATGAAGCTTCTCACCACTGAGAAGGAGAGAAAGATCAAGATGGGTCAGCTTCGTCCGGTATCCAAGCTGGAGAAGATCCTGTTCCCCATCGTTGTTACCATCGTTGTATGTCTGATCCTTCCCACCACAGCTCCTCTGGTAGGTATGCTGATGTTAGGTAACCTGTTCCGTGAGTCCGGCGTTGTTCGTCAGCTGACTGAGACAGCATCCAATGCTCTGATGTACATCGTAGTTATTCTGTTAGGTACTTCCGTAGGTGCTACCACCAGTGCAGAAGCATTCCTGAATGCTGATACACTGAAGATCGTAGCTCTGGGTCTGATCGCCTTCATGTTCGGTACCGCTGCAGGTGTTCTGTTCGGTAAACTGATGTGCGTAATGTCCGGCGGCAAGATCAATCCTCTGATCGGTTCCGCAGGTGTGTCTGCAGTTCCTATGGCAGCCCGTGTATCCCAGAAGGTTGGTGCAGAATCCGATCCTACCAACTTCCTGCTCATGCATGCTATGGGACCTAACGTGGCAGGTGTTATCGGTACTGCCGTAGCAGCCGGTACCTTCATGGCAATCTTCGGAGTATTCTAAAGGGCGATGTATTTCGCGCAAAGCGCGATGAAATAAGTCCGAAGGACTTAGAATAACGCATCGCGTCAACTTAATTAAAAGAAAATTATATTATGGAGGATATTCGTAATGTCAGAAATTGAAAAGAAACCGATTAAGATTACGGAAACTGTTTTACGTGATGCACATCAGTCTCTGATCGCTACCAGAATGCCGACCGAATTCATGCTTCCTATCGTAGATAAGATGGATAAAGTTGGTTATCATTCCGTAGAGTGCTGGGGCGGTGCTACCTTTGACGCATCCCTTCGTTTCCTGAAGGAAGATCCCTGGGACAGACTGAGAAAACTGCGTGACGGCTTCAAGAACACCAAGTTACAGATGCTGTTCCGTGGACAGAACATTTTAGGTTACAGACCTTATGCAGATGATGTGGTAGATTACTTCGTACAGAAGTCTATCTCCAACGGTATTGATATCATTCGTATTTTCGACTGTCTGAATGACCTGCGCAACTTACAGGAAGCAGTAAATGCTACCAATAAGTTCAAGGCACAGGAAGGCAGAGGTGAAGCACAGGTTGCTCTGGCTTACACCCTGGGTGATGCTTACACCTTAGAGTACTGGACCAGTATGGCTAAAAAGATCGAAGAGATGGGTGCAGATTCCATCTGTATCAAGGATATGGCCGGTCTGTTAGTACCTTATAAGGCTTCTGAACTGATCAAGGCTATGAAGGAAGTTACCAAGCTTCCCATCCAGCTGCATACCCACTATACTTCCGGTGTTGCAAGCATGACTTACCTGAAGGCAGTAGAGGCCGGCGTTGATGTGATCGATACCGCTATGAGCCCCTTTGCTATGGGTACTTCACAGCCTGCTACCGAGGTTATGGTTGAGACCTTCAAGGGAACCCCTTACGATACCGGTCTGGATCAGAACCTGTTGGCTGAGATCGCTGATTACTTCAGACCTTACAGAGATGAGTGCCTGGCTAACGGCCTGTTGAATCCCAAGGTTATGGGTGTTGATATCAAGACTCTGCTGTACCAGGTACCCGGCGGTATGCTTTCCAACATGGTGAGCCAGCTGAAGGAGCAGAATGCAGAAGACAGATACTACGATGTACTGAAGGAGATCCCCAAGGTTCGTAAGGATCTGGGTGAGCCCCCTCTGGTTACTCCTTCTTCTCAGATCGTTGGTACTCAGGCAGTCTTCAACGTACTGCTTGGTGAGCGTTACAAGATGGCTACCAAGGAGACCAAGGCAGTGCTGCGTGGTGAGTACGGCCAGACCGTTAAGCCCATGAGCCAGGAAGTGATCGACAAGGTTATCCCCGGTGAGGAGAGAATCACCTGCCGTTACGCTGATCTGCTTGACAACGAGATGGATAAGCTGGAAGGCGAAATGAAGGAATGGAAACAGCAGGATGAGGACGTATTAAGCTACGCTCTGTTCCCTCAGGTTGCTACCGACTTCTTCAAGTATCGTCAGGCACAGCAGGAAAAGGTTGATATGACCCAGGCTGACACCAAAAACGGTGCATACCCTGTCTAAATAATTTTTCAATAAAGACACCGCACGGCTGCTTGCAGCCAGTGCGGTGTCTTTATTAGAAAAACAAAACCACATGAGCAAGTAGGGCGATAGCCCGGATTGCGAATGTGGTTTTGCAGTTTCGGGAGTGCGAAGCACGGAGAAACTGTTATTTAGACAAAGAACCAGCGAAGCAAGTAGGGCGATAGCCCGGATTGCGAATGAGTTATTTACATATTGACAAACCACCTCTTCACCCACTAAAATAACAAGTGTTATAGAAGGACACATTGTTTGCTGTAAATACAGCGGAATGAGAGGGATTATGGCTCGTAAAGAGATGATCACGATTGACAGGATCCTGGATACGGCATTCGCCATGACCAGAGAGGAAGGCTTTGCCAATGTGACTGCGAGAAAAGTTGCGGCGAAGGCAGGATGTTCCACGCAGCCTATTTTCAGAGTATATAAGAATATGGAAGAACTGTGGGATGCGGTCTATGAGAGAGCAACGGCGTATTTTCTGGATTATTACAGCCTGTATCCCCGTACCGGGAAGACACCTTTTTCCAACTTAGGAATGGCATACATAGCTTTTGCACGGGAAGAAAGACACCTGTTTGAACTTCTGTTTGTATCCGGTGACCAGGGCAGTAAGCATAAGACGAAAAGCATGTATGAGATCTTGAACGGTGATGCCGGAAATGTAGTCTATGAGATCAATCTGGCGAGAGTGGCCGGATGCCCGGACCCCGGAGATCTGTTTATGAAAATGTGGATTTTTATTCATGGAGCCGCCTGCATGTCTCTGACCGGAGATTATGATCTGACAGATCAGCAGACGATGCAGCTTTTGGAACATTCCTATTATGCTTTTTACAATGAGACAATGCGAGGTTAAGAACAGTGGCAGAATATGATGTTTTTACCCGGATAAATGAACACTATGCGAAGATGAGCAAGGGGCATAAAGCCATTGCGGACTATATTTTAGAGCATTTCGATCAGGCGGTATTCATGACGGCAGCTAAATTAGGAGAAACACTGGGAATCAGTGAATCTACCGTGGTTCGTTTTGCCGCAGGGATCGGTTATGATGGGTACCCGAAATTTCAGAAGGCATTGGAAAGCTGTGTACAGGGTAAACTAAATGGTATCCAGAAAATGGATGCAAAATATGGAAGAAGTTCCCAGTCGGAGATCCTGACCTCTGTTCTCACGGCAGATATCGAGAAGATTCAGGATACTATAGATAATCTGGATCCGGCGGCGTTTGAATCGGCAGTAGCTACGATCTTAGAAGCGGAGACCATCTATATCATGGGACTCCGCAGCAATGAGCCATTGGCGGCGTTTTTGCATTTTTACCTGAACATGATCCGCGGAAAGGTATTTTTGCTGAACACTACCAGTGTCAGCGAGACCTTTGAACAGATGATCCATATAGGACCGAAGGATTGCTTTATCGGCATCAGTTTTCCGAGATATTCTATGCGGACGTTAAAGGCAATGGAGTTCGCCAATGACCGGAATGCCAAAGTGATCGCCATTACCGACAGCATCCATTCCCCCATGAATCTGTATTCTTCCTGCAATCTGCTGGCGAGAAGTGACATGGTGTCGGTTGTGGATTCTCTGGTGGCACCTCTTAGTGTGATCAATGCCCTGGTGGTAGCGCTTTGCCTGAAGTGCCCGGAGCAGGTTCGTAAGAATCTGGAGACACTGGAAGAGACCTGGAACAATTATCAGGTGTATCTGAATGACGAGATTGATTTTATAGATGATGAACCGATGTTGGATTATTCTCTGCGACGCAAGGAGCAGTGACGTTGATATGTCGGCAGAAAAGGATGAGAATGAGCAATGTGATAGTGGTCGGCGGCGGGGCTGCCGGCATGATGGCTGCCATAGCGGCAGCAAAATGCGGACATAACGTAACCCTTTTGGAAAAAAATGAAAAGCTTGGGAAAAAGCTGTTTATTACGGGAAAAGGCCGTTGTAATGTGACCAATGGAGCGGATATGGATGTGCTGTTCCAAAATGTCTGCACCAATGAAAAATTCCTGTACAGTGCTTTTTACAGCTTTGACAATACGCAGGTGTGTGATCTGATCGAACAGGCGGGATGCCCCCTGAAAACAGAGCGGGGCGACAGGGTATTTCCGGTATCCGATCATTCTTCGGATGTGATCGCCGCCCTGCAGAGAGAATTGCATAAATATCATGTGGATATTCATCTGCACACAGAAGTGAAAAAGATCCTGACGAAGGAAAGTGACGACAATATTTGCTTTTACGGAGTGGAATGTACGGATCATAAGAAGTTGACCGCCGATGCCTGCATTATCTGTACAGGTGGCTGCTCCTATGCCGCTACCGGATCCACCGGAGACGGTTACCGGTTCGCAGAAGAGACGGGGCATAAAGTAACGGAGCGAAGGCCCGCATTGGTACCGTTAGAGATCCGCGAGAGCTGGTGCAAAGCACTGATGGGATTATCTCTTAAAAATGTGGAGATCCGGATGCAATGTGGGAAGAAGACCTGGTACGAAGGCTTCGGAGAGATGCTGTTTACCCATTTCGGTGTCAGCGGGCCGTTGATCTTGTCCGCCAGCAGCTTTTATTCCAAAAATATTTCTAAACGAAAAGGTGACGATGAAGTAAAGCTTTTCCTGGATCTGAAACCGGCACTGACACCGGAACAGTTAGATAAACGTCTACTTCGGGATTTTGAGGAAGCGAAGAACAAGCAGTTTAAAAATGCACTGGATCATCTGTTTCCTGCGAAGCTGATCCCTGTTATGATAGAGCTGTCAGGAATCTCTCCGGAGAAGAAGGTCAACGAGATCAGCAGGGAAGAGAGAAAAGCTTTCGGAATGCTGATCAAGGCACTGCCCATGACGGTAACGGGGACGAGATCTTTTGCGGAAGCAATCATTACCCAGGGCGGAATCTCTGTAAAAGACATCAATCCTTCCACCATGGAATCCAGGCTGGTAAAGCATCTGTATTTTGCGGGGGAAGTACTGGATCTGGATGCCATGACCGGTGGCTTTAACTTACAGATTGCCTGGTCTACGGGACATTTGGCGGGAGACAGCATACAATAAATTTTTTAAAAAATAGAATCATAAAGAAAATACGAAGAAAAGAGGATATGAATATGAGCTTTAATGTAGCTATTGACGGACCGGCAGGTGCCGGTAAAAGCACGATTGCCAGAGCAGTGGCAAAAAAGAAGGGCTTTATCTATGTGGATACCGGAGCAATGTACCGCGCCATGGCACTGTTCATGTTAAGAGAGGGTGTGGATCCTGCGGATGCGGCAGCAATCGCCGATAAATGTAAGGAGGCAGATATCACCATTCAATATGTGGACGGAGAACAGGTCGTATTATTAAACGGTGAAAACGTCAATGCTTATCTGCGTACCGAGGAGGTTGGCAACATGGCTTCCACCACCAGTGCACAGCCGGCGGTACGTACCAAACTGGTAGAACTCCAGCAGGCACTGGCAGCGAAAAGCGATGTGATCATGGACGGCCGTGATATCGGTACCGTAGTATTACCCCATGCACAGGTCAAGATCTATCTGACCGCCAGCAGTATGGTGAGAGCAAAAAGAAGATATGACGAGCTGACTGCCAAGGGTGAGTCCTGCGACTTAGAAAAGATCCGTCAGGATATCGAGGACAGAGATTACAGAGATATGCACAGAGAGACTTCTCCGTTAAAGCAGGCGGAGGATGCGGTACTTGTGGATACCTCCGATATGACCATTGAACAGGTCATTGACCGGATCGTGGCACTGATTGGCTAAATGGGAGACGATATATGGAAGTAAGACTGGCAGACTGTGCAGGCTTTTGCTTTGGTGTAAAGCGTGCCGTGGATACTGTGTATGAACAATTAAAAAACGGGAAGACTATATATACCTATGGTCCCATTGTACACAACGAGGAAGTGGTCAGAGAACTGTCGGAAAAGGGTGTACGGGTTCTGGAGAACAAAGAGGATCTGAAACAACTGAAAGCCGGGGAGAACATTCCCACAGTGATCATCCGTGCTCACGGTGTGGCAAAAGAGATCTATGACATCATGGAGGCAAACGGTCTGGAATGCATTGATGCCACCTGTCCTTTTGTGAAAAAGATCCATCGTATCGTGGAACTAAAAAGTAACGAGGGATATCATGTGATCGTTGTGGGAGATCCGAAGCACCCGGAAGTAGAGGGGATCGTCGGCTGGTGTCCGGGACCCGTTACTGTTCTGGAGACTCCGGATCAGGCAGAAAATTTTGTAAAAACAGAAGGCGAAAAACTCTGCATTGTCTCTCAGACGACATATAACTACAATAAATTTCAATATATAGTTGAAATTTTTGAAAAAAAAGGTTACAATGATAGTGTTGTGAACACTATCTGTAATGCTACAGAAGAGCGACAGCGATCGGCAAAGACCATTGCAGCGGATGCTGACGTTATGATTGTAATAGGAGGGAAGCACAGTTCCAACAGCAGAAAGCTTTACGAAATCTGCCAAAGGGAATGTGAGCACACCTATTTTATACAGACACTGGATGACTTGCATTTAGATCTACCTAAAGCTGTTCGACTAGTGGGTATTACCGCGGGGGCTTCCACCCCAAATAAATTAATTGAGGAGGTTCAAAATTATGTCAGAATTAACTTTTGAACAAATGCTGGAAGAATCATTAAAGACAATACATGCAGGAGAGGTAGTCGAAGGTACAGTCATCGATGTGAAACCGGAAGAGATCATTCTGAACATCGGATATAAATCTGACGGTATTCTTACCAAGAACGAATATACCAACGACTCCAGCGTGGATCTTACCACAGTTGCCAAGGTTGGTGACACCATGGAAGTCAAGGTTCTGAAAGTAAATGACGGTGAGGGTCAGGTTCTCCTTACCTACAAGCGTCTTGCTGCAGACAGAGGCAACAAGAGAATCGAAGAAGCATTTAACAATCACGAAGTACTTAAGGCAACCGTATCTCAGGTACTGGACGGTGGTTTAAGTGTAATTGTGGACGAAGTAAGAATCTTCATCCCCGCAAGTCTGGTATCCGATACTTATGAGAAGGATCTGACCAAGTATGCAGGACAGGAGATTGAATTCGTGATCAGCGAGTACAATCCCAAGAGAAGAAGATATATCGGCGACCGTAAACAGCTGATCGTAGCCAAGAAGGCTGAGCTGCAGAAGGAACTCTTTGAGAAGATCAAAGAAGGCGATATTGTAGAAGGTGTTGTTAAGAACGTAACTGATTTCGGTGCATTTATCGATCTTGGCGGCGCAGACGGACTGCTTCACATCTCCGAGATGTCCTGGGGCAGAGTTGAACATCCCAAGAAGGTATTCAAGGTTGGCGATAAGCTGAAAGTCCTGATCAAAGAGATCAACGGCAATAAGATCGCTCTGTCTCTGAAGTTTGACGATGCTAACCCCTGGAAGGATGCTGCACAGAAGTATGCTGTCGGCAATGTAGTAACCGGTAAGGTTGCAAGAATGACCGACTTTGGTGCTTTCGTAGAATTAGAGCCCGGTGTAGATGCTCTGCTTCATGTATCCCAGATCGCAAAGGAGCACATTGAGAAACCTTCCGATGTACTGAGCGTTGGCGATGAAGTTACAGCTAAGGTTGTAGATTTCAATGAGGCTGATCACAAGATCTCCCTGAGCGTAAAGGCTTTGACAGCTCCCGAACCTGCAGAGGCAGAGGAAGAGTCTGATGCAGATGTCGTATCTGTAGATATCGATGCTGTGATTGCTGCAGAGGCTGAGAATACTGAGGAATAATTAACAGCTGGGTGGTTGATATTCATGATATATGATTATGAGTATTTTAAAAAGGAGATATATTCTCTGACTACGATCGATCTGAATGCTTATAAAGAGAAGCAGATGAAGCGGCGTATCGATACTCTGATCGCAAAACACAAGATCGTAGGATATGATAAGTATGTACAGGCACTGAAGACGGATAGAGAACTTTTCGAGGAATTTGTAGGGTATATTACCATCAATGTATCGGAGTTCTATCGTAATCCCGAACAGTGGAAATATCTGGATGAGACAGTTATCCCGGAACTGATTCAGCGCTTTGGTAAGAATTTAAAAATCTGGAGCGCTGCCTGTTCTACGGGAGATGAGCCGTACTCACTGGTTATGGCTTTGTCACGGCATGTTCCGTTACAACAGATCCATATCTATGCTACGGATCTGGACAAGCAGGTGATTGCAAAGGCAAAGACCGGATTGTACAATGAGAAGAGCATAGAAGGTGTACCGGAAGATCTAAAGAAGAAATATTTCACGAAGATCGGTCCCTCTTATAAGATTGCGGATGAGATTAAGGCAAGAGTTGATTTTCATCAACATAATCTGTTGAAGGATGCTTATCCGACAGAATATCATCTGATCGTGTGCAGAAATGTTCTGATCTATTTTACAGAGGAAGCAAAAGATGAAGTATTCCGAAAGTATTATCATTCCCTGGCAAAGGGTGGAATGCTTTTTATCGGAAGTACGGAACAGATCATGAATTATCGTGAGATAGGATTTGAGAGAAAAAGTTCTTTTTATTATGTCAAACCCTTATAGGTTTATAGGAAGAAAAAAGGAAAGCGATCAGCTTTCCTTTTTTTAATATGTGGCGGCAATCATGGACAGGACGTGATTGGCATAACGGGAAAAACCTTCACGGTTCTTCTTCATTTCATCTGTAAGTTCAAAAAATAATTCCTTGCTCTTATAATCTCTCTTGAAGAAAGGTGTAAATAAAATATCCCACTGGGGAAGATAACAGGAAAACTTCCTGGTATAGCAATTCGCTGCGGAAGCCTGGAGTCTGTGTTCCTTATCGACAAAACCAGCTACGGATTTATGAAGTGCCACATCTTCGGTAGGAAGATAATAATAATCCTTGTAGTTCGAATAGAAATATTTTAATTCTTCTTCATAGATCGGAACCTTAAGAGTAGCAGATTCTCCCTCGCCGCGGAAGTAACAATTACCGGCAGAGGCAGTAATAGGTTTGGGCAGCGGTGTAGGAATCTGCAGTGTGATCAGCAGCTCTTTTCGCTGTGCCCCATGCATATCTTTGTAATAGTTGGCCTGTACCTTTTTGGCTTTGACACAGTTCTCGTTAAACAGATCATAGTATGCGAGAATCGGAAGAACTTCCAACATTCCTTTTAAATCGTCCGCATTGTGAAGGAATAAAGCCTTTTCGGTGAATTCGGAAGGATTCTTGACATAGTCGTGATATAATCCGATCAATTCACCACCGGAAAAGACATCCGTACGGGCGATTCCAAGGTATTGCTCCAGAGTTTTCTGTTTGCAGTTGGGCAACTTTAAGAAAAACTTATAAGGAGAGATCCGACGATAAATATCGATTCCCTGAAAACCTTCGAAAGAAAATGGAAGCATTAACTGGGCACATTTCTGGCTGATAAAGGGAAGGTCGAAGTTATTGCCGTTGAAATGAACCAGATATTTATAGGATCTCGCAAAGTCAAAGAAGGCAGTGAGAATCGCTCCCTCCTGTGTGTAATCCTCTGCCATCCATTGTATGGTATGCCATTTACCGGCCCGGTTGTAAGCGCAGCCTATCATATATAAATAAGAAGTACGGGAAGTAAATCCCGTGGTCTCAATATCGAGAAACAGTACCTGTTCCAGAGGTGCCAGCTTATCCAAGGGATAGGAGATCGCAAAATCCTCCAGAGTCTCTTCTGATTTTTTCATGTATGACCTCTTTCTGCCGTGGGGCATGTTTGCTTATTTAATTTATTCTACCATAATTTTATAAAATGCAGTAGCATTTTGTTGATAAAAGTTGATAAAAATTGATAAAAATAGTACAATTATCGTAGTGTGATCTGAAATACAAGAATGATTCAGAAAGGACGATAGAAAATGGCGAAGTTGACATTTGTAGGTGGAATCCATCCCTATGACGGCAAAGATCTGTCGAAAGACAAGCCAATCCAGGATGTTCTGCCTAAGGGAGAAATGGTCTATCCCATGTCTCAGCATATCGGAGCCCCGGCTAAGCCAATCGTGGCAAAAGGAGATCGTGTACTTGCAGGACAGAAGATAGCGGAGAGTGGTGGATTTGTGTCGGCACCGATTTATGCATCCGTGTCCGGTACTGTAAAGTCTATCGAGACAAGGCGTGTAGTGACGGGAGATCTGATACAGAGCATTGTAATAGACAATGACGGTCTGTATGAAAGTATGGAATTTCATCCCTATGCACCGGTGGATAAATTACAAAAAGATGAGATCATCGATATTGTAAAAGAAGCCGGAGTTGTAGGTATGGGAGGAGCCGGCTTTCCTACCCATGTAAAATTATCTCCGAAGGATCCTGATAAAATTGACTATGTAATTGCAAACTGTGCGGAATGTGAGCCTTATCTGACTTCTGATTACCGCAGGATGATGGAGGAGCCGGACAAGTTGATCGGCGGTCTGAAGATCATATTGAAGCTGTTCGATAATGCTCATGGAATTCTGGCAGTGGAAGATAATAAACCGGATTGCATCTCTCTGTTAAAACAGATGACCAAAAATGATCCGCAGATCACGGTCAAGGCATTGAAGACCAAGTACCCGCAGGGTGCGGAACGTCAGTTGATCTATGCCACAACGGGTCGGAAAATCAATTCTTCCATGCTGCCCGCGGATGTGGGATGCATTGTAGACAATGTAGATACCGTGGTTGCTATTTACAGAGCGGTTACAGAAGGACGCCCTCTGATGGAGCGCATTGTCACGGTAACCGGTGATGCTGTGGCGAATCCACGGAACTTCCGGGTACCCATCGGTATGAGTTATCAGGAACTGTTGGATGTGGCGGGAGGATTTAAACAGGATCCGGAGAAGATTATCTGCGGTGGTCCGATGATGGGATTCGGTATGTTTGATCTTAATGTTCCGACGACCAAGACTTCTACTGCTTTGCTGGCATTGACACAGGATGATGTCTCTGCGATGGAACCCAGTCCCTGTATTAACTGTGGACGATGTGTGGAAGCATGCCCGGGACGGATCGTTCCCAGTCTGCTGGCAACTTATGCGGAGCATTTTGACGAAGAGTCATTCGTAGAACATAACGGAATGGAATGCTGTGAGTGTGGCTGCTGCAGCTTTGTATGTCCTGCCAAGAGACCTCTGACGCAGGAGATCAAGTCCATGCGTAAAATTCAACTGGCCAAAAAGAAAAAGAAGTAGGAGGGAAGAACAGTGAGTGAACTTTTAAAAGTATCTTCAAATCCTCATATAAGGTCGAAAGTAACGACCAGTAGTATTATGACGGCTGTGGTGATCGCACTGCTGCCTGCTGCCGGCTTTGGAATCTACAATTTCGGTCCCAGAGCACTGGCAGTAATGGCTGTTACCATTGCAAGCACAGTCCTGACAGAATTGTTATTCGGCTGGCTGTGGAAGAAGAAAATAACCATAACAGACATGTCGGCGGTGGTCACCGGACTGCTGCTGGCACTGAATCTGCCGGTAAGTATTCCTCTGTGGATGGCTGCCCTGGGCGGTGTGTTTGCAATTCTTGTAGTAAAAATGTTGTTTGGAGGCCTGGGACAAAATTTTATGAACCCGGCACTGGCAGCAAGATGTTTCTTATTGATCTCTTTCCCTTCGCAGATGACGAACTTCGTCTGTGATGCTTATACCGGAGCCACTCCGCTGGCGGCACTGAAGGCAGGAGAGAGTGTCAATGTCATGAATATGATCGTAGGTAAGACAGCCGGTACCATCGGTGAGACTTCCGTTATTGCGTTACTGATCGGGGCATGTTTTCTGATCTTGATCGGAGTGATCGATCTGCGCATTCCGGGGACCTATATTGTGACAGTGATCCTGTTTGCCGGATTTTTCGGCGGACATGGTTTTGATCCCGCATATCTGTCGGCACAGTTGGCCGGTGGCGGTCTGATCCTGGGTGCCTTTTTCATGGCTACGGATTATGTTACCCGCCCGATCACCATCAAAGGACAGTATGTATATGGTGTTGTACTGGGACTTCTTACCGGAATTTTCCGTATCTTCGGACCGGGAGCGGAAGGAGTATCTTATGCTATCATTTTAGGAAACCTTCTGGTACCTCTGATTGAAAAATTCACCATGCCGGTTGCTTTCGGAAGAAAGGCAGGTGCGAAACATGAAAAATAAAAATGATGTGCAGGCAATGTTAAAAGAAGCAGGCATTTTATTTGCCATCACCCTGATCGCCGGCCTGTTACTTGGATTTGTCTATGAACTTACCAAGGAACCCATCCGTCTGCAGGAAGAAAAAGCAGTGCAGGAAGCCTGCCAGGCAGTATTTACGGATGCCGGACATTTTGAAGAATTGGATCCGTATATCCCTTCCGATGATACGGCGCAGAATCTTTCCGATACCGGAATTACCATCGGTACGGTATATGAAGCTCAGGATGCCTCCGGAGAGAAACTGGGCTATGTGATCCAGACAACATCCTCTGAGGGATACGGCGGAAATATCGTTTTGTATGTGGGAATCCGTCTGGACGGTACCGTAAATGATATTTCTATTTTGAGTATCTCCGAGACACCGGGACTGGGAATGAAAGCAGGCGATGTATTGGTACCGCAGTTCCATCAGAAAAATGTGAAGAGCTTTACGTATACCAAGACCGGTTCCACTTCTGACAGTGAGATTGATGCCATCAGCGGTGCAACGATCACCACCAGGGCCGTGACCAATGCCGTGAACGGAAGCCTTCTGGCATTTCATGATTATGTACAGGGAGGTGCAGGCAATGAATAAAGCAGGTGAAAGACTTTACAACGGCATTATCAAGGAGAATCCTACCTTTGTGCTGATGCTGGGAATGTGTCCTACACTGGCCGTAACCACTTCCGCAATGAACGGTCTGGGAATGGGACTGACGACAGCGGTGGTACTTACGATGAGCAATCTGATCATTTCCCTGTTGCGGAAAGTGATTCCCAGCCGTGTGAGAATCCCCGCATTTATCGTAATTATAGCTTCATTTGTAACGGCGGTGCAGTTACTTTTACAGGCATATCTGCCGTCTCTGAATGATGCATTGGGTGTATACATTCCTTTGATCGTTGTGAACTGTATTATTTTGGGAAGAGCGGAGAGCTATGCATACTCCAATCCGCCGATTCCTTCTTTGTTTGACGGACTTGGCATGGGACTTGGTTTCTCCCTGGCATTGACCTGTATCGGTGCCGTGAGAGAGATTCTGGCGGCAGGATCTGTCTTCGGATTCCGGATCATGCCGGATTCCTATGTAACGATCAACATCTTCGGACTGGCTCCCGGTGCGTTCTTTGTGCTGGCTGCATTGACTGCTCTGCAGAATTATGTGAAGAACAAGAGAAAACTGGCAGGCAAGGATTATGAGAAAATCCAGTCCGGCTGCGGACATGATTGTCTGCACTGTGGCGAAAGCGGCTGTTCAGAGAGATTTTACGACAATACCGATACTTCGGAGGATGCCGTGATGGACGCGGCCAGAGCGGCAGCAAAGCCTAAGGCTGCAACGGATGACCTTGAGACAATAGACTTGGATAAGGAGGACAAATAAATGGATAGTGTGAAAGATATGCTTCTGTTACTGATCAGTTCCTCCATTGTCAGCAATATCGTCTTAAGCCAGTTCATGGGACTCTGCCCGTTTTTGGGAGTATCCCGTAAGATCAAGACTGCAGGCGGTATGGGAACCGCGGTTATTTTCGTCATAACGCTGGCAAGTGCGGTAGCGGGCGTGATTTATAAATTTATCTTACAGCCGCTGCACATTGAGTATCTGGAGACCATTGTATTTATCCTTGTGATCGCGGCGCTGGTACAGTTTGTGGAGATGTTCCTGAAAAAGGCTATGCCTTCTCTGTATCAGGCACTGGGTGTATATCTGCCCCTGATCACCACCAACTGTGCGGTTTTAGGTGTAGCGATTACCAATGTACAGAAGGAATACGGTATTCTGACCGGTATTGTAAACGGATTTGCCACAGCCCTTGGTTTTACCATTGCCATCGTGATCCTGGCTGGATTGCGTGAAAAAATGGAATACAATGAGGTGCCGGAATCTTTCAAGGGAATGCCCATGGTGCTGCTGACAGCGGGACTGATGGCAATTGCTTTCTGCGGATTCTCCGGTCTGATCTAGGAAGGAGTAACATAGATGAGTATAACAGGAATTCTGATTGCTGCGGCTTGTGTCGGAATCGTCGGCATCTTTGTGGGACTGTTTCTTGGCGTGGCCGGTATAAAATTCAAAGTAGAAGTAGATGAGAAGGAAGAAGCGGTACTTGCCGCCCTTCCCGGTAATAACTGCGGTGGCTGTGGGTTCGCCGGATGTTCCGGACTTGCCGCTGCGATTGCAAAAGGAGAGGCTGCCGTTAATACCTGTCCGGTAGGCGGAGAGGAAGTCGGCAAAAAAATCGCTGCGATCATGGGAGTAGAGGCAGAGGCTTCCGAGAGAAAAGTAGCGTATGTTCACTGCCAGGGTGACTGCGACCGGACGAAGACAGACTATGATTATTACGGAATCAAGGATTGCCGTATGATGAGTTTTGTCCCCGGAGGCGGACCGAAATCCTGTAACAGCGGCTGCCTTGGATATGGAACCTGCACACAGGTATGTCCTTTCGATGCCATTCACGTCAAAAACGGTGTAGCCGTAGTAGACAAAGAGAAGTGTAAGGCCTGCGGAAAATGTGTAGAGGTATGTCCGAAACACCTGATCAGTCTGATCCCATATTCCAATACGGTGCAGGTAGCCTGCAGTTCTACCGACAAGGGACCGGTCACTATGAAAGCCTGTACCACAGGATGCGTTGGCTGCGGAATTTGCGTGAAAAATTGTCAGCATGATGCTGTGAAAGTAGAAAATTTTCATGCGGTCATTGATCCCGAAAAGTGTGTCGGCTGTGGAGCCTGCATGGAAAAATGCCCTAAAAAGTGTATTGTAAAAGCATAAAAGAGGAGAAATAGTATGCGTCTTCCGGACGATTATGAAGATCATGGAAGCGGGTTGACTCCTACCGTGGTCAGTGCGATCGTTGCTGTCACTATTTTTGTGGTGGTGATACTTACGGTTGTGCTGATCATTAACAGGAAACCGGCGTCTCATCAACAGAATAATACAACTGCACAGACGGAGAATGTACAACAGGCAGGAAATCAGCAGACAGCAAAGTATCCGGATACGCAGGATCTGATCACCGGAAGCACATTGACTCCTTCGGATCTGGATTTTTGGGATATGTATCCGGAGACAACGGCTACACCGATGCCTTCAGAGAATCCTTCCGGACAGGATGGGAAAAAAGATACGACGGATACAGATCCTTCCACCGATGGAAAGCATACCCTGGTGACTGATCGGGATGGGAAAGAAGAATGGGTATTGATCAGCCCTTATCTGCCGAAACACGAATACGATTTTACAAAACTGGTGTGTCAGTCGGATTTTATGAAATATTATCAGGATGGAAAGCTTACTTCTTATGTTGGGGTGGATATCTCCAAATATCAGGATTATGTGGACTTCCTGAAATTAAAGAAAGCAGGCATTGATTTCGTGATGCTTCGGGTGGGAGCCAGAGGTTACGGCAGCGGTCAGATCGTTCTGGATGAGTATTTCGCGGATAATCTGAAGAGAGCGACAGATGCCGGACTGCAGATCGGAGTGTATTTTACTTCACAGGCGATCACCGAAGCAGAAGCGGTGGAAGAAGCGAACGTCGTACTGAACAATATTAAAGATTATAAGATTACTTATCCGGTGGCTTTTGATATGGGATTCGTGGATAACGATACGGCCCGCATAGAAGGAATCAGCAGAGCGGACAAGACAAAGATCACGAAAGCTTTTCTGGATACGATAGCGGCGGCCGGATATAAAACATTATTATATGGCAACAAGGAATGGCTGATCAAGGAGGTGGATCTGTCAAAACTGTCTGCGTATGATGTATGGTTATCCCAGGTGGGAGATGTTCCGGATTATCCGTATCGGTTTACCATGTGGCAATACGCGGACGATATCTCGGTGGACGGGATTGCCGGTTATGCCAACATGAATATCAGCTTCATTGATTATTCGGAGAAATAGCCGGATAATTCAGAATGCCGGGGGCAATGGGCAGAGAAGAATAGATCTCTGCATAGCGGCTGGGAGCAATGTCTTCCACGTAGTTGGATAAAAAGTTATTGGTCACTCCTTTGTTTCGGAGAATGTCGATGGCTTTGTTGTAGGCAATGGCGGCTTCCACATCGGTAGCATAACGGCCCACCAGATAATTGCCATGAATATGAATGCGGACAGTATAGAGATGCTGTCCGTTTTTTGTTACTGTTTTGCGGACACCGTGATAAATATTGTGAATCTGCAGATTTTCTCTGCGGAAATCCGTGGGATCACCATTGCGGAAACAATAGTCTCTACCGGGTACGGCATAGCTTTTGATGCCATAGCGGGATGTAAGAGTCAGCTGCATTCCATAATCGGACACAAAATAATGATTACCGCGCCGCATGATTTTGTGTGAAGAATAATAGAACAGATCTTCCAGATCAAATTTCAGTACATGGTGTGGTGTGAGATAATAGTAAAAAAGCTGCTGGCCCATATAGATGGGGTTCCCAAGGTAGATTCCGTTATCCCGGAAGTTGAGCAGACAGACCCACTTCTCAAAGGAAAGGGAAGAGGTCTCCCGGTAGGATTTCAGGGAGAGAGAGGAATTATTTAACAGACGAATCCCTTCTTCATAGGCCGAGTGTGCCTGTCCGGCATCCCGGTAGCTGCCCAGACTGATGTGCTTCCCACGGTAGGTCAGAGAGGCGCGGTAATACACGGTTCCATCTTTTTTTACGGCACGAAATATCCCTTTATCCAGTTTGCTTTTTCCTGTTTTCTGCTCATTCATAATTTCATAGTATCATTTTTTCCCGGAAAACAACAGATATATTTTTCGGACGAGCTGCATAGAATGAAGTTGGAGTCAAAATCATTTGTAGGTATGTGAGGATCGAAAATGTATAAACGGGCATTGACTGTTCTGTTAACAGCGCATTTGTTATTTCTGGCAGGATTTTTGTGCCTGGGACAAATGGAAGAAATACAGCGGAATCTGCAGATAAAAGTGCCGGTAGCGGCAGACAGTGAGAGCAGAATGATAGGAATTGCTTCCCGGACATCCTCGGGACAGCGGGTAGTCGACTGCAATGAATTGCAGAGGAACAGCAGGTATCATTTGGACATGGCGGAGCTGGAGGTTCTGTTGAAAATTGTGGAAGCGGAAGCAGGATGTGAGGATGAGGAGGGGAAACTTTTGGTGGCAAATGTCATATTGAACCGTCTGAATTCCGATAAATTTCCGGACAGTGTGTCGGAGATCGTGTTCCAGCAGGAGAATGGGATCACGCAGTTTTCCCCGGTGTCCGATGGGAGCTATGACAGAGTACAGATCAGTGAAGAGACCGTAAGGGCAGTGGGACGAGCACTGGATGGAGAGGATATCTCCGAAGGAGCACTTTATTTTGCCGCCAGAGATTATGCGGACAGTAAACGAATGCGTTGGTTTGATGAAAAGCTTACACTGTTATTCCGGCACGGCGGACATGAGTTTTTTAAAGAATAATAAGAATAAGAATGTTGCGTGCAGCTTGGACTTTATCAATTCACCTTGCAACAGTGCTTAAAGTATGCTATACTTTTACGAAATTGAAGATGGATACAAAATTCATACATATTGATACGGAGGAGAGGAAATGGAAGTAATATATCGTAGCACACGTAGCAACGGCGCACCGGTAACCGCATCACAGGCGATTCTGAAGGGATTATCCGATGACGGAGGATTGTTTGTACCGGATCATATTCCCACACTGGACAAGAGTCTTAAGGAGCTTGCGGGAATGACTTATCAGCAGGTTGCATATGAAGTCATGAAATTATTTCTGACGGATTTTACGGAAGAAGAACTGAAGAATTGTATTAACAGTGCTTACGATTCCAAGTTTGATACAGAAAAAATTGCTCCGCTTGTGAAGGCAGACAATGCGTATTATCTGGAATTGTTCCATGGATCCACCATTGCTTTTAAGGATATGGCACTTTCCATTTTACCTCATCTGATGATCACTTCTGCCCGCAAGAACAATATTAAGAACGAGATCGTGATCCTGACCGCTACCTCCGGTGATACCGGTAAGGCAGCCCTGGCAGGCTTTGCAGATGTAAAAGGCACTCGCATCATTGTATTTTACCCGAAGAACGGTGTCAGCCCGATCCAGGAGAAGCAGATGGTGACCCAGAAGGGTGCCAATACCTTCGTAGTAGGCATTCACGGCAATTTTGACGATGCTCAGACCGGCGTGAAGAAGATCTTCTCCGATAAGGAACTGGCAAAAGAGATGGACGAGAAGGGATTCCAGTTCTCCTCAGCCAATTCTATCAACATCGGACGTCTGGTACCGCAGATCTGCTACTATGTGTATGCTTATGCACAGCTATGTAAAGACGGTAAGATCGCAGAGGGTGAGAAGATCAATGTCGTAGTTCCCACCGGTAACTTCGGTAACATTCTGGCAGCATTTTATGCGAAGAATATGGGGCTTCCCATTGATAAGCTGATCTGTGCTTCCAATGACAATAAGGTACTGTATGATTTCTTCCGTACCGGAACCTATGACCGCAACAGAGAGTTCGTACTGACGACATCTCCTTCCATGGATATTCTGATCTCCAGCAACTTAGAGCGTCTGATCTACCGTATCGCAGGCAATGATGCGGATAAAAACCGTGAGCTGATGAGTGCGCTGACCGGCAATGGCAAATACGAGATCACCGAAGAAATGAAGGCGCAGCTGGCTGACTTCTATGGTAACTTTGCAAGTGAGGCAGAGACGGCAGCAGAAATTCGTCGTCTGTATGAGAAGTGCGGCTATGTGATCGATACCCATACCGCAGTAGCTTCTGCAGTATACGGAAAATATGTGGCAGAGACCGGGGATCATAAGACCACTGTCATTGCTTCTACCGCAAGCCCCTTCAAATTCACCAGAAGCGTCATGGATGCGATTGACACCAAATATGATGTGATGGGCGATTTTGAACTGGTTGATGAATTATCCAAAATTGCTAAGGTGAAGGTGCCCGGAGCGATCGAAGAGATCCGTACCGCACCCATACTTCATGATACGCAGTGTGATGTGGATAAAATGAAGGATACCGTAAAAAGTTTTCTTGGTATTTAATGTGGAATAAGATCATGATCAGAGAATCCCTCTTTGTGTGAGGGATTCTCTTTTTGTGGAAGGGTTAATTGTCACAGGAGTCACAGCGGTCAAACCCGGGGTTAAAGGCATAGAAGTTCTTTGCATTCAGGTGGTCCTGGGTGATACGGAGGGCTTCTCCGAAGCGCTGGTAATGGACGACTTCGCGAGCCCGCAGGAATTTGATGGGTTCGCAGATATCCGGATCCTTGATCAGACGTAAGATGTTGTCATAGGTGGAGCGGGCTTTCTGTTCCGCAGCCATATCCTCGTGCAGATCAGTGATGATATCTCCCTTTACCTGGAACTCACAGGCATTAAAGGGAACACCGCCTGCTGCCTGGGGCCAGACACCGATGGTATGATCCACGTAATAGTTGGCGAATCCGCTTTTCTCAATCTCTTCCATGGAGAGGTTACGGGTCAGCTGGTGGACGATGGTGGCTACCATTTCCAAATGCCCCAGTTCATCAGCGCATAGATGCTGTACGTTAAATCATACATTAAACTCAATCGTAATATCTGGCTCAGAATTTATCCAGCCTCCGTGATTTACCGGTAAATTGTGAGATCGTTGATCCGGTTTGGAGTACCGGTTGGGGCGTGGCCGGGAATATGTTATTTTCTTTATAGCAGCTTTGAGAAGGATGTTTTTTTCAGCAGCTGACAGAGATTCGTCGTAAATGCACCGGGAGGCCTGTTGGATTGTATAAATGGTATCATTAAGGTTACATTGGCTCTCTGCGCTCGTATAAGCCTCATTAAGGGCTTCTTTTGTTGCAACCATATCTTTCTCGCACTTATCCTTTAAAGCTTCGAAAATGTCACGTGGCATGGCTTCATCGGTATATTTATCCCATAGCGAGATCCTTTTCCTTTCCAAAGCTTCAAGCTGTTTGCTGAGTAAGGATATAGTATCTACAGGTGATAAATCCTGTTTGGCTTCACCGTGATCAATCAGAGCTTCAAGTCCTTCCAGTTCTGCAGAAATGGCAGCAAATATGGTGCGTATTATTTCATCCGCGAGAATAGATCCATTATTACATCTGGATTGATTAGGACATATATAACGGTTAGCGGAACGTGATCCGCAATACTTTCCGTCTTTATCATATTGTTTATAGGCTCTTAGATTCATTACGTGACCGCATTCGCAATAGAGTATACCGGAAAACATGTTTTGCAATCCTCTTGTATTGTAATTTTCATGAGTACCGATAGCCAAAAGAGCCTGGGCTTTCTGATACATATCATCAGGAATCAATTTAGGCTGTTTTCCATCATAACAGAGAAAATTTTTGTTCTTGGGGCGCGATACCTGGACTTGCATATTTTCAACGGTTTTTACGGTTTGAAACCGATACCAGATAACTTTACCGTTATAATGTGGATTGGATAATATACTATGAACCGTTTGATAAGTCCAGTGATCTATTTTAGGTGCCTTTATACCTAAGGAGTCCAGGTGATGGGATATGACAGTGCATCCCATACGTTTATTGACAAACAGATCGAAAATCATTTCCACAATCTTTGAGTCTTCATTCAAAGCAAGCGTTGGGCATTTTCGTTTTCCATCCATAATCCATGCTTTATCGAATCCATACGGAGGAACAGTCCCGAGGTAATTTCCGGAGGCAACAGACTGCAGGCGTCCCCGGTTTTGGATCTTTTTAAAGTATTCCAGATACTCATTTCCACGCTTTAACTCCCGTTCAAAAGCATCACGGTCATATTCATCGTCCAGATCATACGTTTTCTGAGGGGTAATTACGTGAGTCTTGGTATAGCGCAGGAGCTTGATCAGGCGGCCGCAGTCCTCCAGATCACCACGAGAGAGACGCTGCACATCGACAACCAGGATAGCCTTGATCCTGGGATCTTCAATTCGTTTCAATATTCGAAGTATTTCCGGACGCCCGTCAAGTGTTTCGCCGGATACAACTTCGCGGTAAATATTTTCTTCGGGTACAAAACCATCCAGATTTCGTTCTTCCCAGTTTTTCAGAATCTCCCGATGCCGGGAGAGCACTTCTTCGACGGACAGAGACGGATCGTCAGACCGGGATTTACGCAAATATTCAAGAATCTCTTCAGGTTGAAATTTTTCAATATAGAAATTCATAAGATCTCCTGTCTGTATATTGAGAAATTGGTTAATCAATAAAACAATTTATGATATTCAGTCTGAGTGTCTGCAATATGATAAATATAAATTTCCTCGCCGATGACGCGATAAATAGCTACGTGTTTTTTGCAGATTACCATACGATATCCTTGCTCATTTAACCATGGATCCGGTGTTAGTGATCCGGAATCCGGAAACACTTCTAAGCGTTCAATAGCATCTAAAATACTATTGACTACTTTTATGGCTGTATCTGCATCAAATTGAATTGCATAATAATCTTCAATGGATTTTAAATTTTCCCAGGCAGAGGGAAGAATATTGACATTATACATTCTCCATACGCTCCCTAAGTTGTTTTCTCGCCTCTGATACACTTAGAGTAGGCGCACCAGCTAGCCGTTCTTGTTCAGCCTGTAGTATATTGGCACGTAACTGTAGTAATTGCTCTCTTTTTTCAAAGGCATCAATGCTCATTAATACAAGATCACCTTCACCATTTTTTGTAATATAAATAGGTTCTTTCGTTTCCTTTGCTAAGGCAGAGATAGAGCCGTAGTCGTTTCGTAGTGCTGCAGATGCTTTAATGATCATAAAAAGCTCCTTTCATATCAATAATATGATATAATTATACATGTATTATGCTATATAGTAAAGAATAAATATTGTAATAATGAAAATAGTGTGCAAATACCAGATTTTGCAGTGGAAAGTCTTTGTTGATATTTTTCATTTATAGGTATATACTATGTATATACGACTTGGAAGGAGGGTATGTGTATGCAGGCACAGGTAAAGGAATGGGGAAACAGTCAGGGAATCAGATTACCTAAAGATGTACTTAAAAGCGCCGGAATTGAACTGAATGAAACCCTGGATGTTACGGTATCAAATGGTGTAATTACGTTGGTGAAAACATTTCATCACAAAACTTTGGAAGAAAGAGCTGCTGAATATAATGGAAAATTAATGCTGGATGGAGAATATGACTGGGGCAATCCGGTAGGAAGGGAGATATGGTAGTGGATTACTTACATCAAGGAGATATTCTTAAGATAGAGAAGATAAAGCATCCGGTGCTGGTTGTGAGCAAGGATTTTTTTAATAGCAGCGGTGAAATAATAGGATGTCCAATCATAAGCGATTCTAATCCTGGACCGCTTCATATATGGACACATATGGATGATATAGAGGGATATATTCAGTGTGAGAAACTGGCATTGCTTGATTTATCAGTTCGGGGATACAAAAGGATAGGAAGAATATCTTTGGCTGAAGTGATTAATGTATCAGATGCCATTCAAGGCATTTTTGATTACGTGTAGCTCATGTGGGAGAACTTATTTGATTATAATAATTTTATCAACAGAATAAAAGGAGTGATAGATTATGAATAATGCTATCGAAACGATGAAAAATATTATAGATGAATTGAATGAATGTACGGGACCGGATGAGTTGGAAAATTTTTCTAAAAAAGATCTTTTGGAAAAAATCATAGAATCAAAGAATCTGGCAGTTGAAAACTGGTTTCAGGAACAAAATTTGGATAAGCAAACCTTATACTCTATGGATGAGAACACGCTGGGCAAAAAGATGTCGGAATTGTTGGATAGAGTCAGGAATGCTAACGATCATTCTACGGATTTGGAAAGGGATTATGAGGAGGATGAGCGGGAGATGGAATAAAAATCCAAGGTGTATATTATAGATTTGAAAAATATATGGAAAAAATGACATTAGATGATTTTATCAAATATGTAAAAGAACAATTTGATTGTGATATTTCTATAAAGAAGTCTGATAAACCGGATACATTTGTCAGTATTTTTGGCGTTAGTTTTCTTAATGATAGAGAGTGGGGAGAAACGGCAGGAAGTAATGTTTAAAATTATAATCAAGCGCTTTACGGAGTATTACAATGTAATATAATTGAATTTTCATGAATCACAATTGTTGACAGTAGCATAATAATATAGTACTATATAGGAAAAAGAAAGAGTAAGCTGATGCCAAGCCTACTCTTTCTTTTTTTCATTATATGCAGATACTAGATTTTGCAGTGATTTCAGTATGACTTCCCGATCATAATCGTCCAGATCGCAGTACGCTTCTACAATAGCTTCAAACATAGGATCATGACGGCCGAGCAAAGCCACGGCTTTTGCAGTGAGATCATTATGCGTGGATTTTAAATAAGGGTCCCCGATTCCGTGACGAAGCCATTCTTCATTCACGTAAAATTCTCTGCAAATAAGGGAAATAACAGCATCGCTAGGCTCGCTGCGTCCCATTTCATAAGTGGCAACAGTGTTACGTTTTACACCGAGTCTGGCAGCAAAACGTTCTTGAGTTAAATGATTATCAGTTCTTATTTTTTTTATCCGTTCATTCATATGGTCGCCTCCCTTCTATACGATACCACAGTAATAATATACAGTCAATTAAATTGTTGATTATTTCAACAAAAACACCTTGACAAATGTTTTATAACGACTTACTATTGTTTTAGAATCAACAAAGGAGGTGACTGTATGAATATTATAAGTGATGAAGAATTACGTGAACTTAAGGAGGGCTATGAGCAGCTCCCAGAGGAAATGCGATATCTCGTTTTACAAAATGTGAATGTTCTTCGTGCAAGTGAACAAATGCGTAAAAAGAGTGAGAAGCATAAGAAAGAGAAAGTAGGATAAAGTACAAACCGTAGTACATACGCTTTACAAAGCGGGATAAGGAGCAGTGTTATGCCTGTAACGATTATCAGACCGGAGAAGGTAGACCCGGTCAAAGTAAAAATATTGGAGAAGGCAATCATTGACATCTGCGTAGCAGCGCATGTGGAACCGGCGAGGATCGTCCGTCCGGGACATCCCGAGGATAAACCGGAAGACTTCTATACCCAGGTGGTCCGGGACAACGAGGCGTGGCACGAACGTAGGCGGCGGGCAGCTGCAGAAGCGGAAAGCAATGAACACTAACAGATAAGAAAGGAGATGCAAGATGGCAGAATTTTGTGCAGGAATCATATTCATGGATGAGGAGCATAAGAGATTTTTTACGAAGAACCTTCCGAAATGCAGAGACTTCGATGTATACCATATGGCATTGATCTACTGCCTTGGAATCGACCGGACTGTCCGGGAACATTTTGAGAAAGTATATGATCTGAAAAACGGAGAGATCCAGACAGAAGTCCTGCAGGAGGGATGGCAGACCTCGGGAAGCAAGCGTGCAATCAGACTGGCATTCAATCTGTATACCAACGGTATAGCCAGTGTCGATGACTATGAGGACGAGGAGGAGAAGTTGTATGAATGTAGAAGCTACGCAGTGGAAGAGATATTTTGCTGCGGATATGCCCCTTATTTTTGGCAGGCAGTCAGGCTGCGCTACCCGGAATTTTGTGGATAAAAAAACACAGTGCTATAAAGGCTGGAGAACCGAAGCACTGTGTCTGAGTAGACATGCGAAATATATAAATTACTCCGCATCCTGTTAAACGTTACAATATAGGATTTCAAAGTACTTGTCAAGAGGTTAAGGTGTTAAAAATGTATAAACGATGCGGTGGAGTAAGCAAAATATATCGCTGCCCGGTATGTCACGAGATTTTTGCAGTGCCTTATCAGACCAGGGGCGGAGGCAGGACCAACTGGGTGTATAGTGTCCGCCAAAAGCGGCGGAAAATATATTATTGTTCGTATCATTGTTTTCGGGAGATGCAAAAGATAACCGAAGGAAAGGCAGAAGCATGACGGGGAAAACGCATAGTGCAACAGGATTCTTTGCCGGACTTGTCATAAGTCACTATACAGGATGCCCCGGCGCTATGACGCTGGCAATGGCCACCGGATCGGTTCTGGGAGGGCTGCTCCCGGATATCGACAATGTCCACAGCCAGATCGGTAGCAGACTGCCTGTAGTGGAGCTGATAGTCCATGGCTGTCAGAGAGGAATCCGGCTGCTTTCCGGCATTCTGCCGCGGAAACTGAGAGAGAATGTCCGTTCCATGACAGGACACCGGGGACTGCTTCATTCTCTGCTGGTTCCTGCAGCACTGCTGTTGGCACTGCCGGTTATCGGCAATACAAACGGAATAGAGAAGGCTTTTCTGATAGGGATGATTGCAGGTAATCTCAGCCATTTGATTCTGGATATGCTTTCCGGTGGAGTTCCACTGCTGATACCGTTCAGTGTTGCAAGGATCCGGGTATGCAATTTCCGCACCGGAGGAATTATGGACAAGCTGTGGAGATTGGTCATGTACTTTGGCATTGGTTATCTTGGATTATCGGAATTATATCAGATAGTATCCAAGTATATCAGAATATAGCAGAGAAGATCAGAAAAGAGGGCGATGAAAATGAGAAATATTAATTATTTTGATAAAGAATTATCTGTCGAGGAGTATGTGAAAAAGGAAGTATGCAAAAATGCCGGCACTCAGAGCGTTGCTTTTAAAGAACAGCTTATTTCATTATGCAGCTCTGCGGGTATTGAATGTAACGAAAAAATGAAAAAAGAAGAGCTGTTTGATCTTCTTTGCAACAACGGCTTTGAATATAAGCAGTTTGCTGATCTATTTGGAATAGGCGTCAGCAGCCAGGTATATCAGAGTGCCTTTAACATCACTCATCAGGATGTAAAATGCTTGGAAAGAAATGGTGTATTAAAAAAAGTAGGCAAATACAGATTTCGTGCCTTTGGAAAATACAATTATGCACCATTATATGATCTTTATCAGAATGCGCAGATGACGGACGATGCGATGGAAGATATGCTCAAAAAATAACTTAGGGGCATGTAATAGATAACAGCATTCGGATATATCACAATATAGCAGAGAATATCAGAGATAATCTGAGTAAATCAGAGATAATCAGACTATATCAGAGATGCAGGAAGAAAGAGACGGTGAGAGTGTGAACCGATTGGGATTTTTGGTGCTGTCTGTACTTTTGGCAAATAATGCGGATAACCGTATGGCAGCTATGTCATTAAAGGAGATCATGCAGACAGAAGATTTAGATGTAAGAGAAAATACATTATTTAAAAAACTTCGGGATTATGAAAATCAGGGATACGTGAAAAAAGGTATGAAGGATGGAAAAGCCAACACTTTTTATATCACGGATGACGGAAAGGAATTCCTGGAGCAGAATAAGAAATAAAGATAGGAGATTATACGGATGAAGGATAAGATTGCATTTATAGCGGTAGGACAGGCCGGAGGAAATATCGGTCAGCTTTTTGAGAGTATGGGTTACACAGTACTATATATTAATACGTCCAGAGAGGATCTGGAGACACTGGAAAATGCAAAGTTCCGGTATCATGTATCCAATGGAGAAGGCTGCAATAAAGACCGGCATAAGGCAAAACATCTTATCGTAGAGGATTTTGATAACATAGCTGCAGAAATTGAGGCAAAATTACAGGACAGGCTTCTTTTTGTGATCTTTGCTAGTGGAGGAGGCACGGGATCCGGAGCAGGACCTATGTTGATAGATTTACTGCTTGATGATGGCCGGGAGGTAGGAGCAGTCACAATCCTTCCGTCACCTGCAGAAAGTGTAAAATCCCACATCAACTCTTATGAGTGTTTCACTGAACTGACGCAGATCCAAGGGACGGCAGCCTGCTTTATCCTGGATAACAACAGAGGGGATAAAATAAACCTGAATGAGCAGTTTGCAGATGATTTCAACAGTTTTCTGGAGATCCCGGAGAAATATAAGAGTCTCCGCGGAAATATTGACAGAGCGGAGATCGAGGAGACGTTAAAAGCACATGGCATGGCTATGATTGTACATGCGCAGGGAGTAGATAGCTCACAGGTGATACAGGCACTGACAGACAATGAGTATGCTCCTGCGGAAGCAGACCGGACAGTGAAGTATATAACGGCAGCTCTGACCGGAAATGTAAGCATGGAAGATCTGGAGAAAGCGGTGGGAACCCCGGTAGATACCTTTCGGGCATACAGCGGAGAAGAGTCGATCTGCTGTGTCTGCGGTATGACTTATCCTAAGACGCGTCTGGAGGAGATGTACAACAAAGTAGCTGAAAACAAAGATACCATCCGAAAAAATCTGGAAGCTACACAGGAGACGGCAATGCAAAAGGACATCAACTTTCTGAATGAGTTACAGCCGAAACACAGAGAGGTACCTTCCGGATCCGGTTCCAGAGAGGAACGCAGACATTTGTCTAAAAGAGATATTTTAAACAAGTATTTGTAATTGTAGAAAGCGGGGAAATTTTAGGATGTCAGAACAAAGTAGGGCCTTTTTATCAGACAGGGACCATTCTCTGCTTATAGACATTTTTTATAAGCTGATAGGTAATTCTGAGGATCCAGCAGAGGTGCAGTCTATTGAATCCCTTATACAAATGTATGAGGAATCAGGGAATGGCTCAGAGATATCAGATGCAGATGTGAGACATACCATAAGTCTGGTCTGTAAATATTGTCAGATGCTGTCGGAGCAGAAGCATGCAAATGATAACTTAGTGGATTTTTATGCAAACAGTCTGAATAAACTCCAGATACGATACGAGCAGGCGATTCAGGATCACAGGCGCCTGGAAGAGGATCAGATCAAGATATATCAGGATTACGATAATCTTACGCGGGAACATCTTTGCTTATACAGGCGGTTTGAAAAGCTCCACAAAAAGCAGCTAAAAGGTATACAGTGGGTTAAAAAATGGATAGATAGGGGCAGAAAACATGACGATTCACGATGCAATTAATGAATATCTTAAGCAATGCGAATCAAGAAAACTGAGCTGGAGTACGCTTAAAGCATACAGATGTGATTTAGAGATTCTAGATCGAAGCCAGAGACATACAGAACTTCTGGATATTGAATCGGAAGAACTCCAAAAAATAATAAAAGGTAATGGCAGCTTAAAGCCGGCTACGATGTTACGCAGGAGTGTTTCATTTCATATATTTTTTCAGTACTGCAAAGAGAAAGGATATATTCAGGAAACGCCTGTAATAAAATCCCAGCGCGTTAAACTGCAAACACCGGTTACTTTGACGGCGGACAAAGTAACTGGAATCTTCCGGGAACTATATAGTACTCCGAAAGAAGGAAAATTTTATTGGGAAAAATCTCGAAATATGGCCATTGTGGAGTTACTTTATGCAACAGGGATGAGAATATCTGAACTTTGTGCCCTGAAAAAAGACGATATTCAATTTTTTGATGAATTTATTATAGTGTCTATGCACGGAAACGGCAAACGGGAACGAAAATTTCTCATAACAAATAAGCAGGTCATAACTGCATTACAGACATATCAAAGTGATGTGGATACAGCATCGGTGGACGTAGTTGATTCTGATGCAGTATTTATTAACAGGCGTGGACGTGCAGTTTCGGAACAGACAGTACGTTATTGCCTGAAAAATTATAATATAACACCTAAGATATTGCGTAACTCTGCGGCAAAAGAAATGTATGACAGTGGAATGAATATTTTCAGATTACAGGGAACGCTTGGACTTAATTCCATTGACAGTGCAGAGCGTTTCTGTTGTCGACAGGAGCTGGAGAATAAACGCACTTATAGTTTGAGTGACTGTGATCTGAGAAACCGATTATCAGTATAAACGATGAAAAGGAACTGTTAATTTATATGCAAAAGATAAAATACGGTGTGCTGGACAAACTGCTGCGGGCAGATTTGTCCAGGGCAGAAATGGATTTTATATTACATATATCGCATTACCAGGACGATACCGGCTGTGTGTCTGGAATATACTATCGGGATATTTGTGAAGCACTACAGATATCGTATCAGACATTTTATGACGTGCTGCGCAGCCTACAGGCTAAGGAGATCATAAAGGTAGATAAAGCCTTTTACGGAGACTGGGATGTTACGATATTGGACAATTCATTCCAGAATGGAATTACCGGTTATGTAAGCACTGGTGATGATCTGTTCCTGGATCCGGAGTTCCAGAAATGCGGACCGCAGGAGAAACTGCTTGCACTGGAATTTCTTAAAATTGCAAAGAACCCGTCAAATGGCGGGAAATACAGAATAGGCAAAGAGAAGCTTTTAGAAAAGTATGGTAAGCTCTTTTCTGTGACGAAACGCATTATTTTAAGATATCTTCACCGGCTAAAAAGGTTCTTTGTTATGTCGATCACAGAGGGGATATATTATATCCGCCCGAATGCACATTTTGCAGAGAAGAACAGCGGAAAAACGGATACAGAACTGCTCAGGGAGCATGTGAACCGGTTTGTACTGCGGAGGAATCGTGCAACCTACACAGAGAAGGAAGGGAAGGAAGCGTCGAAACTTTTGACACAGTACGCCGGACAGGTACCTGACAACAGAACATTGATCCGGCTGTTCTCAGAGGCTGTACTTGAAAGCATACGGATCCGGAATGCAGGAATCAGGAACCGGTACAAGTGGAACCGGCGGTTAAATCCGAAGTTTGTACACCGCCTGCTACAGGAGAAAATACTGAATCAGCCACAGATGGCTAAGTAAGTCTATGAAAATAGGCTTATTTGTGTTTCTATAAATCTCAAAAATCATAGATCATGTCCTGAAATTCCGAAGAGCAAGAGAAAAATAGATGATAAATGTGAGTAGGGAGCCGGTGTGGCTTCTTTTTTCGTGTGGAAAAAGAGAGATTTTATTCAAGTTTTGTGCAGTGAAATAGTGAACTTTTCAAGTATGGTGTCTCTGTGGATAATCTTTTCTATTTTGGGTGCCGTTCAACACGCTGTTGAAGGACACTTTTTCCAAAACTATGCAAGGAACCAGAAGAGAAAAAGCGCAAAAATATGCAGCCGGGTATTGTAGCAGCTGGGGAACGTATTCTGTCTTTTATCAGTTCTTTTCACTGTTTCTTTAGACAAAAGAAAATATTTTTTCTGAAAAAAGCAGCCATAAATACCTACATAAAAAACAAAAAAATAAAAAACACTTGACAGCGCATACGGATTCCATCATCCTGTTGCCACTCATGAGAGGAAGGTATATGAATGGATATCAGAGACCTGAAGCGGGAATGCAATGATCTGATTGATGAATTAGAGACATTACAGCAAACAGATGCAAAACTGGATCTTCGGATTCAGGAACTACAAAATTGTCTGGAAAAAACATCAATTCCAGAGTCGGTGACAGACTTACCAAGGCTGCCCCACATTGTGAAAATGGAAGATGAAGAAACTGAGGGCATAATTTCCGAGACTGTAGTGGAAGAGAAGGTTATTGAGGAAAAGGAAGAGGTTTCGCAAAATGAGCCATCAGAACCTTTAGAAAATTTGCGGGAAAAGAAAGAGGAGGAGAACCCATGGAAGGAAATGGATCAACAACGCTTCCCGGCGGATACGGTGATTATATACGAATCCAGTAATTTAGAAAATACAATAGTCCGAGTGATAAAGATAATAGCATTTTGCGGAATATTGTGTGGAATTATGGTGTCAGTAATAACGCTTGCAATGGGAATGTAATAAGAGGAGAAAGGCATGTTAGGAAAAGAAAAAAGGAATCGTGAAGTACAACAGGATGTGGCGGGAAAAATGAATTTGTCAAAGGATGATATTTTTAAAAATTTGATTATAGAATATGCATCATCCCGGAAGGATCTAATTGTCCGCTTGCGCCAGAAAAGGATCACAGATGCGGAATTTATGGCATATGTAGATGATTCCCTGAAAAAAATAGATGCAGATACAGAGGTAAAAGACCAGGCAAGATTGATGTTTTATCAATACGTATTCCGATACTTTCGGTTGACCTCATTGATTGAGGATCCGGAGATATCGGATATCCATTGTATTGCCTATAACAAAATCCGTATAAAAAAGCGGGGAAAACGTCAAGCGGCAGATGTACAATTTGCATCTAATCAGGAATACCGGGAATTTATCGACCGTGTGGCGACGCAAAATGGTGTTAATATCTCAAACCTCAATGCTATTCAGAGATTTGCTGATGATGAAACTGACAAGAACTTTATATTGCGATTTACGTTAATTACGCCGATTGTTACCACTTACGGAAATCCATATCTTATTATCCGTAAGTTCCCCAAAAATTTCCCGGAGATTTCGGATCTTGTTCAGGAAAAATTTATGTCACAGCAATTAGCGGATACTTTAGTGGATAGATTCCGGACGGGATCGACATTGATCTGTGGCGGTAACTCAGATGGTAAATCGACCTTATTGAATGCCTTAAAGGAAACATTACCGGAAGATATGGCGGTTATGGTAGCACAGCAGGCAGATGAGCTTACGACCAAGCATCATCCGGATATGATCTTTTTACATTCTCTGTCGGAATCAGCGGAATCAGCAGTTAAATATGACCTGGAACAGCTGAGCATAGCATCACTGACCATGGACGTGGATTTTTTCATCATCGGGGAAGTAAAGGGGACAGAAGCTATGTACCTGATCAATGCAGCATACACCGGGCAGATCAGTGCTGCCACAGTCCATTCCCTATCTGCACAGGCAGCACCGGAGAAAATCGTGGATTATGCATTACAGGCATCAGGGAACAAATACAATCGCGCAGAACTGTTAAAGATGATTGCTGACTGCTATCACACGGTCATTAATGTCAAAGATTATAAAGTGTACGAGGTTCTGGAAATAGACGGATGGGATGACGTTACGCAATCCATTAAATATAAATCTCTGTACCATTTATAAACTAATGAAGAACAGAAGGGAATGAAATGATGATCATTTTGAAAATTATTATAGCAATCTGCCTTTTTTCCGGAATTTTCTTCTTTTTTTGGTATCTGCAGAGAACAAAAATTATTGAAAAAGGGTTGGCAACAGTAAGAGGATCTATTGAAGAAACTGCGGCGAGACGTCAGATAGAAGCACATGCGAATCTGCTGATCCGGGATCAAAAGAATAAGGGCAGGCTGGAAAAAATTATCGAAAGACCTGAAAAACTGTACATTTATAGCCGGATCGGGAAAATAGTCAGAGGGTTGTCCTTTGAAGCATGGGCAGTTCTTGTAGTATTAACAACAGCTGGAGCGTATCTTGGAACGGTGATTATTACGAAGAACACTATGACCGGCTTGTTGGCAGCAATCGGATATTATTTACTCATTAAAATAGCGGAAATGATTCTTGCACGTAGAAATTTCAAGGCTGTAGATAAATCTCTTTTGGAGTTTTTAAATCAGTTGGGAAACTTTTCTGCTATCCAGGGGGAAATTACGAATGTCCTGCATCAAACGGCACAGTATACTCCGCCCATATTAGCAGAAGCCCTGGAAGAATGTTATATCGAAGCACAGACCACAGGTAATGTTTCGGCGGCATTGATGGGGCTGGCAGACCAGTTCGAGCACGAAAAATTTAAAGAAATAATTATTAACCTCGAAGTTTGTTCGCGCTATACAGCTAATCTGAAGGTCATAGTAGACAGCCTCCGCCGGAATCTGATGGATGCAAAAAGAGCCAGCCAGGAACGCAGAGCGATAGCGGATAGCGCCATTATAGAGATGGTTATCTTGTCAGTAATGCTGCTGATCGTACTTGCAGTTGTGAATACTATGATAAAGGCATCTATTTGGGATGTGCTGTTTCACAGTGTTGTTGGCTATGCTGCCCTGGGAGTAACAGGTATCTGTTACTTAATATTCGGATTTGCCGTTATGAAAGAAAGGTAAAAAATGACACCATTAGAAATTAGTTTAAAAATGCTGCCGGCGATTATAGCTATTTTATCACTTATGTTGGTATTTTACGTGGGAAAGACCTACCATCCTATGACAGCGTTACATAGGACATATATAAGGATCGATGGCATTTTACATGAAAAAAAGTTCTTGTTTGATTACGAAGAAACACGAAGATTTTTACAATCTCATGGCGCAGCAGAACATTTTGGACCATGGGTCGATCCGGTAAAATATCTGGCAATACGTATCTGTCTGGCAGCAATCGGATTCACTGTTGGAATATACGTAAATGCTTTTTTGGGACTTGTTGGTATGGGACTTGGGTTCTTTTTGCCGCCATTATTACTGCTGTACATGAACAATAAAGATAATGATGCAATGACTCCACAGATCCAGACACTGTACAGTCTTTTACAGGTACAGATCCACGCGGGAGTACCTATGATCGATGCCCTGTCAGAGAGTTATCAGTCTTTTCCGGCAGGACGCCTGCGAAATGCGCTGAGTGAATTTGCAACTTCCATTTATTTTAATGGATCCTTTGATAAATCATTGGAAGATCTTAATGGCAAATTTGACAATGGCTTTATTGATTCGCTGTGCATCATTTTGTTACAGGCACGGGAATCTGGACAGGCAATGAAATTACTGCGGGATATTTCCCAACAGATCACGGATATGCAGGCAGGTCTGCAGCTGAAGAGAAAAGAAAAGCTCAATCGCATAACTACATTTTGTTTAATGGGCATTATGGGCGCAATGATCGGTGTTGCTCTATATGCGGCTATCATACAGATGTATGCATCGGTTGGGAATTTCTGATACAAACTAAAATATCTTAAATACTAAGAGGAGGAACGAACAAAATGAAGAAGAAAATGGTAAAAATGCAGTTAAAGGCAATGGGACTTGCACAGAAGGTATTTTATCATAAGAGCCAGGGAATCGATGGAATACTGGTAACCGTAGGCTTATGCATTATAGCATTGATACTTTGTGTGGTAATGAAAGACAGTCTGACCAGCTTTATCGAGACGATTGTAACGGCAATGCAGAATAAGGCAATCGGTATTTTGGGATGATATGATGATGAAAAAAAGAAAAGGGAGTATAGTAGACATTTTACCATCGATGATCATGGTGATTGCTGCGGTGATGCTGATTATGGTTTTCTTTGACCTATATCAGATACTTAGTCTTAACGAGGATGTAAAACAGATTGCCCGGAAATACATGCTCACTATGGAAACTATGGGATATTTGGATCCGGCAAATCAGACGACCCTTGTGCAGGAGTTATCAGATCTGCAGGTTACAGATATTGATCTTACAGGATCCACCATGTCGGATGCAGAATATGGTAATGCGGTATATCTGCAGATATCCTGTAAGCTGCCGATGGAGCAGCTTAACATGGATGGATATGATATGCTGCAGTTTGTGTTTCAGGACAAATCAATACCAATCAGGGTGCGTAGAATGTCTACTGCAAAAAATTAAGCATGATAAGACGGTGGATAATCAAAAAAAGTAAAGGTGAGCTGGCTACGTTTACCATGGTATATGTGTTGCTGTTTTTCACTGCAACAGTGGCATTCGCGTTACAGATCAGACAGTACATATCACTTAAAACCTACACAGAAGACGCACTTGCAGCGTCTAACCTGGCATCTGCAGTAATAGATATTCAGGAATATGGCGTCAACCATAATCTGATTATAAAGGATCCCGCACACGCGTATAGCATCTACCAGGATGCTTTAAAGGTCAACATGGGTCTGAATGACCACTGGGAAGATCCTGCGGGAATGATATCAAGCCCGGTGCAGGTGGAGCAGTATATCGTATACAACGTGCGGGGAACAGAGGTAGAGGTGACCTCATTCGGAGAAAACCTTAACTATTCGGCAACCGAGACCCTTGGAAGTGCAACATCACCTAATGGAAGAGTCATCGAGTCTACCAGCATATATAGCCGGATCAGTTATCAGGTGACAGGATACTTTGGTGTGACGGTTCCGGCAGTAAAAGATAAGTTGGTTGATGTTGTAAAAAATAATTAAAGGATTGGACAAGCGAAAATGAAAAAGGATAAAAAAGAAAGAAGCATTCTGCCTGGTGTAATCATTGTATCTCTACTGGTGGCAGTTATTGTATATGCAGTTATGCTGAATGCGGAAAAAACAGCATTATCAGACTATGAAAAAGGGACAGTTTATGTGACAACAAAGCCGGTACCCAAAGGCACTTTGATCACGGCAGACTATATCACTCAAAAAGAGGTAGATAAATCTTTGATCCCGTCCGGCGCAGTAAGTAATCCAGAAGATCTAACGGATTTGATCAGCGTATATGCAGTAGATCAGGGATCCATTATTACCACTGGGATGTTTACTGCTGTTAATGACATCACAAAGGATATGACGCAGCCGGTAGTGGCCGGATTCAAGGCCGATGATCTGTATCAGGTGGTGGGAGGCGTCCTGCGATCCGGAGACCGAATCAACATCTATCAGGTAAATGATAATGCCAATAAAGGGGATACCTCACAGTCCTTGGCAAACACAGATGATAATTGGACAGACGCATCTTCAGATACGGCAGCATCCCTTGTATGGGGAAATGTGTTTGTCCAGGAAGTATTTGACTCTGCCGGTGCGGTGATCAGTACATCTGACTCTACGACTCCGGCACAAAGAGTAAATATCTACATGGATAACGATAATGTAGCAGCTTTTTATGCTGCACTGGCACAGGGTTCTCTGCGTGTTGTAAAAATCTGCGAATAGATAGTCAGTGGGTGTGACAAAGAAATCGGGTCTGATGACCGGCAGGTTCGAGCCCTGCCCCCACTTTACAGCGATATTTGCTGTGATGATCTTTGACAACTGCATATGGAAATCGGATGAAAAACTGGAAGATGGACTGTAAGATTTTGACGAGAATTGTCATGTAATATATAGAGGTCTCTGTACTTCTTTGTTTTATCGGCATTTTTGTCCAAAATATCGAAACAGAAAATTCCGTAAAATGTATACAGATATTCTGCAAAATGATATAATAATCATATCAAAAAAGATAAAACAAAGAATTGAGTCCGTACTATTGGACACAAAAAAGAAGACTATATTTATACAATAAACATAGAAAAAGGCTGAAATGTCTGGGAGGACGAAGAATGAAAAAAAAGATTATTTGTGCTATATTAGTGACGGCACTGGCAGTCACATCTTTTACTGGATGTGGGAAGGCACAGGATAAGGATACTGCAGAAGTGATAATAGCTGAGACGGAAACAAGGGATCATGATATCACTGCAGAGACACAGGCGGCTGTGGACACTTTATTGCCGACGGAGACGGGGAAGCCGGTAGTGACTGAGACGGCAACACCGACTCCTAAGCCCGTAGCGACAAAGAAACCGGAGACCACAGCAACGCCGAAACCGACAGCAACTGCGACACCTAAGGCAACGGCAACTCCGAAGCCGGCAACAACCGCGGGATCAGGAACGACAGTTGCAGCTAATACTACCAGTACCGGTAAGACTGGTACAACCGCAACAGCTGCACCTGCAGAGAAAGAGACTCCTGCAGCCACAGCAAAACCGGCAGCTCCTACCCCGGAACCAACGGCAGCTCCCTGTAATCATAATTTTGTTAAGTCATACTGGCCGTCTGCACCTACTTGTAACGGCGGTGGATATTACAATCTGATATGTACAATTTGCGGAGCAAATGGAGGGGATGGTACAGATCCGGCATTACCTCACACTCCGGCAACCAGAGTTGAAGTGGATGCAACGTACTGTGACGAGCATGGAGTTAGGGTTATTTATTGCACAAGTTGCGGGAATGAACTGGGAAGAGATGGATTTGATGGTACGGAGCATGAGTGGACAACTGGAACTTATGAAGCCTGGGATGAAGATACCCATACGGTTGTAGAAAAGGAACGTACCTATTGTAGCAGATGTGGTGTATCACAGTAAAATAGGAAAGGAGACGAGAAAAATGGAAAATACCAAGGATCAGTATATTGGGGTCGAAATACATTCGGCACGGTCAGTGAATCCAGATGGGGAGACGGTAACACTGGACGGAGATACGGTAGTATGGACAGGGGAGGAAGATGTCCTGACACCGGAGGAGCTGGAAGAGTTCCATCGAGATGCGATCAAACTGATGGAAGAAAGCGAACAGCAGAAAGATGTTGCCATTCAGGGATAAGGGTGCTATTATATATACAAAAGGAACAACCGCCCCACAAGGTGGGTTGACCAAAATAAGTTGAGTAGCAAAGACCACCCTTCTACTGGCCAAAGTTTCGGGGTGGTTTTGCTGTGTAAAATTACTTGAAATGATCCGAGAGTGATGGTATAGTAAAGATAAAGGGAAAGCCAAAGAGGCGGCTACCCCAAATAGCAAAATAACTGTTTAGTACTAAAAACAGCCGTCACTATTGCAGTAGTGGCGGCTATTTCTTTTTGTTATCCTTAAAGATCTGATAGCACAGACCAATAAGAGCAACGATAAACATACAAAATTGGAATAAATTCGCATATGTAACATTCATCTTATCGCCCTCCTTTCATAACGCTGGAGGGTGAACCCTCCGGAGAGGGGCAGCCGCCTTGGCTCTTTAACTTTCCAAGATCTATATCATACCATATAAATTAAATATCGACAATATTCGTCCGAGTAGAGCAGTATGCTTCACTCGGATTTTTTTATTCTCCGGTTTCCATATGCAGTTGACATTGATAAATGAAAAAGGAGGATACAGATGATAAGAAAAAAGCGCTATTTAGCTGCAAAGATGGGATTGCTGGCGCTGGGAATTGCGATGCTGCTACCAGGACAAAAAGTAGATGCAGCAGCAAAAAAGACGATTTATAACAGTCCCTATGTGACATTCAGCCCGGACGGAAAAGCCTGGACAACATGTGCCGGAGACCGGGACTATACCTGGTATGATGCGGATACCCGGGTATCCACTGGGATTACGTCATCCCTCAGAGCCCTGAATACTGGGGAGCATTATTATAAGGTCAGTCGATATGGAGAGATCCCGATTGGATACTGGCAGGTATCACATCGCCCGGCACAATGTATCCATAATGGATATCCGGAAGATAATCACTTGTACCACGGAATACAATATGGACGCCATAAATGCTTCCGAAATTATAATTCCGGCTGGATGGCGTATTGTGCGGACTGCGGAGAAGTGATTGCTTATGCGAACATGTATATGTCCAGGGATGCGGCAAAATCAATACAGTATATGGATCTAGGGTCTAAACAGAATCCAATGGAGTACTATTTTCTTTGTCCTTTTTGCAACAACCTGGAACAGGGAGCTCCGCTCGGCGAGCATAAATGTAAAGAGATATCCTGGAACCAATATAGAGTCATTTATAAGCCCAATACAGGAACAGATGACTATAGTGGCTATATGGATACCAGTTACCATATGTACAATAATGCCACAACGTATGAAGGGGAGACGGTAACTCCGGTAACTCATTTAACTGCTAACGGTTACACACGGATCGGATATGTGTTTACTGGGTGGAATACAAAACCGGACGGATCAGGCACCATTTATGCAGATAGTGCAGAGATATACAATCTTAGTAACGTAGATTGGAGAGATGAGTCTACGTGGACAGAAAAAGATAATGGAACAATTACGTTATATGCACAATGGCGTAAAAGCGAAAGCACGCTGGTAATTGATGCCGCAGGGGGAAAATATAGCGGATTAGATAAACAATCAATTACGCAGTTATATTTGAAAAATTATGTCTTACAGGCGGATCTAATTCAGGCGCCAGATGGCTATCAGGTAGCCTTTGTAGCGAATGGTGGATCGCCGGTAGAAACTATTGCAGGGACGAAGCATTTTGTTGAATGGATGCGAGAGCAGCCTTTTAGAGGGTGGTTGGAAGATAACATATACACATTTACGGCTCCGGATGGAAATGTAGATACGCTGAAAGCTGTGTATCAGCCCGACCCGATTACTTTACCGTCTACGACCAAGGATGGCTGGTCATTTGGTGGTTGGTATTATGATCCGGATTTTAGTCTGCCGGCTGGCGGAGCTGGAGATCAAATTATACCATCCAAAGATATGACATTGTATGCGCAATGGGTAGATCTAAGACTGCAGTCAGTGGATAACTATGATGCAAACGACGGAAAAGGTGCGGTAGATTTATCCTGGTCACAGTCTGATCAGAATAATAAGACCTATCTTGTCTATCAAAAGAGAGAGGACGGGGCATGGATCCGGGTCAATAGTGCTAATGATATCAGTAGCACAACGATCATTAACCAGGCATACAATTTTGAAGGACAATCCAAACAATACACGGTACCGTACACCGGACTCTACACTATAGATGCACTGGGAGCACAGGGAAAGAGCTATGGTTCTTATACCGGAGGCTATGGAGGTAGTGTTACCGGAACATTTTGGTTGCGAAAAGGTGAGGTCTTAACATACGTAGTTGGTGGTCAAAATGGCTACAATGGTGGCGGTAGCGCTTCTTCTTTTGGTAATGGTGGGGGCATGACTTCTGTCGTGTCCAACCAAAAAGGCACTCTTATGATTGCTGGGGGAGGTGGCGGAGCATTTTCACATGGCAACGGAAATGCCGGAGGAAGTGCAGCGAGTGTTATTAACGGAAATAATGGACAATCAGGTATGGCCGGAGGTGGCGGTGGCTATCAGGGTGGTACAGCTGGAGAAAGAATAGACCATTATCATGTGGCAAGTTGTAATGTTTATCATACGCACGTGGGATCCAGCGACAGGTATGGTGGATGTTATACCAAATACGTTGAAAATAAAAGGGTAGTAACATGGACAGATAATCTGTGCTGCAGTAATTGTCAAGAAGGTCCAAATGCTCATTTTCCCGGAAACCCGTATGGAGCATGTGGTAATTTTAATCCAAACTGGGAAAAGGAAATAGATGATAGTTATTATGATTTAACCTGTGGAAAAACGACATCTACCATCGTAGGGTATCGATGTGGTATGTACAATGGCCAGATACTGTCATCAAAACCGGCATACGGCGGTAGCAATTACGTAAATTCAGCTTATGCCATGATGTATGAAACATATAGTGGAGTGCGCAGCGGATCTGGTGTAGCGGAACTTCACTCAAAGGCCATTGGCTATCAGGAAAGCCTGGATCTTGCCGGGGTTACGGCGACCGACTTTGCAGCCCCGGACAAGATATCGGATCAGGTTACAAAAGAGCCATTGGATGGAAAATCGATTCGCGTCACATGGCAGGTGCCCAGCGATAATGGTACGGATTATTACCATAAAGTGGAATCTTACCTAACGGGAAGCACATCAATGCTATGCGAATCTAATGTTACGAAAAACACGCTGGTTAGTGGCGTGATGGGATATTACTATCTCGTAGACCAAAATGGAGATACGGTTGTTACCGGCAATGCAAATTATGTACAGAACCCTCATGTAAATGTGGTAACGGCAGAATACAATCAGTATTTGCATATTGCAGCGGTCGATGTGGCTGGAAATATCAGTGAGACAACGCATATCCTCATTGACGCCAAAGATGTACTATGGAAGCTTTATACGAAGCAGCTGGTCATTGATGCATCTGCAGATAATGTATATCCGGCAACGGATAAGAGTTGGTACGTGCGTGCCGATGGCAGTACTCCATTTACCCTAAAAAATGAGGCTTATATGGATGGTACGGCAAGCCGGGGATACCAGCTTAACGAAACCATCTATGAGACTGTATCGGATAACAACAGCGTTGCCAGAAATATAATCCGTACAGCATCCATGGAGATAGCGGATACATCCATCAGGACTGATGCAAATGGATTGTCTTATTCGACGGATGGCACGTCGATGCTGCAGCAATATTCATACTCTTATACAGTGAGATCTAACAAAAACAGAGACCTTATGGGAGTACAGAAATTTACAATCAGCAGAGATCTGTCCGGACAGACGATACAGGTTAATCCGGTTGCGGAAGCAGACAAAGAATCGGATAAAGTGTACTCGGCGCATGAACTGGATGAAAAGAATAAGATCACTTTAATAGCGGACGGAGAAGCGCCGGTGATCCGCGGATTGGAAATAATGGAAGACAGAGATCTGATTGACCGGCGGGATGGATCAATTACAATTCGGGCGAGCGCAGAAGATGAATTGAGCGGAGTAAAGGATTTTTATATCGTAATCAGCAATTCTGATAATGCTGTGATGAAAACCTACACACCGGATGAGAATGGATACATTAATATTACAATTACTAATGACGAGCCTATTTTTAGCGGAGATTTCACGCTGCTGGGGTATGCTGTGGACAATGTTGGAAACGAAAATAGTCTAAGCTATGGCACGACGGAATTTGCTCTGGCCAGTAGCGTAGAACGTATTCTTTCCCCGCACGATCCTATATTCAAATGTGGAGAAAGCGGAATACTTACGTTTACGACCTGGGGCTATGCCGACCGGGTGGAAGTTGTTTTCCCGGAGAGCATGACTGCACTGGATCCGACTCTGAACAAAGTATATGACTATACAGACTGTCCGGGATATATGATCACGGAGCATTTACAGTTTATGGTGCCGCTTTATACGCCGGAGAATCAGAATCTGGAGATAACGGTACGTGCGTATAAGGGAGACAAGAAGCTGGAGGATCATCCGACAATCAGCGTAATCGGAGTATCCGGTACTGTGTTAGACGAGTTTCGGACAAGGTTGAGATAGAGTGGTTACGATATTATGGATCCTGCAGGCATATGGCAGCTATCGGATAGGCTGGCAACTGCAGCTGCTGGATCCGAATCCAGGACTGTGTGATACTCTGCAGAGTAAATACTGTAAATGGCAGCATTTAATAGCTTTTATGTATTTATCGTTGTTAGGGAGCGTTATGGGAGATCCGGATAAAGAGGTAATGCAACTCCTGCAGGCGTATGTGTTAAGCTCTTTGATATTAGCTGCATGGATTGATCATTATATCCAGCTGATTCCGGATATAATATATGCTCCGGGATTAGCCGGTGGTATATTGTGGCTCATTTATGATAATCCTGGGGTAGATATCATAATTAATTTAATTGTTTTTGCCAGTATACAGATTCTTATATTCCGGCGGCTGTATGGTGAATCTGATTGCCTGGCATATATTTTATGCGCTGTATATTTGGCAGGGAGCGGATGGGGGAAGAAGCTGACAGATTATTTATTGTTCATGCTGCTGACTGTAATAATAGAACTGGTCGATCAGATCAGGAAAAAGAATATTTTGAAAAATGGAAGACTGAAAAGACCGGTGCCTTTGATTCCTTATATAGCAGGCGCTATGCTGCTTTATGGTTTTTCAAATAAAATTTAGAAGGGAGTAATTAGATGGAATCTGGTGTGTTAGAGTACGAAAGAGTAAGGGAAAAGAAAAAGCAATTATTGATTAAAATTCAGGAAACAAAAATTGGAATTCGTCACAAACAAAATCAGTTGCAATTGTTGGAAGAGGGACTGAAAAGGATCCAGGAACAGGAAGGAAGTGAAAGCATGGAAGGAAATCTGAATATCTTCCTGCGGGATTTCAGCGTGATATTAGAAGCTCTAAAAAGTGATGATGCTTTTATGGAAACGAAATATGCGACGCAATCAGCCCAGGTATATTACCGTGTGGAGAAAAATGTGTTTGAAGATTACATAAAACGGTTATCGGAGCTGGAAATACAGGAGTTTATTGATTATTGCAAACAGCTTGGGTTTATACGTGTGGAAGGCAATAAATGCCTGTTTTCAAGTGGAAAAGCGAGAGCATATTTTTTATCAAAAAAAGTAATTGATAATTTAAGCATCTAAAAACAGGAAAAATGATATTAGGAAATTAAAAAAATATGATCGCGGGCATTACCGTGGAAAATGGGAGAAAGAAAAAAAGTATGTACATAGATTCTGAGCAAAATTTATTTTGTACTTTTTGAATTTTTCCCATTTTTTTATTAAAAAAGAAAAAATGACAGAAAGTCTTGACAGTGCATACGGATTCAATCATTCTATTGCCACTAAGACAAGGAGACAACAGAAATGTTAAATTTGCTGATAAAAGAATACCTGGCAGTATGTGAGTATTTGCTGGAGGTTGTGACCAGGAACAGGGAATCGAAGGATACTTTGCCGATGGTACGAAAAGGCAGTCTGTTAGTAGAAAAAGAGGCACTGATGGAGCTTCTGAATAAAAATAAATATGAAACAGCTGCGAACAAATTAAAATACTGGAAAGATTTGGCGTGGATCGATGCGGAGGAAAAAAGGCTGACGAAAAGAATTTGTATTAATAATCGATATCGACCGCTGGTTGTCATTAATATACAGAGGTATGAATGTATTCGGGATCTTAATTTTGAAATGAAAAAGCCATAAAATACTGAAAAAGTAATGTACATATATAATGCACATACGGGGGTTTTTAATAGTGGGAAAATGTCCATATGTAACGGCTGATATATAGGCAAATTGTTAAAAAATATGTACATCACGATAATATGCTATATAACGTAGTTATATAGCATAATGCAGAGTGGAATATTACTCATGCGTATTTTGGCATGGGTAATATGGAACGGCTGCATTTTATCTGCAGTCCGATACGGACTGCAGATATGGACAGAAGGCATTGTGTTAGATAACCGGAGTAGGGATAGTTACTTATTACAGTGACAGGATATGGTGGCGGAAGAGGAGAGTGCTGTAGGTGAGCTGGAAGGAGAAGCAGAAGAGGAATTACGAAAATATCAATAAAGGCTGTTTTCCGGTAACAGGAGAATATGACATCCCGATATTAGAACCGGTGGAATACAAATATTGTGACTGGATCGGTTTCAATTATGCGTCTTCTGTAAAAGACCGGAGAGGAAAAGGAATTCACTTCTTTTTAGAGGATTATCAGTTTACCAGGCTTTGGGGAAATATTGATTATTACGTACCAATGCTTTCCAGTTATGACAGTATCATGACACCGGATTTCAGCCTGTATACTGATTTCCCGAAAGCATTACAGATTTATAACCACTATAGGAAGCATTGGATTGGCGCTTATCTTCAGCAAAAGGGACTTCATGTAATTCCGACGATCTGCTGGAGTGACAGAGATTCTTTTCACTGGTGCTTTGATGGGGAACCTACACAAGGAGTCGTAGCTGTTTCCTCGATAGGAACTCAAAACAGCAGGAAGCGCAGAGAACTTTTTTTGGATGGGTATTTTGAAATGATGGACAGATTAGAGCCGACACACGTTATCTTCTGCGGAGCAGTGCCGGAAGAATGCAGAGGGGATATTGTCAGAATCAAAGCCTTTAGCGAGAGGTTTCATGAGGCAGAAATATCGCAATGGTAATAAATTTACAGTTTTTCGGTGGGCGTGGTGCCAGCAGCGGAATAAGCGAAAAAGGCAATGCATATGGAACCCAGTACAAAATATTACTGGAGTATGAAAATATAAAATTTGTCACTAATGCAGGAAAAAATTATGAAGCGTTAATGGAAACAATGACCAATGGGAGAACGTATGTACAAATTGGTGGTGAAGAGATTCTCAGAATTGTTCAGATGGATGAGAACAACCGGAGAAACAGGGTAATTGAGTTTGACAAGAAAAATAAGCAGTGGCATGTTCATCAAGGGTATTTGCATTCGGAAAACTCTGAAAATCAGCATGATCCATTAAGTATTTCAGATGTCAGACTGCTTGAAAAAGTTAAGAAAATATGGCATAATCATAGAGAGCAAATATAGTTTAAGTCGGGTAGAACACTTTGGAATGAGAGGTCTGCGTTCAAATCGTCAGTATTTGCCATAAGCCTTACGGCTCTATGATAACCATAGAGTTCGTAAGGCTTTTTTATTATAAAAATTCAGAAAGGCTGGAAAAGGAAGATGGGAGGCAGAGGAAGTAGTTTCGGTGTCGAAATCATATCAGCGGTTTCACCGTATGGATCTCAAGATGCCGAAATTCAAGAATTAAATGTGGCAGGTATGACACCGATGGACCGGGGGAGCCGGTTTACCAACGCAGAAAAAACGTTGGACTATCTGGAGAGAAAAAAACTACAGGAGACAAAGGAACAGGTGCAGGTATTGGATGACTACGGGTACGTAACGAGAGCCTTCCAGGGAGACGAACACAGTTGCGCAGTAGACGACAAAACACAGCAGTATGCCCGGGGGAAAATAGTAACACATAATCATCCCTCGGAGTTTGGTGGCACTTTTTCGGATGCAGATATATCCTTTCTCAGTCTGGGAATGAAAGAGTTGAGGGCTTCTGCAAAAGAGGGTACATACAGCATAAAGGCAAAGAAAAATGCAAACCCTCATGGGCTAATGAAAGCATATCTGAGAAGTGCGCCGAGAATGCAGGATGCGATGAGAGAGATTGCACTGGAAATGGCGCGGAAAAAATATACATCTAAAAAAGCTTATGAGAAAGCAAATAGGAAAGCACAGTTGGAAGTCATTCATAACTGGTATCAAAGAAATGTGAAGAGATATGGATTTGAGTACAATTTTTATCCAAGGGAGGATGCTTAAATGAAAGGATTGAATTTAGACGAAAATTTAAACCGGCTGATACAGGAAAACTCGGACTGGGCGTGGGAACAAGCGCAGAAAGAACGGGAGGAAATGGAAAAAGAACAAAAAACGCGGAGCGAAACCGACGGTAAAAAGGATGAAGTATGACATTTTAGAGCCATATAAAGAATTTTTATATGATCAGCTTACGGCCAATACGGCAAGAAAATATTATTCCTGCATGGTGAAATTACTTCAGGGAGTGGATATCAATCGGGTGGAGGAGCTATCGCTGGAATATCTGCAGAAAGAACTCGTGCGTAGATTTAAGACCAAAAATGAATTCAGCGCAGCAAAGAATGCGCTGCGGTTGTTTGGAGAATGCTATCCGCAGCTACAGATGCCTGCAACGGAATATTTCAAAGAGGAAAGTCTGAAAAAGAGAAATTATACGAAGAAGCCGGGCAAAGTGATCCATTTGAAGACTACTATGCATAAGATCAACCAGATTGAGAATCCAAAATTGAAATATGCCTACCGCCTTGCTGTAATCTCGGGGCTACGGGTATCTGAACTTGCAGATCTCAGACCTTCCGATGTGACATTTGCCGAGGGACGCATAGTTGTAACAGTCCGGAATGGCAAGGGTGGACACGGGGGTGTCATTACGTGCCGACAGGATCTCTATCTGTATGACCGTTTGAGGAAATATGTTTCCAAGGTACAAGCTACACAGGGAGAAAAACTGTTTTATAGTGAGGCCACAATGAGAAAAGAGGCCGGACGTCTGGGACTGGAATGCCACGATCTGCGCCGTATTTATGCGATACTCAGCAGACGAGAGTTAAAAGCGGTGATGCCTGCAGCACAGGCGGACAGAGAAGTACAGCGCAATATGCGCCATGTAAGATTTTCTACGACGAAAAGATATCTGTATAACCGCAAATTGAGGATGGACTAAAGGAGAGAAAACGATGGATAAAGAACTGAACAGTCTGTTAGAAAGTATTCTGCTCCTTCTGATACAAATGTTTAAGGGCTTTGTAATGGGTGCCTGGCATGGCCTGAGGAAAGTATTACGAAACAAGTGGTATCTGACAGGAATCGGAATCACTCTTGTAATCAGTGTGATGTGTATAACAGAAAAAGCTATGATCTACAGAATGATCCCGGGAACAATACCAGAATGGCTACAGCACGGAATTTATCTGATGCTGTTGGCAGCGCCGGTGATCTATCTGTTTCTAATCGGGCAGACGGGACAAAAAAATTATGACAAATGCTTTGAAGATATCGGGTTTAAAGCCAAGAATGGCAAGTATCCGAAATATGCCGGTAGCAGCAAAGAGGGTAAAAAGATACTGCTTTTTTTCCAGTCTACGATTCCGCTGTCGGAATGGCGCTCCTCCCGGGAACGTCTGGAGACTGCTCTGGACTGCAGTATCATAAAAATTGAAAACGGAAGAAATAAGCGGACAGTAAAATTAACTACGTTACCATCGGATTATAAGATACCTACGATGGTGAAATGGTCAGAGGAATATTTGAATGACAAAAATGGTGTTCTTACACTAGGAATCAGTGCATTGGATACAATATCTTTTAACCTGAACCGTGTACCACATGTACTGGTTGCGGGTGAGACCGGATCCGGAAAGTCAGTGATACTACGCTGCCTGCTTTGGCAGATGATTGAGCAGGGCGCTCGAGTCTATATGATAGACTTCAAGGGAGGTGTAGAGTTCGGAAAACAGTATGAACAATATGGAGAGGTTATTACGGAAAGAGAACGTGCACTTCAGGTTCTGGATTTGCTGGTGAAGGAAAATGAATATAGACTGCATGTATTCAGGGACTTGGAGGTTAAGAATCTCGATGAATACAATAAAAAAACCAGGCAAAATCTTTGTCGTATAGGGGTGTTCACCGATGAACTGGCAGAAATGTTGGACAAAAAAGGCGTGGCAAAAGAAGAAAAACAGATATATGAACAGATTGAAGGGAAATTATCTACTTTGGCAAGATTGTCCAGGGCAACAGGGATCAACTTATTTATGGGAGTGCAGCGTCCGGATGCTAATGTATTAACCGGTCAGATTAAAAATAATATACCGGTCCGAATATCAGGGCGTTTTGCGGATAAAACCGCCAGTGAGATTGTCCTGGGAAATACAGATGCGGTAAATCTTCCTGATATTAAGGGTAGATTTCTTTACAAGGTTGGAAATGAAACTATAGAATTTCAGAGTTTCTACTTTGATGATGAGACAATGCTTCATGAGGTCTGCGTGGATCAGGGAGAAATGTTGACGGAAGCGCCGGTATATAAAGTACCAGAACATAAGATACCGGTGCGGAAAAATGAAAACAAAAAGGCAGAAGTGGTACGATCCGGAAGAAAAGAGAAAAAGGTGACGGCAGTCAAAACGAGTGGTGAAGAAAAGAATTCTTATGAAGATCCATTTGTAGGCATGAACAGTTGGGAAATCGAAGAAGAGATGAGACGGATGGATGAAGAGGACCTGAATCTGAATTTTGGAGATTTTTAATGACGAAGGAGACAAGGCATGGAGAAGAACAAAAATAGGAGGACTTTTGAATTTTACAAAAAAAACGGGAAACGAGAAACAGACACCGGAGAACATAAGGAAACAAAAAGAGGAAAAAGAACAGGCGGAACTTTGCGAAAAAACACGTTGTTGTGTGTGGGCAGAGCAATATTATGGATCATGCTTATTTTCTTCTTTGTCCGGGGCGTAATCGTGACATTCCGACCAGACACACTGACGGAAGCCCAACAGATAATCAGCGACTTTAGAAAGGAACTTGTGACGGAAAAGAAGCTGAATAATGAGGTACTGAGCTTTGCCCAGAACTTTGTATATGAATATCTTACATACACTGCAGGGGAAGAAAAGGATTATAAGGAACGTCTGAAACAGTATATCACAACTACATCAAATGTGAGCGATACGGAAATATATAAGGGTGCGCAGAAGGCGGTGTACGTGCAGGCATACCGCATGGATCAGCTAGACAAGGAACATTTTGACGTATATGTGCTGGCGGAAGTGCAGTATGAGTATTACAGGGAACAGGAAGCTACACAGGAGAGCGCAGAAACCAGAATGAAAGTTCCGGTATTGTCACGGGATGGCGAGATGGTGGTGGACGGGCTCCCCATGTTTGTAAATGATAATACGTTTATGGAAGATTATCAGATTCAGGAATACAGTGGACAGGCTGCAGACGAACAGACTGCTGCAGGAGCAGGAATGGCAGTTACCAGTTTCCTGAAGGCCTATTACGAGCAGGATGAAACAGTCATTGACTATTATCTGAGTCAGGATGCGGACCGAAGCAAATTTATAGGGCTGGATGGTCGTTATACATTTGATCGTATGCAATCCGTTCGCTGCTATCAGGAGGAGAGTATGATCGTATGCATCGCAGAATATAAAATATCTGATGTCGTAAATGGAGCAAAGCGGTGGCAGAAGGTCCGGCTCAATGTTGTAAGGGGCAGTGATGGAAAGTACTATATCCAGTCTATGTCTGCCAGAACAACGATGTAAATTTTTAATCAGTGTCCTGCGGATGAATATCATTCGTTAAGATAAATAAAAATAGGAGGAACATAATATGAGGAAAAATGAAAAGGAACAGAAAAGAACAATGCAGGGAAAAAGTATCATGATGGGAATTTCCACACTTGCATTATTGATCAGCAACAGTATGGTGGCATTTGCTTCCAGCGGCAATTACGGCCAGAATGGAGCAAACTGGATGTTGGATCAGATCTTTTGGGTAGCGTTGGTGGCATTTATCGTCGGAGCAGTTGTGATGGCGGCGAAAAAGAACACGATCGGTGTAGTCACGACTATTATTGTTGGAGCAGTTGTCTGCTACTTTATTAAAAATCCTACCACCTTATCGGATATCGGGGAAAAGATTATGGGTACTGTATTGCAATAAAGGAGCTTTGCATGGCAGAAGAAAAGAAACAGAGTGTGACGGTGTACTCTTATCGTAAAGTATGGTTTGTGGAAAAAAAGATATATGCGTTCCAGAATATAGTACTGCCGTTTCCGATAGCACCGTATGAGGTATTGGAGTTTTTAGCTGTAGTAGGAGCAATGCTGGTAATGGGCCGGATATTTCCAATCCTGAACAACATACCGGTAGTGCTCCGCTACGGCATGCTGCCGTATGTTACGGTAAAATATCTCATGAAAGTAAAACTGGATGGAAAAAATCCGGTGAAATATTTTTGCGGCTATCTGCGGTTCCTGTTTACCAGAAAGGAATGCATCGAGCGGTTCCGAACCTGCAGAGACCATGGAGTGACAGTAAGAATCAACTGGAATTGCGGCAGAAGGCTGGAATAATGGAGGAAAAGGATGTATCAGTGTCCCATTTCGTTTTTTACAAAAAATATAATTTTTAACCAGGATAAGAGTGCATGGGCGGTATATAAGCTGAGTGGTTTTGATTATGACTTTCTGGACGATGATGCAAAAATTAAGATACTGCACAAAACGGCACGTTTCCTCAGCGGAATCCTGTCAGAAGCACAGATACTTATGCTGCCCATCGAACAGGATATACAGGGGCAGTTCGAGTCTCTGAGGCATCACCTGGATAAAAAAGATCCGCTTTATGAGGGGGCACTTTTTCACCTGAATGAAACAGAAAAATATCTGGCCAAGAGTACCAGAAATCAGGGAGATGCAAATGACTATTCCTCCTACATTGTGGTGAAATTGTCGGACAGCGGGGAATATGAACTTTTATCGGATTTGAAGCAGGGTTTTCAGTATTTCATTAAGGATCCGGTAAATGCCATTAATACCTTCATGGCATTAGACACCAGGGACATACTGGAAACCCGGCTGACACATTGTGCAGACATGGCTGATAAATGGTTTTATTCGCAGAATAAAAAACTACAGCTCATGCCGGTAGATGGTCTGGAGTTACAGTGGCTGATCCGGCGGGGGAGTTTCCGGGGAATATCCGGAAATCATTTATTCTATGCGGACAGGGATAAACATATCTGGAATCCGGTGGCAGACCAGGACGAGACACAAAATGGGGAAAAGATACTGCATCCTTACAGTAAGGATATCGTAAGTCTTTTCTCCGGGAGCATCCATCAGGAAAAAAGATATTTGAAGGTAGTACATGATAAGAACAGAGTTTCTTATCAGACTTTTCTTGTGTTTACCCATATTCCGGAAGTACTGGAGCACCCGGGAAATGAGTGGCTGTATATGCTGCAGCAGATGAATGTGCAGGCGGAGGTCTGTATTCACATCAAAACCAAGGACTATCGGGAAGCGATTCGTAAAGTTGAATCCAAAAAGATGGAGATAGACAGTCAGATGGAGCATATTGCGGGGGCGGGTGGAGACATCCCGGATGATCTGGCAGATGGAAAAGAATATGCAGATATCCTGGAAGCTGAATTAAAAAGCCAGAGATATCCGTTGCTGGAAACGGTAGTCACGATTGGCATTTCAGCAGACAATCTGGAAGAAATGGAGAAAAAGGCGGTAACAGTCCGTGGCATTTATGAAGATTTTGCTTTTGGCATAGAGCGTCCGCTGGCAGATCAACTGAAGCTTTTCATGCAGTGTATTCCCGGAATGGGAGTACTGACAGGGGATTATACCATGCCATTAACGCCAGTCACGCTGGGCAGCGGAATCATAGGAGCTACACATGAGCTGGGAGACCATGTAGGCCCTTACATAGGGACAACCGGCGCAGAAGGAAAACAGGTATTTCTGGATCTGGGCAGGGCATGCCTGCTAAACAAATCTGCATCCGCGACTTTTTATGGTAATCTGGGAGTTGGTAAATCATTTAATGCAAACCTGCTGTTGTTTCTGACGGTTCTGTATGGTGGCTATGGTCTGATCTTTGACCCGAAAGGAGAGAGAAGCCACTGGGTAGAGCAGTTCCCGCTTCTGCAGGGGCAGATTTCTCTGGTAACGCTATCCCCGGACAGAACGAATCAGGGCAAACTGGATCCCTATAATATGTATCTGGATAACCGGGATGAAGCTGATGAGCTGGCGATCAATGTGATATCGGAACTGCTGCGTATAGCGCCGGCGTCCGAAGAATATACCGCTATACTGGAAGCACAGCGTATCATGCGCGATGAAGATGTTCCATCTATGAAAAAACTGATTGCAATTTTGAAGGAATTTCCCAGGGAAGATGAACTGTCGGAAAGGGCCAGATATCTTGCAAGGCGTCTGGGACTGCAGGCAGAGACAGGAATGTCCAGACTGTTATTCGGGGATGGTTCAGAAGATGCGATCACTTTGAAGAACCGGCTGAATATTTTACAGATTGAAAATCTGAAAATGCCAAGCCCCAGCACACCGAAGGATAATTATACAAGCGAAGAACTGCAGTCTCTTGTATTGATGGCTGTGGCATCCCACTTTGCCAAGAAATTTGCCCTGGAAAAAAGGGATGTGTTCAGTGTAGTCCTGTTCGATGAATCCTGGATGCTGGGAAAGACTGCAGAGGGAGTCAAACTGTTTGATTACTTATCCCGTATGGGCAGATCTCTTTATACAGGGTGTATCTTTAATGGACATTCCGTTACGGATATTCCCAGTGAAGGAATCAAGAATACCATATCCTATAAATTCTGTTTCCAGACAACGACAGACGGGGAAGCGGAACGGATGTGTGAATACATGGATCTGGAAGCTACACAGGAGAACAAGGAGGTTTTGAAGAATCTGAAAAATGGGGAATGTCTTTTCCAGGATCTTGACAGGCATATAGGAATACTGCGTTTTGATGCCGTATTCCAGGATATCATAGATCTCTTTTCTACCACTCCGAAGGCGAGGGGGCAGGAAGCAGAACAGATAGATCAGACGGAGACAGAAGAAAGCAGGCAGTCGGAGAAAAAAGTGGAAGAAAATCAAACGGAAACAATGGAGGATGAACTGAATTTTGAGTTTGACATGGAAGAACTTTTGAAAAAGGAGTCTATATGAAAAAAGCGTTCCTTTTCAAAATAACGTTGCTGTTTGGAACGATGTTTTCCGGTATTTTACTGTTGCTTTTACTCTTTGTGGTATGCATGGATGGAGGGGCTGAGTCCAGCCTGTACATCCCGGCAGATGATGAGACAGCGGCAGCTTATCAGGCCATCTGTTCTGAAACGGGTGTGCCCTGGGATATAGCTCTTATGGCGGATGTGCTGCTTGCGGAGCAGCTGGGCCAGCGGATAGAGGAGAGAGAACCGCTGATCACGTCGCTGCAGTTCTGCATCCTCACAGTGACAGAACAGGAGGCCTATGAAGAAGAAATTACGGAAAACGGACAGAAATATCAGGTGACACGATGGCGGGATGTGGATCAGAAAATTTATGCAGGAACAGACGGAATTTGTGAATATCTGGATATAACGGAATCCTGGTTTGCTGGAAAAACCATACAGGACGTATTAAATGCCCTGCAGGAAAAAAGAGAAGAAGATCAGGACGAGGATACAGACTATCTTCCGGCATTGTCTGTAAATGAAGCATATGAAGAAATTTTAAAAAAGCGTATTGGCCTGACGGATAAAAACAGCGATACAGTTCTCAGCATGCATAACAGTCAGTATCTGGCACAGGTATATGGCTATGTTTACGGGTTTGATGAAATCGAACTGCCAGAGCTTGTAGTCGGGGATGTAACCAGACAGGAACTGACACAGGTAGCGGCATCCCTGCTTGGCCATCCTTATCTTATAGGAGGCAAGTCTCCCTCTCAGGGATCGCCGAAAGGCCCGCTTGACTGCAGCGGTTTTGTAGACTGGGTATACATACAGTGCTTTGGCACCGGTGTCAGCGGTGGTGGAGTGCCGGATGGAGTAGCCATGTCGGGTACGGCATTGCAATGGTATGCTACTGCTCCGATATCCATGGAGGATCTGCAGATCGGTGACCTGGCTTTTTTACAGGATCCGGCAAAGCTGGGAAAGGGTAAAATCAACCATGTAGGCATTTATATCGGGGAGTACAACGGGGCAAAATATTTTATTCATTGTGCAGGAAGAGCCTACGGCACAGAGGATTTACCCAATGGGCGTGTCGGTATATCACGGCTGAGTGGCAGTAACGATTATAATCCGGTTACGGGAGGACATTTTTCACCGGCAATGAAAGGTTGTAATTTCCGGTATTTTCGAAGACCTAATTTTGCTTTTCGGGAGGATTAGCAATTATGAAATATAAGATCAAATATGTAATTTGTATAATAGCTTTCCTGACGGGTCTGCTACTCCCGGTGCAGCCAGTAGCGGCGTCCTCCAGTGCAATCGGAGAGGTACAGGAATTTAATAATCTGTCTGGCAATGCAAAATATCTGGGATCCGCATACCGGGATAATTATTCCCTGGATATTGCGGAGGTAGAGCTGTCGGATGGAATAGGAGAGTATCTGGCCGGTAAGACGATGGAAGGACTGAATGCTTTGGCGAGATTCTTCTTTTTCGTGGAAAGAATTTTGGCGTATCTTATGATTGTTGTATTTTATGTCAGTTTCAACCTCAATCTGGTGGATCTGTTTGGATCCCAGGTATCTGTAATACAACAGGCACTGAATGACAGTATTTTCCAGCCCCTCTTTTTGATGGGATGTGCCGCCGCCTTCTGCGTGCTGATCGGGAGAATGGTACGCCAGGATCTTGCAGGAGCGTTGGGGCAGATCGTAAAGGTAATAGCGATTGTAATGTTATCAATCTTGGTTGTCACAATGTCGGATACTATGCTGTCGATGGGTAACAACATAACAAAGGAAATTAGTCTGGAAATACTGGTAGGAGTGAATTCAGCGAATGGCTATTCAGATAATATTAATGCTTTTTCCGGAGAGGCTGCCGGTATCCTCTGGAACAATATGGTGCATCAGCCCTGGCTGACCATGGAGTTCGGTTATACGGCAAGTGATGATCAGGTGCTTGGTATCTTATCGTACAAACCAGATGCAACAGAGAGAAAAGAAACGGTAGCTGCTGATGGAAGCGGCAGCTTTTCCGTGGATAGGGCTACAGAACGACTTGGATTTGCATTTCTGTACCTCATCCCCTGCATTATGAAATGTGGTATATACATCATTATAGTGTTGATACAGCTGGTTTTTCAGCTCCTTTCCATTGTATATCTGTTTATGGCGCCTTTAATTCTTATTGTATCACTTTTTCCAGGATATGACGGACTGATAGGCGGATGGCTTCGAAAGATTCTGGAGACCCAGATAAGTATATTGGTTTTGTCAATGATCATCGGAATTTTAATAAAATTTGACGAACTTGTATTTGAATGGTCGAGATCCGTAGGGTTTGGATGGCTAATTGCACTAACGATTCAGATCGCAATAGCAATCGCTCTCTTCCTGAACCGGAATAAGCTGTTAATGGCAATGTCAACGGTGCAGCGGGGAGTATCCAATCCCAGATATCTGCGTAACCGGATGCGGCTTTCAGGCAACGTATATGCGGATGCGCCGAAGGCAGCAAAAGAAATCAAAAGCGCAGCAAAGTGGACTGCTGGTAAGGCACAGTGGATCGGCGGTAAAGCGGCTAGTGCGGGAGAAGGTGTGGCATCCTGGGTCGAGGATAAGAATGTTCCGGTGTCTTGGACTGTGAATCCCTTCTTGAAAAATCAAGAAGCGAAAGCGCAGGAAGAGACACCGCCAAAAGTTACACAAAGCAAGGTGAAAAAAAGGAGTGCAGCGGGATCTATCAGAGAATCGGTTGACATGGATTCTAAAAACAGCGATACTGGACAAAGGAGAGCATCGTCACAGCCCTATACACAGACACAGGAAGAAAAAAGAGACAGTGAATCTATACGCATGATATCGGAGGATCTGGTAAGGAACCTTAACCAGCTTGCCATGGTAGTAGATGCTGTTGGAGACAGCCTGCATGATAATGTACGGGACAACGGTGCTGTGGAACGTCCGGTTTTAGGAGACAGGAAGGACGAGGAGAAAAAAGAAATTACTATAAACGTTAGAACCCCAGATGGAAACGAGCAATCCGTCAATGCTGGGATGCAGAACCAGCAACCGTTGGAAGTGCAAATGCCGCTTGAAACAACCAGACATGATAATCTGCAGGAAAACAGGGAGAACGAAAGAGGAGATAACAGGAGGCCGACAATCAGGCAGCAAAGGCTTGGAATAAATGCAGAAACACCTGAAAAGGTCAAAACACAACAAGTCATTCACCACACTGAAAGAATAAGAGAGTAAATACAGCAACCGGAATACGCTGCAGAAGAAACTGGGGCAGAAGAACCGGAGAAACCTACACAGCAGGCGAGACCCACCATGCAGGCTGTGAGAAATGATGAAAAGAATGATACTGTACAAGACAGGAAAGCAGATGATCCGGCTGTACAGCCAGCGGCAAAAGTACAACCAGATAAAAAGATAACGAAAAAAGCAAACCGGCGCCCGGGAAAAAGGTTACCTCAAAGAGAGACCGGTGCTGATAGAGAAAAATTTACGAGAAAAGGATAAACATTCGTCAGAAGAAATCAACCCCGCTCCTCATATTCATCGGAGGATTCACGAAAATTTTCCATCTGAGTTAGCAGATCCTGTTGAACTTGTAGGTCTTTTTGATATTTCTGTTCTTTTTGTTGTTCAATTTTAGCCGCCTTTTTTTTCCGTTCTTCCGCATCTGCAGAATAGGTGCTTTTCTTTCGGATTACATTTTCGATGGAATGCGAAGGAAAAGCATCGTCATTATCATCGTTATCGGCATTATTGTTGTTATTGACAGTACCATTGTTAGTATCATCTGGAGAGCCATTAGTTGGAGTTGGTTTTACGAAAATCATACTTTTTCGTCCTTTCTTTTTTTATTTATATTATAGTATGTAAAAAAGAAGTGCAAAAGTGGTTATGCAAAATAAATGTATTGTAACGTACAGCATCTATGCACCAACTCTTCGGTCCCTATATCAGTAAGCAGTCCGGCTACCTCCTTATAAGGCATGGAATACCGTTGTGACAGGTAACGCATGCTGGCCCCCATTTCACCGTCCGGTCCGCCATACTGGGAGATGATGACCTGCGCCAGCTTCGCGTTGGGTTCTTTGATATTTACCGGAAATTGCAATCTTTTTTCATAGTTCCACATCAGTTACAGCCTCCTTCCCAGGGGAGAGGGGCACTGCCCCAGCGCCAGTCCCTGCTGCTTTCGGCGAGATCCTTGCGCAGTGGGTAATGATCCCTGGCGAATTCCCGCTCCATCTGTGTTTTGATCCGTGCGTAGTGATTGAAGTATTCCATGGCTTTTTGATCCGAAGGGTGGGTGTCCAGATACAGCATCAGATCTGTCAGGACGAAATCAGCGATGCCGATATCATGCAGCTTTTTTTCTTCACTGTTCATTTGACACATCTCCTTCCTGTAAAGGGTTTGTCAAGTTCGGGGAAAATAGTACCGGCTTTGTAGCCTTTTTCCAGATTTTCATACATTTGCGTAAAATGCTGCCAGGGGACATAAGCCATGGCAAGAGGATATTTTTCAAAAGGTTCCTCGAAAGAATAATCTTTCATAGCAATCCGCTTTCCTTTCCGTAAAAACATTTATTATATGGTATGAACAGAGAAGAAAAGAGTGCATAGCTTTGGATGATACAAAATGGATACAATCAGGAGTTAAAGTAATATAAGAATTTATAGAATGAGGGGCAGAAGAAATGTTCAGGATATTAATTGCGGAAGATGAAGAGCCGATCGCTAATCTGATCCGGATGAATCTGACCAAGGCAGGGTATCTGTGTACCTGGGCGCCGGATGGAAAAAGCGCGGCAGATCTTATGGAACGGGAGAAGTATGACCTGGCACTGTTAGATATCATGCTGCCGGGGATCAACGGCTATGAGCTGATGGATTATGCGAAAGCCTGTGAGCTGCCGGTGATCTTCCTGACGGCGCTGGGATCTACAGAACATAAGGTGAAAGGACTCCGAATGGGGGCGGATGATTATCTGCCCAAGCCGTTTGAGATCGTAGAACTGCTTGCCAGAGTGGAGGCGGTGCTGCGTAGATATCATAAGACGGAGACGGTCATCCGGGCGTGTAATGCCACCATTGACACGGCATCCCACAGAGTGACTCTGGACGGGGAGGAAATCTATCTGACACCGAAGGAATTCGATCTGCTGTTATTATTTGCCAGAAATAAAAACAGGGCGTTGTATCGGGAAACCATATACGAGACTGTATGGGGTGGCGAATATATGGGACAGAGCCGGACCGTGGATCTGCATGTGCAGCGGCTGAAGAAAAAGTTACATTGGGAAAATATTATTATAGCGGTATATAAAGTGGGGTATCGTTTGAATGAAGTTCACGTATAAATTATTTTTTTCCATCACAGCACTTCTTACGGCAGCCTTCATGCTGTTTGGAAGCTTTATGCTGTTTTTCTATTTTAACCGTATGTTAGAACGGGAGACGGAGCAGGGAAAACGTGAGAACCTGCTCTTTCAGACCATTTATGATATGGTGTATCAGAACATGGAAAAATACGGAGCAGAATTCGCGGGGATACAGGCGGGAAATTCCGCAACAGAACGGATGACGGATCAGAACGGTACGGAATGTATGATCCTTGAAACGGATGGCGCGATCACTCTGGAGGGCAGCCTGAAACTGCCACAGGATGAGATCAGGAGTCTTGCGGAAGAAATGATCCGCACCATGGATCCCGGTGCAGATCAGGTCTACGGTGTCCGCAAGGTAGGAACGCGTTATTATCTGCTCAGCATTATCACAGATCAGGCGACGGATTCGGCAGATATGATATATCTTGGGATCCTGAAGGACCTGAGCGGCATTTATGAAGAGCGGAGCAATATGATGCGGCAATATGGTATTGCTCTGGCAGGTCTGCTGGTGATCGGTGGTCTGGCAGCTTTTTTACTATCCAGATATCTGACCCGGCCCATAGAGCAGTTAAACCGCACGGCGGGGAGGATTGCCGAGGGAGATCTGGAGAAGAGGGCTGCCTATCAGGGTGCAGATGAGATCGGAGAACTGTCCCGGAGCTTTAACCGGATGACGGACAGACTGGTACGCCAGATGGAGGAAAAAGAGCTGGAAGCAAAACAGAAGGAGGATTTTACGGCGGCATTTGCTCATGAACTCAAGACACCTTTAACTTCCATCATTGGATATGCGGATATGCTGAACTCCTATGAACTGACAGAGCAGGAGCGGGGCGAAGCCACTTATTATATTTTCAGTCAGGGAAAACGTCTGGAAAGTCTGTCTCACAAATTGCTGGAGCTGGTGGGAATGGACAGACAGGAATTGGAATTCAAGAAGATTCAGACGAAAGAACTGGAGGAAAATATCCGGGATACGATGCGGATCCCCTTTGAACGCAAAGGGATCCGGGGAAAGATCAATCTGGAAAGAGGGGTGATTTTAGGTGACAGGGATCTGCTTTTGTCACTGTTATATAATCTGCTGGATAATGCTGTAAAGGCTGTGGAAGAAGGTGGATTTATCCTGATGAAGGGAAGTAAGCTCACACAGGGCTATGAGATCAAGGTTGTAGACAACGGCAGGGGGATCCCGCAGGAAGAAATCGCGAGGATCACGGAGGCTTTTTATATGGTGGATAAGTCCAGATCCCGCAAGGAAGGCGGAGCCGGCATCGGAATGGCTCTCTGTCAGAAGATCATCACCCTGCATCAGGGGGAACTGAAGATTGACAGTAAGCTTGGAGAAGGCACGGTAATGCGGTTATATTTTCCCGGGGAAATGCAGGTGGTAAAAAATAAAAGCAACAGGGGAGCAAAAGGCGGAATATGAAAAAACAGGAGAATAAGAACCGGCGCAATTTCCTACTATGTATGGGTGGACTGCTCGTGCTGATCGTATTTGCATTCGCAGGACCGGAAGGGTTGCTACAATTGCAGGATAAGAGCAGGCTGACCAGGTCAGTCAGCATATCAAATACAGGAACGGATTATACCGTCTGGAAGGAAGAGTATGAGACAGACACCATGCGCAGACTTCAAAATCTGGCAGACGGTATCGCTGCGGGAAAACACTACTATATCTCTGAACAAGATTATGAAGCTGCAACAGATGGTGAAATATATGGTCTGATCGATGAATATATTTTAAATACGGAATGGAATTACACTTTTCAGGACATGGGAGTGATCCCGGAGGATTATTTTTTCAAAAATATGGATACAGATAACATTTCCATCAAACGATATATTTTGTATGATGAAAAGCTGTCGGATGGAGTCGCGATCATGGCCTATGACATCTGTATGCGCATGAAGGAAGAGGAGGTTACGGGAGTCAGTATAGAGTGTGTCGTGGATTCTGAGACCGGAACACTCTATGCCATGAAGGTTGTGCTGGAAGATGAGACAGAACCTGTCACCTGGGATGATATCGGTGCAGATGCCCCTTATTATTTTATCACTGATTATATGCAGTCTTATCTGCATGATTATAATTCCGGGACCTATATTGAAATCGAAGGAGAGATGCCTTATGATACCAATGCACAGATCATGTGGGATAAAGAAGCTGAAATAGAGGCTGAAACAGAAGCGAAGTCCCAGACGACCATGGAAAACGACAACGGTGAGTATACGTGTGATCTGGAATACGGAGAGCATAAGCTGCATCTGACCGCAACACTGCTCAATGCTTCCGAAGGACAACTGGAGAAAGGCATCGGATATTTGTTCGGGATTCGTGAGATCGCAGAAAAGATCCCGGGTTTTCTGCCGGATATCCAGTAAATACATTCCGGAAATACAGGAATCCGGAAAAGCAGCCGGACAGTGATATCAATGTATAAAATAGAAAAATAAAGAATATAGTTTAGAAAAATAAGTCAGGGAGACAGACTTTTTATGATCACAGAGGTAACAGGCTTTTTACAGCAGACAGACCGGATTGTATGGGGACCCTGGCTTATTTTTTTATTATTAGGCTGTGGCTGCTATCTGATGATAAGTCTGTTCTTTCTTCCTCTGAGAAATCTGTTGGCGGCACTTGGGCTGGTGTTCCATCCTAAGAGCCGGAAAGGCACAGATGGGGAAGGGGTTTCTTCTTTTTCAGCACTGACTACGGAACTGGCGGCAACGATAGGCACGGGAAATATCGTAGGCGTGGCTACTGCCATGGTGCTGGGAGGACCGGGAGCATTGTTCTGGATGCTTTTGTCCGGGATCATCGGGCTGTCGACCAAACTGGTGGAAAGTACGCTGTGTGTCAGATATCGTGTAAGAGATCACAAAGGAAAACCGGTGGGTGGTCCCATGTATGTTCTTCAAAATGCATTTCCGTATAGACGTATGGGGCGGATCCTTGCGGTACTGTTTGCAATATTCGCAGTACTAGCCTCCTTTGGCATGGGGAATATGACGCAGGGGAATTCTATTGCGGAGGCACTGGCAGTGACTTTTGGAGTCGACCGGACAGTGACAGGACTGGTGATTGGTATTTTTACAATTCTGGTGATCCTTGGAGGAATCGATAAAATAGCAAGGGTCACGGAATATCTGGTGCCCTGTATGGCAGTATTTTATTTGTTCGGAACAGGCATGGTGATCTTTACGCATTTCCATAATCTACCGGCAGGAATTCTGCAGATTTTATGCGGTGCTTTCTGCCCGGAAGCTATGGCAGGAGGGAGCATTGGATTCTTATGTTCCGGCAGGCAGGCCATGCGCTATGGTGTCTCCCGTGGAGTATTTTCCAACGAAGCGGGACTCGGAGCAGCCGGAATCAGTGCGGCTTGTGCAGATACACCGGATGCGGTGCGGCAAGGCTATATCAGCATGACGGGAGTTTTTATCGATACCATTGTGATCTGTTCCCTGACAGGGCTTGCCATAGCATCCAGCGGTATGCTGGGGCAGAGGGATGCGCAGGGGGAGCTTTTGAACGGAACAGCGCTTATGATCGCTGTATTTTCCGCCACATTTGGCAGGGCGGGGGAATGGATGCTTGCACTATCTATCGCATTGTTTGCGTTTGCTACAATTATTGCCTGGGAATATCAGGGAGAGAAAGCCTTTGAATATCTGGCTGGAAATAGTCGCCGGACAGGGTGGTATCGTCTGTGCTATGGAATGTTTGCCTTTTTTGGGGCGGTCTGTTCGCTGGAAGCGGTATGGGATTTCTCGGATATCTGTAACGGTCTGATGGCGGTGCCGAATCTACTGGCAGTAGTGATGCTGTCGCAGGGAATCTGCCGGGAAATAAGAACCTATAAGCTCTGAACGATCACACCGAAATTACCTTTTAAATAAAATTAAATATTGAAGCGATGCGGCCACCATGATATGATAAATAAGATATGGCTATTCGAATTTGAGAGAAGAACATGCCCGGATAAGTTGTATTTGTGTTGAAACGTTAGGAGTGAGATTATGACTAAGACGATAGAGAATTTTTTGCGATATGTGAAGATCGATACCCAGTCCAGTGAAGAGAGCACCACGACCCCCAGCACCATGAAGCAGCATGACCTGGCAGGTCTGCTTGTCAGTGAACTGGAAGCTATGGGCGCCACAGAGATCACTTATGATAAGGAGCACTGCTATGTCTATGCTACCGTTCCTGCATCCGCAGGCTACGAGAATGCACCGGTACTTGGATTTATCGCCCATATGGATACATCGCCTGCGGTGACGGATACCAATGTGAAGCCCCGGATCGTAGAGCATTATGACGGAAAAGATATCGTACTGAATGCAGCAGAGAACATCGTTATGAAGACAGCGGATTTCCCGGAGCTGTTAAATTATGTGGGAAAAGATCTGATCGTGACAGACGGAACGACGCTGCTTGGCGCAGATGACAAAGCAGGTGTTGCTGAGATCATGACCATGGCGGAAGACTTGTTAAATCATCCTGAGAAAAAGCACGGCAAGATCCGCATTGGTTTCACCCCGGATGAGGAAGTCGGTGCCGGAGCGGATCATTTTGATGTGAAACTGTTTGGTGCAGATTATGCGTATACCGTAGACGGTGGTGCACTGGGCGAACTGGAATATGAGAATTTTAATGCCGCCGGGGCAAAGCTTCATGTATATGGCAGAAGTGTGCATCCCGGTTCCGCCAAAGGCAAAATGAAAAATGCCATTCTGATCGCGCAGGAGTTCCAGAAGCTGCTGCCGGTAGAGCAGAATCCAATGTATACCGAAGGCTATGAGGGCTTCTTCCATCTGGATGCTATATGCGGCAATGTGGAGGAAGTTACTGCGGACTATATTATCCGTGATCATAACAGACAGCTGTTTGAACAGAAAAAAGAGCTGTTTTTGTCCTGTGCGGATTTCCTGAACCGGAAGTATGGGGAAGGCACCGCTATAGTGGATATGAAAGATTCTTACTATAACATGCGGGAGATCATGGAGCAGCATATGCACCTGATCGACAATGCGAAAGCTGCCATGGAAGAGCTGGGAATCGAGCCCAAAGTATCTCCCATCCGCGGCGGTACCGATGGCGCCAGACTGTCCTTCATGGGACTGCCCTGCCCGAACCTGTGCACCGGCGGAGAAAATTATCACGGCAGATATGAGTATGCCTGTGTACAGTCCATGGAAAAAACGACCGGACTATTGATCGCCATTGCAGCAAAATACGCAGACAGATAATAGATACAGATATGTTAGAAAGGCAATATTTTTTATATGACAAATGTAACACAAATGAACGAAATCGACAGACAGTATTATTTTATGGAGAAAGCCTCCGGTCATGTGGCAAAGCTTGGAGAAGAACTGGGCAGAAGGCCTACCTGCTGTGTGACTACTTTCGGGTGTCAGATGAATGCCAGGGATTCGGAAAAACTGGTGGGAATCCTGGAAAAAGTCGGCTATGAGATCATTGAAGATGAGAATGCGGACTTTGTGATCTATAATACCTGTACGGTGAGAGATAACGCCAACCAGCGTGTCTATGGAAGACTGGGAGTATTAAACGGCTATAAAAGGAAAAATCCTCATATGAAGATCGCACTGTGCGGCTGTATGATGCAGGAACCCACCGTGATCGAGAAGATTAAAAACAGTTACCGCTTCGTGGATCTGATCTTCGGAACTCATAATATTTTCAAATTCGCAGAGCTGTTATGCTCCCTGTTTGAAAATGAGGAAATGGTCATTGATATCTGGAAGGATACGGACAAGATCGTGGAAGATCTGCCGGTGGAGAGAAAGTATTCTTTCAAATCAGGTATCAATATTATGTTCGGCTGCAATAATTTCTGCAGCTATTGTATTGTCCCCTATGTCCGCGGCAGAGAGCGAAGCCGTAATCCGAAGGATATCATCCGGGAGATCGAGGGACTGGTGGCAGACGGCGTTGTGGAGATCATGCTGCTGGGACAGAATGTAAATTCCTACGGTAAGAACCTGGAAGAGCCCATTACCTTTGCACAGCTTTTGCAGGAAGTAGAAAGAATCGAAGGATTGGAGCGGATCCGTTTCATGACTTCCCATCCCAAGGATCTGTCAGATGAGCTGATCGAGGTGATGAAGCATTCCAAGAAGATCTGCCGACATCTCCATCTTCCTTTGCAGTCCGGTTCCACGAAGATATTAACAGCAATGAACCGTCGTTATACCAAGGAGCAGTATCTGGAGCTGGCGGAGAAGATCCGTAAGGAGATTCCGGATATGGCGATCACTACGGATATTATCGTAGGATTCCCCGGAGAGACGAAGGAAGACGTAGACGAGACCATCGATGTGATCCGTCGCGTAAAATATGACAATGCCTTTACCTTTATCTATTCCAAACGAACCGGAACACCGGCGGCAGCCATGGAACAGGTGCCGGAGGAACTGGTAAAGGAGCAGTTTGACCGGGTGCTTAAGACCGTGCAGGAGACAGCCAGAGAACAGGTATCCAGGTATCAGGGACAGATCTGCGATGTGCTGGTAGAAGAGATCAATGAAAATGACAGTTCCTTAGTGACCGGGAGAATGTCAAATAATACGCTGGTACATTTTCCGGGTGATATATCATTGGTGGGAAAGCTTGTGAATGTTTCACTGGATGAATGTCATGGATTTTATTATATGGGACATATGGTTCAGTCATGAATATGACAGGCGAATAAATAGTAAAAGGGAATCGAAATGGAAGAACAAGAGAAGAAAAAGAGAATAGAACTGGAACAGGAACAGAACATGTCCTGGAAAATGTATCAGATCCTGACGATAACGGCGTGCATTGCAAATCTGATCGGAACAATCTGCAATTTCTGCATTCACGGTATGAAACTGCCGACCATACTCTGCGGGATATGCCTGCTGATGATCGTGACCATCGGCATTATCGGATGGACTACGAAAAAGGTGCAAATACCGGCTGTCCTGATCATATTAATACTTGTATGGTTTGAATTTCCTTATTTGTATTATTGCTACGGGGATGCCTCTATCGTATATCTGGTCCTGGGGGTTGTTGGACTGGCGATATTTTTTCCGAGAAATGTGGTGATCATTTCTTTTGCGGTCACATTGCTGGAATACCTCGTGATCATGTTGAACAGCTTTGAACGGCCTTCTGTATGGAGAAATATGGACGAAGCCGGTAAGATCGGAACTACGATTGGATCCTTTGTTATTGTGGGAGTGTCTGTATTTGCCATGATATTTGAATTGCTCAGAAGTTACGAGGAACAACGAAAGCAATTGCTGAGTCTGAGTGAGGATCTGAACTTTGCAGCGAACCATGATCCTCTGACCAGGCTGTATAATCGGCGCTATCTTGTAAATCAGGTGAATGAATGGATATGCAAGCCGGAGAAGAGCTTCTGGATCGTATTGATGGATGTAGATGATTTCAAGGCAGTCAATGATACCTATGGGCATGGATACGGTGATGATGTACTGCGGGAAGCCGGCAGACTGATGCTGGAAGAAATGATGGGAAAAGGAATCGCAGCCCGGTTCGGCGGCGAGGAGTTTATGCTGGTGTTTGAACAGGATGATCGGGAACAAGTGTTACATTCATTCCGGAATATCCAGGAAGGCTTAAGGAGATATTCCCAGAATACCAGACAGATGGATATTACCATCAGCGGTGGAATGGAACGTTATGAGGCTGATAAACAGCTGGATCTATTGTTTACTTCTGTGGACCGGAAATTATATACTGCCAAAAATAACGGTAAAAACCGTATTGTAGAATAGGTTTAAAATAATAAAAAGTCTTGCAAAGCTTAAAAAATAGAGCTATGATAAGACCCGTGTGATTTTATAAAAATTTTATAATTTCACACGGGTCTTTTTACTGAGGAGATTATATTGAGGAGAATGTTATGGAAAAATTGAAACCGAAGCTTTTCTCAGTGATGAAAAGCTACACGAAAGAACAGTTTGTAAAAGATGTGATCGCAGGTATCATTGTGGCGATCATTGCTCTGCCCTTATCCATTGCACTGGCACTGGCTTCCGGAGTAACACCGGAAAAGGGTATCTATACAGCAATCACCGCAGGCTTTGTGATTTCTTTTCTGGGTGGCAGCCGCGTACAGATCGCAGGTCCTACTGCGGCATTTGCCACCATTGTTGCAGGAATTGTAGCGAAGAACGGCATGGACGGTCTGATCATCGCGACATTGTTAGCGGGTGTGATCCTGATCCTGATGGGATTTTTACGACTTGGCAATCTGATCAAGTTTATCCCCTATACGATCACCACCGGTTTTACTTCCGGTATTGCTGTGACGATCTTTATCGGACAGATCAAGGACTTCCTGGGACTGACCATTGTCAGCGAAGAGCCGCTGATCGAGACCATGGATAAACTGAAAGCAGTATTTCAGTTCATCTCCACCACAAATGTGCAGGCACTGCTTGTAGGTGTGATCAGTCTCCTGATCCTGATCCTGTGGCAGTATCTGCCGGGCTTTTGCAAGAAGATTCCCCCTTCTCTGATCGCAGTACTGGTGGGAAGTGCCATGGTTGCACTACTTAACATGAATGTAAATACGATCGGAGATCTGTATGAGATTTCCAATAAGCTTCCGTCAATTTCTCTGCCCGCCTTCAGCCTGAAGACGGTACAGAACGTCCTGCCGGATGCTTTTACCATCGCGATCCTGGCTGCCATTGAGTCATTGCTTTCCTGCGTGGTAGCGGACAGTATGGTGAACAGCAGACATCGTTCCAATATGGAACTGATCGCCCAGGGCGCCGGCAACATTACTTCCGCATTGTTCGGTGGGATCCCCGCCACCGGAGCCATTGCGAGAACTGCTGCCAATGTGAAAAACGGCGGACGTACCCCCATTGCCGGTATGGTGCATTCCGTGACACTTTTGTTGATCCTGGTAGTACTGATGCCTTATGCGGCACTGATCCCCATGCCCACCATTGCAGCCATTCTGTTCATGGTGGCTTACAATATGTGCGACTGGCGTAAATTCATAGGTCTGTGCAAGACCGCACCCAAGAGTGACATTATCGTTCTGGTGACCACATTTGTACTGACTGTCGTATTTGATCTGGTAGTAGCGATAGAGGTAGGTATTTTACTGGCAGCCATTCTGTTCATGAAGCGTATGAGCGATGTGACGGAAGTGGAAGGCTGGAAATATGTGGATGATGAGGATGATGCGGACAGCCTGTCCTTAAGAGTCGTACCTCACAATACCATGGTCTATGAAGTGAGTGGCCCCTTATTCTTCGGCGCAGCGGACAAAATCCTGAAGATCACATTAGATGAGAAAATGAACTGCCTGGTACTGCGTATGCGCAGCGTAAGCGCTATCGACGCCACAGCCATGCACAATCTGGAGCAGTTATATGCAGACTGTAAAAAGAAAAACATCCAGATCATTCTGTCTCATGTAGGGGAACAGCCCATGCATGTCATGGAGAAGAGCGGCTTCTTAGATAAGGTGGGCAGAGAAAATGTCTGTGCCCATATTGATGATGCACTGGAACGCGCATCAAAGCTGCAGTAAGTGTGAAAAACTATCATTTTTCATAGTGGTTCTTTAATTTACAACCTCAATATTTTGTGCTAAGATAGATGCGGATACGCAAGCTTTTGCGTGTCCGCTTTGTCGTGGATCCTTTTACAGAACAGGAGAAGATCATGGCTGAATTGACACCAATGATGCAAAAATATATGGAGACCAAGGAGCAGTATAAGGACTGCATCCTTTTTTATCGTCTGGGAGATTTCTATGAAATGTTTTTCGACGATGCGCTGGTGGCTTCCAAGGAACTGGAGATCACACTGACGGGAAAAAGCTGTGGACTGGAGGAACGTGCGCCCATGTGCGGCATTCCTTACCATGCCGTGGAAGGCTATCTGTCCAAACTGGTAAGCCGCGGTTATAAAGTGGCTATCTGCGAACAGGTGGAGGATCCGAAGCTTGCCAAGGGATTGGTGAAGAGGGAAGTGATCCGTGTGGTGACACCCGGTACCAACTTAAACGTACAATCTCTGGAAGCCGGCAAAAATAATTATCTGCTGAGCATTGCCTATACTCCGGATGGCATCGGTATCTCTGCGGCAGATGTAACTACCGGTGATTATTATGTGACCGAAGTCGAAGATCTGAAAAAATTAAATGATGAACTGATGAAGTACGAACCTTCGGAGATCATCTGTAACGAGGCATTTTTAGTCAGTGGCTTTGATGTGAATGATTTAAAGTCCCGCTTACATATCTCCGTCAATGCGTTGGAATCCCATATGTTCGATGATGACGGCTGCAGACGGATCCTGATGAAACATTTTAAGGTAAATACGCTGATCGGACTTGGTGTCGAAGAATTCCCTACGGGACTTTTAGCGGCGGGAGCACTGTTACAGTATCTGTATGATACCCAGAAGACAGATCTGGAGCATTTTACCCATATTTATCCCTATCTTACCAGCAAATATATGTTACTTGACAGCTCCACCAGAAGAAATCTAGAACTGACGGAGACTCTCAGAGAGAAGCAGAAGAGAGGCTCTCTTCTGTGGGTGTTAGATAAGACGAAGACCGCCATGGGCGCCAGACTTCTGCGCAATTACATCGAACAGCCGTTGATCGAAAAGGATGAGATGGAGAAGCGTCTGGATGCCATTCAGGAGCTGAATCAGGATTCCATCTCCAGGGATGAGATCCGGGAATACTTAAATCCCATCTACGATCTGGAACGACTGCTCAGTAAGGTGACTTATAAGACGGCAAATCCCAGAGATCTGATCGCATTTCGGAATTCCCTGCAGATGCTGCCGCCGATTAAGACAGTGCTGTCTGCCTTTGAAAAAGAAGAACTGACTAAAATCCGGGAGCAGATTGATGGACTGGAGGATATTTATCAGCTGATCGATGAAGCGATCATTGACGAACCGCCCCTGTCCATCCGGGAAGGCGGGATGATCAAGGATCAGTTTGATGAAACCATAGACAGACTGCGCAGCGCCAAGCATGACGGAAAACAATGGCTTGCCCAGTTGGAGGAAGAGGACAGAGAGCGTACCGGAATCAAGAATCTGAAGATCAAATATAACAAAGTATTCGGCTATTATTTTGAAGTGACCAATTCCTATAAGAATCTGGTGCCGGAGGACTATATCCGCAAGCAGACCCTGGCAAATGCGGAACGATATACCACACCGCGGTTAAAGGAACTGGAAGACACTATTTTAAATGCGGAGGACAAGTTACAGACACTGGAATACGATGTCTTCTGCAGAATCCGGGATACCATTGCACAGGAACTGGTCCGCATCCAGAACACCGCAAAAGCGATCGCAAAGCTGGATGTGTATGCGTCTTTGTCGTTGGTTTCGGAACGAAATCATTATGTACGTCCGAAGTTAAATGAAAAGGGTGTTATTGACATCAAGGACGGAAGACACCCTGTGGTGGAACAGATGATCACCAATGATATGTTTATTGCCAATGACACTTATCTGGATAATGGAAGCCACTGTATCAGTGTCATTACCGGTCCCAATATGGCGGGTAAGTCCACTTACATGCGTCAGACGGCACTGATCGTACTGATGGCGCAGATCGGGTGCTTCGTGCCGGCCAGAACCGCTAATATCGGTATTGTAGACCGGATCTTTACCCGCGTGGGAGCTTCGGATGATCTGGCCAGCGGTCAGTCCACTTTTATGGTGGAGATGAATGAAGTGGCGAATATCTTACGAAATGCCACATCCAAGAGCCTTCTGATCTTAGACGAGATCGGAAGAGGTACTTCCACTTTTGACGGATTGAGCATTGCCTGGGCAGTGATCGAACATATCAGCAACCGCAAACTTTTAGGAGCCAAGACACTATTCGCTACCCATTACCATGAGCTGACCGAGCTGGAAGGCAAAATGAACAATGTGAACAACTATTGCATTGCTGTGAAAGAATGTGGCGACGATATCGTGTTCTTGCGTAAGATCGTAAAAGGAGGTGCGGACAAGAGCTACGGCATCCAGGTAGCGAAGCTGGCAGGTGTGCCGGACATGGTCATCGACCGTGCCAAGGAGATCGTGGAACAACTGTCGGACAATGATATTACGGAAAAGGTGCAGAGCATTGCTATCGATAATAAAAACGATGGTAAGGCAAAAAAACAGCCCAAATACGATGAGGTGGATCTGGCACAGATGTCTCTGTTCGACACTGTGACGGATGAGGATATTCTGAAGGAACTGATGGAGATCGAGGTGACGACGCTGACCCCATTAGATGCACTGAACACTCTGTACCGGTTACAGAATAAGCTGAAGAACCGCTGGAACGGTTAGATATAAGGGAAAGGCATAGGTAGATATATGGGAATACATGTACTGGACTCCCGGACGATCGACAGGATCGCTGCCGGTGAGGTGGTAGAACGACCTGCCAGCGTGGTGAAGGAGCTGGTGGAAAATGCCATAGATGCCGGTTCCACGGCGATTACGGTAGAGGCAAAAGAAGGCGGTATTGAGTTCATCCGTGTGACGGATAACGGTTGCGGCATTGAACGGGAACAGCTGCCCACAGCGTTTCTGCGGCATGCCACCAGCAAAATCGAAGATGCGGATGATCTGAACCATATTGCAAGCCTTGGCTTCCGCGGTGAGGCTCTGTCCAGTATCGCTGCGGTATCCCGTGTGGAGATCATCACCAAGAGAAAAGAGAACCTCACCGGAACCCGCATGGTGTTAGAGGGGGCAAAGGAACAGTCCATCGATGAGATAGGCGCGCCGGACGGTACCACATTCCTCATGAGGAATCTGTTCTTCAACACGCCGGTACGCCGGAAATTTTTAAAACAGCCTGCCACGGAGGGTAGTTATATTACGGATCTGATGGAACATCTGGCACTGTCCAGACCGGATATCTCTTTCAAATTCGTACTGGGGAATCAGACCAGATTCCATACCTCCGGAAATGGTGACCTGCGGGAAGTCATCTACCGGATCTACGGCAGAGAGATCGCCGCGGAGCTGGTACCGATCCAGATGGAAGAAAACGGTATTAAGATTGAGGGGTATCTGGGCAAACCGGTACTAGTGCGTTCCAACCGCAATTTTGAGATCTATTTTATCAACGGTCGTTTTATCCGCAGCGGTGTGATCGCCAAAGCCATTGAAGAAGGTTATAAGCAGTATCTGATGCAGCATAAATTCCCGTTATGCGTGCTGCATATTACGATGGATATGGAGACCGTGGATGTGAACGTACATCCCTCCAAAATGGATGTGCGGTTCTCCGACGGCATGGCATTTGCCAGAATGCTGAGCGAGAAGATAGCAACAACCCTGCGGAACCGGGAAATGATCCCGGATGCTTCCTTAGAGGATGAAAAATCCATTCAGAAAAAGGAGCAGGAAGACAGAAAAGCTTCCTGGAAGGAGCACACGCCGGAGGTGTTCGAGAAAAAAAGAGAAGAAAGCTACCGTGTCATGGAGGCTGCCAAATATGAGGCGGTACCGAAAGACCGGAGGGAATTTATACAGAAGCCGATATGGCAGGAGACACATGCAGGTATACAGACGAGTCTCCGTAAACCGGAACCGGTAAGTGAGCAGACAGAGGTACAATCTATTGCACCTGTGGCAACACCGGAATCGAAAGAGGACGATTTTTTCGTGGAGGCTGCACCGCTGGAGCCAAGGGATGAGACTTCATCAGAGCCTGTTATCTGCCCGGAGACCGCTGAGGTGATGGTGAAGGCTGTACAGCAGATGAATCTGTTTGAAGAGAAACTGTTATCTGTGCAGAACCGCAGCCGCTACCGTATCATCGGACAGGTCTTCGATACCTACTGGCTGATCCAGTTCGAGGATAAGCTGTTCATCATTGACCAGCATGCCGCCCATGAGAAGGTGAAATACGAGCGCCTGATGAAACAGTTCCACGAAAAGAGCGTGGTTTCCCAGCGCCTGATGCCTCCCATCATTGTCAGCCTGACGGGGCAGGAGGAAAGTATTCTTCATACTTATGAGGATGCTTTTACACAGCTCGGATTCGAGATCGAAGCCTTTGGCGGCAACGAATATGCCCTGCGCAGTGTCCCGGTAGATCTCTATGGATGCAGTGAGAGAGAACTGTTTTTAGCGGTGCTTGATGAACTGTCCCAGGAGACCGGCAACCGCGGCAGCTTCCAGGTCATCGAGGAGAAGATCGCATCCATGTCCTGTAAGGCAGCTGTTAAAGGTAACAACCGATTAAGCCTTCAGGAGGCGGAACAGCTGATCGATGAACTTCTGACACTGGATAACCCCTATAATTGTCCCCACGGCAGACCCACCATCATTACTATGACGGAGACTGACCTGGAGAAGAAATTTAAGAGGATCGTATAATGCGTTTACTGATCAAACAACGAGTATTTTCCTGGACAGATTCTTATGATGTCTATGATGAGAACGAAAATGCAAAATACTTTGTAAAGGCGGAATTTTTCTCCCTGGGACACCAGTTACACATATATGACAGAAATGATCGTGAACTGGGTGTGATCAGGCAGCGGCTGTTTACCCTGCTTCCGGCATTTGAAATCGAAATCGGCGGGCAGGTGAAAGGCGAGATCCGCAAACAGTTTTCTTTTTTCAAACCCAGATACGAGATTGATTATAACGGCTGGCGCGTGGAAGGAGATTTTCTGGGATGGGATTATGATGTATACAACGGATGCAGCAGTATCATTCATATCTCCAAGGAACTGTTCCATTGGGGAGATACCTACACGATTAACTTTGCTGATCCTAAGGACGAACTGGAAGGGCTGATGTTAGTCATTGCTATCGATGCTGCAAACTGCACCCAGAATAATGGATAATGTGTAAGGAAGAAAAATTATGTCGGTAACACAATCTATAAAAAGACCGTTAGTCGTACTGACCGGTCCCACCGCAGTTGGTAAGACGAAACTGTCCATTGCCCTGGCGAAAGCTATAGGTGGGGAGATCCTGTCAGCCGATTCCATGCAGGTATATAAACATATGGATATCGGATCCGCCAAGATCCGCCCTGAGGAAATGCAGGGAGTGCCCCATCATCTGATCGACATTCTGGAGCCGTGGGAAGAATTTAATGTGGTGGTATTTCAGAAACGGTGTCTGGAATGCATGGAACAGATCTATGACAGAGGGCATATCCCAATCCTGGTGGGAGGCACCGGGTTCTATATTCAGGCGGTGCTTCGGGGTATTGATTTTACGGAGAACGAAGAGAATACCGAATACCGGGAAAAAATGGAACAGCTTGCGAAAGAAAAGGGACCGGAAGTACTACATGACATGCTCAGAAAAATTGATCCGGTTTCAGCAGAGAACATTCATACAAACAATATCAAGAGAACCATCCGTGCACTGGAATATTATGAACTGACCGGAGAACCCATCTCTGCGCATAATGAAAGGGAAAAAGAGCGCACGAGCCCATACAATTTCAGCTATTTTGTCCTGACGGATGACAGAGAAAATCTGTATGCGCGGATCGAAACCCGTATCGATGAAATGCTGTCGGAAGGACTGGTGGAGGAAGTCAGAAGCCTGAAAAAAATGGGCTGTCACAGAGGAATGGTATCCATGCAGGGACTGGGTTACAAAGAGATCCTGGAGTACCTGGACGGAGAATGCAGCCTGGAGGAAGCGGTGTATACTCTGAAGCGGGACACCAGGCATTTTGCCAAGAGACAGATAACCTGGTTTCGCAGGGAGAACGCAGTTACCTGGCTGGATAAACAGCAATTTGACTATGACGAAGAGAAAATTTTAGAATATATGATAAAGGAATTAGGAGAAAAAGGGATCTATGAAAAACAGCAATAACAGTAATGAAGAAATGTATCTTTCCATGGGGATCAGCAAGACGGTATATGACTATGGATGTGTCATAGAGAAAAGTCTGCGGGAGCGTTTTGACGAGGTGGACCGGAATGCGGAGTATAATCAGTTAAAGGTGGTAAAAGCCATGCAACAGCATCAGGTAAGTGAAGCCTGCCTGCTGGGTACTACCGGCTACGGATATAACGACCTGGGAAGGGATACCTTAGAGGCGGTTTATGCGGCAACGTTCCACACAGAGGATGCTCTGGTGCGTCCCCAGATCACCTGTGGTACCCATGCACTGGCACTGGCTCTGATGAGCAATTTAAGACCCGGAGACGAACTGCTGTCCCCCGTAGGCAAGCCTTATGATACTTTGGAAGAAGTTATCGGCATCCGCCCGTCTAAAGGGTCTCTGGCAGAATACGGTGTAACCTATCGCCAGGTAGACCTGCTGCCGGACGGAAACTTTGACTATGATAAGATCCGTGAAAACATTAATGAGAAGACCCATCTGGTAACCATTCAGAGATCCAAGGGATATCAGACCAGACCGACCCTGTCCGTACAGCGGATCGGCGAGCTGATCGCCTTTATCAAAGGCATCAAGCCGGATGTGATCTGTATGGTGGATAACTGCTACGGAGAATTCGTGGAGACGATGGAACCCTCCGATGTGGGTGCGGACATGATCGTGGGATCCCTCATTAAAAACCCCGGCGGCGGACTGGCTCCCATTGGTGGCTATATTGCCGGTAAAAAAGAGTGTGTGGAAAATGCTGCATACCGTCTGACATCCCCGGGACTCGGTAAGGAAGTAGGAGCATCTCTTGGCATTCTGAAGGATTTTTATCAGGGATTTTTCCTGGCGCCTACTGTGACGGCGGGTGCATTAAAGGGAGCGATCTTTGCAGCTAATGTCTATGAAAAATTAGGTTTTGCGGTAGTACCGAACGGTACGGAGAGCAGACATGATATTATCCAGGCGATAACGTTTGGACAGCCGGAGGGCGTCATCGGCTTCTGCCAGGGAATTCAGGCAGCGGCTCCGGTAGACAGCCATGTGACACCGGAACCCTGGGATATGCCGGGATATGATGCACAGGTCATCATGGCGGCAGGGGCATTCGTATCCGGATCCTCCATTGAACTGTCCGCAGATGGTCCTATTAAGCCACCCTATGCCGTATATTTTCAGGGTGGACTGACCTGGCAGCATGCCAAGTTCGGCATTTTGAAATCCCTGCAGTCGTTGCTGCAGAAGGGAATCGTGACAGAAGAACAGCTAAGGCAGGCAATGTAGAACCTGCCAGAAAATACGAATCCTGTAGAAAAAGCGCAAAATAAAATCCACTAAATTTGTGTACAGAAGAAGCTTTTTGTGATAGTATTAAAAGACGTATGGAAGATGGAGGCTCGCGGGGAGCACCTATCGGATCCGGAAAGTGTACACGAAAGAAAGAAGAGGAAGTAGTTTGAAGAGAATTAATTGGGTTTTGGTTGTACTGGTGCTGATCGGATTTGTGATCGGCAGATTTATAGGAACTTACTTTGACGGTACCTTTCTGAATTACGGACAAAATTTCGGACTCAGCAGTCCGGTAGAACTGAATCTTGGTTTTATCATTCTTACGTTCGGGCTGGAGTTCAATATTACCATAGCGAGTGTGATCGGTGTGATCATTTCGTTTGTGGTATATCGTTTTATCCGTTAGATATCATACGTCGGAGAAGGCAGAAGGAGACTTATGCCTGTTAAATTGACACAACAAAGTAACACTAACGCACAGCTGCCCTATGAACGATTCCAACAATTCGGACCGGAGAACCTTACGGAGGCGGAACTTCTGGCAGTCATCCTGCGGACAGGAACCAAAGATACTTCCGCAGTGGAGCTGGCAGAAAAGGTCCTGGCACTGGCAAAATATCCCAGGGAAGGACTTTTGGGCCTGCACGATGTAAGCGTGGAGGAATTGACACAGATCCGTGGGATCGGCATAGTGAAAGCAGTGAAATTAAAATGCATCGCTGAATTATCCAATCGTATGAGCCGGGCGAGAGCAAGCACCGGGATCTGTTTTACCCGTGCGGATATGGTGGCGGAATATTTCATGGAGAAGCTGCGACATAAGGATACAGAATGTGTGTATCTGCTCTGCCTGGATGCCAAGGGACAGTTGATCCGGGAGAAAAAGCTGTCGGACGGCTGTGTGAACATGGCTCTGATCTCTCCCAGAGAGATATTTTTAGAAGCATTGAAAGACAAAGCGGTGAATATCATCCTTGTGCATAACCATCCCAGCGGTGATCCGACGCCCAGCAGAGCGGACAGAGAACTTACCGACAACGTGGCCGGAGCGGGAGAACAGATGGATATTCCACTGTTAGACCACATTATTATCGGGGATAACAGGTATACTAGCTTTAAAGAACAAAAATTATTAAGATGATATAAGAAAGGAAAACGACAGTGGCAAACAACGCATTCGGTATCGACCTCGGTACCAACAATATAAAGATCTATAATCGCAATGATGACAACATTATGATCGAGAAGAATATGATTGCCATCGAGAACAAAAATACTTTATTTGCTTACGGAAACTCTGCATTTGAAATGTATGAAAAAGCGCCCAGTAATATTCATATTTCTTATCCGCTTTCCAACGGTGTGATCGCGGATATTAAAAATATGGAGACTTTGGTGAAGTATTTTATCGGAGATCTGCAAAAAGGCAATACCAAGCCTTCCGATTTCTTCATTGCGGTGCCGACGGATGTCACTGAGGTGGAAAAAAGGGCGTTCTACGATCTGGTCAAGGGAGCAAACGTAAAAGCTAAAAAGATCATGGTAGTGGAAAAGGCGGTAGCCGACGGCCTGGGACTGGATATCGATGTGAAAAATTCCCAGGGTGTGCTGGTGGTAAATGTCGGTTACGAGACCACGGAGATCTCCATTCTGTCTTTGGGTGGTATCGTATTAAGCCGTCTGATCAAGGTGGGTGGTATGAAATTTGACGATGCCATCCGTGCCGCGGTCAGAAGAGAATTCTCACTGATCATCGGTGGCAAGACAGCGGAAAATGTAAAGATTGCCCTGAAAGAACTGGAAGAAGAGGGCAAGGGTGCCATCGTATACGGCAGAGATATTGTGACCGGTCTTCCGGTAGAACGTGAGATCCCCACAAAAATGGTGGATGAGTCCCTGGAAGAGCATTTCAATACGATTATCGATAATGTAAAGGTGATTTTGGAGAGAACTCCGCCCGAACTGGCAGCGGATATTTATCGTCACGGCATTTATCTGACCGGCGGCGCATCCCAGGTGAACCATTTAGCTGAGAGACTGGCAACCGGCACCGGACTGCATGTTAATGTAGCAGAGAATCCTCTGACCAGCGTGGCAATGGGACTTGCCAAGATCATCAAGGATGATAACTATAAATCTGTAGCTTACGCAATTGAAGGGATGAGTAAATGAGCCCAGTCGTAAAAAGAAAAGGGGAGAGGTTTACTTTACCGAGTAAATATCTCCTTTTTATTTTAACTATCCTGTGTACTGTAATGATGTTGGTGACCTTCGGGACCAATGTGTTTAACCGCCCGTTTAACCGTGTGGTGGGATATGTGATCGTTCCCTTTGAACAGGGCATCGCTAAGGCGGGAGAATGGCTATCAAACCGTTCAGATGAACTGGTGCAGATCCGCACACTTTTAGCGGAGAACAGTGCCCTGAAGGAGCAGGTGGCATCGCTCACGGAGGAAAACACCCTGCTGCAGCAGGACAAATATGAACTGAATGAATTAAGAGGCTTATTGGAGCTGGATGAGGAATACGGAGATTATAATAAGATCGGAGCCCGGATCATCAGCAGAGATTCCGGCAACTGGTATTCTTCCTTTGTTATTGATAAGGGATCCAATGACGGATTGGCTGACGATATGAATGTTATAGCGGGGGGAGGCCTGGTAGGCCGCATTACTTCTGTGGGCCCGAACTGGTCCAGAGTGACTTCGATCATCTCCGATAATTCCAACGTCAGCGGCATGACACTGGCTACCGGGGATAACCTGATCGTATCGGGAGACCTGCAGCTTATGGCGCAGGGAGTCATTTCCTTTAGCAAACTGGTGGACAGTCAGGATGCGGTTGTGGAGGGAGATAAGGTAGTCACTTCCGATATCAGTGACAAATATCTTCCGAATATCCTGATCGGTTATATCAGCACGATCAATAAGGATACCAACAATCTGACCAAGTCGGGATATTTAACTCCGGTGGTGGATTTTGAACATCTGAGTGAAGTCCTGGTGATCACAGATAAAAAGCAACAGATTCCAAGCGGAGGAAACACGGATGGAAAATAATAGCAGTATCCTGCGAAAAGTGATTGTGACTCTGTTTGTTGTCCTGTGCTTCATTTTACAATGCAGTGTATTTAACAGCCTTGCGCTGGGAGGGATCATTCCCAATCTGATGATCATTCTGACTTCTTCTTTCGGATTTATGAGAGGGGAAAAGGAAGGACTTCTGATCGGTTTTTTCAGCGGGCTGTTATGCGATATCTTTTTTGGCAGTTTTTTAGGTTTCTATGCCATGATCATGATGTACATAGGATTTATAAACGGGAAATTCTGCAGAATCTTTTATCCGGAGGATATTAAATTGCCGTTGGCGCTCATTGTGGTGAGCGATATTTCCTATGGACTGTTGTGCTATATTCTGATGTTTCTTCTGAGAGGGCGTTTTCATTTCCCGTATTATTTTACAAGAGTGATCCTGCCGGAAGCACTCTATACCATTGTTGTAACGATCGTGTTATATCCTCTGATTCTGAAAGTGAACCAGAAGCTGGAGGAAAAGGAAAAAAGGAGCGCACAGAAATTTGTTTCATGAAATAAGAGATCACATTATAAATATTGTGACCAGCAGACTGACCGTACTTACCATAATGTTTTTCTTTTTTGCCGGAGTACTGGTCTATCGCTGTTTTAATCTGCAGATCATCAATGGAGAAGAGTACCTGAATGATTTTATTCTGCAGATTGAGAAGACGAGAGATATTACCAGCACCAGAGGCCGGATCCTGGATCGTAACGGTAATGTACTGGCGGAAAATGAACTGGCTTATTCCGTGAAGATCGAGGATGTATTTGAGTCAAGCCGGAATAAAAATGCCGAGGTGAATGATGTTGTGTACCGACTGATCAAGCTGATTGAGAAAAACGGTGACAGCGTCATCACGGATTTTAAAATTGTCATTGATGAGGATGGGGATTATGTCTATTCTGTAGATGGAACCGCATTGCTGCGTTTCCAGGCGGATGTGCTTGGTTATAAGACGGTAGACAAGCTCTCTGAAGAAGAGAAGGCTATGACAGCCCAGGAACTAATGGAATACTTAAGCCGGGCAAAAGGTTTTGCTATCGGACAGTATGAGGATCCGGAAGATCGTACTTCACCTTTTATTGTCGGAAAAGGTTATACGAAGCAAGAATGGCTGCAGATGGTGACCATCCGGTATGCCATGAATCTGACTTCCTTCCGAAAATATGTGGGAACTACCGTGGCAACGAATGTCAGCGAGAAAACAGTTGCTGTCATTATGGAGAATTCCGATCAGTTAGACGGTGTTTCCATTGTGGAAGATACGGTGAGACATTACATAGACAGCAAGTATTTCGCACATATACTCGGTTATACCGGCAAAATCTCTTCCGATGAACTGACGGATCTGAATGAACAGGTGGTGGCAGAAGGCGGAAGCGAGGATGCCTATACCATTAATGATGTCGTAGGAAAAAGCGGCATTGAGTCCTATATGGAGACCACTCTGCAGGGGACCAAGGGCAGTGAAAAAGTGGTGGTAGATAATACCGGTAAGGTAATTACCATCCTGGAGCGGAAGGAGGCCCAGCCGGGAGCAGACGTCTACCTGACCATTGACAAGGATCTTACGGAAGCAGTCTACAATATTGTGGAGCAAAAACTGGCAGGCCTGGTATCCAGCAAGATTATCAATGCCAAAGAGTTTAATCTGCCGGAAAATGCGAAAAGCTCCTCAATTAAGATTCCAATCTATGATGTATATTTTACAATGATCAATAATAATATTCTGGATCGCAAACACTTTGAGGCAGAGGATGCCGGTGAAACGGAACGGGCGGTATATGCGGCATATCTGGAGTACAAGCAGGGTGTCTATGACAAACTGAATTATGAACTGACAGAAGGCGGAACTCCTTATAACAAGCTTTCCAAAGAATATCAGGTATACCAGAGCAATATCGTAAGTCTCTTAAGAGACGACGGCGTGATCATGAAGGAACTTGTAGATGACAATGATGCCACCCAGATCGCATGGGCCAAGGATGAAGTCATCTCGCTGAAGGAATATCTCCAGTATTGCATTGCCATGAACTGGATCGATGTAAGCAGGCTGGATCTGAATGAAAAGTATTCGGATTCTGCGGAAGTGTATAACAAGCTTCTGGAGTATATCATAGAGACAATTGATCATACTACGGAATTCCAAAAACGGTTTTACAAATATATGCTTTTAAATGATAAGATCACCGGAAGACAGATCTGCATGCTGTTGTGTGAACAACGTGTGGTAGATATTCCCGCAGAGGATGAAGAGGCATTGTATGCCGGTAAAATGTCGGCATATCAGTTCATGATGAACCGGATCACCAATCTGGAGATTACGCCGGCACAGTTGGCGCTGGATCCCTGCAATGCTTCGGTGGTCATAACGGATGTCAATACCGGTGATGTGCTGGCCATGGTGTCTTATCCGGGATATGACAATAACAAAATGGCAAATACTGTGGATGCGGAATATTATGCCCGTCTGAACGCGGACAAATCCAGTCCGCAGCTGAATTTTGCCACACAGTATAAGGCGGCACCCGGATCAACCTTCAAGATCGTATCCGCTACGGCGGGACTGATGGAGAACGTGATCAATCTGCAGACCAAGGTGAATTGTGTCGGAACCTTCACTGAGATCACTCCGTCTCCCAGATGTTGGAAGATCTCCGGACATGGGTATGAAAATGTGACTTCAGCGATCAAGGATTCCTGTAACTATTTCTTCTATAATGTGGGTTACCAGCTGGCAACGAGCAGCGGTAGTTACAATGAAGAAGCAGGTCTGGAGACATTGAGCAAATATGCGGATCTATACGGTCTGACCGATAAGTCCGGGGTAGAGATCGGCGAGTATGCGCCGGATGTATCTACCAAGGACCCGGTGCGTTCCGCCATCGGTCAGGGCAGTAACAGTTATACTACGGTAGGTCTGGCCAGATATGTTACCACGATTGCCAACAGCGGAACCTGTTATAATCTGACTTTGTTGGATAAAACAACGGATTCCCGGGGGAATCTTCTGAAAGAATATCATGCGGAAGTGAGAAACCAGATCGATCTGCCGCAGGAGTATTGGAATGCGTTCCATCTGGGAATGCGACAGGTAGTGGAAAATAAGAAATATTTCAGCGATCTGGCGGTAAATGTTGCAGGTAAGACCGGTACGGCAGAGCAGACGGCATCCAGACCCAACCATGCACTTTTCATCTGCTATGCCCCCTATGAAAATCCGGAGATCGCCATCGCAACGAGAATTCCTTTTGGATATTCTTCTGATTATGCAGCACAGTTTACCAGAGATATTATTAAGTATTATTACGGACTGGCAGAGGAAGATGATCTGATCACCGGCACCGCAGATTCACTGGATAATGCAGTATCCAACGAGATGTAACTATCCGGAGTCAGGTAAACACGGGCAGATGAACGTCGAATGCTGGCATTCGTAAGAGAATCTGACAGGGTTTATATGACGAAGTAACCACATTCGCAAAAGGAGAGCTTCAAAGAAGCGATTATGCGAATGTGGGACTCCGGATAGATAAATTAAAAAGACAGGTACAAGAAAATGAAAGATGCAGTATTGATCAAAAGCTTTACCAACGGAATCACGCTTTTAATGAGAGAAGATGCTTCCTTGGAGGAAATCCTGCAGGAACTTGCAGTGAAATTCACCGAGGCAAAGAATTTCTTCGGATCGTCCACCATGGCATTGTCCATGGAGGGACGTGAAGTCAGTGAAGTGGAGGAGATTCGTATTCTGGATACCATTCGGGAAAACAGTAATGTCAGGATCGCCTGTATCGTCGGTCATGATGAAGCCACGAACAAAAACTTTATTAAGGCACTCCAGCATATGGAGAAAAAGCTTTCCGGCGGTGATGAGGGGCAGTTCTATAAAGGAACTCTGAAAAACCGTGAAGTGATAGAGACGGAGAACAGCATTGTGGTCCTGGGGGATGTATACCCCGGAAGTGCTGTGATGTCAGGCGGAAATATCATTATTTTAGGAGGACTGTACGGGGAAGCTTATGCGGGCGGAACCGGCAGGGAAGACTGCTATATCGTAGCGCTTGAAATGGAGCCGGAAAGATTAAAAATCGGCGATTTCAAATATAAAACCAATGCGAAACAGTCGAAATGGGGAATACACCCCAAAGTACAACCGAAAATTGCACACCTGAAGAATGGGAAGATAGTATTTGATCCCCTTACAAAAGAATTACTGGGTTCTTTTTAAAGAATTCAGGGGACGACAAAATCAAACAGGAGGAATCCCATATGGAACAAAATGTTTCCACGGAGAAGAAAAGCTCCGAAGTCATTGTCGTCACTTCAGGAAAAGGCGGTGTAGGTAAGACCACTACATCCGCAAACGTCGGTACAGGTCTTGCGAAGGCAGGCTGTAAAGTCTGTCTCATTGATACGGATATCGGTTTACGTAACCTGGATGTGGTTATGGGTCTGGAGAACCGTATCGTATACAATCTGGTAGATGTAGTGGAGGGAAATTGCCGGATCAAGCAGGCACTGATCCGGGACAAGAGACATCCCGGACTTTATCTGATGCCCTCGGCGCAGACCAGAGATAAAACGGCAGTAACACCCGGACAGATGATCAAAGTGATCGATCATCTCAGAGAACAGTTTGATTATATTATTCTCGATTGCCCGGCGGGGATCGAACAGGGTTTCCAAAATGCCATTGCCGGAGCGGACAGAGCACTGGTAGTCACCACACCGGAAGTCTCGGCAATCCGTGATGCGGATCGGATCATAGGCTTGCTGGAGGCAAACGGTTTTAAACAGATGGATCTGATCATTAACAGACTACGAATGGATATGGTACGCAGGGGAGATATGATGTCCGCGGATGATGTGGTGGATATTCTGGCAATACCTCTCATTGGAATCATTCCGGATGATGAAAATGTGGTCATTGCCACCAATCAGGGCGAACCTTTAGTGGGAACCGATACCCCCGCAGGAAAAGCTTATTTTAATGTGGTCGAACGACTGAGGGGAAGAGAGATTCCCTTTCTGGATTTCGAAAAGGGAGTATCTTTTTGGACGAAAGTAACCGGTATTTTTCGAAAAGCATAGGAAGGGGAAGGATGAATATGAAGCATTTTTTTCGCAGGAAAAGTTCCTGCCAGGTTGCAAAAGACCGTTTGAAGATCCTTCTGATATCGGACCGGGTAAATTGTTCCCCCGAAATGATGGAACTGATCAAGGCGGACATTACCAAAGTGATTTCCAAATACATGAGAATCGATACCGACCATATGGAGATAGAGATACAGGCAAAAGGCGGCAACAAAAGCGGGAGAAATAAATCCCCCAGCCTGATTGCAAATATACCGATTCTTGATCTGCAGAAGACTGCGAAAATACCGTAAGTACATAAGAGAGAAAGGCCGGATAAATGTTTAAGAACTATAGATTGCGGGATTATGATTTTAAATTAATAATACTGGTGCTGGCCCTGTCTGCCGTGGGAATTATGACCATCGGCAGCGCGGAGCCTGCCCAGCAGAGCAGGCAGATGGCAGGAGTTGCTGCCGGCGTGGTGATTATGATCGCCCTTTCTTTTTTTAATTATTCTGTGATACTAAAATTGTACTGGCTGATGTATATCGGCAATCTGGTACTGTTGGGACTGGTCATTATAATGGGTGAGGAAGGCAACGGTGCGCAGAGATGGCTGAAGATCGGCGGACTACAGTTTCAACCTTCAGAACTTGCAAAAATTTTATTGATTTTATTCTTTGCACAGTTTATTATGAAATATAAGGAAAAGCTGAATACTTTTCGTGTGATCGCTTCAATTGCTGTACTGATGGGAGTGCCGTGGATCATGGTACTGAAACAGCCGGCACTGTCTACCAGTATTGTACTGATCTTTATCTTCTGTGTGATCCTGTATGTCGGAGGCATCAGTTATAAGCTTGTCTTCGGAGCATTGGCGGTAGCGATACCGGCGGTGGTGATACTGGTATCTCTGGCAATGCAGCCGGATAGTACCATATTGGAAACTTACCAGAAAAATCGTATCCTTGCCTTTGTAAATCCGGAAGAATATTCCACGGATCTGGCATACCAGCAGCTGAACTCCGTGATGGCAATCGGATCCGGCGAACTGGATGGCAAGGGATATAAAAACAATGAGATCACATCGGTGAAGAACGGCAATTTCCTGTCGGAAGCGGAAACCGATTTCATATTTGCGGTAATCGGTGAAGAGTTCGGATTTAAGGGAAGTATAGCAGTCATTATTCTTCTGTTGCTTACGGCAATGGAGTGTATTTCCGTAGCAGTAAGGGCTAAGGATGTCGCGGGGACTATTATTGCGGCGGCCATGGGGGGACTGATCGCATTCCAGAGTTTTGTAAACATAGGAGTGGCTACATTTATTCTACCAAATACGGGACTTCCTTTACCGTTTGTAAGTTACGGACTGACATCTTTACTCAGTCTGTATATAGGAATGGGTATTGTACTGAATATTCGACTGCAGGCAAGGAAAAGCTGAGAATAATAGAAGAAAAGAAGGGGTATAGAATATGAACATTGCACTGATCGCACATGATGCTAAAAAGAAATTGATGCAGAACTTTTGCATTGCATATCGTGGAATCCTGAGTAAAAATGAATTATATGCAACCGGTACCACCGGACGACTGATCGAAGAGGTTACGAATCTCAATGTTCACAAATACCTGGCCGGACACTTGGGCGGAGAACAGCAGATTGGTGCACAGATTGAGCATAATGAAATTGATCTGGTAATTTTTTTGCGGGATCCGCTGGCACCGAAGGCACATGAACCGGACGTGAGCAATGTAATGCGTCTCTGTGATATGCATAATATTCCACTGGCAACAAATCTGGCAAGTGCTGAACTGTTGATCAAGTCCTTAGACAGAGGAGATTTAGAGTGGCGTGAAATGTATAAATAGATTTTGCAGAATACGATTTTCCTGCATAGCTGCGTTACTTTGCGTGTTTCTGCTGACAGGCTGCGGCAATATTTCCTATACATTTCCGTACAATGTAAATTCCAATGTCAGCAGCTTTAATGTGCTGGCGGGAACCGGCACCGGGAAAGCAGATGCGTTTGCATCGGATCTCTGTGTGGTTACGGAAGACCGAATGGGGGATGGAAGCGTGGATATGACGCAGGCATCCGCGGCAGTGCTGTTTGATGTGAACAACCGTGAAGTGTTGTATTCCAAAAATGCACATGAAAGATTATATCCGGCCAGCCTTACCAAAGTGATGACTGCACTGGTGGCTCTGAAAAACGCATCCCTGGATACGGTGCTTACAGCTACGGATTCCGTGAAGATCAATGAATCCGGGGCCCAGCTGTGCGGGCTGAAGTCCGGAGATACTATGACACTTGATCAGGCATTACATATTCTTTTAATGTATTCGGCCAATGATGCAGCTATGCTGATTGCGGAAAATGTTGGCGGAAGTGTGGATCATTTTGTGGAAATGATGAACGAAGAGGCTATGCGGCTTGGGGCGACTAACACCAGCTTTGCCAATCCCCATGGACTTTCGGATGACAATCATTTTACTACCGCATATGACCTTTACCTGATTTTCAATGAAGCTATCAAATATGATTCTTTTAATGAAATCATTCATATGACTTCTTATCAGACAACCTTCTACGACAAGGACGGCAAGGCAAAAGAGCTTACGGTGAATAATACCAACCGTTTTTTGAAAGGTGACTTCAATGCACCGGAAAATATTACCGTCATCGGCGGTAAAACCGGTACGACCAATGCGGCCGGACATTGCCTGATTCTGCTGTCCAGAGATGTGAACGGCGCACCGTATATATCCGTTATATTGAATTCATCGGCCAGCGATGTCCTATATCCTGAGATGGTACAATTGCTGGAGCAAATCAACAAATAGATGTTGTTTTTTAAGGGTATATAAACTATAATAAAGTAAATAGGTTGCGTGAATTCCTATAAATTTTACGACAGGAGGGTTACACCAATGGTTCAGTTGATTGTAGGCAAAAAGGGTAAGGGCAAGACAAAGCAGCTGTTGGACAAAGTAAACAGCGAGGTAAAGGATATTTCGGGCAGTATCGTATATCTGGACAAAAGTACGAAACATATGTATGAACTGAACAACAAGGTGCGTCTGATCGACGTTTCCCGTTATATGATCGAGAATGCGGACGAATTTTTAGGGTTCGTGTGCGGTATCATTTCTCAGGATCATGATCTGGAACAGATGTATTTTGACAGCTTTCTGAAGATTGCAGTACTGGAAGGCAAAGATATTTCAGCTGTGATTGAGAAGCTGGACAAAATGAGCGATTTCTTCCAGGTAGATTTTATCCTCAGCGTATCGATGGATGAATCCGAATTACCGGAGGCTGTTAAGGATAAGATCATCGTATCTTTGTAAGAAAACGTATTATAATTTTCACGTATGAGAAGCCTCGGATGCCAACCGGGGCTTCTCAAGTGTAAAGGAGGTTTCCTGATGGCAGAACGACAGAATAAAGTAAAAAAATACAGAAAACCTCTGAACCTTAATATCGGCATGCTTATTTTTGGTGCCATTTTTATTTATGTGATCATTTGTGTGATCATGTATTTTCAGACAGATCACATTGTCCGTTATGAAGTAACAGAAGGCTCTCTTGCTACAAATAATATTTACAGAGGAATTGCCATCCGCAAAGAAGAGGTAGTCAACACGGATACTGCAGGGTATGTGAATTTTTATGCGCGAGAGGGAGAGCGTGTCGCTAAGGGAGATACGGTATATATTGTTGATGAGACCGGACGGCTGAGTCAGGAATTAGAAGATGCCAGCCTTGGGGAAAACACTCTGAGCACTCAGGAACTTTCCGAGTTCCGAAATGAAATTGTGAATTTTATGCATGGGTATGATGATGTTACTTATGAAAGTACCTATGATTTTAAATATTCTTTAAAAAATACGGTATTAAAACTGGCAAATGTAAATATGCTGCAAAGCATAAAAAATGAAAACGGCGGTTCAACAGCAAATATTGTCAATTTTTGCTATGCACCCACCACGGGAATCGTAGCTTATTGGACGGATGGCTATGAAGGCCTGACGGTAGAAGGTGTGACGGAGGCTGTTTTTGATCATAAGGACTACGAGAAAAAACAGATGTTGGGTAATGAACTGATGGCAGTGGGAGATCCAGTGTACAAGCTGTCTACCGATGAGAACTGGTCTGTGGTGATTCCCATAGATGCGGAACGTGGTGCCCAGATCCAGCAGGAAGATTATGTAAAGGTCCGTTTTCTGAAGAACCAGTATGAATCCTGGGGACAGGCAAAGCTGTTCACCGGAAGTGACGGGAACACTTTTCTGTCTCTTACCTTTACCAATTCTATGGTAACATTTGTATCCGATCGTTTCCTGGATATTGAGCTGATCTTAAACGATGAGACGGGACTGAAGATCCCGAATTCCTCTATTGTGGAGAAAGAATTTTTTCTGATCGACGAAGACTTCGTTTCGATGGATGAAAACACGGGGACCCAGGGTGTCATCAGACAGTGCTATCTGGAAAACGGCAATATATCCAGTGAATTCGTGGAGACGGATGCCTATAGCTATGATGAGACGGAAGGCGTGTATTACATGGATACTTCCGTGCTTAAGGCGGGAGATGTTCTGTATAAGACGGACAGTCAGGATACCTATACGGTGAGCAAACGTGCAACGCTGATCGGCGTGTATAATGTCAACAAGGGATATGCGGATTTCAAACAGATCAATATTCTGTATCAGAATGATGAGTATTCCATTGTGAGGGCAAACACAACCTATGGTCTGAATGTATATGACTATATAGTCCTGGACGGTTCGGCGGTATCGGATGATCAGATCATTACGAATATTAAGAAGACCGGTACCAATAAGGATACTACGGTCAGTGGTGATGATATGGCCCCGGAGAACAGTCCGGTGCCGGAAGGGTAAGATAAGCTGGAAAGGACGGCGGATATTTAAAATGCAGACGACTGAGCAGAGCAAAACACTGGCAAAAAATTATAATGCCGTAAAGGAAAATATAAAAAAAGCCTGCGAACAGGCAGGCAGATCACAAGAGGAAGTTACTCTATTGGCGGTAAGCAAGACAAAGCCGGTGGATATGCTTATGGATGTCTACCATGCGGGTGCCAGGGACTTCGGAGAGAATAAAGTACAGGAACTGGTGGAAAAGATACCACAGCTGCCTTCGGATATCAGATGGCACCTGATCGGACACTTACAGCGTAATAAAGTAAAATATATTGTGGACAAGGTCTACCTGATCCACAGTGTGGACAGTCTCAGACTGGCAGAGGAGATCAGCAGGGAAGCTGTGAAGAAACAGGTGGAAGTTAATATTCTGATTGAAGTCAATGTGGCACAGGAAGAGAGCAAGTTTGGTACCACAACAGAAGAGACCGAAAAACTGGTTCGCGATATTTCGTTTTTACCAGGTGTACATATTAAGGGACTTATGACTATCGCTCCTTTTGTTGAAGACCCGGAGGAAAACAGGATATATTTTCGGAAACTTAGGCAATTAGCTGTTGACATCGGAAATAAAAACATTGATAATGTTTCTATGAGCATACTTTCCATGGGAATGACTGGAGATTATACGGTGGCAGTACAGGATGGTTCTGCAATCGTCAGAGTCGGAACCGGTATTTTCGGAGAGCGAGATTACAGTAAGACGATATAAAGAATATTTTAAGAAGATTTTAATAAAGGAGACTCGTAAACATGGGTGTAATGGATAAGTTTCTGAATTATATGAAACTGAACGATGAAGAAGATGAAGGTTTCTATGATGACGATTATCTGGATGATGAGGAAGAAGTAGAGCCTGTGAAAAAGTTCGGCGCTGCCAAGAACAGACAGCAGGCACAGGATGAGGAGACTCTGGATGATAAGGGAAAGCGTACTTCACAGCCCAAGGTTACTCCGATCCATCGTACCGTTACCAAGAAAATGCCCGGAACCGGCATGGAAGTCTGTGTGATCAAACCTACTTCTGTAGAGGATGCACGGGAGATTACGGAGACACTTCTGGCGAACCGGACAGTGGTACTGAACCTGGAAGGTCTGGATGTGGATATCGCACAGAGGATCATTGATTTTACTTCCGGATCCTGTTTTGCAATCTCAGGTAATTTACAGAAAATATCGCATTATATATTTATCATCACACCGGCAAGCGTAGATATCTCCGGTGATTTCCAGGATATTTTCGGTGGCGCCGGATCCTTTGAAATGCCTATTAACAACGGAATGTCATAAAATGTCATAAACGGATAACTTCCTGCAGCTGGCTGTAGGAAGTTTTTTAAAAGAAAAAGAAGGAAAACACAGAAAGAACGGTTTGGAATCAAACCGGAGGGTGAAAATATGGCACAGAGATTACCGGTGCTTTACAACAAAAAGCCTTGCTACGATATTGTATTTCAGCAGTCTTTTGACGGCTTATGGGAAGAACTTCAGGAACTGGGCGCTTCTGAGAAGAAATTATGCATTGTCACAGATTCCAGAGTGGATGAACTGTACGGAGCGCAGGTTGCAGAACTCTTAGAAGGAAAATGCCGCAAAATTGTAAAATATGCATTTCCTGCCGGAGAGGAAAACAAGAATCTGGAGACGGTAAAGGATGTATATCGTTATCTGATCGAAGAGGGCTTTGACAGAAAGGATATGTTGTTGGCACTCGGCGGCGGCGTGACCGGCGATCTGACTGGTTTCGTTGCGGCAACGTATTTAAGAGGCATTGATTTCGTACAGATTCCCACCACATTATTAGCGCAGGTTGATAGTTCCATTGGCGGTAAGACAGGCGTGGATTTTGACAGTTATAAGAATATGGTCGGCGCTTTTAAAATGCCCAGATTGGTATATATGAATCTTTCGGTACTTAAGACACTGGAAGAGAGACAGTTCTATTCCGGTTTTGCGGAAGTTATGAAGTCTGCTCTGATTAAGGATGCTTTATTTTATGAGTGGCTGATCGAGAACATGTATGAGATCTGCGAGAGAGAGCCTGCCACTTTGGAAGAGATGGTGATCCGTACCTGTTCCATTAAAAAGATGGTGGTAGAGAAGGATCCTACCGAACAGGGAGACCGGGCACTCCTTAATCTGGGTCATACGATCGGACATGCCATTGAAAAATACAAGAATTTTGAGCTGTATCACGGCGAATGTGTTGCCCTTGGTACGGTGGCAGCGGCATATATTTCCTGGAAAAAGGAAATGCTCAGCATGGAAGAATTCTATGAGATCCGCGATATGTTCGTACCGTTTTATCTTCCGATCTCCGTGGACGATATTGATCCGCAGGAGATTCTGAAGCTTACCAAATCCGATAAAAAGATGGAAGCCGGTAAGATTAAATTTATTCTGCTTAAAAAGATCGGTAAGGCAGTCATTGACAGAACCGTTACTGATGACGAGATTCTGGCTGCAATCGAAGAAATCAATTTTAGTGAAGAGGATGCCCATGAATAAAGAAAAAAAGAGTCGTATTATTATGTTACTTATAGATGTGCTGATCGCGGCGGTACTTTTGGTATTCGATCAATTTACGAAACATCTGGCTGTCGTACATCTGAAGGGGCAGGCACCCTATGTACTTATTGACGGTGTACTGGAGCTGCAGTATCTGGAGAACAGAGGCTCTGCTTTCGGAATGCTGCAGAACCAGAAAGTGTTTATTCTGTTCGTGGGGATCGTATTCCTGGCAGTGCTTTTGTTTTTCCTGCTCAAGCTTCCCGAACAGAAGAAATTCCGTATTGTTCATATTCTGCTCGCGGTGATCATTGCCGGTGGCATCGGAAATATGATCGACAGATTCCGCCTGGATTATGTGGTGGATTTTATTTCTTTTGTATTGATCAATTACCCGATCTTTAATGTGGCGGATATTTATGTGGTGGTTGCTACGATTGGGCTGTTTATTCTGTTTTTGTTTGTCTATAAGGAAAAGGATCTGGAGTTCCTTAATTTTAAGCAGAACCGTTATCGGGAGATGAAATAGGAGAGTGAAAAATGGAAGAACTCCGATTTCAGATTACGGAAGAAACGGAAGACGAACGGATCGACAAGTGTATGAGTCTGCTGGTAGAGAATCTGTCCCGTTCGTTTATACAGAAACTGATCAAGGAAGGCAATGTCCTGGTAAACGGTAAGCCCGTGAAGGGAAGCTATCGTGTCAAATGCGATGATGAGGTGGTATTTTCCGTTCCGGAGTCAGTAGAGCCGGATATTGAGCCGGAGAACATTCCACTTGATATTTTGTATGAGGATGCGGATCTGATCGTGGTGAATAAGCCTAAGGGAATGGTAGTGCATCCGGCGGCAGGACATTATACAGGGACATTGGTCAATGCACTGATGTATCATTGCGGTAAAGATTTATCCGGAATCAACGGCGTACTTCGTCCCGGCATTGTCCATCGCATTGACAGAGATACCACAGGATCCGTGATTGCGTGTAAGAACGATAAAGCTCACCGATGCATTGCGGAGCAGCTAAAAGAGCATTCGATCAACAGACGATACCGGGCCATCTGTTTCGGGGAATTGGAGCAGGAGGAAGGAACCATAGATCAGCCCATCGGCAGACATCCGAATGACCGGAAGAAGATGGCGGTCAATTATCAGAACGGAAAACGTGCAGTGACCCATTACCGGGTATTACAGAGATTCAAGGGATATACTTATATAGAGTGCGTATTAGAGACCGGGAGGACCCATCAGATCCGTGTGCATATGGCAAGTATCGGACACCCGCTTTTGGGAGATGAGGTGTATTCCAACCGGAAGAGCCCATTTAAATTACAGGGACAGACCTTACATGCCAAAACATTGGGATTTATACATCCTACGACCGGAGAATATCTGGAGATCGACGCACCTCTGCCGGAATATTTTGAACATCTTCTGACAGTATTGGCGTGAGAAATGAGGCGTTTATGAATCTGTTTGACATTTTAGGACCTGTGATGGTCGGCCCAAGCAGTTCCCATACTGCGGGAGCTGTCCGGATCGGATATATTTCAGAAAAATTACTTCAGGACCATGTGAGGAAGGCTGAGATCCTTCTGCATGGTTCCTTTGCTACCACGGGAATCGGACACGGTACAGACAAGGCATTGATTGCCGGACTTTTAGGGATGCATCCGGATGATATCCGGATTCCGGCAAGCTTTGATCTGGCAAAAAAGGCCGGAATGGAGTTTACTTTTTCCACGGTTACCCTAAAAGATGCCCATCCGAATACTGCGGTTCTGCGGCTGACCGGGCAACATGGACGGAAAATAGAAGTGCAGGCGGCGTCCATCGGTGGAGGACGAATTCTGATCGCAAAACTGGACGGAATCGATGTAAATTTCTCCGCGGAAAAACCGACGCTGATCGTGCATAACGTGGACCAACCGGGACATGTGGCACAGGTGACGACCATGCTGGCAGAAAAACAGGTGAACATTGCCACACTGCAACTCTACCGGGATAAACGGGGCGGTTATGCTGTCATGGTCATTGAGACGGACCAGGAAGTACCGGAGGAGTCAGTGACGTGGCTGGAGCAGCTGGATGGAATTATTAAGGTAACCTATATCAATGTGGAGGAATAGTGGGTATGTCCTATCAGTCATTTGAACAGGTTTTACAGAAATGTCATACGGAAGAAAAAGAATTCTGGCAGGTAATCCTGGAAGATGATATGGCGGAACGGAATGTGTCCCTGCAGGAGAGTATGGAACATATGCGTGCTACCTGGGATGCCATGTTGCTTGCGGCAGCCACTTACGAAGGAAATCTGAACTCTTCCAGCGGACTTGTGGGCGGTGATGGCAGACGAATGGAGGAATATATTCATAGTGCCGTGACAGAGTCACTGTGTGGGGAGTATGTGGACACCTGCATTGCAGGAGCTTTGCAGATGGGGGAATCCAATGCCTGCATGAAACGTATTGTAGCGGCACCTACGGCGGGAGCCTGCGGAGTATTGCCTGCGGTGCTGGTTCCCTATTTTCAGAAGAGGTGCCGGAATACGGATAAAATTCTGAAAGCTATGTATGTGGCAGCCGGAATCGGACAGATCATAGCAACCCGTTCTTCCATTAGTGGCGCTGCAGGAGGATGTCAGGCAGAAATCGGATCGGCCAGTTCCATGGCGGCCGGAGCACTGACATACCTGCAGGGCGGTAATTGCAAACAGATTGCCACGGCGGCAGCCATGGCGATGAAAAACCTGTTGGGACTGGTATGTGATCCGGTGGCGGGACTGGTGGAAGTACCCTGTGTGAAGAGGAATGTAATCGGTACAGTGAATGCCATGGCCTGTGCAGACATGGCCATGGCGGGAATTACAAGCCGTATCCCTCCGGATCAGGTCATGGATGCCATGAAAGAAGTCGGCGATAAAATGGATGCTTCTCTGCGGGAAACGGCACTGGGTGGCCTGGCACGGACAGAGGAAGGTGTGAAAATAGCAGAAAAAATGCATGCATCACAGGAAAATTGGTGATAAACGACTAAAGAATCTGATAATTGGTTGATTTTTTGTTAAATATCACGTATAATAAAGGTACAGAAAAGCTAGTTATTAAATACAGCAGAAAGTGGGTGTGTGTATGAATACGATTATTACCATTGGACGTCAGTTTGGTTCTGCAGGCCGTGAAATTGGAGAAAAGGTTGCAGAGTATTTCGGAATCAAATGCTACGATAAGGAACTCCTTACCAGAGCAGCACAGGAAAGTGGTTTTTGTGAGGAAATGATTCAGAATCATGATGAGAGACCTACCAATTCCTTCCTGTATAATCTGGTTATGGATACTTATTCTTTCGGCTACAATGCATCCTCTTTTGTAGATATGCCTATCAGCCACAAGGTGTTCCTGGCACAGTTCGACACGATCAAGAAGATCGCTGATGAAGGTCCCTGCGTTATCGTTGGCCGTTGCGCAGACTATGCACTGGCAGATTACAAGAACTGCATTAACCTTTTCATCTTCGGTGATGATGATGTGAAGACCAAGCGTATCATGGCCAGATATGATCTGACAGAGGCTAAGGCAAAGGAAATGATCACGAAGAAGGATAAGCAGCGTCAGAGTTATTACAACTATTATTCTTCCAAGAAATGGGGCAGAGCTGACAGCTACGATCTGTGTATCAACAGTAGTATCTTGGGAATCGAAGGAACCGTAAAACTGATCATTCAGTATGTGGAAGATTTCGAGAAGAAAAACAACGCCGACATTATGGAAAAGTAAGTATTTGAAATTTTGAAATTTTTTCAAAAAATATTACAATTATATCTTGACGAATTAGGGCACCTCATGCTATTATACTACGGTATGCCGCATAACTAGGTATAAGTGTGTTGGATTTTAAGGTCTTTCACCACCAAAGTTAGCGAGTAAATAATAGGAGGTGCCTTATTATGTACGCAATTATTGCAACAGGTGGAAAGCAGTACAAAGTTTCTGAGGGTGATGTGATCAAAGTTGAGAAGATCGATGCAGAAGCCGGTAATACTGTTACTTTTGACCAGGTGATCGCAGTAAGTGACAATACCCTCAAGGTTGGTGCTGACGTTGCTAATGCAACTGTTACCGCAACCGTTATGGAGCAGGGTAGAGGTAAGAAGGTTATTGTATACAAGTACAAGAGAAAAACCGGTTACCATAAGAAGAATGGTCATAGACAAGCATACACTCAGGTTAAGATCGAAAAGATTAACGCGTAATCGTTATGACAACTATTATCATTCGTAAGGACCATGAGGGAATCTATCGTGGATTCTACTGCATGGGACATGCAGGATATGCCAAGAAAAGATTATTTGGTACGGAACCGGATATCCTCTGTGCAGCGATTTCTGTACTGGTGCAAAGTACCATCGGATCGCTTTCACAACTGGCGGGTGAAGAACTCAAGCTGACCCAGAATGAGGAGACGGGCTTTATCAAATGTGATTTTCAGAATGTTCTGCAGGACAAATCCGTATTTCTGATGGATTCCATGGTGTTCTCACTACAGAATCTCAGCAGACAGTACGGGGAACAGTATTTGCAAGTAAAAATCGAGGAGGTGTAGACCATGTTTAACTTTAACCTTCAATTTTTTGCACATAAAAAGGGAGTTGGTTCTACCAAGAACGGTAGAGACTCCGAATCCAAGAGATTAGGTGCGAAGAGAGCTGATGGCCAGTTTGTAAAAGCTGGAAATATTCTTTACAGACAGCGCGGTACAAAGATCCATCCCGGTGTCAATGTTGGTATCGGTGGAGATGATACTCTGTTTGCTTTAGTTGATGGCGTTCTCCGTTTCGAGAGAAAGGGCAGAGACAAGAAGCAGGCTTCTGTATATCCTGTAGAGAAATAAGTTGATTTAACCAGGGCTTCAAACATACTGATTGTTTGAAGCCCTTTTAGTCCGTAAAGGATTTTGTCGGAAAGGAGAACAAAATGTTTGCTGACAGAGCTAAAATTTACGTAAGAAGCGGTAAAGGCGGAGATGGTCATGTGTCCTTTCGCCGTGAAAAATATGTTCCCAGTGGCGGCCCTGACGGTGGAGACGGTGGTCACGGCGGAGACGTGATCTTTGTTGTGGATGAGGGACTGAATACCCTGATCGATTTCCGGCACATCCGTAAGTACAAGGCCGGAGACGGGGAAGAAGGCGGCAAAAAGAATTGCCGTGGTAAGGACGGAGAAGATATTATTATCAAAGTCCCTGCGGGAACTGTGATCAAAGAAGCACAGAGCGGGCAGGTAATTACGGATATGTCGGGAGACAACAAACGGGTTGTTCTTCTAAAAGGCGGTAAGGGCGGCAACGGTAACCAACATTATGCCACCAGCACCATGCAGGCTCCGAAGTATGCACAGCCGGGACAGGCAGCGCAGGAACTGGAACTGCTGCTGGAACTTAAGGTGATCGCTGATGTAGGACTGGTGGGATTCCCCAATGTGGGAAAATCTACGTTCCTGTCCAGAGTGACCAACGCCAGACCGAAGATTGCCAACTACCATTTCACGACCCTGAATCCGAATCTGGGTGTAGTGGATCTGGAGGGAACCGGCGGTTTCGTTATTGCGGATATCCCCGGACTGATCGAAGGTGCTTCCGAAGGCGTGGGACTGGGACATGAGTTCCTGCGCCATATTGAGCGTACCAAGGTGATCATCCATATCGTGGATGCGGCAGGTACGGAAGGCAGAGATCCCATTCAGGATATCTATGCCATCAATAAGGAACTGGAAGCCTATAATCCGGAGATTGCTGCACGCCCCCAGGTCATTGCAGCGAATAAGATTGATGCTATTTACACCGAGGACGGCTCCGACCCCGTGGAGGCGATTCGTGCAGAGTTCGAGCCGAAGGGGATTAAGGTATTCCCCATGTCTGCAGTAACCGGTCAAGGTGTAAAGGAGCTTTTATATGAAGTAAATGAAATGCTTCAGGGAATTGGAGAAGAGACTACGGTCTTCGCACAGGAGTACTTCCCGGATAGCATGACGGGATCTGTAGACGATGCTTATACCGTAACCTATGATGAGGAAGAGGACGAGTATGTAGTAGAAGGACCTAAGATCGAGAAGATGTTAGGTTATACAAATCTGGACAGCGAGAAGGGATTCACTTTCTTCCAGAATTTCCTGAAGGATGCCGGAATTCTGGAAGAACTGGAAAGCTTAGGTATCCAGGAGGGTGATACGGTCCGTATGTATGGTCTGTCCTTTGATTACTATAAGTAAAACACGGAAACGTTTGAGAAAGGAATAAATTATGACGAGCAAACAGAGAGCCTATTTGATGAGTCTGGCAAGCAATCTGAATCCGATTTTCCAGGTGGGAAAATCCAGTCTGACTCCGGAACTTACCGCAGCCATCGGTGAGTCTTTCAACAATAACGAACTGATCAAGATCGGCGTGCTGAAGAATTGTTTCGATGACCCCAGAGCGATCGCAGAGATGGTGGCAGAACGTACCCACTCCCAGGTGGTACAGGTCATCGGCAAAAAAATCGTACTGTATAAGCCGGACAAGGACAAGCCGAAGATCGAACTGCCCCGTTAACCGTTATATTGCAATCGGAATCCGTACAGAGGGATGAAGCATGAGCAGAATAGGCATTATGGGTGGCACCTTTAACCCAATCCACATAGGACACCTGATGCTGGCTGAACAGGCGTTGGAGTCGGCACACTTAGACCAGGTTTGGATGATACCGACGGGGTGTTCTTATCTGAAGACAAAAGAGGGCATTACGGTTCTGCCCGGGACAGAACGTTATGACATGGTACAGCGTGCTATCGCAGATAACGACAGATTCCGCTGCCTGGACATTGAGATAAAGCGTCCCGGAAATTCCTATAGCTATGAGACCATGGAGCTGTTGCACAGAGAATATCCGGAACATCTTTTTTATTTCATCTGTGGGGCTGACTGCCTGTTTACCATGGAACAATGGAAATGCGCAGACCGCCTGTTTGCTGCCTGCGAGATTATAGCTGCAGTGCGGGGAGATGCGGATATGAAGGGAATGCAGGAGAAGATCAGGCAGTTAGAGGAACATTTTTCTGCGAAGATACAGTTGATCTCTTTTCGAAGAATTGAGATATCTTCTTCGGAAATCCGTGCAAGAAGATCCGAAGGTCTTTCCGTGCGCTATCTTGTGCCGGAAGCAGTGAGGGAATATATGGAAGAAAAGGGGCTTTACCTGGATGAGTGATATCTTAAAAAAACTGACCAAAGAGATGCAAAAAGTACAGGATCCCAAGCGTTTTACCCATACATTAGGTGTGGAATACACGGCAGCGGCCCTTGCCATGCGATACGGTGAAGATGTGGAGCGTGCACAGATCGCAGGTCTGCTTCATGATTGTGCCAAATGCATGGAAAATGATAAACTTTTGTCTGCCTGCGAAAAGTATCATCTTCCCGCGACGGATGTGGAAAAGCGCAATCCCTATCTTTTACATGCAAGAGTGGGAAGCTATCTGGCGAAAAAGGAATATAAAATCGAAGATCCTGAGATCTTAAGTGCAATTTTGTATCATACTACAGGGCGTCCGGGCATGACTCTTCTGGAGCAGATCATTTTTACTGCAGATTATATTGAACCGGGTCGAAAGCAGGCACCGAACCTTACCCAGATCCGCCACCTGGCATTTACGGATCTGGATGCTGCCGTGACGAAGATTTTAGAGGATACGCTGGAATACCTGAAATCGGGAGACGGTGAGATGGATCCCATGACAGAAGAAACCTATAACTATTATAAGAAGAATGAATCAATAAAATAGAAAGTGTGAGGAGTAAGCATGAGCGAAGAATCCAGAAAAATGGCAAAGCTTGCCGTAGAAGCATTGGATGATAAAAAAGCAGAAGATATTAAAGTAATAGACATCAGTAAAGTATCTGTGATCGCAGATTATTTTATTATTGCCGGTGGTAATAATTCCAGTCAGATTCAGGCATTATGTGATAATGTGGAAGAAAAACTGGGAAGAGCCGGTTTCCCTGCCAGACAGACCGAAGGCTATGAGACAGCCAACTGGGTACTGTTAGACTTTGGCGACGTGATCGTACATGTCTTTGACAAGGAAAACCGTCTGCTCTATGATCTGGAACGTATCTGGAGAGATGGCGTACAGATTCCCGTAGAGGAACTTTAAGCTTCGTTGTCTCCCAGATGGAGAAAGAAGCTGACGAGATAGAGCCCGCTGATTCCCACCAGCACATATACAATTCTGGAAAGCCAGGACATGTCACCGAACAGGAAGGCTACAAGATCAAAGCGGAAAAGTCCGATCAGTCCCCAGTTCACGGCACCGATTATTGCAATGGTGAGAGCGGTTCCGTCCAAATATTTATTACCCATAAAATCTCCTTATCCTGTCTGTATGAAATTTGCTGCTGCAAAATCCATACAGGCATTTTTTTGAAGTTTCTTTTAAATAATTGTTTCGTAGATAGTCTTTCCCCCAAAGTCAAAAATATACTACATTTATATTAAAATATAACTTGATTGATCTATTTTAATGCCAAAAAACATCAAATTAGAAAAGAAAATCCATTGACAAAGGAAATAGAAGCGAGTAATATACAAAAATAACAATTATACATTGTATATTTGTATACATTGTTAAAAAGGAGGAAGATATTATGAAGAAATTTAACAAGTTTTTAAGTGTTGCCGTAGCATCTGCTATGGTAATGGCTATGGCTGGCTGTGGTAATACAGACAATGGTTCTGCAGCAACCGGTACAAACGCAGCAACTGAGAGTGCAGCAGCTTCCGACAGTGCAGCATCCGGCAGCGTATTTAAGATCGGTGGTATCGGACCTACTACCGGTGGCGCAGCAGTTTATGGACTGGCTGTACAGCACGGTGCAGAGATTGCAGTAGAAGAGATCAATGCAGCAGGCGGTGTCAACGGTTATCAGTTAGAATTCAAGTTCCAGGATGACGAGGCAGATGCTGAGAAATCCGTAAATGCTTATAATGCTTTAAAGGACTGGGGTGCTCAGATCATTGATGGTTCTACCACCAGTGGTGCATGTATTGCAGTTACCGACAAGACCAAAGATGACAATATGTTCCAGATTACTCCTTCCGGTTCTGCAGTAGAATGTGTTCAGTATGATAACAACTTCCGCGTATGCTTCTCCGATCCTAACCAGGGTCTTGCATCCGCACAGTATATTGGTGAGAACGGTCTGGCTGAGAAGATTGCCGTTATTTATGACAGCTCCGATGTATATTCTTCCGGTATTTACGAGAAGTTTGCAAAAGAAGCTGAGAATCAGCCGTTTGAAATCGTAGCAGCAGAAGCTTTTACCGCTGATAACAAGACGGATTTCTCCGTACAGTTACAGAAGGCAAAGGATGCCGGAGCAGACATGGTATTCCTTCCTATTTATTATCAGGAATCCGCACTTATCCTGACACAGGCAGCTGCTATGGGTTATGCTCCCAAGTGGTTCTCATGTGACGGTATGGATGGTATTCTCGGTGGTGTAGATAACTTTGATGTATCTCTGACCGAAGGCGTTATGCTGTTAACTCCTTTCGCGGCTGATGCAACCGATGATCTGACCCAGTCTTTCGTAACTAAGTATAAGGAAAAATACGGTGATACTCCCAACCAGTTCGCAGCAGACAGCTATGATGCTATCTATGTGATCAAGGCTGCTATCGAGAAGAGCGGTGTTACTCCTGATATGAGTGTTTCTGATATTTGTGATGGTATGAAGGCTGCCATGACAGAGATCACTGTAGATGGTCTGACCGGTAGCGGCATGACCTGGACCGCAGATGGTGAGGCTAACAAGGCTCCTAAGGCTGTTGTGATCGAGAATGGTGCTTACAAGGCTATGTAATTTTGCTGACAAAGTTTCCAAAGAGGGTTACCGCAGGGTAGCCCTCTTTACTTAATGTCAAATACTTTGCAATAATAGGGGAGCAGTTGTTTTTCCCGGTATGTTCTGTTATACTTTATTTTAGTTATACTTTATTTTAGATGATAATTTGTGCATTCGCATGAATGGAGGTAGTTCACATGAGTTTTATCAGTTATCTGATCAACGGTATCAGCCTTGGAAGTGTCTATGCGCTGATCGCATTAGGTTATACCATGGTATATGGTATTGCTAAAATGCTGAATTTCGCACATGGTGATGTTATTATGGTCGGTGCATTTATTACTTATACAATGTGCAGTACCATGGGGCTTTCTCCTGTGATTGGTGTTCTGGCAGCTGTTGTTGCTTGTACTCTGCTTGGAATGGCTATTGAAAAGGTAGCCTACAAGCCTTTGAGAAAGGCAACCTCCCCTTTGGCGGTACTGATCACTGCCATTGGTGTCAGCTATCTGCTGCAGAATGTGGCACTTTTGATCTTTGGTGCCAATGCGAAGGCATTTACCTCTGTAGTATCTGTTCCGGCGCTGAAGCTGGCAGACGGACAGATCAATATTACTGGTGAGACGATCGTAACGATTGTTTCCTGTCTGATCATTATGGCCGGTCTGATGCTATTTATTAATAAGACGAAGGCAGGTCAGGCTATGCTGGCAGTATCCGAGGATAAGGGAGCAGCACAGCTGATGGGAATTAATGTGGACGGAACCATTGCACTTACCTTTGCAATCGGATCCGGTCTGGCTGCAGTGGCAGGCGTGCTGCTATGTTCCGCATATCCTTCCCTGACACCTTATACCGGTTCCATGCCGGGTATCAAAGCTTTCGTGGCTGCTGTATTCGGTGGTATCGGCTCCATCCCCGGCGCCTTGGTCGGCGGTATCCTGCTCGGTATTATTGAAATCTTCGGCAAAGCCTACATATCTTCCCAGATGGCAGACGCCATTGTATTTGCAGTATTGATTGTTGTACTTTTGGTAAGACCTGCCGGACTGTTTGGCAAAAATATTCAGGAAAAAGTATAAGGGAAGAGGCAGGTGTATAATATGAAGAAATTATCAAATAAGAAAATGAATAAAACCTTCCGTGATAACCTTATTACTTACGGAATGGTGATCGCAGCCTATGTGATCATGCAGATCCTTGTATCTGCCGGAGCGGTAAGCAGTCTGCTTCAGGGCTTATTGGTTCCTCTGTGTACTTATGCGATTCTGGCGGTATCTCTGAACCTTACGGTAGGCATCCTGGGAGAGTTGAGCCTTGGTCATGCCGGATTTATGTGTATCGGTGCCTTTACCAGTGCCTTTTTCTCCAAAGTCATGGAAAATACCGCAATGCCTTCCGGACTTCGCTTTTTCATCGCGTTATTGATCGGCGCTGTATTTGCAGGTGTTTTCGGCCTGCTGATCGGCATTCCCGTACTTCGCCTGAAGGGTGATTATCTTGCCATCGTAACGCTGGCATTTGGCGAGATCATTAAGAATCTGGTCAATATTCTGTTTGTGGGACTGGATGAGAATGGTTTCCACATTTCCTTTACCAACACTATGGATCTGAATATGGCAGAGGACGGTCAGGTCATTATTAAAGGTGCGCAGGGTATCACCGGAACTCCTCATGACTCCAATTTTACCATTGGTATTGTGTTATTACTGGTTACACTGTTCATTGTATTGAATCTGATCCATTCCAGAGACGGTCGTGCGATCATGGCTATTCGTGATAATACCATTGCAGCGGAATCTGTGGGAATTCATATTACCAAATATAAGCTGATGGCTTTCTCTATCTCCGCAGCTCTCGCAGGCGTGGCAGGAGTATTGTATGCACACAATCTGTCTACCCTGACAGCACTGCCTAAGAATTTCGGATACAATATGTCTATTATGATTTTGGTGTTCGTTGTACTGGGCGGTATCGGTAACATCCGCGGTTCCATTATTGCTTCTGTAATTCTGACGTTATTGCCGGAACTTTTACGTGGACTGAACGATTATCGTATGTTGATCTATTCCATCGTACTGATCGTTATGATGCTGTTTAACTGGGCTCCGAAGTGTATTGAATGGAGAGAGAAAGTAGCAGCCGGATTTAAGAGTAAGAAGTCTGTGAAAAAGGAGGCTGAATAATCATGGCATTATTAGAGGCAAAAAAATTAGGCATTTCTTTTGGCGGACTTCGTGCGGTAGATGATTTTAATATCAGTATTGAAAAAGGTGAACTGTATGGACTGATCGGTCCCAATGGTGCCGGAAAAACCACCGTATTTAATCTTCTGACCGGCGTATATAAACCCACAGAGGGAATTATTACCCTGGATGGCAAGGATATCACCGGCAAAAAGACCATCGACATCAATCAGGCAGGTATCGCAAGAACCTTCCAGAATATCCGGCTTTTCAAGGATCTGTCCGTAATCGATAATGTAAAAGTAGGACTACACAACCACATGGGTTACAGTACCATTACCGGAATTTTACGTCTGCCCAAATATTATAAAGTAGAAAAGCAGATGACGGAGGAAGCCATGGAGCTTCTGAAGGTATTCGGACTGGAAGCGGAAGCAGATACACTGGCTGATAATCTTCCCTACGGTAAACAGAGAAAGTTAGAGATTGCCAGAGCACTGGCTACCAAACCGAAGCTTCTTCTGTTAGATGAGCCTGCTGCAGGCATGAATCCCAACGAGACGCAGGAACTGATGGATACCATTCGTTTTGTCAGAGAGCATTTTAATATGACGATCCTTCTGATTGAACATGACATGAAACTGGTAAGCGGAATCTGTGAGGAACTTACGGTGTTGAATTTCGGCCGTGTGCTGTGTCAGGGTAAGACCAGTGATGTGCTGAACAATCCGGAAGTCATCAAGGCTTATCTGGGCGAATAGGAGGATAGATGGCTATGGCAATGTTAGAAGTAAATGATATCAAAGTATATTACGGCATGATACAGGCCATAAAGGGTGTGTCCTTCCATGTAGATGAGGGTGAGGTCATTGCACTGATCGGCGCCAACGGTGCCGGTAAGACGACGATCCTGCACACCGTATCCGGACTGTTGACACCGAAGGAAGGTTCCATTACTTTTGAAGGTCAGGATCTGGTTAAGATCCCCGGATACAAGATCGTATCCATGGGTATGGCGCATGTACCGGAGGGAAGACGAGTATTTGCACAGCTTTCCGTATTACAGAATCTGATGATGGGTGCTTACACTAGAAAAGATAAAGAAGAGATCGCTCAGACCTTAGAGACAGTATTTGATCGTTTTCCTCGTTTAAAAGAACGTCAGAACCAGATGGCAGGGACCTTAAGCGGTGGCGAACAGCAGATGCTGGCAATGGGCAGAGCCTTGATGTCTCATCCCAAGATCATTTTAATGGATGAACCGTCTATGGGACTGTCTCCGATCTTCGTAAATGAGATCTTTGATATTATCCAGGAGGTAAGCAAGAGCGGTACTACGGTTCTGTTAGTAGAGCAGAATGCGAAGAAGGCATTGTCCATCGCAGACAGAGCGTATGTATTAGAGACCGGTAAGATCGTTCTGGAAGGCAAAGCAAGTGACCTTCTGAATAATGATTCCATTAAGAAAGCATATCTGGGTGAATAACCCTTGATGTAAGTCGCTGTGGGTGGAAGCAGCAGAGACAGAAAGGTATGGTGATTGGAATGAATAATGTAGTTATTACCATTGCAAGACAGTATGGAAGCGGAGGAAGAACCATCGGCGAGATGCTGGCAAAGAAGCTGAATGTCCATTATTATGACAAAGAACTGATGAAGCTTGCCAGCGATGACAGCGGAATCAATGAGGCTCTGTTCGTGAATGCGGACGAAAAAGTGAAAAACACCAGTCTGTTCCATATTGTCAGAAAAGAATATCACGGAGAACTGATCCCTCCGGAAAGCGATGATTTCACATCTACAGATAACCTGTTTAACTATCAGGCGAAGATCATCCGTGACCTGGCAAAGGAGGAATCCTGCGTCATTATCGGTCGTTGTGCGGATTATGTGTTGAAGGATTACCCAAATGTCCTCAGCGTATTTATTCATGCCCCGAAGGAATATTGTCTGGAAGGCGCAGCGAAGAAGCATAGCATGAGCCCGAAGGAATTGGAGCGCTTTATTAATAAGACGGATAAGCACCGTGCGGAGTACTATAAGTATCATACCGGACGGGAATGGACAGATGCAAGAAATTACGATCTGTGTCTGGATAGCTCTAAGCTGGGATATGAGAGATGCGTAGATGAGATCATTTCTTATATGAAAGTAAGATTCCCAGAGAACTAAATGTAAAATATAGTTAAAAACAGCCTGCAGAAAATCACGCTGCAGGCTGTTTTGCTATCTGTAAAAGCGGAATACACCAAACACAGTGCCAAGGATCTGGCAGTCATCGACGATGATGGGATCCATGGTGTCGTTCTCCGGCTGGAGACGGATATGTCCCTTCTCCTTGTAGAATGTCTTGACCGTAGCGGAATCATCAATCAAAGCTACGACAATCTCGCCGTTATGTGCTGTGTTCTGAGCATGTACGAAGACACGATCGCCGTTAAAAATACCGGCATTGATCATGGATTCTCCACGAACATTCAGAATGAAGGATTCTCCCTTGGGAACTACATCGGCGGGAACGGGGAAGTAGTCCTGAATATTCTCCTCAGCGAGGATCGGCTGTCCGGCAGCAACATTGCCGATGACAGGGAGGCTTACCATCTCGGTACGTACCATCTGGAAACTGTCATCACAGATTTCAATGGCACGGGGCTTGGTCGGGTCTCTGCGGATGTAGCCGTTCTTCTCCAGAGTCTCTAAATGAGAATGCACGGAAGAAGTAGACTTTAGATTCACCGTCTCACAGATCTCACGGACGGTAGGGGGATAACCTCTCTTCAAAATTTCATCCTTGATATAATCTAATATTTCCTGCTGCTTGGCAGTGATCTTTCCATAACCCATAAATGACCTCCGATAAATGCTGGTTCTTGTTGTTAATTTATATAATGATTATAGCATAGCAAAAATTAAAAAGCAAACATATATTCCAAAAATATGTTCGATTTTTGGCTTGACATCAGAATACATGTTCGATATAATACAAACATAAAGAACGAATGTTCCCGAACACGTTTTCTTATATGAGGTGAAATGCGTTATGAGAGTACAGAAGAGTGTATACTATATGACAGACAGAGAGTTAAGAATATATAAGAGACAGCTGAGACGGAGACGTCAGCTGCAGCGCAGAATAGTTACCATGCTTGCTACCATCTGTGTGATTGCATTCTGTGCAGTGTCCTATCACGGAATCCGTTCCCTGGCAAGCTCCGGAGAAGATCAGCTGAAGTTCAAATATTATACACAGGTAACCGTTGCCTACGGAGAGACCTTGTGGGATCTGTCCGATGATTACATCGATTATGATGAATATAAGAATAAGAAAGAATATATTGCAGAAGTACAGAGTATTAATCATCTGGCAGAAGAAGACTCGATCAGAGCCGGACAGACACTGATCGTACCCTATTATTCCTATGATTTTGTGAAGTAATTAGCGTGAAAAATAAGCATGATAGCTTATTTTTCACACGGCTATTAGTTGTCCGGATGCTCCGAATGTCTGTCAGAGTGTTCCCGCAGGTGAAAGGCATTAGCTGCCTGCTTACGGCGTTGTTCTTCCAACGCTGCGTAGTGTTTTCTTGTGGTATTGACATCCTTATGTCCCAGAACATCCGCTACCAGATAGATATCGCCGGTCTCTTTATATAGTTCGGTACCGTATGTACTGCGTAGTTTGTGGGGTGTGATTTTCTTCAGGGTGGTAACGCGGGAAGCGTATTTTTTTACCAGATTCTCTACGGAACGGACTGCCATACGACGATTCTGTAAGGACAAAAACAATGCATTTTCATGTCCCTCCGCGGGGATGATATGTTCCCGCTGTTCCAGATAGTCGAGCAGAGCGGTTTCTACTTCATCTCCGAAGTAGACGATTGCCTCATACCCACCTTTTCTCCGGATCTTGATGCCACCGTTATCGAAATCCACATCGTTAATATCCAGTCCCACACATTCCGATACACGAATACCGGTTCCCAATAAAAGTGTCAGAAGTGCCACATCGCGGAGCTTGGTTTTCTTATGATATTCCAGTTCCTTTTTGGTCAGCTTGGTGCCGTCCTCCACCTGATCCAGCAGAATCGCCACTTCGTTGGGCTCTAACCGGATGATCTCTTTTTCATGGCGTTTCGGCAAGGGAACCAATGCCGCGGTATTTTTCTCAATGCGTTCACTCTGAAAATAGTAATTATAGAAACTCCGAAGAGCGGCAAGTTTTCTTGCCTTGCCGCGTTCCTCGTTGGTGATATCTTTTCCGTCCTTCTGATACAGGCTCATATATTCTAGATATTCTTCGATATCCGTCCGTTGTACCATATCCAGAACGGACAAAGGCAGCTCGGTAATCTCTCTTTTTTTACAAAAGCTGTTCGTCTCATGAAGAAATTCAAAAAAGAGACGAATGTCATAAGCGTAGGCAAGCCTGGTTCTGGTGGATGTATAGGGTTCAATCCCACGAAAGAAATCCCTGCAGAACGGTGGAAGCGTATCCAGTACCTTACGAAGCTTCAGAATATTGTTCTTATTTTGTTCATCGTGGTAATTTTCTTCTTTAATGACTGCCAAAGTAATCGGTCCATCCTTCCATATTTCCTTTTTGAATTGCCGTAAATATACGATCCTTGACACCTGGATTCTCTCTGTTAAGCTTCCCAAGCAGTTCTTTGACATATTCCCGCCTGGTATGTCCGTCGGCGGGACAGGGACTTTTTACGACAGGAATCTGATATTTGTGCACAAAGCCGATGACTTCCGATTCCCTCATGTAGATCAGAGGTCTTATCACGGTTAAGTCTGTTTTATCCAGATGAGTTACCGGCGAGAATGTATGCAGACGACCCTCATAGAAGAGGGACAGCATCATAGTCTCCACTACGTCATCCTCATGGTGTGCGTATGCAATCTTGTTACATCCAGCCGCCTTGATGGCATCGTTTAAGGCTCCTTTTCGCATTTTGGCACATAGGGAACAGGGATTGTCTTCCTTACGATCTTCAAATACGATTTGGGCAATAGAAGTATCCACTATGGTATATGGGATGTTTCTGTCAGCACAAAGAGTACGGATTTCATCCAAATTCAGATTGAGAAATCCAAGATCGACTGTTACTGCAATAAGCGTAAAATGCTTCGGATAAAACTTGCTGAGTTCATATAAAGCCAGCAGGAGAGTAAGGCTGTCCTTACCGCCGGAGATCCCCACTGCGATCCGGTCACCTTCTTCGATCATATGATAATCATCCACAGCCTGTCTGACACGGCTCAATACTTTTTGTAATGTCATTATTAACTCCATTCTTTTACTGGTATCTATTTTATACTGCCGGGAATTCTTTTTCAACAAAAACAACAGATTTCTTCTTGTGGTGAGTGCAAAACCATAGTATATTAAAAGAGATAAGATTTTATGAAGAAAGGTGTAGTTAAATGAAATACGACTTAAAAAACAATAAGTATTTTCGCTGGGGGCTGACCGCATTTTTGACCATTGCAGCCAGTATCTGTTTCTATTATCTGTTATTCCATGGAAACAGTATCAAAGCAGGATTCCATACGATCACAGGAATTCTTATGCCAGTGTTATATGGTCTGGTAACGGCATATCTGTTGACTCCGGTATTGAATTATATAGAGACAAAGCTGTTATTCCCTTTGTGCCGGAAGCTGAAGGTGAAGGAAAATAAGAAGCGCAATTCCATTGTCCGTGGAATCGGCATTCTGATCACAGCATTTTTGTTTATTGCCCTGATCTACAGTCTGGTTGCCATGATGCTTTCTCAGATTGTTCCCAGTATTGTAAACATTGCATCTAATTTTGATACCTATATCAGCAATTTTACAAAATGGATCAGTAAGATCATGGATGATAATCCGGACTTGGGCCGTCAGATTACATTTCTGATCGATAAATATTCCGTAGAGCTGGAGAATTGGTTAAATGATACAGTATTGACCAAGACCAGTCAGGTGATCATGACAGTATCCTTAAGTGTGATAAATATTCTGAAAGGTCTGTGGGATTTCATTATAGGATTTGTTATTTCTATTTATGTTCTGGCAAGTAAGGAAAAGTTTGCCGGACAGGCAAAGAAAATGGCATATGCTTTCTTTGAACAGAAGTCCGCCAACCGACTGATCAAAAGTTTTCGTTTTACTCACAATACCTTTATCGGATTCATTGGCGGTAAAATCGTAGATTCCATTATTATCGGATGTCTCTGCTTTATCGGAACCACCTTACTTCAGACTCCTTATGCAGCTCTGGTCAGTGTAATCGTAGGTGTAACGAATATTATTCCTTTCTTCGGTCCTTATCTTGGAGCGATTCCCAGTGCTATTCTGATCCTGGTGGTCGACCCGATGCATCCGCTAAACTGTGTTTATTTTGTACTGTTTATTCTGGTATTACAGCAGTTTGACGGGAATTTCTTAGGCCCCAAGATTCTTGGCAATTCCACAGGACTTACGGGATTTTGGGTTATTTTTACGATCACGGTATTCGGAGGGCTATTCGGAATCCTTGGCATGATCGTCGGTGTGCCCATTTTTGCGGTAATTTATGCGGCGATTAAGGCAGTAGTCAATACCTTCCTTCGAAAAAAGGATCTGCCGGTAGAGACTGTAAAGTACTCATATCTGAAGAATATTGATGAGGAAGGATTCCATCAGCTGGATTCCAGGCTGCAAAGGGATCATGAGATCAAAGATCAAGTTGATTTTGAACAGGATAAAAAAGATCAAGCAGAGAAAAACGTAGGAGAGAAGTAGACAGATGCGATTTGTAATACAGCGGGTACAGCATGCAGAGGTAAAGGTAGACGGTGAGGTAACCGGCAGCATCGGCAAAGGCTTCCTGGTGCTGATCGGCGTGGCTGAGACAGACACCAGGGAAATTGCCGATAAAATGATTAAAAAGCTTCTTGGTCTGCGGATCTTTGAAGATGCCCAGGGCAAGACCAATCTGGATCTGCATGCTGTGGACGGTGAATTGTTGCTGGTATCACAATTTACACTGTACGCAGATTGCAAAAAAGGAAATCGTCCGTCCTTTATCAACGCCGGTAAACCGGATATGGCGAATGAACTGTACGAATATATCATCAGCAGGTGCCGCGAAAGTATTCCCAAGGTAGAACAAGGAATCTTTGGTGCTGATATGAAAGTATCCCTGCTAAATGACGGCCCATTCACCATATTGCTTGATTCCGCGGAAATCTGCTAAAACATCCAAAACAAGCTTTAAGAAGTGTTGTAGAGTCTTTTCTCATAGAACTATTCGTTAAACTTGTCTTTTGCGCATAGTTGGTTCGGTGCCTGCTATCGTAGTAAGGGCTGATTTGTTCCTTAACAGACCGGAATGTGTTGGCTCTGCATGGGCGGTACACATTCCGGTTGAAAAATGTGCTTGGTGAAGTAGTTATCTATTCGCATAATCAATCAAAATCTTTTTGCAACTATTGCAACGATAAGCTTCACAATGAGGGATTCCTTCTGAACCTTTACTTAATTCCAGATCGTCCGATTTTTTAATGCGAAAAACTTTTGTCAGATTATCAACTGCAAAAGTAATGTCTCGTGAGCTCATTAGGTATCCTCTTATCATTTCTTCACCACAATATGGACATTTCAT